>Ga0075021_10000074_pt1 | contig 52740 bp, 50 predicted proteins | sample ColStrG_CSR_2012_FD_72749 | JGI IMG/M metagenome (GOLD analysis project Ga0075021, IMG submission 72749) | Freshwater sediment microbial communities in response to fracking from Pennsylvania, USA - Cold Stream Run_MetaG_CSR_2012 | ecosystem: Environmental > Aquatic > Freshwater > Creek >...
TAGCGTCTCGGAAATCCATCGGCTTCCATCGCGAGTCACGTCATCCACGATGGCGTCATGGGCTGTAGCCAATTGCTGTGGACTCAGGCCCGTCTTCGTCTTGAGCCGGAACGTCACGATCGGGAGAGTTTGTGGCACGGCCAGCTCGAAATCGTCCGAGGTCTGAAGCCAGTCCGCGAAGCTTTTGGCAAGGTAGAGCTGGCGGTCAATCAGTTCTTCATATCCCTTTCGGCCATGCACGCGAAGGGTCAGCCAGAGTTTGAGCGAGTTCATGCGCCGCGTCCATTGCGTGCTGATGCGCGAATTATCCGGCAACTGCGCGCCCGCGGCTTTCGGCATATAGGGCGCAGCCACAGAAAACGCCCGCTCGAGAATCTTCGGATGACTGGTCAGGATCACGCCTGCGGCAAAAGGCATGGCCAGCCACTTGTGCGGATCGAGGGTAATCGAGTCGGCGCGTTCAATGCCGCGCACCAGGTTGCGATGCTGGTCGGAAAAGATGGCCGACGCGCCATAAGCGCCGTCCACATGTAGCCAGAGATCGTGGCGCTTGCTGATTTCCGATATCGCGATCAGATCGTCAACGGTTCCGGAGTTCGTGGTCCCCGCAGTCGCCACCACACAGAACGGCTTTCTGCCTGCCGCGCGATCTCCCGCGATCGCGCGCTCCAGGTGCAGCGGATCGAGTTGCGCAGATTCGTTCACTTCGATCCGGCGGAGCGACTTTCTTCCGATTCCAAGCAAGCCGGCTGACTTGTCGAGTGAATGATGCGATTCGGCGGAAGCATAAAACACAGGCTGAGCGCCGATCGACGCAGCGCCATCTTCCACCCAGTTGGGAAACTTCGACGCCAGCGCTAAAGCCAAGCCACTGAAGTTCGCTTCATTGCCACCGCTGGTGAACGTGCCATTGAATCCGTGGGGGAATTCGCCCGGCCAGCCTACTCGTTCGCCGATCCAGCGGACGGTCTCCAGTTCAATTTTTGACGCCAACTGTGAACGCGCCAGCGTCGCCAGTTGCGGATTGAGTCCTGCGACCAGCGCCTCTGCCAGCACGCCCATGTAGCTGGGCGTAGGATTCATAAGTCCGAAGTAGTTGGCGCTGGGGACGTGAAATCCCTGGTCGACCAGCTCGCGGCATATTTCATCCAGCACCTTTCCGGCATCTTCACCCAGCTCAGGAAGGGGATTGTGCAGTGGTCCATAGCTGCGCCGTTCGAGAGGGAGTTGCACCGGGCGATCCGGCAGGGAAGAGAAAAAGCCGTCGATCTGATCGATGAGACGATAGCCGAGCCGCCGGCGAGTGTCGGAGTCGAAGTCGAAGCGCATAGCATTCGATTTTAGTTTGATCGGAACCAGCTGAGGACATTTGAGAGCAGAAAATAATTGATACGGCAGACGAAACAAAACTTCACACCAAACACACTGTCATCCACACCAAACACGTTGTCATCCTGAGCGCAGCGAAGGACCCATGCATTTGTTAGACCGACCGAAAAGTATTCGCACACCAGCAACCTTCAGTCTAACTGTCCTTCGTGGCCTCCGCCCCCTCCGTAGGCGAGCTCTTCTCCGGCCTGAGCAGCGGAAATAGAATTACATCCCGGATGGTGTGCGAATCAGTCAGCAGCATGGCCAGCCGGTCCACGCCCACTCCAACCCCTCCGGCCGGCGGCATGCCATAAGACAGGGCTCGAATGTAATCCTCATCCATCTGGTGAGCTTCTTCATCGCCACGCTCGCGTTCCTTCAATTGCTGCTCGAAGCGGCGACGCTGGTCTTCGGGATCGTTCAATTCGCTGAAGCCGTTGGCAATCTCCATTGTCCCGGCAAAGATTTCCCAGCGCTCGGTCCAGTCCGGCTCGTCCGGTTTCTGCTTGGACAGCGGCGAAACCGCGGTAGGGAACTCGTAAATGATGGTCGGCTGGACCAGGTGCTCCTCGGCCGCCGCTTCGAACAGAGCGGCGATCGTTTTCCCCGCCGGTTCCTTCGGGTCGTAGGCGACATGAGCGTGCGCTGTGTTGAAACGACGTACCAGGCTCTCGACTCCCTCAGCCGATCCGAATTCCGCCATCTGCGGCTTGGCTCCCGCCGCCTCCGGCCAGTAATAAATAATGGCTTCGCGCATGGTCATTCGTTTCCAGTTGGCGCTGGCCCAATCGATTTCGTCTTCGCCCCACTTGGTTTTCGTGGCGCCGGTCACGTCTTTCGCCGCCTGCTCGACCAGTTGCTGTGTCAGATCCATCACGCCGCGATAATCGGTATACGCCTGATAAAACTCCAGCATGGTGAATTCCGGATTCCAGCGCCAGCCCAGACCCTCGTTCCGAAAGTTGCGGTTGATCTCGTAAACGCGATCAAATCCGCCCACGGTGAGCCGCTTCAGATAGAGCTCAGGCGCAATGCGCAGGAAGAGATCCATGTCCAGCGTGTTGTGATGAGTGACAAACGGCCGCGCCACCGCTCCGCCCGCGACCGGCTGCATCATCGGGGTTTCAACTTCGATGAATTCGTGCGCATCCATGAACGCCCTTAAAGACTGCACCAGCTTGCTGCGCTTCTGAAAGACTTCGCGAACTTCGGGATTCATCACCAGGTCGACATAACGCTGCCGGTAGCGCAGCTCAACATCAGTCAGCCCGTGCCACTTCTCAGGCAGGGGCAGCAGGTCTTTCGATAGAAAGGTGATCTCGTCCACGTGCACGCTGAGTTCACCGGTGCGGGTGCGAAACAGGTATCCGCTGACGCCGATGTGATCGCCGAGGTCGAGCAGTTTGTAGAGTTCGAACCCTTTTTCCCCGACTGCATCTTTCTTGACGTAGATCTGCAACCGCTGACCACCCTGCTGTAAGTGCGCAAACCCCGCCTTGCCCATCAGCCGGATAGCCATGATCCGCCCCGCAATTCGTACGTTGACCCGCGGATTCTCCAATTGCTCGGCAGTCTTCTCCGAGTGGTCGGCAAGAATCTGTGGAATCGTATGGGTGAACTCGTATTTGCGCGGATATGCCTGCTGACCCAGCGCTTCGATCTGTTTCAGCTTCTCCCGCCGCAGTTCGTAGATTTTTTCGTCGAGTGCCAAAGGTTCCTTTGTAGTAATCGCTGCTCGCGATCGCCAGCCGACAAAACGGGTTGTTAGAGGTGAACAGCGATTATAAACAAGCAGGCGAGTCGGCACCTTCGATCTTCAGACTTTCATGAGCTCGAGATAGATGGCCATTCCAACCACGGCGTCTAGACCCATGGCATGAAGGCGGTCGACTTCTTCTTCCGTCTTGATGCCGCCGGCCACGATCAGTTGTCGCTTCGTAGCATTCCGCAGTTCTGAAACCACGTCGAGAGGCATGCCCAGCAGCAGACCCTCGGTATCGATGTTGGTATAGAGAAAGGCGCAACACCAGGGCTCGAGAGTGCGAACCATCTGCACCGCCGAAATCTCAGTAAGCTGCCGCCATCCCCGGATCGCGACCTTTCCGCCCTTCGAGTCCGCCGCGAACACAAGCTTGTCGGCGCCCACCTCGCTTGCCAGCCGCTCGGCAAATGCCGTGTTGATGCCGCCATTCTTTATTAGCGATGACCCGATCACCACGCGCATCGCGCCTTCCGCCAGCATCGCTTGCGCAGTTTCCAACGTGCGAATCCCGCCGCCCACCTGGCAGGGAAGCCGCCGTACCAGAGAACGCACCAGTTGAAAATTGTTCGTGCTCCCGATCGCTGCGTCCAGGTCAATCAACTGCACCAGCGGATACTTGGAGAAACGTTCTACCCAGGGTTCGAAGTCGTCGAACTCCAACGCTTTTTTTTCTCCCTGTACCAGTTGGACGATTTTTCCTCCCATGAGATCGATCGAAGGGATCAACATGGCCACCTCATAGGAATTCCGGCGGCCTGCAACTCCTGTTTGAGCGCGCCAATCGGGATCACGCCCAGATGGAATATGGACGCAGCCAACGCGGCATCCGCGAACCCATCGCGAAAGACCTCAACGAAGTGTTCGGCCGCTCCGGCCCCTCCCGAGGCAATCACAGGGATGTTGACCGCGCTCGCCACTGCCCGCGTCAACTCGCAATCGAAGCCGCCGCGAGTTCCATCCCGATCAATCGAGGTCAGCAGGATCTCTCCTGCCCCGCACCTCTCCGCCTCCCGGGCCCATTCCACGGCGTCACGCCCGGTGGAGTGCCGGCCGCCGGTTGCTTTGACTCCGTATGACGTACCTTTGCCGTTGCTGATGCGAAGCGCGTCGATCGCGACGATTACCGCCTGCGAGCCATAGCGCTGTGCAATCCGGCCGATAAGGGCGGGATCGGCCAGCGCCGCTGAATTGACCGTCACTTTGTCCGCCCCCGCGTCGAAGACTGCCGCCGCGTCGTCCAGCGATCGGATGCCACCGCCCACGGTGAACGGAATAAACAGTTCCCGCGCCGTCCTACGAATCACGTCGAGCAACGTGGAACGATGCTCATAGGTTGCAGAAATATCCAGCAGCACAATTTCGTCCGCCCCGGCACGGCCGTGGGTCCACGCCAGTTCGGCGGGATCGCCCGCGTCGCGCAAATCAGAAAATTGCACACCTTTCACCACGCGTCCGGCGTCCACATCGAGGCAGGCGATAATGCGTTTGGTCAGCATCCCGATTTCAGGCCCTTACAATTCACAGAAATTACGCAGAAGTTGCAGTCCCGCGGTCCCTGATTTTTCGGGATGAAACTGCACCCCGAAAAGATTGCCGCGCTCCACCGCCGCGGAAAAGTTTCCACCATATGCACAATCGCCGACTGTGGCTTCGACGATTGGAGCCCGGTAGGAGTGGGTGAAGTACACGAAAGCATCTTTGGGCAGACCGCGCAGCAAACGCGAAGTGCCACGCACCTGAACCTGGTTCCATCCCACGTGAGGCGACTTGACCTCAGCAGGGAACTTTTCACACTGCCCAACGAACAGCCCCAGGCCGCGAAGTTTAGGCGCCTCCTGGCTCGACTCAAACATCCATTGCATGCCCAGACAAATACCCAGGAGGGGAACTTGCCGCTCAATAGCGTTCACGATCGCGTCCTGCAGCGCGCCGGACAGGGCCGTTGTGGCTTCAAAATTTCCGACACCCGGAAGAACGATCTTGTCAGCTCCGGCAATTGCTTCAGGATCGGAGGTTATCGCCGACTCCTGCCCGAGATGGTCAAGCGCTTTTCGCACCGAAGCAAGATTGCCGGCCTGGTAGTCAACGATTGCGATCACAGCAGTCCTTTCGTGCTGGGCAGCAACCTGGCCATATGCCGGTCGCGCCAGCAGGCGGCGCGCAGGGCCCGGGCGAAAGCCTTGAACAAGGATTCAATCTTGTGATGGTTCGAACGCCCGTAAAGCACTCGTGCATGTACGTTGGCGCGCGCCCCTCGGGCAAAGCCATCAAAGAAATCATGCACCAGTTCGGCTTGAAGATCGCCAACCAATCGCTGCCGAACTTTGGTATCAACGACCGCGGCCGCCCGACCTCCGAAATCAACCGCCGCCAGGCCCAGAGTTTCATCCATGGGCATCACAAAATATCCCGCGCGCAAAATTCCGCGCTTCGAGCCCAACGCTTTGTCAAACGCTTCACCCAGAACGATGCCGACGTCCTCCACCGTGTGATGCTGGTCCACGTCAAGGTCGCCCCGGGCATGCAGTTCGAGGTCAAAGCCTCCGTGTCGAGCGAACAGTTCCAGCATGTGATCAAAGAAGCGGATGCCGGTGGACACTTTGTACTTGCCCCGCCCGTCAATATTGAGCACCGCCCGGATCACGGTTTCGTTGGTCCTGCGCTCGATGCGAGTTCGTCTCATGCCGGCGTCCCCTTCCTTTCTTTCTCCTCGGCCCAGCCGATTTCTTTCAAAGCCTCGCGCAGAGCGATAAGAAAGTGGTCGGTGTGTGCCTGCCAACCCGCGGTAATGCGAACGCAACCTTCGCAGCCCCGGTCTTTCGATCGGTCGCGCACCAGGATGCCGCGCGCTTTCATGCTTCTGACGAAGTCCGCATGGCGAGGCCCGATGCGCGCCAGCACGAAATTTGCCCGGCTCGGCCAGAAGGGAATTCCGAGAGCTCTGAACTCGTCCTGCAGTCGGGTTCGGCTCGATCGCACTTCGTCCACATATCGTCCAACATATTTCTGATCGGCCAGCGCCGCCGGCACGCAAGCCAGAGCCACTCCGTTCACGTTGTACGGTGAACAGGATCGCCGCAGGTCTTGCATTTGGGGCGCAGGGCCGGCCAGCACTCCGACTCTGAAGCCCGCCATCCCGTAGGCCTTGGAGAACGTCCGCGCCACAAAAAGGTTTTGCTCCCGGCCCACATGCTCCAGTAGCGATTCTCCGTGAAACTCAAAATACGCCTCGTCCACCAGGACAGCTGCGTTGGGCGCACTGCGCGCGATCAGCAGCAGGTCTTCCGCTGAAGCTGCGGCACCGGTTGGATTGTTCGGATTGGCGATGGCAACCAGGCGCGTCTTTGGCGACTTCGTCTGCGCCAGCAGTTGTGCTGTGGGGAACCGGAAATCTTCGCCGGCGGGAATTGAAATGACTTGAGCGCCGGTCGCAGCCGCACAGATTTCGTACATCGCGAACGTCGGGACGACGATCACCGCTTCGTACCCCTGTTCCAGGTACGCTTCACAAACCAGGTGAATGGCCTCGTCCACGCCGTTGGTCAACAACACCTGCTCTGCTTGCAACCCGAGAAAGGACGCGACCTCTCGCTCCACTGGCGCGCGCTCGGGATAGCACGCAAGTTGATCCGGCAGCAACTGCCTCAGGCACTCGATCACTCGCGGGGAACACCCACCGGTATTTTCGTTGAAGTCCAGGCGAAGTCCGGAACGGTCTCCCAGAGGCGGCTGGTACTGTTTCAGCTTGCGCACTGCGTGACGCGCTTCAAGCATGGCCGCACCTCACCCGGATCGATTGCGCATGAGCCCGAAGTCCCTCGGCCTCAGCCAATGCAACAAGGGACGGACCAATCTTCTGCAAGCCCTTGCGCGAAAGCTCCTGCACCGTAATCACCTTGAGAAAATCGAGAACGCTGAGGCCGCCCCGGAAGCGGGCGGCACCTCCGGTCGGCAGCACATGGTTAGGGCCGGATCCATAGTCGCCCGCGGCCTGCGCCGAATAGTCCCCCAGGAAAATAGAACCCGCGCTGACAATGCTCGACAGGTTCTCACGCGTCGTAGTCAGGTGCTCCGGCGCAATCAGGTTGGTCCAGTCAATCGCCTGTTCGCGCGAACCCGCCAGCAGGACGGCTCCGTGTTTTTGCAACGCCTGCCGTGCGATCGCATTCCTGCGAACAAGCGAAGCGACAGATCGGGACACCACACGGGCCAGTTTTCGCGATTGCGTGATGAGCACCACCAATGCGTCCGGATCGTGCTCGGCTTGGGCGACCAGGTCGGAAGCAATAAAGGACGCTTCGCCGGCGTCGCAGAGAATCAGGCCCTCGGTTGGTCCTGCCAGAAAATCAATGGCGCAGTCGAAGGCGACAATTTTCTTTGCGGTGGTGACGTAAAGATTTCCTGGCCCAACAATCTTGTCGACACGAGGAATTGTTCTGGTACCGTAGGCCAGCGCCGCAACCGCCTGCGCGCCCCCGATGCGATAGAACTGGCGGACACTCAACAGAGCTGCCGCAGCCAGCGTCGCTCGCGCAGGGCGAGGGGACACGACTCGGATGTCATTCACGCCCGCGACCTGCGCCGGAATCACAGTCATCAGCAGGGTCGAGGGCAGGGGATAGCGGCCCCCAGGAACGTAACATCCCACCGAACTCAGCGGACGCACCAACTGGCCCAGTGTCCGGCCCTGGATTGTTCGCTCCCACTCTGCGGGCTTTTGCCACTCGCAAAACCTTCGAATACTGGCCGCCGCTTCTTCGAGAGCCAGGCGCAGCTCTCGCGGCGAATCATGCAGCGCGGCCTGCATCTCGCTCTCCGGAACGAGTAATGGATCGTCCGACCGCAACCCGTCCCAACGTTCCGCATAGCGCCGAAGGGCGCGATCGCCATCCCGCCGCACGTTTTGAATAATGCGCCGTACTCGCGGCTCCAGTGCTTCCAGCTTCTGCCCGCGCTGTTCCAGCTTGCGCGCATAACGCTGGGCTGCCGCGCCTTCGAGAATCCGCATCACATCACCACCTTGTTCAACGGATATTCCACGATTCCCTCGGCGTTCGCAGCTTTGAGCCGCGGAATAATTTCCCACGCAGCCGATTCTTCAATGATGGTATTCACCGCAACCCACGCCTCGTCGCTCAAGGTCGCAATGGTTGGCTTTTGCAGGGCGGGCAGCACGCCGAGTACGGCGGCCAGGTCCTGTTTGCGGACGTTCAACATCAGTCCGACCCGACCCTGGGCCTCCATCGCGCCGCGCAGCATCACCGCCAGATTTTCGATCTTGCGCCGTTTGTCATTTTCCTTCCAGGCCGCGCGGTTGGCGATGATCTGGGTATTCGATTCCAGCAGCGTATCGATGATGCGCAGGTGATTGGCTCGCAGCGAACTTCCCGTCTCGGTGACTTCGACGATAGCGTCCGCCAGCATGGGAGGCTTCACCTCGGTAGCCCCCCAGGAAAATTCCACCCGCACCGTGACGCCCTTCTTTGCAAAATAATTCCGCGTCACATTCACCAGCTCGGTAGCGACGATGCAGTCCGTCAGGTCTTCCGCCCTCTGGTACGCCGACGCTTCGGGCACGGCCAGCACCCAGCGCACCTTGCCCCGGCTCTGCTTGGCATAGATGAGATCGGCAACCGTCACGACTTCCAGCCCGCTTTCCAGAACCCAGTCCAGTCCGGTCAGGCCGGCATCAAGCACGCCGTGTTCGACGTACCGGGCCATCTCCTGCGCGCGAATCAACATGCATTCGACGTCCGGGTCCGCCGTGCTGGCGAAATACGACCGGCCGTTGGTGTACACGTTCAGCCCGGCGCGTGCGAACAGTTGCAATGTAGCTTCCTGCAGACTGCCTTTCGGGATGCCAATGCGCAGTTTCATGGCAACGATCCTTCTGCGCGAGCCGCCTCGCCGCGGAGGGAGAGATTTTCCGTGAAGCAGGACCGCGTCCCCCGGTGACAAACCACGCCTTCCCCGAGCACCCGCACTTGCAGCAAGACCGTGTCGCGATCACAGTCGGTTGCCGCGGAAACCACCTCCAGCCGGTTGCCCGAAGTCTCACCCTTGGTCCAGAGCTGGTTACGCGTGCGGCTGAAAAAGGTCACGTAACCGTCCCGCAGCGTCTGCTCGTATGCCTCGCGATTCATAAATCCCAACATCAGAACCTCACCATTCGCCGCGTCCTGCACGATGGCGGGTAGCAGGCCCTGCATCTTGTCGAAATCAATCGGTTCGTTCATGTGCTCTCCGAATATGCCAGCAGAAACAAAAAGCCCGCTGTCGCGGTCGGCGTCAGCGGGCTGAATCTCTGTGAGTGAGCTCTAACCTGTCTCAGGACACCGCCGCCAACACGTTGTGCACATGGTGGTGATGGTGGAGGTGGGTAGAGAAACTCATCCCTAAAAAGATAGCGGATGCCCCTGCTTCCTGTCAAAACCTTTGTCAGTCTCACCGACGACCGCGTCGGGACAGCCGCCCCCGGGCTGTCCGGCAGAGCGAAGCTCCGCAGTTCAAACAAGGTCCGAAGACACCGGACTTTGCTAAACTTGGCCCATGTCCGGCGGAATCATCGGCGCTCACGTCCTGCTCTACAGCGACAATCCAGAGGCCTAGAACGAAAACACTAGCCAGGAATTGACCACCAACCACTGCTGTAGATTCAACCTGTTTGTTGACAGGTCTTGTCTCCAGAGAGTAGGGTTCCGGGCGCAACCTATCCAGGTAAGGAATTGGCACCAGCGCCGGCGTTCTCGCCCCCGAGAGCCGGTGACTCACAAAGGAGAAAAAGAATGAACAGGAAAGTGTGTGGGATTTTGGCAGGGGTATGCGCACTCGCTTTGGTGGCCGCCTTGACCGCACCGGCGTGCGCGCAGGACGAACCGAGGGAAAAACCGCCGATGTACAGCTATGTCGGATTCTGGAGTATTCCACGCGCGCAATGGGCGGACATGGAAAAGAACAATGCCGCGGACCAGAAGGTTCTGGAAAAAGCCATGGCAGATGGCGCCGTCGTGGGTTACGGCTACGACTTGAATCTGGTGCATACGGCGGAGGGAGGAACCCACGACGACTGGTGGTCGGCGATGTCCATGGCCGCGCTCCTGAACGTGCTGGACAAGTTCTACAAGTCGGGTACGCCCACGTTACCCGTACTGGCCAACGCCACAAAGCACTCGGACGGCATATTCATCAGCCGGTATTACAACTGGCGTCCGGGCTCCTACAAGGGCGTCTACACACGCGTGGCATATTACAAGCTGAAGTCCGATGTGCCGGAGCACGCGATTGACACCCTCAGCAAGCATCTGATCGTGCCGGTATTGGAGAAGCTGCTGGCTGACGGTTCGCTGATCGAATACGAAATCGACACCGAAGCGATCCACACCGAAGGTCCCGGCGCGTTCTGGGTCGATGTGATCGCGACCAGCGCGGATGGCCTGGACAAACTCAATGCCGCCCTGCGGGATGGGGTCAGGATGAACCCCCTCAACGGCCTGGCCTTTGACTCCATGGTAGACTCTGCGGCCCATCGCGACAGTCTGTCCAGTTCAACTGTTACTTACAAATAGTTTCGCTGATCGCTTGCCACGGCCCGCGTGACGGGTGAAGCTGTCTACCGGGGTGGAGCAGGGCTTCAGACCTGCATACAGCTGGTGTTTTGAATGGGCTTCAGCCCCTGAGATACCTCAGCGGCTGAAGCCGCAGCACACCGCCTTTATTGCAGCGCTAAAGCGCTGCTCCACCCGAAATCAAAATCTGCCCAATCTCAATTCTCACGGCACGCTACGTCGATCGCGCAGCCAAAAGAAATGGCTCCGTGCAAGTGGCCAGGAATTCCAGACGGACCCGCTTGCAATCCATGCCTTGAAGCCAAGGGAAGTCGGCGGTACTATTGCGGGTTGAAGTTTCGACGGGAATCGCCCGAGGGGTTCGATGCCGCAAAATTACGTCCCCATATTTATCTTCATCGCATTCATCGCGATCATGCTTCCGGTCACCCTGCTCGCGGCCAAGCTGGTGCGCCCGGACAATCCCAGCAAAAGCAAACTGATGCCCTACGAGTGCGGCATCGATCCGGTCGACAGCTCCCGCGGCCGCTACACCATCCGTTATTACATTGTCGCCATCCTGTTCGTGGTCTTCGACGTGGAGACCATCTTCCTGTTCCCCTGGGCGGTCCAGTTCAAGGCGCTGGGCCTGTTTGGACTGTTTGAGATGCTGCTTTTCCTCGTCATCCTGATCGTAGGTTTCATCTGGATCTGGGGAAAAGGCGCGCTGGAATGGATCTGAACACGTAGGGGCAGATGTCCTCATCTGCCCAGCCGGGCGGAGCCCGGGAGTTTTTCGGTGAGACACAACCGGAAAGCAGGCGAGGCCAACTCGCGCGCCCGGACCGGATGTCCGGGCCTCTGTGTTTCAGTTTTGATTCTTCGCAGGATCGGCCGACCTCCACGATTGACACTTAGTTTGCAAGCTGTTAGAAGTTATCGTTCTTCTAAACGCTTCACGGCGCCGGAGGTTTGTACCTTCCGTAGCTATGCCTGAGGAGACCAAATCCCCTACACCGCCGCCGAGTGGTGAGCCGAAGCCCTCGGCAGGAGAACCTATTCCCGGTACTGTTCAGTCGTCCCCGGAAAAACCAGCGCCCGTACCTGCAAAAGCAGCCGAACACGCCGCGCCGCCCAAGCCTACTGGGCCAGCCCCGGTTCCCTGGGAGTCGCCGATGATTTCCCGGCTCAGGGCCCAGCACGGGTCCGGCCTCCACGAGACCAACACCTACCTCGGCCAGAAATATATCGTCGCGGACTCGTCCCTCATTCCGGAGTTGCTTCAAGTGCTTCGCGATCAGGAGCAGTTCGACTACTGTGTGGACATCACGGCGGTTCATTACCCTCAGCGGGAGAAGCAGTTTGAGGTGGTGTGGATCCTCTATTCGTTCCAGCATAACGACCGTATTCGAGTCAAAGCCTCGTATGCCGAAGTGGACTCCGTACCCAGCGCCGTATCGATCTGGCCCGCCGCCAACTGGCTGGAGCGTGAAGTCTACGATATGTTTGGCATCCGCTTCGAAGGACATCCTGACCTGAAGCGCATTTTGCTGCCCGACGGCTGGAAAGGCCACCCGCTGAGGAAAGACTACGGCATCATTCAGCAGGATCAGGAGTGGGTGCAGATCAACCTGGGGATCGAGAGCGGGCAATGACGGACCGGACTTCCCACCTGGAACTGGAGCAGCACGAGAAAACCTTTCTCGATTCCAACGAACTCATTATCAACATGGGCCCGCAGCACCCGGCGACCCACGGCGTGCTGCGTGTGATCCTCAAACTGGACGGGGAAAAAGTTCTCGGCACGGAGTGCGTGATTGGCTACCTCCATCGTGGGGTGGAAAAGATTGCCGAGCACCGCACTTACACCATGTTCAATCCGTATGTGGATCGCATGGATTATGTGGCCGCCGTATCGAACGGCTTGGGCTACTGTGAGGCGGTAGAAAAGCTGCTCAACGTGCAGGCGCCTCCACGGGCCAACTACATTCGCGTGATTCTCACCGAACTGAACCGGCTCGCCAGCCACATGCTGTGGCTGGGCACGCACGCTCTCGATATTGGCGCCATTACGCCGCTTTTCTACACCTTCCGCGACCGGGAGGAAATTCTCAAGATTTTCGAGAAATACTGCGGCGCGCGCCTGACCACGCATGCGTTTCGCATCGGCGGATGTTCCTACGAAACCTACGAGGGCTTTGAGCGCGAGGTAAAAAAGTTCCTTGATTTCGTCACCCCGAAAATTGACCAATACGAAGAACTCTTGACTACCAACCGGATCTGGCTCGAGCGCACCAAGGACGTCGGCAAGATATCCGCGAAGGAATGCATCGCGCTGGGGGTGACCGGGCCGGTTCTGCGGGCCAGCGGCGTGAAGTGGGACCTGCGCAAAGCTCAGCCCTACGCCGCCTACGCCGACTTCGATTTCGAAATTCCCATCGGACAGAATGGCGATACCTACGACCGGTATATCGTCCGCATGCAGGAGATGAGGCAATCGCTGCGGATCATCGACCAGGCCATCGGCAAGATTCCCGATGGCCCCATCATGGCCAAGATTGCGAAAGTGATGAAACCGCCAGTGGGCGAGATCTACCACTCGATTGAAGCGCCCAAAGGCGAGCTGGGATATTTCATCGTGAGCGATGGCTCCACACAGCCCTACCGGGTACGGGTGCGGCCGCCGTCGTTTGTGAACCTGCAGGCGCTGGACATGATGGTGCGCGGCGCGCTGGTGGCGGACGTGATCGCCGTCATCGGAACCCTGGACATCGTTCTGGGCGAGGTGGATCGCTGATGCTCGACTACGTCACCTCGTATCTCAAGAGCGATACAACGCCCGGTTCCGCCGGCAATATGCTCTGGGCATTCATATACATCGTCCTGATTTTCCTCGGCCTGTCCATCGCCGTGATCGCGATGAACTGGCTGGAACGGAAAATTCTGGCCCACATGCAGGTTCGGCTGGGCCCCATGCGCGTTGGCCCCCACGGCCTGTTGCAGCCCATCGCCGATGCCCTCAAGCTGCTGATCAAGGAAGACATCATGCCGGCCGAAGCCGACCCGTTTGTCTTCTGGGTTGCCCCTTTGGTTGTCGTGATCACCGCGTTCACCGTATTTATTGTTGTGCCCTTCGGTCCCACCCACGCCGTTACTGACATGAACATCGGCGTGCTGTTCATGCTGGGCGTCTCGTCGTTGAGCGTGCTCGGCGTGGTCATGGCAGGATGGGCATCGAACTCGCACTATCCGCTGATGGGGGCGCTGCGCTCCAGCGCGCAGATGGTTTCATACGAGATTGCGATGGGCCTGGCCGTTGTTTCAGCCGTCCTGATGACCAGCCTCAATAAGGAAGGCGTTGGCACCCTGAGCATGATCGGAATCGTGCAGGCACAGCAGGCGCAGCATGTGTGGTTCGTATTCAAGTTTTTTCCGTTGGGCCTGATCGCATTTGTCATCTTCGCGATTGCCATGGTGGCGGAGACCAATCGCGCTCCGTTCGATTTGCCTGAAGCTGAATCCGAACTCACCGCCGGATTTCACACCGAGTACAGCGGCTTCCGCTGGTCGCTTTTCTTCCTGGCCGAATATTCGGCGATGATCGCGGTCTCATCCATCGCGGTGACTTTGTGGCTGGGCGGGTGGATGCGGCCATTCCCCAACGCCTTGACTGGAGACACCTGGGACCTGGTCTTCTCCCTGGTCCCCGGACTGACGTTCCTGTTTCTTTCCGCCATCACCTTTTACAGTACGGCGCGCATGCCGAAACATCCCTACTTTCGGGTGCAGACCATCGGCTTAGGCGGATTCGGCGCAGTACTGGCTCTGATCGCGGTAGCTCTGTTTCTGCCCCCGGTCCGTGACCGCATCCAGGATATTTTCTGGTTTAGCGCCAAGGTGGCGACTTCCATGTATATGTACATCTGGTATCGCGGCACCTTCCCGCGCTACCGCTTCGACCAGTTAATGAAAGTAGGCTGGAAAATCCTGCTGCCGGTAGGAATCGGTGTGCTGGTCCTGACGGCGATTGCAGGGATACTGTTTTAGCCGGGAACATGTAGCGGCGGGCGCCCTCGCCCGCCCAGTCGAGCAAAGCTCGGCAGTTGTTGGGGACGGGTAAGGTTAATTTCCGGACCAGGGTGTCCGGAAAAAAGGTTTGAGAAGAGGTTATGGCCCCAGTAGCGACAACATTTTTCTTCTATTTTCTGTCGGCGCTCACCGTGTTGAGCGGCGTGCTGGTGATCACGCGCAAGAACCCGGTGCATTCCGCCCTGGCGCTGATCGTGTCTTTGCTCGGACAGGCGGCACTGTACCTGATGCTGTACGCACCCTTCGTAGCCGGTGTTCAGATCATTCTCTACGCCGGCGGCATCATGGTGCTGTTCCTGTTCGTCATCATGCTGGTGAATATCGAAAAATCACAGAAAGAGGATCAGTTTAACAAGCAATGGCTGGTCGGACTGGCCGCCGCAGTCGCGCTCGGTGTGCTGTTCGTAGTGGTCTACGTCAAAGGCAGGGCCCTGTTTCCGGATCGGGCAATTCTGATGCCGGAGCAGTCCAACACCCAACAAGTCGCGCTCCTGCTCTACGGCAATTACATGTTCACGTTTGAAATCGCGTCGTTGTTGCTGCTGGTGGCAATCATCGGCGCGGTGGTCATGGCAAAGAAGAGGATCTGAGAACCGAGAACTGGGAATCTAAGAACTGAACTTTTATGAGTCCAATCGGGACCCTGCACTATCTCGTGGTTGCTGCCGCCCTCTTCGTGCTGGGCGTCATCGGCGTGTTGACTCGCCGCAATGTGGTCATTGTGCTGATGTCCATCGAACTGATCCTGAATGCGGTGAACCTGAACCTGGTGGCATTCTCGCGGATATGGGGCCTGCACGGACAGGTCTTCGCAATCTTCATAATCACCGACGCAGCAGCAGAAGCGGCGGTTGGACTGGGAATTCTGATCGCTTTCTTCCGCAACAAGGAAACGGTCAACGTAGACGAAATCGATTTGCTGAAATGGTAGAGGGGCAGCTTCTAGCTTCTGGCTAGGAGCTAAAAGCTAGGAGCTAGCAGCTAAAATGTTTTTCCTAAACCACATCTGGCTAGTCCCGCTCTTTCCCGCCTTCGGCGCGGCCATGATGTTCTTTTTCGGCCGCAAGCTGCAGAAGGCGACCGTAAGCGCAGTGTGCGTAGGCGCGGTGGTTCTGGCATTTATCTTCTCCTGTGGCGCCGTCTGGCAATACCTCGGATACGCCCACGACAATCCGGGCAACCCGTACGAGAAAATCGTCTACACCTGGCTGGGCACCGACACCGGCCACATGAACTACGTCATGCGGGACGGCACTCCGGCTCCGTTCCATGCCGACGCCGGCTTTTTGCTTGATCCGCTGTCCGCCATCTGGCTGCTGTTTGTCACCGGGGTCGGCGCCCTGATCCACATTTATTCCACCGGCTACATGGCGCATGAGGGCGGCTACTACCGCTTTTTTGGCTACCTCAATCTCTTCATGTTCTCCATGCTCACGCTCATTCTGGGGAACAACTATGCCGTCATGTTCGTGGGATGGGAAGGCGTGGGCCTGTGTTCGTATCTGCTGATCGGGTTCTATTTTCATCGTGCGTCAGCCACCACCGCCGGCAATAAGGCGTTCATCGTCAACCGCATCGGCGACGCCGGCTTCCTGCTGGGCATGTTCACTATCGCCTGGTACTTTGGCTCGCTGCGCTTGACCGAAGTTACGCACCTGGCTCGCAGCGGACATTTTGCCATCGGTGATCCCGTCATCACCGCAGCCACTTTGCTGCTGTTCGTCGGCGCCTGCGGCAAGTCTGCCCAGATTCCACTTTACGTCTGGCTTCCTGACGCCATGGAAGGTCCTACGCCTGTTTCCGCGCTGATCCACGCTGCGACCATGGTCACCGCCGGCGTCTACATGGTGGCGCGATCGAATGCGCTGTTTGTGCTGGCTCCCACGTCCATGAAGACAGTCGCGATTATTGGCGCGATCACCGCACTGTTCGCCGCTTCCATCGGACTGGTGCAGAATGACATCAAGCGCGTGCTGGCCTACTCTACGGTGTCCCAGTTGGGCTACATGTTTCTCGCGCTGGGTGTGGGCGCGTTTGCTGCCGGAGTGTTTCACGTCTTCACCCACGCTTTCTTCAAGGCACTGCTGTTCCTCGGCTCGGGTTCCGTAATTCACGCCATGAGCGGGGAGCAGGACATGCGCAACATGGGCGACCTGCACAGGCGCATTCCCATCACGCACTGGACCATGTTCATTGCGACCTTTGCTATCGCGGGTATTCCGCCATTCGCGGGGTTTTTCTCCAAAGACGAAATTCTGTGGCAGGCCTGGTCGTCTGAGGGCGGTGCATACCGTTTGTTGTGGCTGGTTGGTTACGGCACTGCCTTGATGACCGCCTTTTACATGTTTCGCCTGATGTTCCTGACCTTCCATGGCATGCCCCGGATGAGCCACGAGGTCGAACACCACATCCACGAATCTCCCAAATCGATGACCGTGCCCTTGATCATTCTCGCTATTTGCGCGATCACTGCCGGGTGGCTGGGCTGGCCGCACAGTCTGGGTGGCTCGAATCGTTTTGAAAAATTTCTGGAGCCGGTCTTTGCCCGGGAAGCCCAGGTATTCCGGGCTGAAGGCGAAGCCGCCCAGCTGGCTGCGGGAAGGAAGGAAGAAGAACACACCAATCCGCTCGAATACGGGTTCATGGCTCTCTCCATTGCCGCCGCCGTGGCTGGATTTGGACTGGCATGGAAGTACTATCGCGACGCCGGAAAGGGTTACGCAGAGCCTATCGCCGAGAAAGCCTTGCCCGTCTATACCACGTTGCTGAACAAGTATTACGTGGACGAGGCCTACGACTATGCTTTCACCGGCCGCCGCAAGGTAGGAGACGTGCGTCTGGGCGTGATGGGATTAGGCGAAGCCTCGTCCTGGTTCGACTCACACGTGATCGACGGCACGGTCAACGCCGCCGGCTGGATGACCCGGCTCAGTGGGACGATTTCCAGTTGGTGGGACAAGTGGGCGATTGACGGAGTTCTGGTAAACGGTCCAGCGATTTTGTCGCGGATGTTGTCCTATCCGGTGCGCTTGCTGGAGTGGGGACTGGTGCAGTGGTACGCGCTGGTGATGGTGATTGGGCTGGTGGGGTTCGTGTTCTATTACGCCTGGCGGTACTAAGGTGTTGCCGACGACTGAAGACTGACGACCGACGACTGCTTTTATGCACAATCACATTCTCTCGATCATACTTTTCACCCCGCTGGCCGGCGCGATTCTGCTTATCTTTGTTCCGAAAGAGCAGAAAGACGCCATCCGCTGGATCGCAAACATCTTCGCTCTCGCCGGCCTGCTGGTTTCCATTCCGCTGGTGCCATGGTTCTGGGCGCAGCGCTTCGAGCCCGGCTTCAAGTTCATGGAGGGCGCGGCCAACAACTGGATTCCCTCGATCGGCGCCGGCTACGTGCTCGGCATCGACGGCATTTCCTTCCTGCTCATCATGCTGACCACGCTCCTGGGGTGGATTTCGATCCTATCCTCGTGGACCGCGATCGAAACCCGGGTGAAGGAATATTACATCTGGTTCCTGGTATTGCAGACTGGCATGCTGGGCGTCTTCATGGCGCTCGATTTCTTCCTGTTCTTCGTCTTCTGGGAAGCCATGCTGGTTCCCATGTACCTGCTGATCGGCATCTGGGGCGGTCCGCGCAAGCTCTACGCCGCCATCAAGTTTTTCCTATACACATTGTTTGGTTCAGTACTGATGCTGCTGTCCGTGCTGTTCCTGTACTTCTATAACTTCCACCAGACCGGCCAGTACACGTTTAGCGTGCAGGCGTTGTACAAGACCGCGCCGCTCATCTTTCACGATCCGGCATACGGTTCGACCTTTGCCATTCTCCTGTTCCTGGCGTTTTTCCTGGCTTTTGCCATCAAGGTCCCGATGTTTCCGTTTCACACCTGGCTGCCCGATGCCCACGTCGAGGCGCCCACCGCGGGCTCGGTCATTCTGGCCGGTGTTCTGCTGAAGATGGGGACTTATGGCTTCATCCGTTTCGCCTTGCCGTTCTTTCCCGACGTGGTCATGCATCCCAAAGTCCGGGGCTGGATGATATTTCTCTCTATTGTCGGCATCATCTACGGCGCGCTGGTCTCATTGATGCAAAAAGACATGAAGAAACTGGTGGCGTACTCTTCGGTTAGCCACCTTGGTTTCTGTACCCTGGGCATCTTCGCGCTGAATTCGGCGGGGCTCAGCGGATCCGTGCTGCAGCAGATCAACCACGGCATCTCCACCGGCGCGCTGTTCTTGATCGTGGGCATTCTGTATGAACGGCGGCACACCCGCGAGATCTCCGAGTACGGCGGCATCTCCAATGTCATGCCGGTCTATGCCACCATCACCATGATCATGTTCTTGTCCTCGATGGGACTTCCGCTGCTCAACGGATTTGTCGGCGAATTCACCATTCTGCAGGGCACCTTCATGGAGAACTGGAAGTGGGCCGCGTGGGCCGTGCCGGGCGTGATTCTGGCGGCGGCATACCTGCTGTGGCTCTACCAGCGTGTGTTTTTCGGAACGGTTACCAATCCCAAGAATGAAAAGCTGCACGACCTGACGCCGCGCGAACTGCTGACCTTTGCGCCGCTGGTCATTGTGGCATTCTGGATCGGACTCTACCCCAAACCCTTCTTCCAGATTCTTGAGCAACCGGTGAACCAGATCGTGGCCACGGTGCGTGGAAGGGACTATCCCGGTGTGCGCGCAGTGAACGCGGCCAGCCGGCCCGTCGATGAAATCACGCCTGCTGTCGCGGTGGCGCAAGCGGCGGATAACCATCCCAAGGGGACGAAATAAGTGCTCGGCAATATTGCTCAAAATTTCGGCCGGGTCGATTATCTGATGTCCCTCCCCATCGTCATGCTCACGCTGTTCGCGCTGGGCATCCTGCTGGTAGACCTGATGCTGCCCCGCGAATGGAAATGGACGAATGCGGTTACGGCGCTGGTTGGCATTCTGTTCTCGGTCGCGGGTGTGGCGAAGATTCAGTACGCATTGAATGCCGCTGGAATCCCGGGAGAATCAGCATTCCTCAACTCCATGGTGGTGGACCGCTTCACCATCTACTTCTGGTACCTGTTCCTGGCGTCGGCTGCGATTTCCATTCTGATGTCGGTGCGCTACATGGAGATCGAGCACGAAAACCACGGCGAGTTCTACGCCTTGATCCTGTTTTCAGTGGTCGGCATGATGTGCATGGCCGCGGGCTTCGATGTGGTTTTGATCTTCATTGGCCTCGAGCTGATGGCGATTTCCACATACGTGCTGGTCGGGTTTCTGCGTACCGACCGCAGGTCGAATGAAGCCGCGCTGAAATATCTGTTGCTGGGCGCGTTTTCCTCGGGCATCTTCGCTTATGGCTTGTCCTTGTTCTACGGGTTGACTGGAAGCACCAGTCTGTTGGGAATCAGAAGCGGTTTGGTTCGCATGGCCGCAGCTCACCAGAATCACGTCGACCCCGTCGCGGTGGTCGCCTTGCTGACCGTGGCAACCGGCCTGTTCTTCAAGATTGCCGCCATCCCCTTTCACCAGTGGCTGCCGGATGCCTACGAAGGCGCTCCCACTACCGTCACCGGATTCATGTCGGTGGCAGTGAAGGCGGCAGCCTGGGCAATGCTGCTGCGCATCTTCCTGTGGGGCCTTTATCCGCTTCGCACCGTCTACGTGCCCTTGGTGATCTTTGTTTCGATTGCGACCATGACCGGAGCCAATCTGGCTGCGCTTACCCAGACCAACCTGAAGCGGCTGCTGGCTTATTCCTCCATCGCTCACGTCGGCTACATGCTGCTGGGCCTGGTCGCGCTGGCTTCGGTGACCTACCCTGCGCCCGCTTTTTTTGACGGCCTGAAAGGCATTCTTCTTTACCTGCTGGTGTATACATTCATGAACCTGGGAGCCTTTGCGGTGATCGCCTCGTTGAGGCAGCGGAACGTGATCGGCGACGAAATGGACGATATCGCCGGGCTTTATTTCCGCGCTCCCACGGAAGCCGTGCTGATGCTGATCTTCCTGCTCTCGCTGGCTGGCATCCCGCCACTGGCCGGCTTTTACGGAAAGTATTTCATTTTCCTGAGCCTGATTGAGAGCGGCCACTATGTGCTGGCTTCTCTGGCTGTGCTGTACGCGGTTTTTGGGCTCTACTATTACATGCGCATCGCGAACCAGATGTTCATGCGCGAAGCTTTGGACAAGACTCCGCTTCCCATCAGCGCCGGAATGCGCGTGGTGCTCGGGCTGACGGCCTTCGCGACTGTCTATATTGGAATCTTTCCCGAGCAATTCATCCGGATTGTGAACTGGTCGCTGGGTATCGCCCAGACCACGCCGGTCGCCGGTCTGATACGGTAATACGCACGGTGTCAGGAAAGGACCCTGCACTCGTGGCGAAACCTCTCAAGGACGAGGACTCCGAAACGAAAAATGGCTGGGTGCAACTGGCAAAGTACAGCCAGTTGGCGTTTGTGTTCCCGGCCGCCACGGTTGCGGGATGGTTGGTCGGCGTGGCCCTCGATCACTGGCTGCACACCACCTGGCTGTACCTCGCAGGTCTGATCCTTGGCATCGTTGCCGGATTCGTCGAACTTATCCGTTCCGTGACTTCTTCGGATTCCAAATGACAGGCATTGAGACCGTGATCCCGGCTGCCAACAGCGAGGCCTTTTACTCCGGAGCGCTCGGGCGGATCTCGCGCCTCATGATCGTGCTGGCCGTCGCCCTGACTGCAGCCGGCTGGTGGCGGTACGGCTGGCGCGTTGCCCTGGGATTTGCCTGCGGATGCGGCGTCGCTTACCTGAATTTTCACTGGTTGAAGCGGGTGATCGGCGCGCTTGCCGATCGCGCTACGGATCCCGGCGGGGAGCGCTCGAGCGGAGGAGTAGTGTTGCGCTTCCTGCTTCGCTACATTTTGATGGCCCTCGGAGCCTATGTTATATTCACTGTTTCTCCCGCGAGTCTCTACGGGCTTTTTGCCGGCCTGTTCCTGCCCGTAGCAGCCATCGCGTGCGAAGCCGCCTACGAGGCCTGGGTTGCTCTGGCGCGCGGTATCTGACGCAAAATCGGCTTCTGGCTACTAGCTTCTGGCCTCTAGCTTGAACCCCACGTGCGTTGGTAAAGTTGGTTGTTTAACGATCAAAGCTAGGAGCCAGAAGCTAGCAGCTAGAAGCCTGGGTTATGCCTGAACAATTGTGGTTTACCGAGATCCTGAACCATCTCTTCGCTAGCCCGGTCACGGGATTGCTGCGAGTCCTCCACATTGACCCTGAGTATCCCCAGGCGCCCATCACAAACAGCGTGGCCATGCAACTTCTGGTATTCCTGTTTCTGGTTGCGCTGTTCCTTCTGGTGCGCTCGCGACTCTCAGTGGATAAGCCCGGCGCGTTGCAGCATGTCTTCGAATACTCCCACGGTTTCGTCGAAGCACAGAGCCAGGAAATTATCGGGCACAACAGCGAGCAATTTACGGCCTTTTTGATGACCCTGGCTTTTTTCATTCTGACTTGCAATCTGCTGGGGTTGATTCCGGGTTTCGAGTCTCCGACGGCCGTGCCTATCGTTCCTCTCGGATGCGCCATTTGTGCTTTTGTCTACTACCAGAGCCAGGGTTTCAGACATCATGGCATCGCGTACCTGAAGCATTTCATGGGACCGATGTGGTGGTTGGCGATTATCATGGTCCCGATCGAGATCATCAGCCACCTTGCTCGCATGCTTTCGCTGACCGTGCGTCTCTATGCCAATATGTTCGCCGGCGACATGGTGACCATGGTGTTTTTCTCCCTCGTACCGATCGGCGTCCCGGTTCTTTTCCTGGGGCTCCACCTGGGAGTTTCGCTGCTGCAGACGTATATCTTTATCCTCTTGACCATGGTGTACCTCGCGGGAGCCGTGGCAGAAGAACACTAAGGTCGGAGTTTCCAGTTTCGAGTTTCCGGTTTCCAGAACTCAGATCGCTGACTGGAAACCGGAAACTGGAAAGTAGAAACCAGCCGTTCAGCGTGAGGGCGTCGTCCACACGAGAATGACGTCAACCACCCACTGGCGGCAATTCATAGTGCGAGGAGAAACGAAATGCGTAGATTGAGTTACCTGTTCATGACACTTTCATTGCTCTGTTTCGCCGTGCCTGCGTTTGCCCAGGGCGCCGAAGCTGCCGGCACCAACTGGGTAGCCATCACCGCCGGCTTTTCCATGGCAATCGCTTCCGGCCTGTGCGCCTTAGGCCAGGCGAAAGCGACGGCCTCTGCCGCCGAGGCTTTGGGGCGCAACCCTGCTGCCCGTCCTGGCATTCAGCTGGCGCTGATTCTTGGTCTGGCCCTGATCGAGTCCCTGGCGCTTTACACCCTGGTTATTATCTTCGCCAAGGTAAAGTAAGAAGGTTCCGTAAAATTGAAAAGCCTCTGCGCGAGCAGAGGCTTTTCTGTTTGGGATGTCTCCTGGTTACGTCGCTTTGCGCTGGCCGTCCCACTCGCCTTCCTTGGTTCCAGGGGAGTGCTCCAGCGAGTCCATCAGAATACGCCGCAGGCGATAGCGGCTCTCCAGATCGGTATTCACAATCTCGAATCCGACCTCGTTGACCCGGGCGCGCCGCAGCAGTACTTGCCCACGAACGTGGCGGACGCCGGCATTAATGTCGATGTTGGCTTCTGAGCCGACGCGAAGATTGTCTTCCTTGGTGCCCATTCCCCCACCCAGACTCAGTTCGCGAATCAGGATGCTGGATTTTCCCCAGGAGCTGCTGATGGTTGCGGACAGCGTCTTCCGGAGCACGATGCGCTCATAGCGCCGTTGCCTTACCCACGGGCATGCGGGCGCTGAATCCAGAGGGGCGATCGCCAATTCACCGGGTTCCAGTCCACTTTCCGACATGATCTGGCTGCCATAGCGGGGATCGATCTTGGCCAGGGCTTGCCCGGCGGCGATGCGCAATTCCTTGTGGTTGCTCCACCGCCACATCTTTTTCGCTTCCAGAAGGCTGCGTAGCACGGGTACCGCGTCAAGTTCCCGCAAGCGTCCCAGCGACTCTACCGCTTTCAACTGTAACAGCGGAGATCGACCCTCGGCTTCGCCTGCTTCGGCCATGACAATCAGCGGTGGAACCGCGGTGCGGTCGCCGCTCATGCCGATCTCATCAATCGCCTGCGGCAGTACCAGCGGATCAAGAATTTCCAGCAACTCCAGCAGCGAACGTCCCCGATCATGGGCCGCGCCGTAGGCCACCTGGCGCACCACCACGTCGTGATAGAACCTGTTCCACTCGGGCAAGCGGGTGGGCAACAGTTCCAGCAGGGAAGGCACATCCAACCGGCTGAGCAACCCTACTACCGAGGCGGCCTGGCGCGGCTGGCCGGAGCGCATCATTTCCCGAATCTGTTGCTGGGCCGGCGCTCCCAGCTCTTTTACGATCTCTACGATCCGATCGCACTCCTCCCGCCGCATACAGCGGAAAAATCTGTCGGAGAGGTGTTCCACCGCGGCCTGCGAGGTGCGTCGAAGAACCAGAAGCAGGTCCGCCGGGAGCTGCGGCAACTGCATGGCTTCTTCGATGAACTCGGGCAGGCGATTTTCCACACCGATACGGGGGCGCAGGTCGGTCGCCAGCACCGGCCGTTGCTTGGCGATGGTCTCCATCGCGATACAGAGTTCGTTCAAGGCACCAAACTGCTTATGGGTGCTGGCTTCTGTGCTCAGTCGCACGAAAGCCGCGCTGAGGATGCTTTGCAACTCGGGATCTGACTCCTTGCCGATCGCTTCTCCGATGTTGCGAATCGACAGCGCCATCAAATCTCCGCCCGCAGCCGCGAACAGGTCCGCCAACTGGCTTATGCCGGTGGCGATCTTGCGGCGTGGTTCACTGTCCTTGGCGTCCAGGCAGTTCAGGTAGTTTTGCAGGATAGCGACCGAGGTTTCCTTGTCGCCGCGTTCCAGCAGCAACTCCACAAACTGACGCACGTTGCGCGGCGGCACACACGGCGCCTCATGGGAAAGCAGCACACTCTTTTTGCCCGCTTCCGGCACTTCCGCCCAGAACATCCTGTCCAGGATGTCGGCGTGAGATTCCACCAGGATGCCGGCCTTACCCATCTTGTCTTCCTGAATCTTCAGGATCTGGCGCAAAGTATCCATCTGCCGGCTCATGTGCTCCATCATCTGGTGCACGGCATTGACCTTCACTTCGCCCTTCTGAAAGCGTTCCAGGGCGAAACGAATCGCCATGTGCTCGGCCGCCTTCATCAGCAAGGGCGTATTGTCGGTCTGTTCCACGGAGGCCTGGGCTGCCAGACTTCCCAGCAACTGCTGCAGGTTTACCTTGGTGTTGGCGTCAACCGCGCTGAGTTCCTTTTGCAGCGACTCGGGGTCAACACTGGGATCGCCGCCAACCTCGCCAAATCGGGTCAGCAGGCGAATGGTCTGGATGACCTCTTCTTCCTGCAGGGGTACGACTCCGCCCGCCCAGGCGCCACCAGGCGCTCCACCGGTGCCCTCTCCTGTACCACTGCTGGGGCCGTTCGGAACGCTGCCTACCGGCGCGCCCCCGGGGGCGCCACCGCTTTGAGCGCCCTCTGCGGCTGCGATCAGCTGCAGTAATTTCTGCGGATCATTCAGCCACTGCTTGAATTCCGGTCCCAGGGACTGGGCCGCGATCTGGGCCGCGATGCTTACCTCGCCGGTCGACGGATCGGCGGCTACGAACCTGACCTCGTTGATTCGGATCGATGCTGTCTTGCTGTCTCCAAAGGTGTTCTTGATTTCCTTGACCACGTCCTGCGCTCTGGACCCGCCCAGGGCGAAAGCCTTTACCAGTTGGGCGAACTCTTCCTTGGTGACCTGGTTGGAAAAGTGAATGCTAGCCAGGCCGGCGGTGGTCAGCAGTTGAGCGAAGCTGCGCTCCGCCTGCCCCGTCTCCAGCGGTATACCGTCCAGCAACAGCTTGTTTTCGGAGACTCCAAGCAGGAAAGACCCTTCGGTACCCTTCGGCAGGCCCTCTTGCAGTTCATTCCAGGCAATTGCGAACTGTCCCTCAGTGCGCTTGTGGTCGGAGCCATACAGGCGAACGTACTTCACCAATATGTTCAAACTGTGGACAAATGCACGGGCTGAAGCAACCCGGTTGCTCTTGTTTGTGTCGGCCGTTAGGATATGCGGCTCCCCAGTGAGTTTCTTACCCGCTAAGGGTAATGCGAAACCATGAGAAGATGCACATTACGGAGGTAATACTGCAAATTGCCCACTCGGCAAGGAACCAATCAAAATACGGTTGCGTCCACGCCCCTTATTGACGGTTTCTGCCCGAGTTGGCTTGAGTCCCCTACGCGCGCGGGTCCGCGAGCCGCGTGACGCGGGGCTTCCGTGCTGCATTAAACTGTTGTGTCATGAATGGCGGCTTTGGCCGCCGAGGTAACCTCCCCGAAAGCCTGCTAATCTGGAGTTCCTGTGCCCGTTGTGGCCATCCCGACGAAGCGTGTCAAGAAGGAAGCCGGCCTTGCTTTCTGGATGCGGCGCGTACTCGAAGAGTGCGACCGCGCCAGCGTGGCCTTCGCGCCCGACCCGGTACACGATCTGCGGGTTGCTCTCCGCCGCTGCTGTTCCATGGTCGCGGGCATCGCCGCCATCGATCCCGATCCTGAATGGAAAGAGATGAAGAAAGCGGGCAAGCGCCTTTTTCGCCGCCTGGGCGAACTGCGCGACGTGCACGTGATGCAGGAATGGGTGCACCGTCTGGACAGTCCCGATGATCCGGTCACTGGTCCCCTTCTGCAAACCTTCGCCGTCCGCGAGGAGCAACTCAAACTGCAAGCCGTGCAGGCTCTATCCGCGTTCGATCGCAAGCAATGGCAGCGGTGGAGCCGGTCCCTCCCCCGCAGGATTACCAGATTCCGGCCGGGAAGCCTGGTTTTCCGCCACCTCGCTCTCGAGCGTTGGACCGAAGCCTACAAACTGCATCGCCAGGCCCTGCGTAACCGCTCCCAGGTGGGATTTCACCGGCTGCGCGTCGGGCTCAAGCGTTTCCGCTACATTGTGGAAAATTTCCTGCCTGCCCAGCATGCTGCCTGGAGCGCGGATCTCAAGCGATTGCAGGACGTGCTGGGCGAGGTTCATGATCTTGATGTTTTGTGGTCAGCGGCCGCCCGCGCGAACGCATTTCCCGACCCTGAGGCCCGCTTCCGCTGGCAGAGGCGAATTGGCACGGAACGAGCCCAAAGAGTTGAGATCTATCGGCAAAAGATGCTGGGCAAAGATTCACTCTGGCAGGTCTGGCGTGCACAACTTCCGGACGATAAGCAAATTGAATCTGCGGCCCTGCTTCGGTTAAAGCTCTGGGCCTCGCTCCTTGATCCCGACTTCAAGCATTCCATCCACGTTACGCGCCTGGCCCTCCAGCTCTACGACGGGCTGGCTGTGAACGGAAAGTCCCCGAAGGAAACGGTGCAGGATCGCGCCATCCTGGGAATCGCCGGGCTCTTACATGACATCGGCAAATCGAAGGGCGAAAAAGGTCACCATAAGACTTCCTTTCGCATGATTCGCCGGATGGCGCCTCCGTTGGGATGGAGCGCCCAAGACTTGATCACTGCCGGGATCGTTACCCGCTATCATCGTGGAGCCTTGCCGCACTTCGGACAGAAGGCTTTCCGGGGGGTGTCTCCGGGCCAACGACGAGAAATATTGCGATTGGCCGCGATTCTGCGCCTGGCCAATGCTTTCGATGCGTCCGGCGACGGACGCATTCAACATGTGGAAGTCCAAAGCCAGAATGGATTATTACAAATTGCCGCCCAGGGCTACTCTGCTCGCGACCGTTCCGCCGAATCCATCGCTGGTGCCCGCCACCTCCTGGAAACGGTCTATCGTCGCCCCGTCATGGTGAAGCCAATGCGAGCGAAACCAAGAACTGAGAACTAAGAACTGAAAACTGAAAACTGAAAACTGAAAAACCAGTACCCGGTACCCAGTACCCGGAAACCCGAAACTAGAAACCGGAAACTAGAAACTAGAACTGAGAACCCGGTCACCGGGAAGCTACTCAGTCACTTCCATCGGCCCTCGCCGCCGGATACAGATACACCATGACTCACGCTCAGCTGGTGGAGAAAGCTGTCGCATGGCTGCGCAGCTATCGCTGTGGAGTAGTTCTTTCGGAGCAGGCTTGTGTCAGCGGAGAGATGCCGGACGCTATCGGATGGAAGCGCGCCTCCCATTCCGTGTTGATCGAGTGCAAGACTTCCCGCGCCGACTTTCTCGCCGATCACGACAAGCCCTTCCGGCAAAAGCAGGCGCTGGGACTGGGTTGCGAACGGTTCTATCTTGCGCCCGCGGGACTGCTTGATCTTGCCGAATTGCCGCCTGGCTGGGGTTTGCTCGAATGGCGCAGGCGTAAGGTTGAAGTGGTTCGCCCTTCGGCTCGCGATCTACGCACGGCATCCGGCCTTGCCTACGAGATGAACCTGCTTCTGGCCAGCCTGCGCCGGGTGGAAATCCGCATCGAGCCCCAGACCCTCACCGACTTTCTCAAATGGAAGAACCGCATGTTGCACTACAACGGCGGCACCTGGCCAGCAGGAATGCCGTCACCCGACCAGGAGCGAAACCACTTTCTGGAATCACCAACCAACACGTAGTGGAAACGATGGAGAGACGGGCGTCCCGCCCGTCCAGCGGAGCGAAGCTCCGCAGTTCTCCCAGCGCGATATCAGAATAAGACTGACCTTCGAAAACCGAAGCGCAGAGCTTTGACGCCCGACACCCCCAAAAAAGAAAACCGGGCTGGTTGGCCCGGCTTCTAACGGCGTCGGTTGAGATGCGGTTACATCACGACGCGGCGCGGGCCGGCAACGAGGCTTCCAGGCCAGTTTGACCGGAAATGTCACTGCTATCCTCGGGCCGGCTAAAAATCGACGGAGACGGGAAGAACATGCCTTACCTAGTGCAAGCCCAATGCCAACGCCAGAGCTCACGCCGAAGTTGTCAAAATCCCCGCAAGTCATTGTTTCGCAGCACGTTAACTTCTACCAGAATTGCGACCGGAGAATTGCGAGGTTTCTTGGGGTCGTACGAACGGAAAAGATTTTCCCAGCAGGCGGACACACAAATGCTACAGCTCGCGACGCCCTTCCATGGCTTTGAGCATGGTGATCTCGTCGGCGTACTCGATGTCGCTGCCCACAGGAATGCCCATCGCGATGCGCGTTACTTTGAGCCCGGAGCGCCGCAGTTGCCCGGAAAGATAGGTCGCCGTGGCTTCGCCCTCGACCGTGGGATTGGTGGCTAGGATCACCTCATCCACCTGTCCGTCCTCCACTCGCCGCATCAGATTGGAGATCCGCAACTGGTCCGGCCCCACCCCGTGCAAGGGCGAAATCGATCCGTGCAACACATGATAGACGCCGTTAAAGTGTTTGGTTTTTTCGATCGACGCGATGTTAGTCGGTTCCTCCACCACGCACACCATCCGCTGATTGCGCGTAGCGCTGCTGCAGTACACGCAGGGATCGACATCCGTGATGTTATTGCAGATGGAACACAGGCGCAGGCTGGCCTTTACGTCGCGAACCGCTGCTGCTAGGCCTTCCGCGTCTTCGTCGGGGGACCGCAGGATGTGAAAGGCAAGCCGCTGCGCCGTCTTGCTGCCAATCCCCGGCAGCTTCTTCAGTTCATCGATCAACCGCACCATCGGCTCGGCAAATTTAGACATAGGAAGAGATTGGGCAATTGAGGAATTTAGAAATTGGGTAATTGGAAAATCCGGAAATTGCAGGTTTCAAATTACCCAATTGCTCAATTACACAATTTCCCAATCGCTCAATTCTCACAGTCCCGGAATGCCCATCCCGCTCAGCATCCCGCCCATCGTGGACTGCATGGCCTCATCGACTTTTCTGCCTGCACCATTGATGGCCGCTGTAATCAAGTCCTGCAGCATCTCCAGGTCCCCGGCTTTTACAGCCTCGGGGTCGATCTTGATGCTCAGCACCTGCTTGCGGCCGTCCATCTTGACCATTACGGTGCCGCCGCCGGAGGAACCCTCAACCACGGTTGCTTCCATTTTCTTCTGCAGCGTTTCATATTGCTGCTTGGCCTGCGACATCAAATCCTGCAGGTTGAATCCGCTCATTTGTATCTCCGGCCTTCTCGGCGTTCTTTGCTTTTTGCGATTCCGAATTACCGCTTTTCCTTGTAATCGATAATCGTCCGAATCTCGGCTCCGAACTTTTCCTTCATTCGCCGGACCACGGGATCCTGCTCGGCACGGCCCCGGCCTCCGCCATTCCCCGATATCGGCCGCGGCGCGGCGGCCTGAGTAACTCCGCCGGAAACCACCCGCAGTTTTACCGGCCGTCCCAGCGCTCCGCTGGCGGTCGCGATGATCAAACGCTTCGCATCCGCGCTCAGCGACATCTCGATCACCGTCGCCGACTGTGCCACTTTGATTACCAACTCGTTGCCTTCGGCCTGCCACTCGCCATTTTCAAGCATGGCGGTTAACATGGGTTGCCCCGCGCCCGCCAGCGCATTCAGCACCGCGGCACGAACATCCGGGCGTTCTTCGGGAACAATCTGCGGTTGTACGGATAATTCCGGAGTGCGCTCGGCAACCGCAGCCGGCGCCGCCGATCCCATCACCACGCTCGCCGTCACGCCCGCGACCACCTGCGCTCCGGTATGTGGCCCACTCTCCACGGAAAGCTCCGGTTTTGATCCACTCTTCCGCGCCGAATCCGCCGCAAATGGGGACACACCAGGCGAGCGCGAAATTGACGGCGCTTCCGGTCTCTTCACCTCCGGCACCACCGACGGTTTTCCCGCTGGCCGGGGCGCGCCCGCCGCCTCGCTCAGCAACTGCTCGATCGGAAGCAGGCGCTGCGCATGCGCCATTTTCAGCAGACCCAACTCCAGGTGAAAGCGCTGCTCCTGCCGGTAGCCCAGCTCTGCGTGGGTGCGCAGCATGATTTGCAGATGCCGCGCCAGATCCTCCTCCTCAAAAAGTTCTGCGATCCGGGATACACGCTGACGTTCGTCGCTCGAAATTTGCAACAGGGAAGAATCGCTACCGGCCACCTTGGCCACGACTGCATTACGCAGAAATCGCACCATCTGCCGGGCAAAATGAGTGGGGCTATGCCCCTCGCTGATCAGCTTGTCTACCAGCCGCAATACGGTTTCGCTGGAGCCCTGGGCCACCGACTGCATCACTTCTTCGAGCACTCCAGAGGGCGCAGCGCCCACCAGATTCCTTACCTGTTCTGCATGGAGACGTCCGGTGGACGAAGCGATGGCCTGGTCCAGGATGGAAAGCGCGTCGCGCATCGAACCGTCGCCGGCTTCGGCCAGCAATGCCAGCGCGTCCTCATCGGCCTCGATTTTCTCCAGTGCGGAAAGATGCTTGAGCTGGTTGAGGATTTCCTCAAATCGCACCGCGCGAAAACTGAAATGCTGGCAGCGCGACCGGATGGTTTGCGGAATATCCTCGGGCTGGGTGGTCGCCAGCATGAACACCACGTGTCCGGGCGGTTCCTCCAGCGTTTTCAGCAGGGCATTGAAGGCCGCATCGGTGATCTGGTGCGCCTCATCGAGAATGTAGATCTTGAAGCGGTCGCGCGCCGGACGATAGCGGGTAGCCTCACGCAGTTCGCGGATTTCATCGATCCCGCGGTTGGTCGCGGCATCGATCTCAATCACATCCACGGAGTTTCCCGCCCGGATTTCCGTACACGACTCGCACACCCCGCATGGCTCCATCACCGGCTTGTCCGACGACCGGCAGTTGAGCGCCATGGCCAGAATGCGCGCGACGGTGGTTTTACCGATCCCGCGATGCCCGCTGAAAATGTACCCGTGCGCCGTCCGTCCCTGTTCGATGGCGTTCTTCAGGGTCCGGGTAACATGCTCCTGCCCGATTACTTCGGAGAATTTCTGCGGACGGTACTTACGCGCTAAAACCTGGTAGCTCATGTTGGAGGAGAAACACCAATTATACGTGATGCTTTCAAACCCGGTCTGCTGGGACGAGTTCTGCTCTGCGTCCTTTGCGTCAACTTCGCGACCTTTGCGGTTAAAACCTTTAAGGCCGGAGTGCCAAGGACTCCCAAACTGACCCGCGGCGCGTCCCCAGCGAAATCCCCTTGCGCGAAATGCGCCCAAGGAATAGGCTTTTGGGCTGGGCTGGCTCAGGCCATACCTGGGAGGGCGGATGCAATTAAAACTTAACACTCGAACCGAGAACGGTATCACCATTATCGATTGCAATGGCCGCATCGTGTTTGGCGAAGAATCGGCGCTTCTCCGGGATACGGTGAAGAAGCTGATCGGCGAAAACAGCCAGATCATCTTGAATCTGGCCGACATTTCGTACATCGATAGCGGTGGCCTGGGAACGCTGGTGGCGCTCTACACCACGGCGCACAACGCGGGGGGATCAGTGAAGCTGGCCAACCTTACCCAGCGCGTCGGAGACCTGCTGCAGGTCACCAAGCTGCTGACGGTGTTCGAGGTGTACGACAGCGAGGAAAAAGCGATCGAGTCGTTCAAGAAGGGCGCAGCCGCATAATCCCGGTTGCTGACAGTTTGTCATTCCGGACGCTGCCGGACCGGCGCTCGCGCGGGCATGCAAGTCGAGGGTTCTTTCTGCTGCTACATTTGCTCCCGTCAGCATGATCCCTAAAGCCGCTTTTCTCGTCGGCCTCGCGCTGGCCGCCAGCGGACTGGTTTCCCCGCCGGTTGCTCTCGCGCTGGGATTGGTCTTTGGGTTTACTTTTCCTCACCCGTTCGATCAAAGCGCGAAGACGCTATCGCGCTACCTCCTGCAGGCTTCCGTTGTCGGATTAGGGTTCGGCATGAACCTGCAGGATGTGATCCGGGCGGGTCGCAGCGGCTTCGTCTATACCCTGCTCGGCATCAGCTTCGCCATGTTGGCCGGCATGGCTCTGGGCGCCCTGCTCGAGATGAAAAGAACTCCAGCCTTTCTGATCTCCACCGGCACTGCGATTTGCGGTGGCAGCGCCATCGCTGCGGTTGGTCCGATTGTCGGCGCCAGTAGCGAGCAGATGGCCGTGTCGCTGGGCACGATTTTTGTGCTGAATTCCATCGCGCTGCTGATTTTTCCCGCGATCGGTTCTGCACTGAAGCTATCCCAGACCCAGTTCGGACTGTGGGCCGCCCTCGCCATCCATGACACCAGTTCAGTGGTGGGTGCGGCCGCCAAATACGGGGCTGGCGCTCTGGCCGTGGGCACGACGGTGAAACTCGCTCGAGCCTTGTGGATCGTGCCCATGTCGATTGCTACCGCTGTGATCAAGCACTCCCGGGCGAAAATCCAGTGGCCGTGGTTTATCGCCCTGTTCTGCCTGGCCGCGGTGTGCAACACCTATCTCCCCGCGGGGGCAGCGACGTATGCTGTCTTGTCGAAAATCGCAAGAATCGGTCTTACCGCGACTCTTTACCTGATCGGAAGCGGCATTTCCATCGCCACCCTGAAAAGAGTTGGACACCGCCCGTTGCTGCAGGGAGTAATCCTGTGGCTGCTGATTTCGGCAGGTTCGCTATGGCTGATCCGCGAAGGATGGATCGCACTATGAAAGATTCTCGTAGCGCCGGCGTCTCGCCGGCTGTCGGGCAGGCATCTTGCCCGCCCACGATGGCACTGTAGAGCCTATGAAAACCAAGCCCCCCAAACCCAACACGCTCGAAAAAATCCGCGCCGCCATCCGGCGCATTCCGCGCGGTAAGGTCTCGACCTATGGTGCTGTGGCGAAAGCCGCCGGATTTCCCGGCGGCGCCCGCCAGGTAGTGGCGGCTCTCCGCGGCGGGGTCGGGCTGCCCTGGCATCGCGTGCTGGGCGCCGGAGGCGTCGTAAAGCTGCGCGGAGATTACGCCTTCGAACAGCGCTTCCGGCTCGAGGCAGAAGGCGTCACCTTCCGCGGCCGCAAGGTGGACATGAAACTGCACGAACACAAATTCCCCAAAGCCGGGAAAAAGGGGCGCTGAAAACTGCGCAGCTCTTGTTTGATAGAAGCCCGACGCCCGAGGTCTGACGCCTGAGGTCCGACGCCCGACGCCCGAAGCCAGCCTTACCCGCTACCGCTGGCTGCTTTCCTTAGCCGCCACTCTCTGATTGAACACTTCTGACTTGCCTCGCGGCACGCTAAGCGACTTCCATTGCCTGGCCTGGAGATGCTTCGCCAGGAATACGATCTGGCCGCAATGATAGGCGTAGTGCGCGATCTGACGGTTGATCGCCTGCATTACCGAGTGCGCTTCCCCGCGAATTGTGACCGTGCGATCCATGTCGGAATCCGACAACGGCTCAAGGGCGGCAAAAACCGAATTCCAGCCTTCCTGCCACGAACTCATCAGCGCGGCCCTTGTTGCAGGCGGGTTCTCAAACTCGGTGTCGCGGTTCCGATCGGGTTTCTCACCGTCGCTGGTCAGGAAGTCAGTCCAGCGAGAGCGCATGTTGCCTGCCATGTGTTTGACGATAATTGCGATGGAATTCATCTCGCTGTCCAGAGCGGCGGAAAGTTGTTCGTCGGTGACCTGCTCCAGGGCGCGCTCAGCCAGCTTCTTGTAGTAACGGAACAACGTAAGCGAGTCTCTCAAATAGGAGGTGGTCAATTCGAGTGCCATAGGCTCTCCTAAGTTTTGAACTGCTCGTCAATCTCAACCTGATATCCCGCCACCAGCCGGTTGGTCTCATTGGCCATTCCCACTACCGCCATCAGTTCCTTGAATGCGGCATCAGTCATGCCTTTATTTCGAGCCGCTGCAGTGTGCGACGCAATGCAATACCCGCACTGATTGCTGACGCTGACAGCCAGGTAGACCATCTCCTTGGTCAACGGATCGAGCGCTCCCGGCGCCATGATCTGCTTGATGTCTTCCCAAGTGCGCTTCAGGGTCGCAGGATCGTGCGCCATGGCCTTCCAGAAATTATTGATCCAGTCGGTTTTGCGCGTGGCCATGATGTCGTCATAAACCGCCCGCACTTCCGGGGTGGCGTCTTTGTATTCGATAAGGCCAAGCGTCGCCATGTTCGCTCCGAGTCAAGTCAAAGATTACCGCAAAGTTCGCAAAGGAAAACCGCAAAGGTCACGGAGAAAATCTTCGAGCGAGTGGAATTTCTTTGCGTTCTTCGCGGTTTTCCTCAGCGTCCTTTGCGGTTAAAAGCTTTTCTCTGGTGCGGTTAAAAGCTTTTCTCCGGCAATACCCCACTCAGCAGCCGGCCCAAGCCCGACGCCGCCACGCGCACGCCGAGATAAAATTGCCCAAACAAGGCATATACCGCACTCACCTCGTCAAAGCGCATCTCGTAGATCAGCTTCTTGAACACCAGCGGATCGTCCGCGAAAAGATCCACGCCCCACTCCCAGTCGTCGAACCCGATCGATCCGGTAATAATCTGCCTGACCTCGCCAGCATACCGCCGTCCCACCAGCCCATGCTCATTCATCTGCCGTGCTCGTTCTTCGATGGGCAGGGTGTACCAGTTTCTGGCCTCACCCCGCCTGCGATCCATCGGATAAAACGAAACGTAGCGGTGCTTTGGAAGCTCAGGAAATAATCGCGGATGCATGGCTTCCTTCTGCCGTGCCAGCACTTCGCCAATTTCCCGCTTCCAATCTTCCGAGTGCGGTTCAATTCCGCGATCCTTCAACTCCCGGTAGGCTTTGATTGTAGATTCGTAGAGCCCGAGTTCGATGACCGACAAATACGACGTTGTGGTCTCCAGGTAATCGCTCAGCCGCAATTGCGCAAATTGCAGCTCCGCCTGGTTCAGTTCATCAAACGAGCGCCGAAAATGGATGAACATCAGATCGCCCTTGTGTCCCAGCAACGAAAACAGAGCGGACGGCCCCGCGGTACTCTGCTCCATTTTTGTTAGGGCGCCGGCGGCCTCATCGACCACCGCGGCTTTCTCAGCCGGCGGCAATTGCCGCCAGGCCGCCCAGCGAACCCGCATCATCTGATGCAGTACGCTGTAACCCTCAATGGTCAAGGGGACCGGAGGTATGTCTGCTGAACTGGCGCGGGGCGGGGAACCGGAAGATGACATGGCAATCCTTCGAACGATAAGCAGGATGTGCGACCGGCTATTGTAACCGGAGGATCGGCGTGAGCGGTCTATGAATGCGGCGCGGGAAGTTATAGCCCATGTAAGGGCCACCGCTTGTGGAGGGACGGGCGTCCCGCCCGTCCAGGCCGAGCGTAGCTCGGCAGTGTTCTGCCTCGTTTACCTGAAAGGCTTGTTGCCTTTCGCCATCTCGAACCACCAGCTACAATCTAACTTCGCACGGAGAGCCACCACCGCAATGAGCGACCTGATCCAACTGACAAGAGACGGCACCATCGCCATCATCACGATCAACAATCCGCCGGTCAATGCGCTGAGCCCGGGCGTACCCGAAGGAATTTCCCAGGCCGTCGCTCAAATCGACAAAGATCCCAGCGTGAACGCCGCCGTCGTCATCGGGGGCGGCCGCACATTCGTGGCCGGCGCCGACATCAAAGAATTCACCAAGATGACTGCGGGCAAAGGGAAGCCCGGTCCGGGCCTGCTGCCACTCTTGCTGAAAATCGAAGACTGCTCCAAGCCGGTGGTCATGGCAATTCACGGTACCGCCTTCGGTGGCGGCCTGGAACTCGCGATGGCTGGCCACTACCGCGTGGCTGCGCCCAGCGCGCAAGTTGGCCAGCCGGAAGTGAAGCTCGGCCTCATCCCGGGCGCGGCGGGCACACAGCGGCTGCCGCGACTGGCCGGCGTAGCGAAAGCGGTCGAAATGTGCACTGAAGGAAATCCAGTCAAGGCGCAGGACGCGCTCAAGGCTGGAATCGTGGATCGTCTCATCGACGGGGACTTGCTGACCGGGGCCGTCACCTTTGCCCGCGAGGTCGCAGGCAAGCCCGCGCCGAAAACTCGCGAACGCAATCAGAAGTTGGGTACGTCGGAACAAAACGCCTCGATCTTCGCCGCCGCCCGCGACACTGTCCGCAAGAAGCAACGCAACCTGATCGCTCCCCTGGCTGCCATCGAAGCTATCGAAGCAGCCACCAAGCTGCCTTTCGAGGAAGGATGCGAGGCCGAGGCCAGGCTTTTCATCGACTGCCTTTACTCCGATCAATCAAAGGCGCTCATCCACGTATTCTTCGGCGAACGCGAGGTCGCCAAAATTCCCGATATTCCGAAAGAGACTCCGACGATTCCCGTCAACTCTGCCGCAGTCGTCGGCGCCGGAACTATGGGCGGCGGCATCGCGATGGTATTCGCGAACGCGGGCATTCCAGTGGTTCTCAAAGACACAGACCAGCCAGCTCTCGATCGCGGCCTGGCCAACATCCAGAAGAACTATGCCAACTCGGTCAAGCGCGGACGCTTCACCCAGCAAGTCGCGGAAGAACGACTGAAGCTGATCCGGCCCACGCTGAGCTACGACGATTTCGGCCAAGCAGACCTGGTGATTGAAGCCGTCTTCGAAGGCATGGCGCTCAAGAAGGAAGTTTTCAGCGAACTTGACCGCGTTTGTAAGCCGGCCACAATCCTCGCCAGCAACACCTCCACGCTGAACATTGACGAAATCGCTGCCGCCACGTCGCGGCCCGCATCCGTTATCGGCACGCACTTCTTCAGTCCCGCCAACGTAATGCGTCTTCTCGAAATCGTACGCGGCAAAGCCAGCAGCAAGGAAGTGATCGCAACCTGCATGCAGCTCTCGAAAAAACTGGGCAAGGTGGGCGTGCTGGTGGGCAACTGCCGCGGCTTCGTCGGCAATCGCATGTTTCACACTTACGTACGGGAAGCGACTTTTCTGGTGGAAGAGGGCGCCCGCGTCGAAGCAGTCGACAAAGCGCTCTACGATTTCGGCATGGCCATGGGCCCGCTCGCCACCCTCGATCTGGCCGGGCTCGACGTAGGCTGGCACATTCGCAAGGAACATCGGCATCTGGAAAAACCTGGCATCCGCCAGCCCTTCGCCGGTGATCGCCTATGCGAAATGGGCCGCTTTGGACAGAAGACCGGCGCAGGCTGGTACAGGTATGACGAGAGCAGGCAAGCGATCCCGGATCCTGAGATCGCCGCCTGGACAAAAAAGTGGTCCGCTGAGGCAGGCATCCCGCAGCGTCAAATTTCTGCCGAAGAAATCGTTGACCGCTGCATCTATGCCCTGGTCAATGAAGGAGCGCGAATCCTCGAAGAAGGTTACGCTCTGCGCGCAGTCGACATCGATATCATTTACCTCAACGGCTACGGCTTTCCCGCCTATCGCGGAGGCCCCATGTGGTACGCCGACACCGTCGGGCTGGATAAGGTGTACGAGCGCATCAGCGAATTTCACCGCACACACGGCGAACTGTGGGAACCCGCTCCGCTGCTGAAGCGGTTAGCCGCCGAAGGACGCACATTCGCCGGTTTCGACCAACAAAAAGTTGCAGCCGCGTAGCCTGTCGAGCCATCCCATAGTGTTTGCCCAACGACCAAAGACGATTGACCAACGACTGACATGAGACAAGCCGTTGTAGTTGCCAGTTCGCGCACCGGGCTCGCGAAATCCTTTCGCGGCTCTTTCAACATGACTCGGCCGGACGACCTGGCCGCTCACTGCATCAAGGATGTCCTGCGCAAGACCCCTCAACTCGATCCCAAAGAAATCGAAGATGTGATCCTCGGCTGTGGCCAGCCCCATGGAGTTCAGGGGCATAACATCGCGCGGGTATCGGCCCTGCACGCGGGTCTGCCAGTTTCTACCGCCGCGATCACCGTGAACCGGTTCTGCTCGTCAGGGCTGCAGGCCATTGCCATGGCCGCGCACCAGATCGTAAGTGAGGGCGCAGATGCAGCCATCGGCGGCGGTGTCGAAAGCATCAGCCTGATTGTTCGCGACAATGACCCCAGCCCTTTTGTGAAGCAAAAATATCCAGGTATTTACATGGCCATGGGCGAGACCGCCGAGGTCGTGGCCAAGCGTTACAAGATCAGCCGGCAGGCCCAGGATGAATACTCGCTGATCAGCCAGCAACGGATCGCCCGCGCCCAGCAGGAAGGTTTTTTCACCGGCGAAATCACTCCCATAAAAGTTACGAAAGCGGTTCTGGACAAAAAGACCGGCGAAAAAATCGGCACCGAGGAGGTCTGTTGTGATCGCGACGAATGCAACCGTCCCGACACCACGCTGGAAGGATTGCTTGCCCTGAAGCCTCACTTCGATCCGAACAGCGGACAAGGCTCGGTGACAGCAGGGAACTCGTCGCAACTCTCGGACGGAGCCTCCGCCACACTGCTCATGTCACGACAGCGCGCCGACGAACTCAACATTCCTTACCAGCTGATCTTTCGCGGCTTCCAGGTCGCCGGTTGCGAGCCCGACGAAATGGGGATCGGCCCTGTGTTCGCCGTTCCTAAGTTGCTTCAGCGTCAGGGCCTGAAAATGGACGAAATTGATCTCTGGGAACTCAACGAGGCTTTTGCGGTGCAGGTAATTTACTGTCGCGACCGCCTCGGCATCCCGATGGACAAGCTCAACGTGAATGGCGGATCGATTGCGATCGGGCATCCTTTCGGAATGACTGGCTCGCGCATGGTCGGTACACTCGCCAACGAAATGGAGCGTCGCAAATCGCACCACGGCGTTGTGACCATGTGCGTGGGCGGCGGTCAGGGCGCCGCTGGCCTGTTCGAGCGGCCCAGTTAGCGGGCGAGGTCAGGGTCAGGTTATGAAACATCCCAAACTCACCGCTCGCCAGATTCGCGACTTCCTGCCCAGGATTCCGTTCAATACATTGCTCGGAGTTAAGCTCACGCGTTTGCATCGCGATGGCGTGACCATCGAGTGTGAAATGCGCCACGAATTGACCAACAGCGCCGGCGTGGCTCACGGAGGCGTCGCAGCCGCCATGGCCGACGTGGCGGTCGGCATGGCCATCAACCGCCATTTCGGAGGCAAGCGCCCGCTCACGACGGTTGAAATGAAGATCAACTATTTCCGCCCAGTTACCCAGGACCGCATCTTTGCCCGCTCCCGCCTGCTTCGCATCGGTTCAACCCTGTGTGTCGGAAGTGTCGACCTCACCGATGCTGACGGTGACTCCATTGGCACCGCGCTCGTGACTTACATGATGCTGGATGCACGCGGAACGAAGCCGCCAGAGTAGCCAGAGTAAGAGAGTAGGAACATCGCAGGTCACGGATCCGGAGCCGCGAAGCGGCGCAAGAATACAGCCCAGGGCGCGAGCCCTGGGCGAAAAGGTCGAACCAGCACGAGCTCCGAAGGAGCGAAAGAACAGCCGCACAAGGACATTCCAAATGCCGCCGCTGCTGATCGAAAACCTGGATGCTCTAAAAGATTTCGTAGGCCGCGAAGTCGCCACGACCGATTGGATCGAAATCACGCAAGATCGTATTCAACACTTTGCCGAAGCTACCGAAGATCGTCAATGGATCCATCTGGACCGCGACCGCGCGGCGAAAGAATCGCCCTACGGCACGACGATCGCGCACGGGTTCCTGACCCTGTCACTACTGAGTCATCTTTCGAAGCAGGCGCTGCAGATTCAGAATGGTGTCCGCCTGGCGGTGAACTACGGCTTGAACCGAGTGCGTTTTCCCTCGCCCGTTCATGCCGGGTCCAAAATCCGCGCCCGCTTCACTCTGCAATCTCTGACGGATGCAGGCAACTCCAGCGAAGCCGTCTTCTCAGTCGTAGTCGAAACTGAGAATCAGGCAAAGCCCTGCTGCGTCGCCGAATGGGTTGTCCGCTACTACGCGCAGAGGCCGCCAGCGCCCGCATAGGGGCAGGCCCTCGTCCGCCCAGTGGAGCGAAGCTCCGCAGTCTTCGCCAACTCCAGCAATGTTGCGAGCCCCACCTACCGGCGCTATAGTAATCCGGCAATTGCCTGGAGGCGTCCATGGCCGTAGCCACCCAGAATCCCCTCAACCTTCCCGTCCCTCTGACTTTCGCCACTGTGGCCGAGGAGCGCCAACATCGCAAGCAGCGCCTGGCTGGCGCCTTTCGCCTGTTCTCCCGCTTCGGCTTCGATGAAGGCGTTGCCGGACATATCACCGCCCGCGACCCTGAACACCTCGATCATTTCTGGGTCAATCCTTTCGGGATGCATTTCGGCCAGGTCCGTGTTTCGGATCTGATTCTGGTGAACGACCATGGCCAGGTAGTGGAAGGGAAGTATCCGGTTAACGGAGCGGCTTTCGCAATTCACTCCCAGGTTCACGCTGCACGTCCCGATATCGTGGCCGCCGCTCACGCGCACTCGTTGTACGGAAAGACCTGGTCCTCGCTCGAGCGTTTGCTCGATCCCATCACTCAGGACGCGTGCGCCTTCTACGAAGATCATTCCTTGTTCGCGGACTTCACCGGCGTCGTCTACAAGACTTCCGAAGGCGAGCGGATTGCTCAAGCTCTGGGCGACAAGAAAGCGGTGATCCTGCGCAATCACGGGCTGTTGACAGTTGGTCACACCGTGGATGAAGCCGCCTGGTGGTTCATCACCATGGAACGAAGCTGCCAGGCGCAACTCATGGCCGAAGCCGCCGGCAAGCCGGTAAAGATTGACGCCGCCGATGCCGCAATCACGCAGCAGCAGGTTGGATCGCACATGGCAGGCTGGTTCCAGTTCCAGCCGCTCTGGTCCCGCATCGTCCGCGAACAACCCGATCTGCTGGAGTAAACGAGCCAGTGTGGCCGCGGGCGACTCGCCCGCGCGGAGTTGGCAATGTCGAGGCTGCGGAAGAAGATGTTGTGGAATGAAAGAGCCAACCGCACCGGCTGAAGCCGAATACGTTTTCCGCCACTTGCGGCACGACTCAAGTCGTGCCCTTACCAACCCCGCTCACGTGACATCGTCCACAAAAAGATCTGGCTTAAGCCTCTTGTCCTTTTCGACCGCATATCCGCTCAAGTCCGCGATTCCCGCACTGGCCAACACTTCATCGTCGATAAAGAAATTCCCCGTCGTGCTGCGACTATCACGCGTCAGAATATGCCACGCCGCGTCAGCTACGATTTCAGGGGTTCGTCCACGTTCTGCCTCAGCGCCAGGAATCACCTGCAGCGCGGCCGTCGCGATAATAGTTCGTGGCCACAGAGCATTCACCGCAACCCCGGCCTCGCGAAATTCCTCCGCCATGCCCAGAACGCACATGCTCATCCCGTACTTCGCCATGGTGTAAGCCAGATGCGGCGCAAACCATTTCGCTCGCATGTCGAGTGGAGGCGAGAGCGTTAGAATATGCGGGTTCGCTGCTTTTTTCAGATGAGGCAGGCAGGCCTGCGAGCACAGAAATGTCCCGCGCGCATTCACTTTCATCATCAGGTCATAGCGCTTCATCGGCGTCTCCAGCGTGCCGGTAAGGCTGATCGCACTGGCATTGTTCACCAGGATGTCGATGCCGCCAAAACGAATGACCGCCCGCTCCACCGCCGCGTGTACTTGCTCTTCAAACCGGATGTCCACCGCCAGGGGCAGCGCTTTCCCGCCCGCCGCGTCGATCGCAGCGGCCGCCGTATGGATGGTTCCGGGCAGCTTAGGATGGGCCGTCTCCGTCTTGGCGGCAATCACCACGTTGGCCCCATCGCGCGCCGCACGCAATGCAATCGCCAGCCCAATGCCGCGACTGGCGCCCGAAATGAATAGTGTCTTGCCGGAAAGGCTGGGCCTGTTGTTTTCTGCCACTCACGCCTCCAGATTCTGGTGCTGTCCTGATTTCACTACCAGTGATACAAAATTACACGATTCAAGAAAAGCACCATTCGAGAAAGGCACGACTCTGGCTAGGCACGACTGGGCCAAGGGGCGTCGGCCGAGGCACGAGTGGGGAAGGGCACGACTTTAGTCGTGCCGCTAGATGCCGCACTCGGTACGGCTTTAGCCGCTGCGGTTTTGCCGTTTGGAGCTAAGGTCCGTCTCAGCAGCACCGTTTTCGTCTTTCCCGCCAGGACCAAAGCGCGCCCCGGCGGCTGAAGCCGCCATATCTCGCTACGTTGCGGCACGGCTGAAGCCGTGCCCTTCCCCGATCTGCTCGTATTCAAGCGGCCAGACTATCTGAGCCGTCTTCCCCTGTCGTGTATCATGCCCTGCGGGGTGCACGAAGACTTTCCGACACACGAATACTTCCCGATAGAGGGGTTCTCAAAGCTCATCATGAATGTGCCGCTTACGCCCATCCGATGTCTGTACCGCGCCGTGAATCTTTACGGCCGGAAGACAGGAGTCGTCTCCGGCTCCAGTTCATTCACCTACGCCCAGTTCGGAGAGCGCTGCGAACGCCTGGCTGCTGGCCTTCTTTCCGAGGGCATCCAGCCCGGCGACCGGATCGCTTATCTCAGCTTTAATAATCATCAACTGCTGGAAGGTTATTACGGTCCGCCCCTGATTCGGGCGATTGCCATGCCGCTGAACGTGCGCCTGCAACCCGCCGAACTCGTTACCATTCTCAATCACGCGGGCGCCAGCATGCTGGTGTTCGAAACCGAATTTGCCCCGCTGATTGAGACGTTGCGCAAGGCCTGTCCCACGATCAAAACCTACGTCGCGATTGACCAGTCCGTCCCGCAGGCTGACTTGTTCCTGGAGGACATGCTGGCGAAAGATCGCATCCCGCGTCCCGACCTTTTTTCCTTCGACGAAAATGAAATCGCCGAGCTTTTCTACACCAGCGGCAGCACCGGCACTCCCAAGGGAGTGATGCTGTCACATCGCACGCTGTACCTGCACACGCTGGGTCTGCTGGTCTCCTTGCCCTCTGATGACAGCCGCGTGGAACTCCACACCATCCCGCTATTTCACGCCAACGGCTGGGGACGTCCGCAGAGCATCACTCTGACGGGAGGCAAGCACGTCATGGTCCGCCGCTTCGAACCGGCCTTCGTTATGCGACTCATCCAGGAAGAAAAGGGCACCGGGATGACCCTGGTCCCCACCATGGCCAACGCTCTCCTAAATTGTCCGGATCTGGGAAAGTACGATACTTCGTCCATGAAAGTAATCACCATGGGCGGGGCCGCAGCATCAGCCGAGCTGATCGCCCGTATGGAGCAGGCGTTCCACTGCGACGTAAGGGCGGGCTACGGGCTCACCGAAACCAGTCCGGTAGCTACCTCTGCCCACACCAAAGGCACGGTGAGCTACGCCAGCGAAGAGGACCGGCTCTTGCACCTCTCAGCGGCCGGCTGGCCGCTCACCGGTTGTGATGTTCACGTCGTAGATTCGCAAATGCAAGACGTACCGCGTGACATGCAAGCCGTCGGCGAAGTAGTAGTCCGGGGCGACAACGTGATGGATGGATACTACAAAGAGGCCGACGCGACCGCAGCCGCGATGACCGACGGCTGGCTGCACACCGGAGATATGGCTGTCTGGGATGACGAAAACTACATCCACATTGTCGATCGCAAGAAAGACATCATCATCAGCGGTGGCGAAAATATTTCCTCCATCGATGTGGAGAAAGCGATCTTCGCCCATCCCGCGGTCCTGGAATGTGCCGTAGTCTCCGCCCCCGATCCCCAATGGGGAGAGATCCCGGCCGCCATAATTGTTCTGAAACCCGGTCAACAGCTTACCGAAGAACAATTGTTGTCGTTCCTCAAAGCACGCATCGCCAAATTCAAGGTACCCCGCCTGATCAAGTTTGTGGAGGGCCCGCTCCCCAAGACCGGAACCGGAAAAATGCTCAAACGCGAACTCCGCGAAGTCTTCTGGAGCGGCAAAGCCACCCGCGTTCAGGGATAAGTTTTCCATTGTCATCCTGAGCGGAGGGGTTGCTTCGCGAAGCGAAACAGGCGTGCAGTCGAAGGACCCCTACCTCCGCGACAGCTCGTCGTAACGCCAGCGCGACGAGCTCTGTCGACTGGCGTAGGCGAATCGCCTCGCGTATATTGGACGGCTCACCTGCGACATCTCTCATGAACCAGGCCACCCGCCAACCCGTCACCATTCGTGACTTGCAGAGCTTCGAAGATCTGGAGCAAGTGGAAGCCGTCGAACGCGAAGTGTGGGGACTTTCCGACCGCGACGTAACTCCACTAACCCTGGTGATTGCCACCAAAGAGGCGGGGAGCATCTGGGTGGGTGCTTTCGACGGCCCCAAGCTGGCCGGGTTTGCCTTCGCCTTTCTCGGCGTGGAGGATGGACACCTTATCCTGCACTCCCACATGCTCGCCGTTCTCGAGCCCTATCGCGATCTCGACCTGGGTTACAAACTCAAGCTGGCCCAGCGCGAACGGGCTCTGGCCTTGCGCATCCAGGAGATGACCTGGACCTTCGATCCCCTGCAAAGCAAAAACGCGCACCTAAACTTCGGTAAATTGGGTGTGGTTTCGGGTCGTTACGAAATCGACTTCTACGGCCCGGAGACCTCCAGCATCCTGCACCGCAACAGCACCGATCGCCTGTGGGTAACCTGGCCGCTCGCCAGCCGCCGGGTTCGTGACCGCCTGCAGGGGAAAGACTACCGCCCGGAAGTTCTGGACGCATTCTCAAGATTGCAGCCCCTGGTGCAGTTCAATGGCGACGGCAAACCCCTCCGCAATGATCTTCCTGCCGCCCTGGCCCGCCAGCGGATCGCAATCCAGATTCCGAGCGACATAGGAGCCGTCGAACAAAAAGACCCCGGCCTCGCCCGCGAGTGGCGGCAGGCCACGCGCTGGGCCTTCACCGAAGCCCTTAAGGCCGGTTTCTTCGTCGCCGAGTTCTGCCGCACGGTTCGCGGCATGCAAGGCCCGGGCAACTACCTGCTGGAAAAGGGCAGCATCTCAGAATACGTTCCCGAGCTACAGCGACGGCCCGACCCGCTTCGCTGAACGGGAGGACCATACCTGCCAAGCCGCGAAGCGGCGCAAGAATGCAGCCCAGGGCGCAAGCCCTGGGTGAGGGGGCGGAAGATGACATAGCCCTGAAAGGGCGAAAGAATGGTTAAGAGGTCACGACGCAGCGCCGGTCGTGTTTCTAGTTTGCGCCGCCATGGCTGATTCCCCCAATCCGATCCTCCTTTATGACGGCGTCTGCGGCCTCTGCAACCGCCTCGTACAGTTCGTCCTGAAACGCGATTTCAACGCCCACTTCCGTTTCGCCTCGCTGCAAAGCGACTTCGCCGCCAGAATCCTGCGGCAACACGGTTTCGACCCTGACGATCTGGATACGGTGTACCTCGTAGAAGAACCCGGCCAGCGCCCCGCCTCCCGCTCCGATGCCGTCATCTCCGTGCTCCGAGAATTGGGAGGATTCTGGCGCGCTGTAGGCTTTCTCCTGCGAGCCCTGCCCAAATCGCTGCGCGACTGGGGATACAACGTCGTTGCCCGCAACCGCTACCGCATCTTCAGCAAACACGATATCTGCCCGCTTCCGGAAGAAAAATACCGGGACCGGTTTCTGGACTCCTAGGCTGCTCGACTGTGCAGACATACTGACGCCCGGCCTGTAGAATCTGCAATGCGCATTTCAGCAGGTCACTAAAGACGAGGAACCAGCATGCCCGATAAGCCCGCTGCGACCGATGTCCGAACCAACATCGAGTCAGTCTTGCACGAAGACAGAAAATTTGAATGTCCGGAAGAATTCCGCCAGCAGGCGCATATCAAGAGCCTGGAGGAGTACGAGCGCATCTACCGCGAATCAGTCGAGCAGCCGGAAAAATTCTGGGGCGGAATCGCAGATGAGCTGCACTGGTTCAAGAAGTGGGACAAGGTCTTGGAATGGAATCATCCCTGGGCCAAATGGTTCGTCGGGGGTCAGGTCAATCTTTCCTACAACTGTCTCGACCGCCACGTGAAAACGTTCCGCAAGAACAAGGCCGCCCTGATCTGGGAGGGCGAGCCCGGTGATGTCCGCACCCTCACCTATCAGCAACTTCATCGCGAGGTGCAGCAGTTCGCCAATGTCCTGAAATCTCTGGGGGTGAAGAAGGGCGACCGCGTGGCCATCTACATGGGCATGACCCCGGAGCTGCCGGTTGCCATGCTGGCCTGCGCCCGCATCGGCGCCCCGCACACGGTAGTGTTCGGTGGATTTTCCTCGAACGCCCTGGTCGACCGCATTCACGACTCCCAGGCGGTCGCCGTGATTACCCAGGACGGCTCCTACCGTCGCGGCGCCGAGGTGAAGTTATTTCCCGCAGTCGAGGAAGCGCTGAAGTCTTGTCCGTCGGTGAAGCATGTGGTCGTTTACAAGCGAACCGGAACCCCGATCGATATGCAGTCCGGCCGCGACCACTGGTGGCATGAGCTGATGGCACAAGCGTCGGATGATTGCCCTGCCGAACCTCTGGACGCCGAGCATCCCCTTTACATCCTTTACACCTCCGGAACCACCGGTAAGCCTAAGGGCGTCGTGCACACGACCGGCGGCTATTCCGTCGGGACATACATAACCACAAAATGGGTATTCGATCTCAAGGAAGAAGACACCTATTGGTGCACCGCTGACATCGGCTGGGTCACAGGTCACAGCTACATTGCCTACGGACCGCTGCAAAACGGCGCCACCAGCCTGATGTACGAGGGCGCGCCCAACTTCCCCGAGCCCGACCGTTTCTGGAGCATCATTGACCGCCACAAAGTAAATATTTTTTACACCGCGCCCACCGCGATCCGCACTTTCCTCAAGTGGGGCGACGACTGGCCCAAAAAACACAAACTCGACAGCCTGCGCCTGCTGGGAACCGTGGGCGAGCCGATCAATCCCGAAGCCTGGATGTGGTATCGCGAAGTCATCGGCCATAACCGCTGTCCGATCGTCGACACCTGGTGGCAGACCGAAACCGGGCACATCATGCTTACTCCGATTCCGGGCGCGATCGCCACCAAGCCTGGTTCGGCTACTCGTCCTTTCCCCGGAGTGGTTCCGGAAGTCGTCACTCTCGACGGCAAGCCCGTGCCCGAAGGTTCGGGCGGATTTCTGGTTCTCAAGCAGCCCTGGCCCGGAATGCTGCGCACCATCTACGGCGATCCCGACCGCTACGTTTCACAGTACTGGTCACAGATTCCTCCCACCTATTTCACCGGCGACGGCGCGCGCAAGGACAAAGACGGCTACTTCTGGGTCATGGGCCGCGTGGACGACGTGATCAACGTCTCGGGTCATCGCTTGAGCACGATGGAAGTCGAGTCCGCCTTGGTGGCACACGAAGCGGTGGCAGAGGCCGCGGTGGTGGCGCGTCCGGACGAGATTAAAGGCCAAGCTATCTCCGCTTTCGTGACCCTCGAACAGGGAAGAAAACCCACGCCCGAACTAAAAGACGACTTGAGGAAGTGGGTAGCTAAAGAAATTGGCGCCATGGCCAAGCCAGACGACATTCGCTTCACCGATACGCTCCCCAAAACCCGCAGCGGGAAAATCATGCGCCGCCTGTTACGAGAACTGGCCAGCAGCGGGGAAGTGAAGGGCGATACCACGACGCTCGAAGACTTCGGTGTCATCGCAAAGTTGAAAGAGAGCGAAGAGGCGTAACGACCCACGTGGGGACAGCCGCCCTCGGCTGTCCGGTGGAGCGCAGCTCCGCAGGATCGGAGCTTTGTATCCGCAGGAGCCCAATGAGACTTACAGACTGGGTCGTGCGAACGCTCGTCGTCGCGACATTCTTCGTCTTGATATTGGCGCCCGAAAAATGGGGCGGTCCACTTGTGCTCGCTTGCTTGGCAATTGTGGGGACTTGGTCAATGCTGTATCCGCAAGGCATTCTTGGCTGGGCTAAGACTGCTCACCCTAGCATCGACGTGGATGACCGTTCCATCTGGTGGGTTCCGCGGTTTATAGGTGGTTGCTTTGTAGCGGGCGCGGCAGTAATTACGCTCATTGCTGTCTTGAGATAAATCGCAATTTCATCTGGAAGTCAACCTCGCCGCGGAGCTGCGCTCCGCCGGACAGCCGAGGGCGGCTGTCCCCACGTGAGTCTTACTCCCCTGCTCCCATCATCACAATCGGCATCGTGGGCGTCGTGGAGCCCTGCTCGGGCTCGACGGTAATCGCAAAAGCCTTGGCCTCCACCCCCGCGGGCAGTGGTGGTTGAATCACGGTCGCGCTGCCGTGGGCGTCAGGCTTGAATACTCCTGCCGGGATGGGCGCGCCGTTGGTCGGGATCAGCCACAGCTCGTAAGCTTTCTGCGGCGGCAGAGCCGGCATGTTGCTGGCCAGGAAAACCAGACTGGACCTGTCGCGGACGTAGATCGCTTTCCCCTGCGGTTGTGGAGGAGCTTGCGCCGCCACCAAAGTCACGCGCAGCGCGTCAGTCGAAGTCAGGGTTGTGACAACTTCCCGAGCCCGCCCGAGCTGTGCCTGCTGCTGGGCTGACTCGGTCTGCAACTCAGCTACCCGCTGAGCCAGGCGGTCGCTTTGCTGGAAGAAGAAAACAGCAGCCAGGGCGAACACTGCTGCAGCGAACCATGGCACCAGCGTCCACGTCCACCGACGCGCGGCAACTTTGGGCACTCGTGGCTCCTTTGCAATGGCCTTCAGCAGCCGCTCCCGCGAACGGCGTGGTGGCGTCGGACCTGCCGCAGAAAGTGCCAGCAAGGCCGTGTCCCCGCGCAGTTGTTCCAGCTCCCGCCGGCAAGCAGCGCACCCTTCCAGATGCTTCTCCAGTGCGGAGCGCTCATCGCCCTGCAATTGCCCGAGGGCAAGCAGCGCGAGATCGTCGGCGAATTGTTCGTGCGTGCTCATGCCGCAAAAGCCTTGCGCAGGACCATCAGCCCGGCGCGAATGCGAGTCTTGATGGTGCCCAGCGGCTCGCCCGTCTTGGCCGCAATCTCGGTATGCGTGAGTCCTTCGAAGTAGGCCATCTCCAGGGCGCTCCGTTGCGCTGCAGGCATGGCGCCCAGGGCGCCACGCACCTTCTCCATGGCCCGCGCCCGTTCCGCCTCTCCCGCCATATCTGGCTCCACTGAGACCACAACATCCGCAATATCAGTCTCGGGACGCCGTTTGCGCAGGGTGTCAATCGCCCGGTTGCGGGCGATTACTGCCAACCACGCGCCCAGGTTGCCGCGGCTGGCGTCAAACACTCCGGGATTGCGCCACAACTGCATGAATACTTCCTGTAGCACGTCCTCCGCCGCGCCCGTGTCGCCCAGCACACGCAACCCGACCGCGTACACGATGGAAGAGTACCGATCGTAGAGCGTCGCCATCGCGCTTTCGTCACCAGCGCGGATCGCTCCCACCAGCGCCACATCGGTCGCGCCCGCTTTTGGTTCAGCGCCGGACAAGCCTTTATCTCATCCTTTCAAAGGTACGTTGGAAAACCCTGGGCCGGATTGCTTCCGCTGTGGTTACTTTCATACCATCCGCTTTCCCTGCAATCAGTTACTGGCACGTCGCGAAACCATAACAGCATCTGCCCGTGTTCGACAAGCCGCTGTGATCCGCGCTTGCGGAAACAACAGTAGTAGACTGAGCCGACAACAATTCAGAGAGGCGTTCATGGGAGATCTCAGCCGTATCGGTGTAGCCATCGATTCAGAATTGCTTCGCCGCTTTGACCGGTTCATCGCGCAGAAAGGGTACGAGAACCGTTCCGAGGCTTTCCGCGATCTCATTCGCGACCGCCTGGTGGGGTCGGCAGTGGTTGCTCCCGATGCCCTGGTGGTCGGTACGGTAACTCTCATCTACGATCATCACACCCGCCTTCTACCCGAGAAGCTCACCGATCTCCAGCACGAGCATCATCACGTAATCATCTCGACACTGCACGCGCACCTCGACCACGATAGCTGTCTCGAAGTAGTCGTGCTTCGGGGCAAGTCGAAAGACGTGCAAAAACTCGCAGACCGCCTGATCAGCACAAAAGGCGTGCAACACGGACGCCTGGTAATGAGCTCCCCAGAAACAACCCATCACCACTAAACTGAGAACCGGGAACTATTAACTAGAAACTGGGGTTATTACTCATATTGCAAGGCGAGATCAGACAGAACTACCGGTTCTTCATTGCCAGCAGTCTCTCTTCCGGAGTCATCTGTTTCCAGAGCACTTCCAGATCCCGCTGCACCCGGGAGTTTCCCGGATCCCCGTGCAGCGCCCTGGCAAACCAGCGATAGGCGGTGGGCAAGTCGCGGTTCACGCAGTGTCCCGTCGCGTACATGGCTCCCAGCAAAGTCTGCGCCTTGGGATTCGAATTTCCCGCCCCGATCTGAAGATTTCTTTGTGCGCGGGCGCAGTCTTCAGGAACTCCGCGTCCATACAAGTATCGTTCGCCATCGGCCACGATCCGGTCATCAAAACTGACGGGCGGGGTGGCTGGCGACGGCTTGGATACGGCGGCCTTCGCAATGGGCGCAACCGCTTTTGGCGCTGGGGACGGGGTTTCAGCGGTTGCGGTCTCTGCGGATGAAGTAGACCCAGGTGAGGTAGGCGGGGGTGCAGCCGCGGGCGCCACAGCCGTCGTCGGGATGGACGCAACCTCCGCCTTCGCATCGGATTTCCCGGAGTCGGTGCCTTCTTTCGGTGCCGGGGTGGCCTCGGGCGCGGGCGACGGCGGGGCGGGAGAAGGAGCGCTCTCCCCCTGCGGTGCAGCAACCACTGGCGGCGCGGCTTCACCACTTGCCCCAGCGGCCGCGGCCTGGGCCTCCGGGGGAACCGAGTTCCCAGTGGGTTCTACGGGCGCACCTGCATTCGGTGGTGCAGTTGCGTCTGGTGCCGAACTCGCAGCTGGGATGTTGCGCAGAGTCGGTTTCGGAACCAGTGCTGCCCAGGGATACCCGTCACGCTGCCAGTGCCAGGCCAGCAATGCCCCGCTCAGCAGCAGCAGGAGGAGGGCCAGATACAACCGTCCATGGCCCCGAGGCGGCTCATCTTCCAGCAGATAGTCGAGGTCGCGGGAGCGTTCATCTCCCAGCCCCAGAAACGACGGGCCGCTGAGCGATGACGAGACTCGCGCTCTCCCAGGCTCCCGCGCCGAGATTGCCGGCTGCAGTGGCGCTCCACAGATCCCGCAGAAACGGTACTCGGGATTATTCTCGTGACCGCATTGATCGCAGCGCGCTGTCATAACACCCAGCATAACTATACTAACCTTAGATGCTGACTTCGGAGACCCTTTTGTATGCCACCGATGCGTCAAGCGGCCAATCGGCTAAGCTGAACCTTCGGACAATTTACAAGGAGCGCCCGAACGGCGGTCATCCGGCAAAGGTGTTGGGTGGAGGAGGCCTAGGCCTGCATAAAGCGGCCGCCTTGCGATGGAGTTCAGCGTGTGCGTGAGAATCCGGTTTTCAAAAGAGCTGTGGAAAGGAACTGCTGGATTCCAGCCGCGAAGCGGCGCGAGATTGCAGCCCAGGGCGCAAGCCCTGGGTGGAAGTGGGAAACGAGCAAGCCCTGGAGGGGCGAAAGACAGGTTCTCACACTCGCACTTCAGCCCCTGGATTTCTTTGGCCGTCTAAGCCACATCGTGGCCTATGATTGCGGTGCTAACCCACTGCCACACCTAAAATCGCCGAAGCAGGATTTTCAAGATGGCCCGCCGCTCGCGGCGCGCGCCTTTACACCCTGGTCTTGAGCAAAACCCGGGGACAGACGGGACGTTCCCCAGTGCTTTTAGATCTAGGGTTTCTTTCCCATCGAGCGAAGAACCGGGATACGTCCCGTCTGTGCCCGGATTAGTACAAAGGCCGACTTCCACTTGCCGCTGCGTCCAGCTGCGGCGGCGCAGCCCACCAACGAGCGTCGCTATTGCCGACCCGCTGCAAACATCAGAAACTCTTGAGCCTCGTGCGTAATGGCCTCCTGAACGGCGCGATTGCTGAAGAATCTCGGCTTGGGCCTTCTACGAATCCCAGCCACGGAAAACCGCGCAGGCCTAAGCACGAGCTTTTTGCCATTCATAAACAGCTGCCAGAGTGCTTCGTACAGTGTCGCCAGGGACGCAATGAGGTGCTGCTGTTCTCGGTTCGTGCCCTTACTGAACAGGGCCGTGATCTCAGGCTCCTCGGTCGCTTCTTTGTGAGCGAAGACCTGATGCCGCACGTCGCGGTAGTTGGCCTCGTAAGT
>Ga0075021_10000076_pt1 | contig 51090 bp, 31 predicted proteins | sample ColStrG_CSR_2012_FD_72749 | JGI IMG/M metagenome (GOLD analysis project Ga0075021, IMG submission 72749) | Freshwater sediment microbial communities in response to fracking from Pennsylvania, USA - Cold Stream Run_MetaG_CSR_2012 | ecosystem: Environmental > Aquatic > Freshwater > Creek >...
ATCCTATATTTTGCAGGGACGCCTGCCGGATATTTCCCGAGCGTCACGTAAGCGAGATTGAGGAGCCAGCGCACCTCCAGCGAATCCGGATTCCGCGCAAGAAAGCGGGTGAAGTAGTCGACGGCCTTCTGCGAATCAGCAACGTTCTTGTATTGAAATACGTGGCTGGGAGGGAAGAGGCAGCGGTCGCCGGGCTTGCTGTAGACGTCGTTCTCCATCTCGGATTTGTGCAGGTAAGCGGTGCCCAGAACTTCCTCCAGTTCGGGCAGCATCTTGGGAGCGTGGCTGCCAGCGAACTTGTATGCGTTCAGCCAACTCCGAATAGCGGGTTCCATGTCGCCCTGATAGGCGAGAAGTTGTCCCAATGCAAAATCAACGCGTCCAACGTCGTCGGGCCGGGTGACAGCGAAGCTGTTCAGATTCTGCGGGTCGAGGAGATCTATCAAATGATCAATGGCGAGAGTGAGGGTCTTCTTGCGAACCTCACAGGCAGCGTGAAGATCGCGGTCCCAGCCGTCGGGCTTAGGGATTTGACGAAAGGCGACTTCCGCCTCGACCGCGCCGGAGACATCCGGAGGGTACACGATGTTGGCGCTCCCCCCGAGGACGGCGGTCGGTGTCATGCCTTGACCGCTGTTGGTCGCCGGCGGTGCAGGCTGGTCCGGCGTCGGCGGCTGGGTCGGTTGCTGCCAAGCTTGCGTGAATGCTGGCGAGAGAAGGTGGATGCTTAAGAGAGAGAGAAAGATCAAGAGCTTCCGGATGTGAAAAAGGCCGAACCGGACTCGTGTGCTGCCAACAGGAGCAATCATTCCTATTTCCACTTCCCCGTGCCTTCAATGATTGTGATGTAACGGTCAACCGGAAGATTGGTAAAGCGCTCCACAGCGAGTCCTGGCTGTGGCCAGTGTACTTCCAGCCAATCCACCTTCGGGTGCGCGCCCAGACCGAGCAGCATGCGCGGATCGTGCGAGGACAGAAAGCTACCACCGCCGGTTTTCATGCCACGCCGGGTAAGGTCCCCAGCTTGATAGGTAAGCCGTGCCCCGACGGCATCCCGGTTCGACTTCGTGCCCACCAAGTTCACTCCGAGCCAGTGATTCTGCTTGCCAACATTATTCCGCAGAAGAACCGGAGCGCCGTCGTTGACCGCCACCAGCGCGTCCAGGCCGCCATCGTTATTGAAGTCACCCACTGCCATACCGCGAGCGGAGAAAGACTTGCCAAACACCGGCCCGCTCTGCTCGCTAACGTTCTTGTACTTGCCGTCAACGTTCTGAAAAAGCAACAAGGGCTCGTGATACTTCACGCGGCTGGAAAACTCCTCCACCAGATCGTCAGGGAAGCCATTCACCAGAAATAGATCAAGATTTCCGTCGTTGTCGTAGTCGAGAAACTTCATTCCCCAACCACTCATCCACCGCGTTGCCATGCCGACGCCGAGCCGCATGGCTTGATCGTCAAAGATGCCGTCGTGGCGATTGCGGTAGAGCGAAAAAATCTCTTCGTCAATGTTCGAGACGAAAAGGTCCATCCAGCCATCTTGATCAAAATCTGCGGAATCCACTCCCATGCCGGAGCGGGCGCGGCCATCTCCGCTGTAGGCGATCTCGGCGCGAAGCCCGACTTCCTCAAATTTCCCGTCACCGCGATTCATGAACAGAAAATTCCCCACCGTGTCGTTGGCAACGAATAAATCCATGCGGCCGTCGTTGTTCACGTCGGTTGCAACCGCTCCCCAGGCCTTTCCGAGCGAACCACCAATTCCAGACGACTTGCTGACATCCGTAAATGTTCCGTCGCCATTGTTATGAAACAACCAACTCGAAGTGGAGGGAAATGCGCGAGGGATGCAGTAGTGCCGCTTGCCATCGGTGCTAATCCCGCAGCCTTTGTCTTTGTCGAACGCCGCAAACTGGCCGACGAATAAATCCAGCCGCCCGTCGTTGTCGTAGTCGAACCACACAGCACTCGAAGCCCATCCCTGCACGCCAACGCCAGCTTTGGCGGTGACATCGGTAAAAGTCCCATCCCCGTTGTTGTGATAGAGGATGCTCTGGCCGTATTGGGTTACGTAGATATCCGGGAAACCGTCGTTGTCGTAGTCGCCCACAGCGACGCCCATACCAAAGCCTCCCGCGCCCACGCCGGCTTTCTCGGTAACGTCGGTAAACGTTCCGTCGCGGTTGTTGTGGTAAAGGGCGTTGTGTAATGGCTTTTCCGGCGTGAAGAAGTCAGATTTTCCGCTGTTCACCAGGTAGATATCCATCCATCCATCCTGGTCATAGTCCAGAAAAGCGCATCCCGGGCCGGTCGATTCGGGCAGATATTTTTGCGGAGAATGCGCGCCGTTATGAGTCCAGTGAATTCCGCTGACGGACGGTGGGATCTCTTCGAATACGGGGAGCGGGGAAGTCTGAGCAACTCCGCGCTGCGAAAATGCCAGCAGGCCAACGCTCCCTCCCAACCCTCGGAGGAAAAATCGCCGCGTGATCGCTGACATCCTCGGAGTTGTTGATCGCAACGGCATTCGATTATCTTTCTACCACAGGCGCAGCAGCCGATTCGCCTTTCGTGTAGGCGATCTCTGCGCTAGTATGGCGGCGCAATGTCCGAACAGGAAAGTTGCAGTGACACCCGTGTCTAACCTCGGCAGCTCGCGCCGCATCCGTTCTGCAGCCGTGAGTGCGATTCTCGTCCTGGTTATAGGTTTTTCGCCCTGGACAACCGCGCAAGCCCCTCTGAGGCAATCGCAGGCTCCCTCAAATTTTGAGGCCTTCGCTGCCGATGCTGCGTCCGCTCGCGATGCGGGCCGCCCAGAGGAGGCGGTTCGCAACTATCGCGCTGCCGTGCAACTCCATCCCGACTGGGAAGAGGGCTGGTGGTACCTCGGAACGCTGCTTTACGACGGCGATCATTTTGGGGAAGCGATTCCAGCGCTTGACCGGGTAGTCGAATTGGATCCTAAGATTGGGCCCGCCTGGGCATTTCTTGGACTCTGCGAATTTGAAACCGGAAGCTATCAAGACGCCTACACGCATCTGCAAAAGGCAAAAGATCTTGGATTCTCGGAGAGTCCCGAGGTTGAGAAGGTGGCGCTGTATCATCTCGCGCTGCTGCTGAATTTAAACGGCCAGCATGAAAACGCGACGGAGCTTCTTAGCACAACGTTTGGGCCGAACCACTTCACGGAGCAGATTAAAACCGCGCTCGGGCTAGCCTTGTTGCGCGCCCCGATCTTGCCGGCACAGATTGAATCCTCGAAGGATGCAGTCATCCATGCGGCGGGGGAAGCGTCAGTATTGCAAGCGAACCACGAAACCGAGGGCGCATTGCAGGCGCTGGATGCGATGCGACGAGACTATCCGGAAACTCCATTTCTCAACTATCGCTACGGCATGGCGCTGCTTGCCGCCAAGCGATTCGAGGCCGCCGAAGGGGTTTTGCGAGAGGAAACGGGGATTACGCCGCGGAGCCCCCTGCCTTGGAGCGGGCTGGCGCAGGCTTTGCGGAGCTTGGGTAAGCACAAAGAGGAAATAGAAGCCGAGCGTCGGGCTGGCGAGCTCAAGAATATGTCCGCCGAGATCGACGTCTCCCAAGCGAGTCGATACGCATTTACCCACATCGCAGCCGCTTCCGGTGGCAGCGAAACTGGAACGACGTCTCCAACAGCGCCAAAAACGGGTTTCACGTTCGCGTTTACGTTCGACGAGGCCTCCCGTCGCGCCGAAACAGCCCAGCGGGAAGGTCGCGCCGAAGAGGCCGCCACGTGGTATCAGAACGCGGTGAAGCTTCGCTCGAGTTGGCCCGAAGGATGGCGGCAACTGGGAACGATCCAGTACATGAGCGGGCACTATCCGCAAGCTGTATCGGCGCTGCAGCAAGCAGTTGCGCTGGATGCCAAACAGGCTGATACCTGGACCCTGCTCGGCTTGAGTGAGTTCGAAACCAAGGATTACAACAACTCACTCGTCCATCTCGAGCGGGGCCGCGACTTGGGATTTAGCGGAAATCTTGCCGCTGTGCGACTCTCCCGCTATCACCTGGCGTTGCTGCTCACTCGGCGCGGCGACTTCGACCGGGCGATCGACGTCTTAATCCCTGCCATCGGGTCAGGTGCGCTTGCGGACGAAATCCAGTTTGCCATGGGGATGGCGCTGCTTCGAATCCCTTCGTTTCCGGAAGATGCGAAAGTAGAGCAAAAGCCTTTGATTGAGAGAGCAGGAGAGGCTGGAGAACTGCTGGCCGACAGCCGTTACGATCGCGCGCTGCCGCTCTTTGAGGCACTCGTACGCGACTATCCAACAACGCCGTTTGTGCACTACGCCTACGGGGATGCCTTGGCGGCTACTTCCATGTACGACGAGGCAGAACGCCAGCTTCACGATGAAATCCAGCTCAATCCCAACAGCGTCCAGCCCTTCCTCCGGCTGGCATCGATCAACTTGCAGCGGCATCAATCAGCCGACGCGCTGGACGCGGCGAAGAAGGCCTGCGCGATGGCCCCGGAATCCTCGGAAGCCCGCTATTTATTGGGGCGGAGTCTACTGGAAGAAGGCCAGATTCCAGCCTCGATTCAGGAGCTCGAGACCGCGCGGCGCCTCTCGCCGAACAGCCCCAAAGTGCGCTTCAACCTCGCTCGCGCGTATGCCCGGGCGGGCCGCGATGCCGAGGCACAGCAGGAACGCGGCGAGTTCGAGCGCCTGAACGCGCAATTGCCCGGGCAGAGCAGCTCCTACGGTGACCGTACCGTCCACGGAACGACGGTCGAAGTTGCGCCGCCTGTCCCGAATTGAGCGTTCAGTTCGCGCATTTTTTTGGTGCGCGTGGTTTCCGCTTGGCACCGATCGTGACACCTCGATCCACCTCACCATTCGAAAAAGTGGTTGCCAAGGGTTGGCAAAAGAGGCTCACTCGCTTCGGGCCAGATTTTCCATAAAACGGATATTTATTCGATTCATGGAGTTTTGGCGGGAAATGTCCACATTTGGTATCCAGATTTACGGATTATTTCTGTGGCTTCTGGGATACCACAAAAACCCCCAAGAATAACGAAATTCTTCTTGACAACTTAATTGGGTTCCGTGGATGATATGCGCCGTGAGATTAGTAATTGAAAAACACTACGCAGTTGGAGGATCAAGAATGCGCACCTCTCTAGGATGGTTGCTGGCGATTTGTCTGTGTGTGTCGCTGCCAGTCTCGGCACAGAAAGTTACGGGGACAATCAGAGGCACCGTCACTGATCCTTCCGGAGCCGTAGTCTCAGGAGCCGATGTCACGGTTACCGACCCCGCCAACGGCGACAGTCGCAGCGTGAAGTCGAACGGCCAGGGCGATTACGTGTTCAGCGACCTTCCGGCCAGCACCTATGACCTGACAGTCAAGGGCACGGGCTTCAAAGAGTATGTTAGCCACGGCGTCCAGCTGTTCGTCTCTAGTACGGCAACGATGAACGTTCAGATGACGATGGGCGGCGCCACTGAGCAGGTGGTCGTTGAGTCTAACTCAGTGCAGGTCGAGACTTCATCCGGCGCGGTCGGCAACGTGATCGAAGGCAACGAAGTGCGGGAATTGCCGCTCAATGGCCGCAGCTTTGCGCAGCTGACGCAATTGATGCCTGGCGTTTCTCCCGCCTCGAACTTCGACTCCAAACACAAAGGCCTCGAAGCTGGCGTGGACTTTTCCGTGAACGGTAACAACACGACCGGCAACCTGTTCCTGGTCGATGGCGTGAACAACAACGACGTGGGTTCCAACCGTACGATTGTTATTTATCCCTCGATCGATTCCATTCAGGAATTCAAGCTCCTCCGCAACAGCTATGGCGCGGAATATGGCCAAGCCATGGGCGCCATCATCAACATTACAACCAAGAGCGGGACCAACCAGTTGCATGGTGGCGCCTACTACTTCGGTCGCAACGATGCGCTCAACGCCACCGACTACTTCAATAACCTGAACGGCATCAAGAAAGACAAGCTGCGCCGCAACGACTACGGATATGACATTGGTGGTCCAATCAAGAAGGACAAGTTGTTCTTCTTCTGGTCGGAAGAATGGAATAAAGAACTTCGTGGCGCGGCGCGCAGCGCTCGTGTCCCTACGGCTGCGGAAAGAGGCGATCCTGCAAACGGTGTCCTCCCTAATTTCAGCAATCTCCGTACGGATACAAACGGGAACTTGTGCGAGAACAAGCCGAACCAGCCCGATTCAGCTCTCAACGGCCATATTTCTCCAACCGGTCAATTGCTTGTATCTTTGTTCCCCCTGCCAACTGTTAACGGGCCGGCCCAAGGTTGCCAGAACTGGGCGGTCTCGCTGGCGTCTCCTATCAATTGGCGCGAGGAGGCCGTCCGCGCGGACTACAACCTCAGCAAGACCTGGAAGTTGATGGGCAAGTACACCCAGGATCACTGGAACCAGCCGTCACCAAGCACCTTGGGTTACTGGGGCGATGATAACTATCCTTCGGTCGATCCGAGTTGGGTTCAGCCTGGCTACGAAGCCAGCATCAGACTCACAAAGCTGATTGGCTCCAGCGCGGTCAATGATTTTCAGGTGTCGTATACCGCCAACCGGATTACAGTCACGGCGGTTGAGGATGCATCCCACAAGGGCATCATCGCCGCAATTAACAATTCTTACAGCACTTACTTCCCCACGGCCGACAAGTTCCTCGGAAAGAACGTTGGCTACCCAGTTTTCTGGGGTGGCTTGGGCAACGGGGCGGGAGATCAGAACCTGTGGAACATGGGTCCCTGGCACAATAACCAAGAGCTTTACACTGCGAAAGATGACTTCTCCAAGGTAGCTGGAGCGCACTCCTTCAAAGTCGGATTTCTTGCGGGCAACAACAAGAAAAACGAGTTATCGGGAGGATCGTCGGCGGAGGCTCCAAACTATTGGGGCGTCGCTTCGGGCGATACGACAAACGGCACCTTTAATGCGCTGTATGACCAGACGAAGTGGGGCTTCTCGGAACCCGCGACAAATCCATTTGCTCATACCCGCTGGCACGATTATGAACTCTATGCCGGGGATACCTGGAAGCTTCGCCGCAATATAACTCTGGAATACGGATTGCGCTGGTCCTTCCTGCGGAATCCCTTCAGCTCCAAGAACACCATTTCGAGTTGGCAACCGAACGCCTTCCAGCCAGCGCTGGGGGCCGTCGCCTGCAATGGAGTCCTGCAAGTGCCGGGAACGAACCCATGCGGAGCCTTAGGCTTCGGGGGTGCCGTAGTCGGACCGAACCGTTCGCTTAAGAAGAACAATAATCGTGAAATCGCCCCGCGCTTGGGTATCGCCTGGGATCCGAAGGGTGACGGCAAGATGGCCATCCGCGGCGGTTTTGGAATGTTCTACCAACGCGAGCGTATTAGCAACTATCTATATCTGACGGGCAACGCTCCGTTCTCGTTGTCTGTGGGCGGATCTCGTGCGCTGGCGGGCGTGGTACCGGTCGGATCCTTAACATCATCGGCCTCCCCGAGTTGGGGGCTGGATCCCAGCGACAAGCAACCTTTTACCACCCAGTACAACATTACCGTCGAACGTGAAATTGCGCGTGGCAGCAAGTTGGAAATTGCCTATGTCGGCAACCGCGGCAGCAACATCTTGTCGTACAAGGATGCCAATGCGGTGCTTCCAGCCAATCGTCTGGATTATGCGCAAACAAAAATCGGCAAGGATCGGTTCGCGGACAGCCCCCTATGCGGAACTGGCACGCAACCGGGCTGCTTCGGGCAGATCAACTATGGCCAGTGGTCGGGACACTCAAACTATAACTCCCTACAGGCCCTGTTCCGTACCCACGTGAAGGCTTTGGACGCGCAGTTTGCCTATACGTGGTCCAAGTCGTTGGCCACCACCGACCTTACCAACAGCGGTAACCTCGCGAACACGACCACCATCACGGATCCCACTAACCAGAACATGGACTATGGTCCGACCTCGATTAACCGCCCACATATATTCGTCTCCAACATCTCGTACAATTTCTCCGAGCTGAAGGGGCAGAATGCTGTATTGAGGACGGTGGCAGGCGGGTGGCAAATGGGCGCGATTATGCAATACGGTAGCGGCCCAAGCCAATCGATCTTTGGCCTTAACGCGTCGGGCAGTAACGGACTCATTTCCAACACAGTCCAGACTTCGCCGAGTCCTGGCGACCTTCAAGGAACTGGATACTCTACCAACCAGAAACCGAACCGTCTCCTCCAGGATTGTCGTTCGCACGGCGGCGCCAAGTATCAGTGGTATAACCCGAACGCCTTCACTTTGGATGGCTACCAACTTGGAACCTTTGGAAATTCCGGAGTAGGTTCTTGCAGTGGACCTGGAATCGCCAATACAGACTTCTCTGTGTTCAAGAATTTCAAGATCACGGAGCGCGTCGGTATGCAATTCCGTATGGAGTTCTTCAACGTGTTCAATAAAGTCCAGTTCCGTGCGGACCAGAATAATTTCCAGTTGGCGAATAGTGCGACGTCCTGCAATTCCGTCAACACCGGAATTCTTCAAACCCAGGATCCCGTTACCAAAGCCATCAATGGTACTTACTCGACTGCGTGTTTCGGAAGAACCCCGGGGACGGTGGCTTATGTCACGCAGTCGTTCGCGGATCCGAATGCTACGGGCGTCAATGTCGGTCGCACAATTGGTGTCGATAGCAATGGCAGCTTTGGTCGCCTCACCAAGGATCGCGGCCCGCGTGAAATTCAGTACGCTCTGAAGTTCACGTTCTAAATCTCAACCCTCCAACAACCGGGTGGGACTTGACTTCGGTCAAGTCCCACCTTTTGCTTTTGCAGCCTCCCTGAGGGTGTCATTCTGAGCGCAGCGAAGAATCCCTCGAATGTCTGTGTGACGATACTCTCGTAAGCTTTCTTGCGAGAACGCGGTACTGAAAGAAAGCTGGAAAGAGTCAATCCTGTGGAAACAGTGTGGGGATTCTTCGCTGCGCTCAGAATGACAACGCCGAAGTGAAGTGGTGTGTAAAGTAGAACAGAAGACGGTCCCCGACGTGGAGGCAGCCCATGGCCAGGGAGCACAAATATTGGACCTACATCATGGCCAGCAAGAGTGGGACGTTGTACATCGGCATGACCAACAGCCTGGAGCGCAGAGTACAGGAGCACAAAGACGGAACGCATGAAGGCTTCGCGAGCAAATATGGTTGCGACAGGTTGGTGTATTGGGAGAGTTTCGACGACGTTCGAAAGGCAATTGACCGGGAGAAGGAATTGAAAGGCTGGTTGCGGCAGAGGAAGATTGAGTTGATTGAAGCATTCAACCCGCGCTGGGAAGACCTGGCGGAGAAGTGGGGCTGGAAAATGCTGTTTCCACAGGAATCGATTCGAGGTCAGGAGTAAACTTCTTCGAAAATACATGCTGGTCGCTATCATTCTGAGCGAAGCGAAGAATCCCTCGAATGTCGGTCTGGCGGCACTCTCGTAAGCTTTCTTGCTAGAACGCTGTACTGAAAGAAACTTGGAAAGAGCGAGGCGAGGGAAAGTGCACGGGGATTCTTCGCTAGGCTCAGAATGACAGCGTTTTTGGGTTTACGATAGAGTTCTCTACGATGCTTTTTGACGACTGCAAGTCTTTGCACGGGCGCGGCCCTGCGGTGACGTTGGCGCTCCTGTTTTTCGCCTTCCCATTTTGGGAATTGGCCTCAGCTGCCCAAAGTTCGGCACCTCCGGGCGCGGCTCGGCGCGCGGCTCCCAAGACCGCTCGGCCTGCCCCAGCGCCCAGCGCCCAGAAAGCTCCGCCAGCGCCTCCAGATGCCTTCCAGCAACACTATGACGCCGCGAGGACGTTCCAGATCAGCGGCGACCAGGAACGCGCTGCGGACGAGTACAGGCTGTTTCTGGCAGGGGCCTTGCGCACGAGCGCCAAGGCCTCGGTTGAACTGGGGGAGCCAGATCAAGCTGCAACTCTTTTCACACAGGCCCTGGAGATAGCTCCCAAGAATCCCGAAACAGGAATCGACGCCGCGCAGCTGCTTTTCCAGCAGGAGAAACTGGCCGAAGCCCGCACCGCAGTGGAAAAGGTCGTGGTTTCTGCTCCTGACAACGCCAGGGCGCAGTCGTTGCTGGGCCAGATCTTGTTTGCCCAGAAGGACTACAAGAACGCCAGGGAGCATCTGGAGCAAGCAGTGGTCGCCGCACCCGGTTTTGACACTGCATACCTGCTCGGGATCACTTACATCAAGCTTGGCGATTTCACCCGGTCGCGGCTCGTTTTCGACGACCTGACCACGGGCTATGGTGATACCGCCCAGATGCACATGATGTTTGGTCTGGCCTACAAAGAAGGAGGCTGGGAAGCCCTCGACAGCGCGATTCAGGAGTTGCAGAAGGCGCTGGCGAAGGATAGTCACACAACCCGTGCCCATTTTCTGATTGCGCTGGCTTACATGGATCGCGATGGAGACTCAGCCTTTCCGCAGGTTGCTTCCGAATTGCAGGCGGAGTTGAAGAACAATCCCAACGATGCGCGGAGCCACTATCTGCTGGGCTATATCGCCATGAAGCAGCACGATGCGAAGACAGCGGAAAACGATCTGCTGCGGGCCTCGCACCTTGATCCGGCAAATCCCGATCCGTTGATTTATCTGGGCCAGATTTATTCCGACGCCGAACGCGACGCTGAAGCGGAAGCCATGCTGCGGAAAGCGATCTCGCTGGCGGGGAACGCCGCTGGCACGGACTACCTGATTGGGCGCGCGCACTACGTACTGGGTCGGCTCTTGCTGAAGGCTGGTAAGAAGGATGAGGGAACGAAGGAACTAACTGCGTCGCAGGAAATTCGGGATCGCATGAACCGTCCCGATGCAGTGCGGGATGACAAAAAGAAGAGCGATCCGGAGTTGGCGAATCTTTCCGGCGATGCGTCAGCGGGCAAGCCCGCAGGACCGGTGACGGCACCGCCAGAGACTGCGGGAGCGATCCGGACGTATCTGGCCAGTCTGAAGCCGCCAATCGCAGATTCTTACAACAACCTCGGCGTGATCAAGGCCGGACAGAAGGATTTCAAGACAGCTGCCGCCTACTTCCGCCAAGCGGGGGAGTGGAATCCAGAACTTCCGACGTTGGATCGCAACTGGGGTATGGCCGCATTTTACGCAGAAGACTACCAGCAGGCAATTCAGCCGCTCAGCCGTCAGTTGCAGAAAAAGCCGGATGATGTGCGCGTTCGCGCCGCCCTTGGGCTGAGCCTATTTACGACGCAAAATTTTGCCGGCACGGTGGGGATTCTGAGGCCGATTCAGCCGCAGGTGGACGACGATCCCGGTCTGGCGTATGCCTTTGCCGTCTCTCTGGTGAAGACGGGTAGCTACGACGAAGGAGTGAAGCGATTGCGTGCGATGGCGGACGCGGACCCCAAGGCGACCGATGCTCATACAGCCGAATTGCACATGATGCTCGGCTCCGCATTCGCCGATCAGAAAGAGTACGACACGGCGCTGCAGGAATACCGCAAATCGCTGGCGATCGATCCGAATCAGGAACAGACGCACTACCTGGTGGGATTAGCGCTGATCCGAAACGGCCACCCCAAGGATGCGGTGGACGAGCTGCGGACTGCTCTCAAACTCAACCCCGGAGACACGCCCGCCAAGTATCATCTGGCGTTTTCCCTGATCCAGATTCGTGAACTCGACGAAGCGCAAACTCTTTTGAAAGAAGTGATTCAGCAGGATCCCAAATACGCCGACGCATACTACGAGTTGGGCAAGCTGCAACTGGAAAAGGGAGACACGAAGGGTTCGATCTCGAGCTTGGAGAACGGTACGAAGGCAGATCCCGGGGCCGACTATATTCACTATCAGCTGGCGATGGCGTATCGACGCGATTCCAGAAACGACGATGCGGAGCGGGAAATCAGGCTTTACCAGACGCTGAAGGATCAACATCGAGGGCGCCCGGATGCGACGCAGTCGAACTGAACAGCGTTTGTTCCTGGCTGCGATCCTCTTACTCGCGCTGTTGAATGGGCCTGTCGCGAAGGCGCAGAAACCAGAGACAAAGAGCAAAGCTGGTTCCAGCGCGGCGTCTGCACTTGCTGTCGCGAAAACGCAGATGGAGCACGGCGATCTGAGCGCCGGCGAGAGTACTCTCTGGTCCATCCTTTCTTCTCAGCCCGATGACCAGGACGCTCTGACGATGCTCGGCATTGTTCGCGGCCGCCAAGGGCGGAACTCGGAAGCCGAAGCTCTTTTTCGGCGTGTCCTGCAACTGAATCCGAAGTCGGTCGTGGCGTCCAAAAATCTGGCCGGCGCCCTCCTGGTTGAGGACAAACCGGAGGAGGCCATCCGGCAGTATGGCGAGGCGATTCAAATGAGTCCGCAGGATTCCAGTCTAAGAATCGAGCTTGCCCGGCTGGAATTGGGACGCGGTAAGTTTGCTGAAGCGCTCTCCGCACTGGAGCCGTTGGGAGCGGCGCACCTACCGGCAACGGCAGTCCCGCTCAAGGCGGCCGCCCTCCTGGGCATGAACCGGCGAGCCGACGCAGAGGCATTGATTCCGACGGCGAAAGCGTCCCCGGCGGAGATGCTGGATCTCGCTACGGTACTTGTGGAGGCGAATGATTCGGCTGGCGCGCTAAGGGCTCTCAATCTTCTGCAGCCTGTGCCAAGGAACGCATCTGCCCGCGTCTACTATTTGAAAGGGCGTGCTCTGCGGCAGCAAGGCGACGCGGCGGCTGCAATGGCCAGCTTTCGCCAGGCGATTGCGGCGGATCCGAAATCTGAGGAGACGCTTGTCGCGATGGCCGAGCTGTTTTCTTCTGAGAACAAGCACGCGGACAGCCTGGCAGTGCTGGAGAAGGCGAGAGCCGTGAGTCCGGATTCCAAGGAGGTACTGCGGCACCTGATCGTCGAAGCCATGCAGGCAGGCAGGAATGATCGAGGGTTGGAAGCGGCCCAGGAGCTACAACTCAAGAGTTCGGACCTCGACGACCGGTATCTGGCCGCCACCGTCATGGTGCAGCAGAAACAGTTTGTATCCGCAAGCCATATTCTGGAAGACTACGTGGCGCAGCGGCCAGAAGACGCAAAGGCGTATCTCGGACTGGGAATGTGTTATTTGAGTCTGTTGCGTTATGCCGACGCTCGTCCCGCTCTGGAACATGCGCTCCGGATTGACCCGAATATTCCCGAAGCCTGGTACCAATTGGGCGTGCTTGCAGGCCAGCAGGGCAACTGGCAAGAGGCGATTCAAAATTGGAAAAAGGCAATCGCGCTAAAACCAGACCACGCGCAGGCGCTGTTTTTCCTGGGTACGCGGTATCTGGAATCGGGAGATCTGACGGAAGCGGAGGATGCATTCCGGCGTTCGCTGGCAGCCGATCCGAACAACATGAAGACGGAGTATGATCTGGCGCTGGTCCTGAATAAATTGGGGAAGCCGGATGAGGCGAAGCAGCACTTCGAAAACTACACCAAGCTTCAGAATATGGAACACGCGACGGCGGGGAATTCGCAAGCGGCTCCGGATCACCCGTAGCTCGGTGCTTGCCGTTTGGCTCCTTTCATTCGCACGGGCGAGGACGCCCGTGCCTCCATCGACCAAAGTTGGGCCGCTAGGGTCTAGGGGTGGACCGAGTTATTTCTTAAAAGGCATCTTCCGTTGGACGCCCTCACCTTCGACGATGGTGTAGATAAAGTCGGTTGGAAGATTTTTGATGACATCTTTTTTCCCGCTAGGCCAGGAGACTTCGGTTGTGTCGATCACCGTTTTCTGGCCGAATCCGAAATGCAGGCGCAGGTCGTTCTGCGAGAGGTAGCTGCTTCCGGCGCGAACCTCGTTGAACTGCACAAAATCCGAAGTCGTCACCGTTACCCGGGCTCCGATGGCCGCCTTGTTGCTCTTGGTGCCGACAAGTTTGAAAAGCGCCGCATGCCCGGTCCCGTCGGTTCGGTTGATCAGCAGTGTAGGCGGCTTGCCAACATTGAGAATCAGGATGTCGATTTTTCCATCGTTGTTGACATCGCCAAAAGCCGCGCCGCGTCTGGCCTCCGGCGGAAGCTTATCGAGGCCGGAAAGCGCCGTGACATCGTCGAACGTTCGGTCGTGATGATTGCGGAACAGCAATACAGGCTGGCGGTAGGGCACGCCGCCTTTGACAAGGTCCATCTGGGGGTACACATGGCCGTTCGCCACGAAGAGACCCAGCCATCCGCTGTTGTCCATGTCAAAGAGTTTGGTGCCCCAGCCCACGAGCGGGTAGCTGGGCTGTGCAATGTGGGAACTCCAGCTGATATCGGTAAAGCCGAGAGGCCCACGATTCCAAAACAGTAAATCCGGCTGCTCGGTGAATTCGCTCACGATGATATCCAGAAGGCCGTCGTGATCGATGTCGCCAAAGTCTACGCCCATCGATCCTTCTTCCTGCCCGTCTCCGCTTAAGGCCGCGCCGGAGAGCAGCCCCACTTCCTCGAAAGTGCCGTCATGCTTGTTGTGGTAGAGATAGTTGGGGCCTGCATCGTTGGCGACGTAAAGGTCCGGCCAGCCGTCGTTGTCGTAGTCCGCCCAGACGCCCTGCATTCCGAAATAGTGTTTCGGATCATCGACTCCCGCCTTCTTGGAGACATCTTCGAACGTGCCGTCGCCTTTGTTTCTAAAGAGGAAATCGGATTCGCCAGGCAGTCCCCACGGGCCGCACTGAACCGGAATGCCGCGGAACTTGCAGGTCTTGTCGTCGCTGCCAAAAACCGGAAGTTTGTTGCTGTCGATGGAAACATAGCGCGGGACAAAGAGATCGACAAATCCGTCTTTGTCAAAGTCGCCCCAAGTGGCACCGGTGCTGAAACCCCCGACGCGCAAGCCACCTTTGTCCGTCACATCTTCGAACTTGCAGTTTCCGAGATTGCGGTAGAGAACGTTGCCGCCGTACCCGGTTACGTAAATGTCCTGCCAGCCGTCGTTGTCAAAGTCGGCGACGGCCACGCCCATGCCCCAACCCTTGCGAGTGAGCCCGGCCTCTTTTGTAATATCGTGGAATTTAATGTCGCTGGATTTGGGGTCTTTTGAGTTTGGATCAGTATCCTGATGGTAGAGCGTGATCATAAGATCGCCGCCCTGTTTATAGCGGTCGACAGACGTACCGTTCACCGTGATGATGTCGAGGTTGCCATCGTTGTCGCAGTCAATGAAGCCGACGCCTCCGCTCATGGACTCCAGGATGTAGCGCTGGTCGGGCGTCGCATTGTGAGGAACGGTCAGGCCAGCGGACGCAGCAACGTCCTCGAAGCGGGGAACGGGAAGGTGGGACAAGTCCGAATTAGGGCCCGCGCTTTGTGCAAAACATGAGGCTGCGAGAAAGACGAATGGCAGGACGGTGCGAACAAAGCAGCCCATGAGATTCGTGTATTCTAACAAAATGCGCGTGCAAGAGCGACGCCAGACGGGGCGGGTTTTCCTGATTCTGGGCTTGGCTTTGATCTTGATGGCAGCGCAAAGCAGCCCGCCGCAGAAGCCTTCGCCCCCCTCTCCCGAGCACACCGTTCCGGCCTCCTTTGTTTTTTCCGATATCACCGCAAAGGCTGGCATCACGTTCGAGCACACCGTCTCCCCGGAGAAGAAGTATCTCATCGAGTCCATGCCAGGCGGCGTGCTCTTGCTCGACTACGACGGGGACGGCTGGCTCGATATCTACTTTACGAATTCGCCCACCGTCGACATGGCGCTGCACGGGAAGAAGGCGAAGAGCGCGCTTTATCACAACAACCATGACGGTACGTTTACGGATGTAACCGACAAAGCAGGAGTCGGCTATCCGTGTTGGGCCATGGGCGGCGCGGTTGGAGACTACAACAACGATGGTCGGCCCGATATTCTCGTCACATGCGAGGAAGGGTTGGTGCTCTACCGGAACAATGGCGACGGCACCTTCACGGATGTCACGAAGCAGGCGCATCTAACCGATCCGCGTTGGTCCACGGGCGCGGCTTTCGCGGATTATGACGGAGATGGTTTTGTCGACCTCATGGTCTCGCGCTACGTGGAATTCGATCTGAATCATCTACCGGAATTCGGAACGGGAGCCACCTGCCGTTTTCGCGGCATCCCGGTGCAGTGCGGTCCGCGTGGCATGAAGGGCCTGGGAGACAGCCTCTATCACAATAATGGGGACGGCACTTTTACCGATGTATCGAAAGCCGCCGGGGTTGAGGACAGGGCCGGCTATTACGGACTCGGCGTTGTCTGGAGCGATTTCAACGATGACGGTCGGCCCGATCTGTTTGTCGCCGACGACTCCACGCCCAACTATCTTTACCGGAACGACGGCAAGGGGAGCTTCGCGGACGTGAGCTACTTGTCTGGCACGGCAGTAAGTAGCGACGGCGGAGAAATGGCGGGAATGGGCGTCGCCGTATGCGACTTCAATCACACAGGGCGATTCTCCCTCCACGTGACAAACTTTGAAGATCAGAGCAATTCGCTCTTCCGCAACGACGGAAACATGGCGTTCACGGATGTCGCTTACGCCGCCCGCATCGGGCAGATCACGATTCCCTACATGGGGTGGGGGACGGGTTGCGTGGATTTTGACAACGACGGCTGGCCGGACTTGTTCGTGGTCAACGGGCATGTCTATCCGCAGGTGGATGCACTTGCTACTGGATCAAAGTATCGTCAGCGCAAGCTCGTTTTTCTCAACCAGCGCGACGGCACTTTTGCCGACGTCAGTAGCTCCGTGGGTGCGGCCGTCACAGTGCCCCAGTCCAGCAGGGGAGCGGCTTTTGGCGACCTCGATAACGACGGCAGGATTGACGTGGTGGTGGAAAACATTGATGGCTCGCCTCTGGTCCTCCGCAACGAAGGCGCGAGCGCCAATCACTGGATAACCCTCGAGCTCGTAGGGACGCGAAGCAATCGTCTCGCGCTGGGAGCGAAGGTTCGTGTGGTAGCAGGCGCACTTTCGCAGATTGACGAAGTGCGAAGTGGCGGTAGCTACCTGTCGCAAAATGACTTACGCGTACATTTTGGATTGGGAACAGAGAAGAAGGTGGATCGCGTGGAAGTTCGCTGGCCCTCTGGAAGCACCCAGATCCTGCAGAACCTTGCGGGCGACCGGTTTTATGTCGTGAAAGAAGGCGAAGGAATTGTGACCCGGGATACGGCGGGCAGGGAAAAGGTCCGGTGAGGCGGTGAACCGGACGCTCAAAATCGGCGCGTGTGCAACCGTCATTGTTCTTTGTTTCTGCATTCCCAAGCTTGGGAGCCAGAATATAACCCGGGCTCATCCCGCGACTCTTGCAGAGCAGCAGGCCACCGAAGATCGGGTTCGCAAACCCGGATGGTGGCCCACGAAGGGCAGCTATCCGCGCAGCGCTTTTGTGGGGGATCAGGCGTGCGTGAAGTGTCACGCCGATATCGTCTCCAGCCAACGGGCGAGTTCCATGTCTCAAACGACGACTCGGGCGTCTGACTCTCAACATCTGGCAAAACATCCCCTGAGCTACAAGCTAGGCCCGTATGCATATCAGGCTGGCCAAAGCGGGCAAACCGCCGCCTATTCCGTTAGCGACGGGACTACCTCGTTCTCGGTGCCGCTCCAGTGGGCTTTCGGCATCCGGATGGGACAGTCGTACCTGTTTGAGAAAAACGGTGGCACCTTTATGGCGCCGCTTACCTACTACCCAGAAGCGGGCGTCTGGGATTTCACGGTGGACCAACCCCATGCCGTCCCCGAATCCATGGACAAGGCGATTGGCAGGCATCTTACCAGCAGCGAGGTGCAAGGCTGTTTCAACTGCCACAATACGGCGTCGATCACGAATGATCGATTCGATCCGGAACACTCCATTTCCGGAGTCACCTGCGAAGCTTGTCACGGCCCCGCGGCGGATCACATCGCAGCCGTGAAAGCGGGGCTTGCAGAGCAAGGGACCACGATGATCATGAATCCTCGCCATCTGAACCCGGTTGACGCAGTGGATTTTTGCGGCGCCTGTCACCGCACGTGGTGGGATGTAACGCTGAGCGGCGCGACCGGTGTAAAATCGCTGCGCTTTCCTCCGTACCGAATCGAGAACAGCCGCTGCTGGGGAAAAGGGGATGCCCGTTTAGCTTGCGTGGCTTGTCACGACCCCCACGTGACCTTGGAGCGCGAAGCCGGATACTACGATCAGCGCTGCCTGAGTTGCCACGTGAATTCCCCGGACGCCAAGACCACAGCTGATCACATGGGATTAGCTTGTCCCGTCGCTCGCAAGAACTGCGTGAGCTGCCACATGCCCAAAGCCCGCGTGGAAGATATCCCGGTCGAGTTCACGGACCACCAGATTCGAGTCGTCCGACCCAACGATGCGATCCCTAAATAAAGCGATCCGGGTCGGGATTGCGCCAGCCTCTAGTTAGGCGGTGCCTTCGACGCATCGGCATGCGAGCCCGGAGAGTTTCCGATTGGATCTCCGCGCATGTCTTGTGCGGCTTTTTCGGTGCTCATGTCGAGAGTGGCGCCAACGTTCTTTGCCGCCTGGTCATGCCACTTCTGATACGTGTCTCCCGCCTCGGCAATCTCCTCCTTAGAGACGTCATTGTCAGCCGTGACGCCGTCGAAGGTCGGGTCGTACTTGTCCGCCTGATCGCGCGCGAGATCTGCCTTGCCATTGACAAAGTGCTTGTAGAGGTTGTCTTCCACTTTGCTATTGAGCTTCTTCGCATCGACAGCGATCTGTTTCCAATCCGCATGCTGATCGTTGGCAATGTCTGCCATGCTCTTCTTAGCTTTGACCTGTGCGGCGATGTCTTCCATCTTGGCCCCGTTTTTCACCAGGGTGTGCGCGAGGAAAAGATCGCCGTAGTTGATGCCCATAGTCCTGCGCTCGTTGACCAGATCAGGCCGCTTGGCTCCGAGCATGTCGGCGACAGTGATGCTGACGACCCGACGGCCCGTGCCGTCCGTCGCCATTGCAGTGACTTTGCGGAGCTGTTTTTCGGCCTTCTGCTGGTCGCCGCCGGAGGCGAACACCGAGACGGCTAGCGCTAGAAGGGCAACGGAGAGGAACGCGAATCGCTTCATGGGAATGCCTCCAGATGTACGCACAAGGTTGAGGTCGTAACGCTCGCAGGAGATTGTTTCCGAAATCCGTACGAGCCTAGGTTACTCCCGTTTCTCGCATGATTCAATACGCAGCATCCTTTAGGGAGATACCGGTTTTTGCTCCGGAACTGCGAACGTTTCCTTGGGGATTGCGACGTTTTGTTGCAGTTGTTCGAGCTGAATGGTGAAGTGCCCTAGAGGTCGGCTAATGGTCCAGCGGTAAGGAGCCTTGGTGCCGCCGATCTCCCGATAGTCCGCGTAGTCAATTTGCGTGGGGTTCAGGCCCAGAGGCGTATCAATGTACCGCACGAGCCGCACCAGCAGTCCAGACCCGTCGTCAAAGTAGAACTCGACCGGCGGTCTGTTAGGACGGGTTGCCTGCATCACCGTGGCCGGGTGACCGTCGATAGTTTGCGGCGGCGGCAGTAAGTGAATTTCGGCGAAGATCTCCCTCATTCGTACCGGAACCTGAAGGTTCGAATCGAATAAGTACGTCTCCGTTTCCGCTTGGCTCATCCATTGAACTGGGCGATCCGGCGAGCTCAACCAGCCCACAGGTCCGTTGCACGCCGTGACGCTGTTCCCGTTCGGCACGTGCATTATGCTGACGCGTTTGTCGGGAGACTCGACGGAAATGTCCAGCGGGAACGTTCGGCCGCCCAGGTCCGCCGATCCCTTCCCAACCCGGGTCTTCACCTTCTGAATGGCCTCGGCTCCGCCCAGGGCAGCGACGTATTTGTCGAGTACCTTGTCGACCGCGGCCTTCGCTGCAGCCGGATCAGCTGGAACCTTGGCTGAGGCACTCGGATCCTCCGGCGTTTTCGCTTCAGTGGGCTTTCCCGGATCCGGGTGGGCCAGCGGGACCCCCGCTGCAGCAATCAGCGGGATCCCGATGGGATGCGCGCTTCCATGGTGACAGGAGTAGCACGTGACTTCGCGATGACCCTCGAAGTGCGAGCTATTGATGGCCGACATCATATCCATCATCTTGCGGGCGGTTTGCTTGGGCTTCTTGTCATCTTTATCGAAGGCCCCGTGTACGTGGCAGTATTCGCAATCGACGCCAAGCGAGTTCGCGATGAACTGCATCGTGGGAATGAGACGATCCGCAGGGATGCCCTTAAGGGTTTGAATATTCTTGAATTCCTGGTCAGTGGTCTTGGCAGGAGGAGGCGCCACGCTTTGCGCGCCCACGAAAGATGCGACGGCAAATACCCCGGCAAGGATTCCGATCTGAGCGCACTGGATGCTGGTTTTCATGAGGACCTCTAGACTGCAGGAAAGCCGCAGTGTACCAAAAGGAGGGCCTAGGCGTATCTAGTTCCATGATGAGAATGTAGGCCGATGAGAGTCTAGGGCGGGATAGTTTCCAGAGAACACCAGCCAGCTCGTCGGTTGATTGGATAGAAGTAACTGCTTTACAATGAGTTACCTTCCCAAGGCCGGGATGGCGGAACTGGCAGACGCAGCGGACTCAAAATCCGCCGGGCTTCGGCTCATCGGGGTTCGACCCCCCGTCCCGGCACCAAGCCTCAAACCCGTGCCGGACGCGGGTTCCAGCAATATCAACCCCTTCAAAATTCACGCCCCTCAGGGACGAGAAGTATACCGTCTGCAAGTAACGCGCAACTCCAAGCGCCGTCCCGAGCGAAAGAGAGAGCCTCTCTTGCGAGAGGCTCTCCTGGCAAATGTGTGGAGGACGGCCGAGAGGGCCGCCCAGCGTTAGTGGGTTACGGTTTGCGTTATCGCAGCGTTTACTGCGGTGTGTGCCGTATCTCCGGCGTAGCTGGCCGTGATCTTTAGCTTCCCGGTGTTCAGAGCTGAGGTTGCAAGCGTTGCCACACCTCCGCTGATGGTCCCCGTTCCCAGAATTGTGGTGAACGTTTTGAAGGTTACGACTTGTCCATCCAAAGATGGGCCAGCCGTGCTCAGGGTGGCCGTAAACGTCACGGTTTGCCCGAGGACCGACGGGTTCACATCAGAAGTGAGTCCGAGGGTCACGGCATACCTTTTGACCACCTCAGTCAGGAAGGCAGAGCTGCTCGTCAGGAAATTGCTGTCTCCCGAGTAAACGGCTTTGATCGACATGGTAGCTGCAGCCGCGTAAGAGGTTGTGAAGGTTGCGGTACCTCCGGACAACGGAACTGTAGCAACCGTAGTGGATCCCTGCTTGAACGTTACCGTCCCTGTTGGAGAACCGAGCGCCGGGGCTACCGGAACTATGGTGGCCGTGTAGGTTACGGACTGTCCAACCAAGGCTGGGTTGGCTGAAGACATCAATGCAGTTGTCGTTTTGGCCTTCACCACTTTCTGGTTGACGTTGAGCGACAAGCCCGCGCCAACATTGGTGTCTCCGCTGTACGTTGCCTTCAGCATGTGAGTCCCCACCGTGAAGTTACTCACGCTGTTAACCGCTGCATTGCCCGAAACCGGGAACGTTCCCAGCGACGTCACTCCATCAAAGAAAGTAACGGTGCCGGTTGCGGTTCCACCAAACTGCGGCGTGATGGTCGCAGTCAGGTTGACGGTCTGGCTATAAGCGGCCGGATTGGCGCTCGTACCGAGCGTCACTGTGCTGGTCGCTTGCTTGACAACCTGTGATACCGGAGCCGATGAGCCAGCCAGGTAGTTTGCGTCGCCGCTATAGTTTGCGGTGATCGAATGCGGTCCCACACTTAACAGAGTAGTGGAGAACGATGCACCGCCCGCGGCCACTGGCACGGTTGCCAGCGTCGACGCTCCGTCGTTAAAGCTGATGGTGCCCGTCGGGCTTCCCGAAGCGGCGCTGACCGTCGCATTGAAGGTCACGTTCTGCCCGAATACCGATGGATTCAGAGTGGAAACCACCGTCGTGGAGGTTGAGAGCCGCGCCACAACCTGCGTCAGAGGCGCCGAAGCGCTGTTGGCGTGGGTTGTGTCGCCAACGTAGTTCGCTGTGATTGCGTGCGATCCACCCGAAAGAGCAGAGGTTGCAAACGTCGTTTGACCGCTGCCATCCAGCGTTCCACTTCCAATCACACTCGCGCCGTCCTGGAAGTTCACCGTCCCGCTGGCGGTGGTAAGGCCGCCGCTGACCGTGGCTCCGAAGGTGACCGTATCCCCAAAGTTCGAGGGGTTCAGATTCGAACTAACAGTGGTTGTGGTCGGGCAGATACCGGTATCCGCCACGAGAGACGGGAATGGTGTGTTTGCCAAGCCAGTCGTCGTGAAGTTTTGGAGTTCCACGCCGGGAGCGAAGCCGTTGGAATCGGTTCCAACCCTGAATCGGATCTGGACGTTTTGGCCCGCGTAGGTCGTGCCCAAGTTGACTGTGACCGGAATGAACGGCACCGGGTAGTTTGTGCTGCGCCCAACATAGGCCTGACGCCCTTCAATGACATTACCGCCTCCCAAGGCGAGTGTGCCGATGTATCCCGGAACAGCCGAAGTTCCGATGTCCGTCCAGGTTGCTCCGCCATCAGTGCTGATCTCGAGAACCATGCCGTCGAAGAACAGTCCTCCTCCTGCTTCGAAGCCGAACCGGTGCTGGAACGAGAACGAGAAGTTACCGTTCCCAACCTGCATGACCGGAGAGATCAGAGATTGATCCGTGGGAGCATTGGAGTCAACCTCCAGCCATCTGTGTTGTAGCGGATTAATCTGAACTCGCTTCCAATTGAGCGTGTCGGGCAGAGACTCCGCAACGCCGGTGACGGTCCAGGCGCTGTTATTCGCCTCGAAGTCATCGTTTGCACTCGAATTCGGTATTTCCCTCGCGTTGACCCGGTAGGATGCCAAGGCTGTTGCGGGAGCAGGTAGTCCAAGGGTTGGATCCGTGTAAGCGATTGTGAAATCCGCTTGCTGAATACCAACCGCTCCATTCAGCGAGACGGTAATCGAAGCGTTGGCGTCCGAGTTTGGTCCAGCCGACGGGAAGCTCACGGTATTGCCGCCCGGGAAGCTGATGGCAGGATTCGTCGAAGTAATTGTGGCAGAGATACTATTCAGCGTAGTCGAGCTGTCATTGTGCAGGGTGATGCTGAGAGTTCCGGTTTCCCCGTTGCCCAGCCAGCCGTCGTGGTTGCAGGAGCTCACATCGTCCACCAAAGTGGACGTGACGTAAGAGAGAGAAGGCAATTCCCAGAAGCCGCGGCCATAGGTCGCGATGCGCAGGAAGCTGCCATCCGGTGGCATGTAAATGTCACGCACCGAAACGCTGGGTAGGCCTGTACCGTAGGAAGCCCAAGTTGCGCCCCCGTCTGTCGAGTGATAGACGCCAGCGTAGGTTGCTGCAAAGAAGCTTTGCTTGGTCGCATCCCGGTTGTCGACGATGATTCTTTCCACCTGTACGTCGGGAAGTCCTGTGATACCGGTCCAACTGGCGCCGCCATCGATGGATTTCGCTACTCGAATCGCACCTGCGAAAGGTGCTACAGAGGTCACGAAGATCGTGGAATTGTCCACCCAGGTCACGCTTTGCATGGAGGACTGGAAGCCGGAAACGAGGGTATTCATCGACAAGTCCGTCCAACTCGCGCCGCCGTTGCTGGTGATTTCTACGTGACCGCCTGTTGCGGGAACACCAATGTGGAGAAGATCGACCGGACTGACTCCGAGTCCGTGCGCGCTACTTCTTATGCTAACCGTAGGTGTAATCGTCGACCCAACCAAGCCGATGGTCATTGCCGAAATCGGATTCGACCCCAAATTAACTTTGCTGATCCTTCCTGCCGACGAGGTATAAAAAATCTTGCCCGTCGGATCGAGACTGGGATTAGGGATGGTGATGGGAGTATAGAAAAGAGAACCGCCGGTCGTCGAAACACCAAAGCGGAACCAGCTCGCGATCAGGTCCGGAGTTTGATTTGTGAGGTTCGCGCCATAGCTGTTGCCCGGTAGAGTCGTGAGCGACATGTTTGTGCTGCCTTGGTCCCAAGTCGCGGCGATTCCGTCACCGCCCAAGCTCTGGTTGTAGATCGTGGTGTTGCCTTTGCGTGAGCGCGTGCCGTTGTCCTGGAATCCTCCAATTACGTTGGATGGGAATCCGGGCGTCGAACTTATGGAGTAGATCAAGTGAGTCTGCAGACCGTTGTTCTTATCGCTGGACCATGTGGCGCCATCGTCGGTGCTGACGAAGATTCCGCCATCACTGCCGAACAAGAGAGTTGGAGTGCCTGCGAGACTGATCGCTGCCGTGTGGAAGTCGGCATGGACGTAAGGCAGCGGGGCACGGCCCTGGAAAGGCAGCCAGTCGGAAACCAGAGTCCAGGTGACACCGCCGTCCGTTGTTTTGGCGCTGCTTAAGTTTCCGCCGAGGTACACGGTGTTGCGGCCAATATCACGAGGGTCCACCAATATCATCTGGTTGTACCAGGACTGCCCATGCATGAGGTCCATGTTGGCATTGTCGACGCTCGGATTCGTCGGGATCTTCGCGTTCAATCCCAGCGCAGTCCAGTCCAGTCCGCCATCGGTGGACGTGAACAAATCAAGCTGATCCGAGGAGTTCGATTTTTCCGCAAAGGCGTAGACAGTCTTGTCGCCCGGTGCTCCCACTGCCAGCGTAGCGCGACCAGCGGCCGCGAAAACGCCGCCGCTGTTCGGGATGGCGTTCCACGTTGCGCCGATGTCAGTTGAGTAGTACAGCCCACTAACAAAGCCACAGAAATCCCCCGTTGTTGCACAAGGCTGCGCATTCAGCACGAGTCCGGCGCTAGTAGAAACGATGCTCCAGATCACTTGTCCGGAAGAGAGCCCGTTGACCGGGATGAGCGTGTAGGTTGCCCCACTGTCCGTCGAACGATACAAGCCTGTGTCGGTGGCAACCAGAACAACATCTTGTGGTCCGCTACTGTCGACATAGATGTCTCGTACTGAGAGTGAAGGTCCCAGATCGACAGGAGTGCTCCACGTTTGGCCACCATCGGTGGACGTGACCATGGCTCCGCCAATATTGACAAGGTCGAAGGGGTCGCCCAATCCAAGGTAGATCACGTTAGGTGTGCGGCCGAAGGCCATCGAACCGCCAGCAGTGGTAGGCAGGTTGTCCGTGAGTGGTACCCAGGTCGTGTTCGGCGACGTAAAGTTGTGCGTGACCCAGAGGCCGCCACCGGAAGTCAGGAAATAAAGCGTGTCGGGATCGGTCGGGTGCGGGAGGAACTTGCGTGCTCGACCGCTATCCCGCACGAATCCTGTGACGCCGTTGATTTCGTAGTCAGCGCCTTCCGGACCGATGGGAATCCAAGTCGGACCCGTAACCGGGCTGGCACCGAAACCATTCCTGCGCGCCGCCTTCTCATTCGATTGCCGCTTCGCCCGCTCCTGGAGCAACTTGCGTTTGTATTCCGGAGTCGGAACGCCGATCTCCTTGCGCTGCGCGAGCATACGGGCGGTCGCATCGTCCCCTTCTCCCTCTTCAGCGCCACTCTTCCCGTAGACTCGCGGGGGATTCGCCGGCTTCAGCGATCGCGTGCTCTCATCCTGTGCCGAGCGCGGCGTAACTTTTTGTGAAATGGCGGAGGTTGTGAAAAGAAGCGCAACTGCGCACGTGGCAAACAAAGAACGGCCAGAGAGGGGCATGGGTTAGTTTCTCCTGCAGCGGAATAGTCGAATTTTGAACCCCTGGGTCGGGGCAAAAGTTGGAGTGGGGATCTCCAGACTTTCGAAAGGCTCGATGAGTCTAAGGCAAACCGATCTGCACCACAAGCGAAAAGGCTCGACTTGCGATATGAAAAGTTATGCACACGGCGCGCTTGCGGGCGATGACTTGCAGAAGAGGAAAGGGTTTGAGAGACAAGAGATCGGGCAACGTCGTTGATCCTCGCAGTTGCGATTGAAACGTCGCCATTTCACTCATTGGTCGGCTGGGAGCGTACGAATGCGGACCGCGACGTTTCGGCGCCCGCTCGTCATTTCGGGGTCCGATACAATGGGGCCCGATACGATGAAGCGGTAGTGGCTCAGTTTGATACTGAGCCACTACCGATGAAGCGAGCAGTTAGCGTTTCGAGGCAGGAGCATGATACGGCGGATCCGCGACTGTTCGAATGTATGCAACCACCGCTTTGATTTGCGTTTGCGTCAGCGTATTGCGGTAGGCCGGAGTCTGGGGGGACTTCCCGAGCGCTGGGCCGCCGTCGGTGATGATTTTGATCAAATCGGCGTCCGACATAGCGTTCAGTGTGTTCCCATCCGTAAACGGATGTGGCAGCGGCGGCGTCAGGTTGTCGAGATTCGAAACCCGCTCGGGAGTGGATTCCGGATCATGGCAGTTCCCGCAGTATTTGTAGCTCACTTCCTTGCCCACTTTTTCCCGATAGCCCAGCGCGACTTCGCGAATGCTGATCGAGGTGGTTCCTCCGCCTTGTTTAGGAATTTCCGCCGCCAGTTCGTAGCCGCCGGCAATGCCACCCAATTGGACTGAAACGCTGACCTGTCCGCTCGCGTCGGTGAGGGCTTCGTTCGGATTTGTCCCAAGTCCGTCGCCATGGAATCTGACTAACGCGCCTGCTACTCCGTTCCCGTCGGCGCCGTTGACTTGGACGACTACTGGGTCGGAGAGTTTCACGCCAACGCCTGCTACCTGCTTGCCTCCGCTTACTTCTACGATCTGCGCGCCGTAGACTTTGGAAGAGAGAGACGGAGTCGCGCTGCTGTGCTTCTTGCATCCTGACGAAAGAAGAACCAGCGCGAGAAGGATCAGGCAGCCGAGAGGGAAGCGTTTCATTTCGCGCCTCCCTTCTTGTGTTCCTTCAACGTTGCGAGGAAAGCCGTCAGGTCGCGAGCTTCATTGTCGGGCAAGCTGAAGTTAGGCATGGAGGTGCCGGGAAGAATGGCGGTGGGATTCTTAAGCCAGCGATAGGTCCAGACTGGAGTTAGCCGATCCCCCACGCCAGCAAGAGCGGGGCCCACGTAGCCTTTGTCTTTCTTGTAGTCCGCGATGTGGCAAGACTGGCAGGCATATTTGGTGTAGAAGAGTTCTTTCCCACGTGCTGCTGCCCCGGAGTTCAGTGAGCTCAGGTCCAGAGCCTGCGAGTCGAAGCCAGAAGCCTGATAAGCCGACAACATGTAGTCCGAGAGGCTTTTGATTTCTGCGTCGCTCAAGTTGAATTTCGGCATTCTGCGAACGAGAGCGGGACGCAGCGTGTTGGGATTCTTCATGAAATCCAGCAGCCACGCTCGATTCACGGCGCTACCTTCGTTGGTCAGGTCAGGCGCCATGTCTCCGCCGTTTCCGTTGATGGAGTGGCAGCTCTGGCAACGGAGATCTTCCATCAGGCGGCCGGGTTCGCCCCCGGGATGGTATTTCGCGTGAGGTGAAGACCGCACCAGTTCAGGTGGCATGGTGACCGCGCGATCTGTCTGCGCCAAGAGCGCTGTGGTGAGAGCTTCGATTTGTGTATCGGTGAGACTGAAAGTCGGCATCTTCAGAGCAGGGCCGAAGGCGCGTGGATCGTGAATCTTGCCCGCAATGTAGTCCGGTAGCGTCTCCGGCATGCCGTGCATGAAGCCGACCTGGAACAGCGGCTTGCTGCCGATTCTGGAAAGATCGGGAGCAAAGCTTTCCGGCGGCGCCACGCCGTTGATACGGTGGCAGGCTACGCAACCGTAGTCGCTCACCAGCTTTTTGCCACGCGCGACGCTTTGCGGATTCGATTCGGGTAGACGTACGTTTGCCAGCAGATCATCATCTTTCTTGCTGAGCAGGAAGCTGGAAAGCAGCGCGACATCTTTCTCGTCGAACCGATAACGCGGCATGCGCGTCTTCGGGTCGTAGCCCTGCGGCGATCGTAGCCAGCGTCGAAGCCAGTCGGGATTTACTTTGTTTCCCGCGCGAGTTAACTCGGGCGCCATCTCTCCGCCGACCAGGTTGCCAGCGGCATTCTGAATGGCGTGACAGGAGGCGCAGAACAGCGTTCCATAAAGGCTGGCGCCCGCTTGGACCGGATCCCCGCCTTTCGGCAGCGCAAAGCTCGGGGGAAGCGGATGGCTGGAATTTTCCGATGGCGTGCTCTGGGACATTAAGTAGGACGTAATGTCTCCGGCTTCCTGATCGCTGAATCTATAGTTCGGCATTGTGGCGGATGCCGCATAGGCCTGGGGGTTCTTGACCCATGCAAAAATCCACTCGGGCGTGGTTTTCTCTGCTACGTGTTCCAGTGACGGCGGCTCGTCGACCGGAGCGACGAACGTTCCGTCAGGCTGGGTGATGGCGTGGCAGTGAGCACACCCGAAACGCGCCAAGAGCTTTCGGCCCAGGTTCAGTTGAGGCGTGCCTTCCAGGTTGTCCATGTGGCACTGACCGCAGGAAGCCTCGACATAGCGTGCAGGCAGGATCGGTTGTTCCCAGGCTTTGCTGCTGTAGTGCGCTTCCTGACCGGTGGTGGCTGCACCCTGCCCGTGATGGCAAACCACGCAGCCGAACTCTGTAAGCGAATGTGGCATGGCCGGATGCGGCCGGAAGGGCTGTTTGCGGATGTCGCTGAGACTTGCTTCCTGCAAAGCAACGTGGCAGGTTGTGCAGCGATCTGCCACGCCTCTTTCCGGAATCCAGATCTGCCGGATGCCGGTGTCGAATCGACGTTGTAAGCGATCCGCATCAGGTCTGGTTTGGATCAGATGCACATACAGTTTTTGATAATGCCGCCATTGACTGAAGAAATCCTTGGTGGGAGCGATGGCTGCGACGACGGCCAGCAGCACGCTCACGGAGGCAAAACGTCGCGGCGCTGTTCCCACAAAGAAACCCCAGACACGCCCGAATTGATTTCCCAAACTCATCTTTAGTTTCCTAGGCCCATTACAGTTTCCCGGTCCAACTACCCTCTCCAGGGCCAAATCCAGGACCAGCTCGGACCCCGGAAGAGCGTGCCAACCGATGTAAGGACTACCGCCTCCATCAGGAAGAGGGTCATGATCCAGAAGGAGAGAGACCGCGATCTTACCCAGTTTCCAAATCTGTTCTGCGGTCCGACGGCGCGGCTGGTTAAACACAGAGTTGCCACGATGATCCAGAGCGGCAGCATTGCATCCCAGGCATGAATCCGGATGAGCAGCGCGCTAAGAACGATCAGGATGGATGCCATGGTTATCGTGCGGGCCGACTTGCCGCGCACCCAACTGCACATGTCGGCCGTGGTTACGATATCGAAAAATGGGACAAATGGAATGATGAAGAGCCCGCTGACGATCAGCCCGGGCAAGATGATTCCAGCAACGAACGGCGGAAAATAGTGAAGCAATTCCTGTAGGCCGGTGAAATACCAGGGCGCCTTGGCGGGATTCGGTGTATGCAGGGGACTCGCCAACTCTTCCAGGGGAGCTTTCCAAATAAGTGCTACCGAAAACAGAACAACGGCCAGCGCTTCAATCGCAATGATTTCTCGGAACAGCAGCTCGCGGTAGGAGAGCGTCTTTTCGTTCTCGGCGCCGAGGAGTGGGTTCTCCTGCTCCGGTACATCATGAGGGATGATTGGTTTTCCAGCCTCATCGAGTTCGAACATCCCGCCATCTTTATGAAGCCGCCAGAAGTGGACGGCGACCAGCGAGATGATCACCAGCGGGAACACCATTGTGTGCAGCACGTAGAAGCGCAGCAAAGCGTTAGCGTTCACCGTGTGCCCACCCAAAAGATAGAAGCGAAGCTTCGCGCCCAGGAAAGGGACCGAAGACATGATGCTGGCCCCAACCGTCGTACCCCAATAGGACAATTGGTCCCACGGCAGCAGGTATCCGGTGTAGCTCAACATCAACGTTGTCAGCAGGAGCGATACGCCGACCATCCAGTTCAATTCTCGGGGAGCCTGGTAGGCGCGGCGGTAGAACACTTTGGCCATGTGGACGAAAACCAGGAACACCATGGCGTGCGCCGACCAGCGATGCAGGCTGCGCAGCATGCCACCGGAAGAGACCACGAATTCTAGATCCTTCATGTCGGCGTAAGCCTGCGGAATCGAAGGGTGGTAGTAGAGCATCAGCAGCAGCCCAGTCGCTATCTGGATGGTGAAACAGCCTAGAGTTAGCGCTCCGAGGTACCAGGTTTTGCGGAATCCGAGGCGGGTTTCGCGCACACGAGCCGACATCATGTGCCGGAGATCGTGTTGCCACCAGGCGATGGCATGGAGCGGATTTCTAACACGCGCTGCGGGCTGCATTTCTGCCGGGCTCTCCATCCTGCTAATGGTCGCTAGACCTGTACGTACTCTGAATGCGGGGGCAAGGTTGTGGACCGGTCGACCATTAAGTTTCCATCGTCGCCGATCCACACCTTGAGCCAGGGAAGAGGTTCTGGAGCAGGTCCGGAGTTGACCTTGCCGTCGCGGCCAAACGTGCTGCCATGGCAGGGGCATGCGATTTCGCCCGAGTCCGCTTTCCAGGTGGTCAGACAGCCGAGGTGGGTGCATACCGCACCCAGCGCATAGAACCCTTCCTGTGCGCGGGCGACAAAAATCCCAAATCTTGTATCGAGGGTCACCGAGCCAATGGCGAAATGCTCAGGCCGTCCCACGCTGACGATGGACGCGGGCTCGTAAAGCACATTTGGGGAGAGATAACGCAGGCCAAATACTGCGGAGCCCAGTCCGGCTACGCCTAACGCGGTGGTTCCGACCTTAACAAAGCGGCGGCGGTCAAGGGAGGCTGGTTCGTTCGCGGAGTTTCTATCTTCAGGATCCTGTGCCATGCGCAGAAAGACCTCGTCGCTCATGATTGAACGACCGTGCGTTGAAACACAGTGACTCAAATCACATCGCCGTGTGCGCGGGCTAGGTTTAGATGAGGTTCTTAGGTCAGGGACGAGAGCGCTGCGCCGCCTGCGATTCCGGCATTGGCGCCGTAGTGTGCCTGCACGAGTGGAATTTCCTGGCAGCGTGGATTGACGCAGCAACTGGGAAGCAGGTTTCTAATTTCGTCGAAGAATGCTCGCATCATCAAGGAGACGCCGCCGCCTATGATCACGACGTCGGGATCGAGTAAGTCGATCATGTTCCCCAGCCAGAATGCCAGCAGCTGAACGGTTTCTTCTAAAACTTTCCGAGCTGTCAGATCCCCTGCCAGATAAGCCTTCCCGACGATCTCGCTGGTAACGGCATCGGCGGAGCCGCCTGCAAGTTCCAGAAGCATGGAAGCCGAGTTTGGTTCGGCAATGATCATCGCTCGCGCACGTGCGGCGATGGCAGGGCCTGCGGCAAGAGTTTCGATGCAGCCATGCTTGCCGCAAGCACAGCGAGGGCCGCGATAGTCAATGCTGACGTGACCGCCTTCGGCGGCGGCGCCTGTGTGGCCGTGATAAATTCGGCCGTCGAGCACAATCCCCGTTCCAATTCCCGTGCCCAGCGACGCGAAGAAGACATACTTGTACCCGCGACCCGCTCCCCAAATTGTCTCGGCCAGAGCGGCGGCGTTGGCGTCATTGTCGACCCGGACAGGCACGCGGTAAATGCTGGCGATTTCTGCGGCCAGTGGAAAATTGCGCCAGCAAGGAAGGTTCGGTGGATTGATGACGACACCCGTGACCGGATCGAGCGGGCCGGGAGAGCAGATGCCAATGCCCCGCAGCTTTGCGTTTCCTGTACGCTCGGCAGTCAGAGCATCAATGGCAGTAGTGACGGCGGCGAGACCAGCGGCAGCGGTGCCATGCGCTGACATGGGCGTGCGGTATTGCTGCTGGATCTTGCCCGAGGAATCGACAATACCAGCAGCCACTTTGGTGCCGCCGATGTCGACTCCGACGAGAAATCCCTCTTGTCCTGAAATGCCAGATGCCGGGGACGAATCTGCCATGCAGTTATGCCGAAGCGGTTACAGTCGGTTTGGAACCACTGAAAGCATAGTAGACGATGTACAGGTAGCAAATCGCCGGCAGAATGAAGGCGTGGTGAATGCCAATGTGATCCGCGATCCAACCTTGTGCCGGAGGAATTAACGCGCCGCCAAGGATGGCCATGATTAAGAGACCGGAGCCATCCCCCGTCAGCGGACCCAATTCCGCGATGCCCAGCGTGAAGATTGTGGGGAACATCACGGAGTTGAACAACCCAACCAAAATAATGGACCACATGGCGAAGTGGCCGAAGGTGAGCATGGAGATGCAGACCAGCAGGAATGCAGCCATGGCGGCAAATCCAAGTACCGTTCCGCCGCGAACCTTTTGCATGACGGCGGAGCCAATAAACCTCCCTACCATCGCGCCGAACCAGTAGTACGAAACGTAGCGGGCGGCGGCGAAGATCGTAATGTTGCCGATGTCAGGCTGGTTGATGTAATTAATCAGGAAGCTGCCGATCGAGACTTCCGCGCCCACGTACACAAAAATCCCTAGAGCCCCGAGGATCAAATGGCGGTGCCGCCAAATACTGTCGTTGGTTTTACCGTGACGCTCAGCTCCGGGCATGGGTGGGAGCTTAAACATTGCCATGGCAATTGCCATCGCGAAGAGCAGAATGCCCAAAACGATGTAGGGCATTTTGACAGAGGAAGCTTCCTGAACGCTATAAGCCTGGCGGGCGTCAGCCGACATCTGCCGCACAACTTCCATAGCCTTTGGTGCGGCAGTCAATATGAACATGCCTCCCAAATAAGGTCCGATCGTGGTCCCCAGGGAATTGAATGCCTGAGCCAGATTGAGGCGACTGGAGGCTGTCTGCGGTGGACCCAACACAGCGACGTACGGATTCGCCGCCACTTGGAGCGCGGTCATTCCAGCCGCCAGCACCATCAACGCGGCTAAAAATAGTGGGAAAGAGGGTACACTGGCGGCGGGTATGAACAGGAACGCGCCGATGCCCATTGTGATCAGGCCCAGCACCATGGTCATTTTGTAACCGAGCGTGTCCACAACCTTGGCCCAGGGCTGGGCAAAAATGAAGTAGGCCGTGAAGAAGGCGAACTGGATCAGCATCACCCGGGTGTAGCTGAGATCGAAGATCGACTTCAGGTGCGGTACCAGAACGTCATTCAGGACGGTGATGAAACCCCACATAAAGAAAAGCGTGGTCACTACGGATAAGGCGACGCGATTCGTGGAAGACGAGCCGCCGGTGGGGGAGGTGGACTGGCTGACGCTGGGAATGGCCATAGTTTTTCGGTTCAGCGACTAGAACTGTGAGCACGAAGAAAGCCGATTGCAAAACGCCCTGAGGATAATCGATCTTCTAAGGCGAAGCAAGCGTTTTACTGCGTTCAATTCTGCTTGACAATCATCCTTACCGTAGATCAGACTGCCTTCCATTCCCGGCAACAATTGCGATCCGACAACTGAAAGGTGCAGTGCCAACATACTCTGTGGCCAAACTTCCTATTTCCATTCTCGCCCTAGCTTTGTTCTTTGCCGTTATGCCGTCTTATGCGGCGCAATCGCCGGTTGTTGTATTCAGCGAAGCTGGATTTCCGGCGGCCGATTCGCCGGCTCCCTTACCTGGACAATTGGAGAGCTTGCTTCCCGGCGCGCAGTTTGCGAACGCGGAACAGCTTCCGGCCAGGTTGGCTGATCCCGCAACGCGGCTGCTGGTGCTGCCTTACGGTTCCGCGTTTCCAGAGGCCGACTGGGAAGGAATTTATCAATTTCTGCAACGCGGCGGGAATTTGCTGGTGTTGGGCGGAAGGCCGTTTACCCGCGCGGCTTACCACGACGCCGCGGGTTGGAAGTTGCGGGACTACAGTGTGCGCTTCACGCGTCCGCTGATGATCGACCAGTATCAGGAGACGCCGGGCTCCAATGGGATGGCGTTTCAGACCAATTCAGAATTGCCACTGCAATTGCCTCGCTTTACATGGGTGAAGGCGTTCAGTCCGATTATCCGCCTGAGCGCTGTAGACCTCCACCATCGCGGAGGAGCAGCGGGATCGATCGATGCGCGCTTGGACGCGTTCGCATGGGGAGTGCAAGGTGATCGCAAGATGGCGGCGCCGGCAATCCAGATCGACCATCTTCGCAACGGGTTCGGCAGCGGCCGCTGGATATTCCTGAATGCGCAGCTTGGTTCGGAGTTTTACAGTAGTGCTGAGTCCGGGAAAATAGTCGGAGCGCTAGCGGAACAGGCTGCGCTAGGCAGCCAGGAATTTACCGTACGGCCGGTTGTGCCGCTCTATTTGCCGGGTGAGCCCGTGCAACTTGAAATTCTCTGGCACGGAGTAGCGCATGCTCCGCTGGCGGTGAAGATCAGGATTTTCCCTGAAAACCAACCTGCGCAAGCCAAGACGTCGGATGTAACTCTTCCGGCAAATGGACCGCTGACGCTGCCTGCTTCAACCGCTAAAGGGCTGCAAATCATTGAAGCGAAATTGATGGAAGGCGATAAGGTCCGTGCCATCTATCATTCCGGTTTCTGGATTCGCGACGAGGCCTACCTGCGGTCGGGGCCTCGTATGACCGTCAATAAAGACTACTTCGAAATGGATGGCAAGCCGCTTGCAGTGGTTGGAACGACGTATATGTCCAGCGAGGTGCAGCGTCTCTATTTCGAACATCCGAATGTTTACGTGTGGAATCAGGAGCTGGGCCAGATTCACTCCGCTGGCCTAAATATGATTCGCAGCGGCTGGTGGACGGGCTGGGACAAGTTCTGTGATGAGAATGGCCAGCCTTACGAACGGACCATGCGGACGCTGGAAGCATACCTGATGACGGCCCGAAAGAATGGGCTACCGGTGCAGTTCAACTTCTTTGCGTTCCTGCCGGAAGTGTTGGGGGGGATTAATCCATATTTAGATCCTGATGCGGTCCGCAAGCAGCGGACTCTGGTATCCACCGTGGTTACGCGCTTCCACGATGTTCCCTGGCTGGCGTGGGACTTCATCAACGAACCCAGTATTGGTCAACATCTTTGGACGATGCGGTCGAACAACGATCCCATTGAGTTGCAAGCTTGGAACGACTGGGTCAATCAACGCTATTCCGACAAGGCCGCTTTGGCGGCGGCCTGGAATGTGCCTGCTAGCGCGGTGAGCGGAACCGTCTCTGTGCCCGACGAAATTGAATTTAACGCGCGCGGCATGTACGTAGGCCACAACTCACTGAAAACCTACGATTTCTTTCTGTTCGCTCAAAACGTCTTCAGTCATTGGGTACAGGGCATGCATCAGGTCGTGCATGACGCAGGGTCGGAACAACTGGTCACCGTTGGGCAGGATGAAGGCGGAATTCAGGACCGGCTCTCCCCGGCATATTGGGGACAGTTTGTCAGCTTCACAACCAACCATTCCTGGTGGCAGAACGATTACGTTTTGTGGGATTCGTTGCTGGCTAAACAACCCGGGCAGGCCATGCTGATCCAGGAAACAGGGCTGCAGCGAGAATTGAATCTCGATGAGACCGCTCGCCGCACGCCAGAGAGTGAAGCAGCCCTATTGGAGCGCAAGATCGCTTCATCGTTCGTGCAGGGCTCTGGCGCGATTGAATGGTTGTGGAATGCAAACTCTTACATGACCGAGAGCAACGAGACGCCGATCGGCGCGGTTCTTCCCGACGCTACTGAAAAACCGGAAGCCACGATTCTCCGCAACTACGCTGCGTTTTCAAAAGCCCTAAGTTCACACCTTCGCAACCCGGAGCAGCCAGCCATAGCTATTGTCACCTCGCAGGCAGCGCAGTTTTCGGTCATCGGAGATTTGCAGCTCGAGGCGCAGCGTAAAGCGGTGCGCGCGCTGGCCTACGACGACCGCCTTACAGCCTATGCAGTGGCGGAGAATCAGATTGCGAAGCTCGGCACACCGAAGCTCGCCGTTCTTCCTTCGCCGCAGAGTCTCACGGGAGAGGCGTGGCAAGCCCTGCTTAAGTACGTCAATGGCGGTGGAAATCTACTGATTACAGGGCCAGTGGATCACGATGAGCACTGGCATATTGCTCTTCGTAGTGCGGATGTGAAGCTTGACGCGCAAATGGAACCGCTCGTCTATCACAACGCTTCGCTTAATCTTGGCGGGAAAACACTGCTTCTTTCGTTCGACCAGCAGAAGCAGACGTGGCTGGACTCGCTGCGCTTCGCGGACGGCTCAACTTTCAAGGAGATCGCCTACGGCAAAGGGCGCGTCTTCTGGACTGCCTATCCCGTCGAGCTCGCCGAAGGGGGCGAAGCGGCGGCGGCTCTCTACGCGCATGTCACGGCGCAGTTGGGTATCTCGAGTGAGTACGATCCCGCGACTTCAGTGCCCGCCGGGGTGCTGATCTATCCAATCGTGCTGGAAGATTCGGTGCTGTACGTAATGGAATCGGACAGCGCCGAGGACACGACTATCGATTTTCGCGACAAACTCACGGGAGTGCGTGTCGCTCTCCGGTTACCAGCACAACATGCAGCGCTGGCTTTGATTGGAAAGCAGAGCAAGTCGGTGGTCGCCAAGTACGGCTACTGATTTACGGCTGATGATTTACGGGCTGACCCCTCCAGTATGGCAGTCGTTGCAGGTCACGGCGGTCAAGTCGCCTAGATCTACGGGGTGCTTAAAGTCGATACCTGGCACGGAAGCCAAATTGCCGGCGCCCTCTCGTTGATCGAGCACGGTGTGACAAATGCCGCAATCCTTGCGAACAACCTTGCCCTCCGCGCTGACGTGATTGCCGTCGTGGCAACGGAAGCAGCCGCTGGAGTAGAAGTGGCCAATGTTGTTCGGGTGGGTCTTCCAGTCCAGTTTCATTTCCGGGAAAAAGCTGACGCGGTAGATGCGCTGTACTTCGTCGATTGCGGCGCGAATCTCGGGTTCCTTCTCCTTCGCGACGTTGGGATACTTGCTGCTATAGAACTCGTAGATCGTTTTGGCGATACCCTGCATGGCGGAATCGTTCGTTGCGTAGTTTCCCGTAAGGGCGGCGACGGATTGCTGCTTCAGATAGGGCAGCGTGATATCCAGCTTGTGGGCGGTGAACGAACGATCGACAGAAACCTCCGGCGGCACGTAGATGTGGGTTGGGCGATTGTGGCAGTCCACGCAATCCATGCGGTGAAGGGTGCCTTTTGCGATCTGATCTTTATTGGCGTCTTTGGCGTAGTAGTCGGTGACGCGGCCTTGCTTATCTTTCACGTGGATGTATGCGATGTTCTGGCGTTGCGGATCGGTCGCGAAATAGGAAATCTCGTTGGCGATATTCATGTGCCAGTGAATGCCGCCAGGCTCACCCGTAGCGGGATTGCCGCCGCCGGTGTGAATGAGCAAGCGGATCTGGCGTGGCGTATTGGTTTCGTCGCTGGCGTAGTGGTTAAAGACCTTCAGCTGAGATCCATAGAATTTCTCAGGCCAATGGCACTGTTCGCAGGTCTCTTGTGCCGGGCGCAAGTTTTGGATGGGAGTGGGAATCGGTCGAGGAAATGTACCCAGAGCGGTTTTGAACACTTGGCGAGTGCCGGACAATTTTGACTTGACGTACCACGTGGCACCCGCTCCCACATGGCAGTCGACACAAGCTACGCGTGCATGCGGAGACTGTTGATAAGCGGTGAACTCCGGCGCCATCACGGAGTGACAAAGCTGTCCGCAAAAGCTTACGGAGTCGGTAAATTCGTAGGCCTTGTAGCTGCCGATCACGCTCATTCCAATAAAAACGACCATGAAGGCGAGGAAGAACGCTGCCACTCCGCGTTGGGCGGGGTCGGAGAAATCGAGACGCAGGTAGTTGGGTAGACCGGCGGACTGGCGCTGCCGGCGACGCGAGTACAAAGCTCCGACGACAATCAACGCGAGGCCAAAAATCAGGAAGCCCGGGGCGACCATGAACGCGAGGATGCCAACGTAAGGGCTGGGGTGCGGGTTGGTGAGGTCGACGAAGAAAAGAAAGAGAATGTTTCCCAGCGCCACCACCGAAAGGGCGAATCCAACGATTGAAATGGGATTGCGCATAAGTTGGCGCAGGCGGGCAAGTCCAACGAGTTCAGCGGGCACATCAGGTTTTGAATCGGGCATGATTGCGGAAAACCTCCAACTTTCCAGATCTTAAGAAATGTACTCTGTTTCACGGATAAAAAGGGGTCGGGCATCTAATCCCCTTGTTTGGCAACCTCTTTGAGCTCTGCTTGAATCTCTTTCTTTGGTGTGGCGGGTGCAGAGACTTCTTCTTCGCTCTCCGCGCTCGAAGCGGGAGGCTCGGGGCTGGGTTCGGACGGGGAAGCGGCTAACAACGTCTCGTAGTCTAAGCCGTGCTCCTCGCGATAGTGATGCACAGATACCTTGCCGTCCCACCAGGCCCAGTTCATGGGGTAGGTATCGGGGTCGAAGATGACCTGGTAGAAGTGCCAGACTATGATTGCCAGCGTCGCCAGCACAGCTTCGTAAAAGTGGACGGCGGTCGCCACATCCAACCACCAGCGGGGAACCAGGTTGCCGACAGAGACTTTCGCCCACAGCATGATCCCGGTCGCAGCCATGACGATCATGCCCCACACCAGAGCCCAGTACTCCGCTTTGTCGGCGTAGGTGAAGCGTTTGAACTCAGGCTTGGTCCCACCGAGGCCCAGGTAGTAGCGCATAGCAGTGAGAACATCCGTCGCATCCTTGGGTTCGGGGAGCAGGTCCAAAATCAATTTGCGTCCTTCGCGAGTAAACGCGGCATAGAGAATGTGGTAGACGCTGGCGCCGATCAAAGCGACGGCTGCGATACGGTGGACGATTCCGCGTGCCCTTTCGCCCATGCCGGGAATCAGGGAGAGCCACGAATCTGGATACTTGAGCGCAAAGCCTGTGATGACGAGGACCACGAAAGCAACCAGCAACACACCGTGCTGCCATACTTGCCCTTTTGTCATTCTCGTTACAGTCCGCGGATAGGCGTCACGCTGGATCAGGATTTTCTTGCGCCAGATGATGAAGTTGTGGAGCAACATGCCGCCAATGACGGCGAAGATCATGATCAGGTAAATGTGGCGCACCCAACGCACAACCACACTGCCGATATCAGCGTCGAGCGGAGCGTCAACATGGACTTTCGCCAGGGCGAACTTCTCGGTCACGCCGGGATGGCACTGGCCGCACGTGTGAACCAGATTTGCGCGGTGAATCGTAGAACGGGGATCGCTCGAAGGCAGAATGTTATGCACGCCGTGACAACTAGCGCAGTTGGCGACGACCTGCGATCCCAGTCTAGAAGCTAGCCCGTGATAGCTGGCTAGGTAAGAAGTGGCTCGACCGCCCTCGATCCCGAATTCCTGCGAGAGCCGAACTCCTTCATGGCACTGTGCGCATGTGGTGCGGGACAAATTCTGGGCCGCTACCGGGGAACTGGCATCGAGATGGGACTTGATGGAATGGATTCCGTGGCAGTCAGTGCAGACTGGGGCGAGCGAGTTGCCGCGGGTTATGGCCTGCCCGTGAGTGCTTTGCAGGAATTCTTTCTTGACCTCAGCGTGACATTGACCGCAGGTGGCAGGGATATTGAATTTGAAGATGGAAGATTTCTCGTCACTGGCGCGACGGATTTCATGCACGCCATGGCAGTCGGTGCATACCGCCGCTTTCGTGGAGCCGGCGGCAACCGCACGCCCGTGGATGCTCTCAGAATAGGAGGAGGCGGCTTGCGTGCTGTCTCCGGAACGCGCCATGACGAGCTTCTGCCCGTGACAAGTAGCGCATGTGGCTGGAATGTTGGCGTGGCTCACCGGTGACTTGGGGTCCGTGGAAGCAAGAATCCTGTGCGGGTTCCCGTGGCAGGTCAGGCAAGTCGGCGCTTGTCCATCGCCGTTCTTCCGAGCTGTCGCATGGACACCAGCGAGGTATCCGTGAACGCTGTCTTCGTGGCAAGAAGCGCATTGTTGGGGAGCAACTTTCTCGGCACGCTGGATCTCATGCGTCTTGCCATGACAGTCAGCGCACGCCTGCTTCCCCAAGATGCCGTGAACACTTTGCGGAACTTGCGCGACGGGTTCGTCGTGGCAGGTGGCGCAGGAAACGCGAGGCATGTGTTTGGGATGGGGATAGTCCTTGACGCCGACGTGGCAGGTGGTGCAGCCGAGTTCGCCGTGCACGCTGGCCTGGTGGCGAGCGGCGTCCACGTGCAGGCTGCGTCCGGATTCAGATTTCAGCCCCGCATCTCCATGACAACCCAGACAATCCTTGTCGGAGGCTTGCGCCGAAAGGCACAACAAGAACGTTGCTGCCAATGCTAGCCTGAGCGCGTTGCCGAATTGTCTTGTTTCGGCGATCACGAGATCCTTCCCCCGCAGCCCTTGTCTCCCCGCTCCTCATATTCCCAATTTGGGAATCGGTTTGGAGCAGCGCCAAAGGAGGCGTACCCTTTCGTACTATGATCCCGGTCACGAAATCGATACTGTGATCCGGGTCACGGATGACTGAGATTCCAACTCACTGCTGCCGGCTACCCAGACGTGCGAAGCTGGTTACGGACAGAGTTTGAAATCCCAAGGACTCAGGGAGCGATATATGCTCCTATCGTCCTTGTCGTCCACGTTCTTTAACTAAAACCAATAGGAGGATGATTCGATGAGAAATAGCTTAGTGCGAGCGCTGATGGTAAGCGTGTTCATGCTTGGGCTGTTTGCGTTTTGCTCAAGCAGCGCGCAGGCCCAAAGTGCAGCAGATACCTTCAAGGCAAAATGCGCAATGTGCCACGGAGCCGATGGAAAGGGCGATGTGCCGATGGGCAAGAAATTCGGTCTGAAGGATTTGGGCTCCCCTGAGGTACAGGGTCAGACCGATGCGCAGTTGAACGACATGATTACCAAGGGCAAAGACAAGATGCCGGGTTATGACGGCAAATTGACCAAGGAACAAATCACGGGTTTGGTGGGCTACATTCGAGGGCTCGGCAAGAAGTAGCGAAGACTTGAGCGTGTCCAGCCAGTCTTTGGTGACATGTCCTCGGGTAGTGAGTTTCATGGAGGCCTTGTTCTATTCTTGGACAAGGCCTGCCATGTCTTTATGTTTCAATAGCTTAGACGATTGACCCCGCCGCAACATCCACTTCAAATCCAGGAAAACCGTTTCAGGAAATGTGATTCCAATCACATTCTTGGGTGATCTCCACGATATCTGACTCGCAACCCACCTTGTTACTGTGGGTCAACGAGTTAATCAATGTACGCCGCATCACAGTTCCGGGCTTCGGTTAAGCAGCCGAACCCTCCAGCGTCAAATCACTGGTTCCAAAATGGAAACATGGATGTTCGATTCCCAGCCTGGTGTTTGCGGGTTACCGATGGTTGGCATCGGGCGATTGTCCTACCTCTCGCTGCATTGCTCGTATTGGCGGTGTTCGCAACCAACCAAGCCTCAGCCGCGGTTCATCCCGTTCCCCTCGACCCCAAGACGGACGCCAGCAAATGCGTCGAATGCCATGCGGAGAAAACCAAAGGCAAAGCAGTTCACTCCGCGATAGCGATGGGCTGCCTGTCCTGTCATGAGGTTCGGGTCACGAAAGATGTCACCCGCGTCAAGCTGATTGCGGCCGTTCCTTACAAACTTTGCTTGTCATGCCATGCGGATAAAGATGCCGCCAAAATCCAGGGCCACGTCCATTCGCCGGCCGTGCGCGACTGCTTAAGCTGCCATGACCCGCATAGCTCGGCCAACAAGAATCAGCTCCTGAAGGCTACTAGCGGCGACAAGAAAGAAAACCTCTGCCTGGCGTGCCATAACCAGGGAACCAACGTAGCGGAGAAGGGTAGTCGCCACGCCGCGCTTGATCTTGGCTGCGATACTTGCCACACGACGCACAAGACAGGCGTCGCAGCAACTTCGGAAAACCGCTTTCATCTGACGAAGGCTGCGCCGGCCCTTTGCCTGGACTGCCACGATCCCAAAGACGCTCAGCTGCAGAAAGCGCACCAGAATCAACCCTTTGCTACCGCAAACTGCTTGACCTGCCATGATCCGCACGAGTCAGCCGCGCCTAAGCTGATGGCGAAGTTTGAGCATCCGCCGTTTGCTGAGAAGCAATGCGAAGTCTGCCACGCCGCTTCGAAGGACGGCAAAGTCGTACTGACACAAACCGACGCCAAGTCTCTTTGCGCGACCTGTCACGCCGAGCAGGTCAAGGCGATCGAATCCGCGAAAGTTCCGCATCCAGGAGCGCAGGCTGGCGATTGTCTCGATTGCCATAGCCCGCATGCCAGCTCACAGCCGGGATTGCCGAAGACAGACGCGGTCAATATCTGCCTCGGTTGCCATTCCGAGATTGCTGACCTGCAGAAAAAGAATGTTCATCATCAGCCAGCGTTCGGCTTGGGATGCACGACTTGCCATGAGGCTCACGGCAGCGATCATGCGAAGCTGCTGCGCGCGGAAGGCAACGCTCTCTGCCTCGAGTGCCACGGTCCTGAAGCAAGGCCCGTCAGGTCGGAAGCGCAACACGTGATGACGATTTTCAACGGCAAGGTCAGACTGCCGGAAGATTACTACCAGAAGAACCGGGTTGTGATTCTTCCCCTGAAATTTGGTGTGGGGCATCCGGTGGATGGCCATCCGGTTCAGGATGTTCTTGATCCAGCGAATCCGGGGAAGGTCAAGACCGCGATGAGCTGCCTCACTTGCCACCAGCCCCACGCGTCGGCAGAGGCAGGGTTGTTGGTAAAAGATCAAGCGAACAACATGGCGTTCTGCGATGGCTGCCACAAAGACCGATTCGCGATTGGGAAGAAGAAGTAGCTACAGAAATGGAGGCCGAGGAAATGAAAAGATTTCGCAAAGAGTGGATTCGAGGAGTCAACGCCGCGCTGGTGGCCTTCTTGGCGTTTACGCTTCTTGTCCCGGCCGGCGCCTTTGGCAGCGAGAAAAAGAAGAAGAAGGATGCGCCCGTTCTGGCGCAGTCTCTACCCGCAAGACCGCAAGTTGACGTGAGCAAGCTGGTCTGGCCGGAACCGCCTAACACACCGCGCATTCGCTACTTGAACTACTTTGCAGGCCAAAAGATCCCAACCGATGCCGAAGAAAAAGCGGCGAAGACAAGCAAGCAGTCCTGGATGGATCGGTTGGCGGGTATCGCCCCTGAAAACCAGAGCGGCAACAAGATGCTGCCATTCCAACTCTTGGGGCCCGGCATGATGGCCGTGGACGCCGAAGGCGAACTCCTGGTGCCCGATCAACGAGTCGGGGGGATCTTCGTTTTCAACACCGAAACGCGAGACGCCACGATGATTCGCAACGGCTTCGAGGCGCGCTTTGCGTTGGTGAATGGCATCGCCATCGATGATGACGGCAGGATGTTTGTCACCGACGGTAAGTTGCACCATGTGCTTATTTTTAACGAGAAGCGTCAGGTGGTGGACCAGATCGCTGCCGGACTGATCGATCCTTACGGCGTGGCCATCGATGTCGAGAACCGCCGCCTATACGTCGTCGATACGCAACAGGATCAGGTGTTCGTATTCGATGCCGACAGCTTCAAACTCCTCCGCCGCATCGGGACCGCCGGAAAGAAACACGAGCTCACGACAGCAGGAGATTTTTCGCTCCCTAGCGGTGTCGCGCTGGACAAAGAAGGCAACGTCTACGTCACCGACACCATGAACAGCCGCATCGAGATTTTTGATGCCGACGGAAATTTTGTTAGCCAGTTTGGCAAGAACTGCGATGGGCAAGGATGCACGCCAAAACCCAAGGGGATTGCCATCGATTCCGACGGTCATATTTGGGTTGCGGATCCGATGTTGGACGTGCTTCAGGTCTTCAGCCGGGAGGGCCAGCTGCTGGCTTACCTGGGTGGCCACGGGAGTTTGCCGGGGCAGTTCTCTTCACTTGTAGGCGTCACCATCGACAAGAAGAACCGAGTTTTCGCCTCCGACCAATATCCCGGCCGGGTGCAGATGTTCCGCTACATCACCGATGCAGAGGCGGAGCAATGGATCAAAGACAAAGAAGCCCAGCGCACAGCGCAACGGGCTGGAAAGGAGCCGCCCGCTACGCCACAAGCGGCGCAAGCTCTGAAGCCCGAATAGGCTTTGGTCGTCTTGCAAAGAAGCAACGAGACTCCGAAGGGAACCTCGAAAAACAAATTAGCTTTCGAATCCAAGAAGGAGGTTTGACCACCATGAAAAGAAGCATAGCAATCCTTATCGCGGTGTTGGCACTGGGAACGTTTGTCGCAGCGCAGCAGATCGGCGGCGTTACGAACGATGTTTTAGGTGCTCACCTTAACTATGGCCGCGGCTGCGCGGGTTGTCACGCACCGCACAGCGGCGCCAACGGCAACGGCTACGGCGTCGCGGACTCCACCACGGGCAATATCGCTCTGTGGGGGCAGGACGCTTCCAAACTGTACGGCCAGACAATCGTTACCGGCCAGTTTGACTTTGGGGCAGCTTTCGCCCAGACGTTCGACACAGGCCTGCACACCAACGTTCCCTCGACGTCTCACCTGCTGCTCTGCCTGAGCTGCCATGATGGCAACCTTGCAAAAGGTTCCATGATGAAGGGCGTCATTTACGAAACAGTAAGTGGTAAGGGATACGGCTCCAATCCAATTCCGACGCTGCTGGGCAATGATGGATCGGGCGCCGGCAATTACCTGAACGATCATCCTGTAGGCGACAATGCAACCATCGGTTGCGGCGGCCCCTACAACTGGGACTGCACCATCGACGCCAAGGGCAACATCGTTCCTGGCCCGTTGATGCAGCAATTCATCAACAACTACGGTTTCTTCGTATCGCCAGTTGCATTCAACGCGAAGCCAGCCGTGTATTGCACCACTTGCCACGACCAGCATGTGATGAACATCGTGTCCGTCGACCCGGCCAACGGGAACACCGGACTGCCGAAGGGCTACTACGCTTCGATGTTCTTCATTCGGGCACCCTACAACCCGTTGTCGACGACTGCGGGTTCCAACCAGACAGCGCAGTTCTGCCGTCAGTGCCATGGTGGCGAAGCCAACGAGAAGAACGGAAGTACGGCAATCACCGTGTTCTAAGTTCTTCAGACTCGGGGGAGAGAGCAATCTCTCCCCTGATCTCTCAAGTTCGATCTTTCAAGTTCGATTTTTCAAGTTTGATCTTTTGAAGTTGAAGATGATGAGGAAAGAGCGATGAAAATCCACTTACTAACTAGCTTGACTCTGGGATTGTTGATCCTCGGTTCGCTGCCAGTACCCGCCCAGGTTGCCGCGCACACTCCGGCGAAATTTACCGTGCCCAGCGTGCAGCTGGCGATGCCTACGGGCAAGCCGGTCGCCAGGGTCAACGGCGCGGTGCTCACGGATCGGGACTTGTTGCGCGAAGAGTATGCGATTTTTCCGTACGCCAAGCAGCACGGCGGAACGATTCCCCAGAATATGGAGTCCGGGATCCGCAAGGGCGCGCTTGAGATGATCATTTTCGAGGAACTGGTGTACCAGGAAGCGCAGCGACAGAAGCTGACGGTGCCTCCGGAACGTCTCGCCAAAGCGCAGCGAGAATTTCAGAAGCAGTTCACGAACAACGACGAATATAAGCAGTTCCTGACGGTGGAATTCCAAGGCAAAGAGCCGTTGGTACGCAGCCAGATCAAGAGATCGCTGCTCATCGACGAATTCCTGAAGAAGAACGTAGCGAACAAATCCGTAGTATCGCCCGCCGAGCTCAGAGCCTTCTACGACAAGAGCGGGACGCGTTTTGCCTATCCTGAGTCATTTGCGATCCAGACGATTTCAGCCATGCCGCCCGCGAACGCGACGGCCGCGCAGGTAAAGGACGCCCGCAAGCGTGCCGACGATGCGCTGAAGCAGGCCAAGGCGACGAAGACGGCGGAACAGTTCGGACTGCTCGCCGAGAAGATTTCCGATGACGACTATCGGGTGATGATGGGCGACCACAAGTGGATCGAGCGCGACAAGATGCCGCCCGAGATGTTGCAGCCAGCGCTAAAGATGAAGCTGGGAGACATCAGCGATGTGGCGCAGGTCGGTCAGTACTACGTTCTCTTTCGGCTCAACGGCCATGTACTGCCCGGCAAATTCAAATTCGACAAGGTGAAAGCCAAGCTGCGCATGCAAGTGGAGCAGCAGAAGACGGAACAGCTCCGCGCCGCATTGAACAAGAAATTGCGGCAAGGCGCCAAGGTAGAAACGCTTTAGCTCTGGCCGGGAAAGCGGTGCGTTGTGTTGGGAATCGCGCGCAGAGTATCGATGACGGTGGCCGGAATTGTCTTGCTGGCAGGACCGTTGCTCGCGCAAGTTCAGGTGGGCGACAACTTGAACTTGAACGCGACCGGCAGCGTTTCCGCCGACTACAATGACACTTGGGGAAATATTACTCAATCCGGCCATGGCTTAAGCTTCGGCATGAACGGAGCGCTCACAGGTTTTTACTACAATCCAAATTTTCTTTCCTTCAGCATTAATCCTTACTTTAATCAATCACGGGCGAACTCGAACTTCCAGTCCATCACGAACAGCAGCGGCCTGTCGCTATCCAGTTCGCTTTTCAGTGGCAGCCATTTTCCTGGCAGCGTGCACTACAGGAAGTCCTACAACAGTCAGGGCAGCTTTGGCCTGCCAGGTCTGCCGAACTTCACCACCACAGGCAACAACCAGTCTTTCGGAGTCAACTGGAGCGAACTGCTTCCGGGGCTTCCCACTTTAACAGCGGGATTCCAGATGGGTCGCGATAATTACTCCCTGTTTGGCTCAAAGGAAGAAGGAGGCTCCCGCTTCCATTCGATCTTCCTGACTTCGACGTATGACCTCGACGGATATCGCCTCAGTGCCGGGGTCAACATGGGAGCGTCGCACGCGATTATTCCCGGCCTCTTTGCCGCTCAAGGTCAACAGACCTCTGATTCGGATACTCGCAACTTCAACGTGGCCGTTTCGCATCCGCTGCCATGGAGCGGAAATTTCGGCAGTTCGTACAGTCGGTCTTACATTCATTCTGACTACCTGGGATATCGCTTCAACGGGAATATCGATACGGTTGTCGTCGGGGCCGGCTTTCATCCCACGCAGAAATTCAGCATGTCTTTGAATACGGATTACTCGGATAATCTGAGCGGCTCGCTGTATCAGGCGATTGTTCCGCCACAGGGCGGTGGCGGCCCCGGAGCTCCGATTGTGGGAGCGGTACAGGGATCCGAAAGCTCTTCTTATTCGTGGGATATGGGATTTCTGGGCACCTATTCTTTCGCCCCGAATCTGCAAGGGCAAGCGCAGTTCCAGCGGCGGCAGCAGTACTACTCGGGGCTGGCTTACTCGTCTATTAACTACGGCGGGGGAGTGAACTACCACAAGCGTCTCGTCGGTGGCTCGCTGGGAGCGGGCGTTTATGCCAACGGAAACAGGGTGGATAAGTCTGGGGAGAACACGTTGGGCCTCAATGCCGACGTCGCCTACAACCGTCGGTTTGGAAAATGGACGATCGGCAGCTCGGTTCTTTACGGGCAGAACATGCAGACATTGCTGGTGACCTATCTATCGTCTTATTACACGGTGTCGGGAAACGTCAGCCGGCGCTTTGGTCCGTTGTTCTGGAATTCCGCCGCCAGCGCTTACCGTACCGGGCTGAGCGCTTACAAAGGAACGAGCTCGAGTGGGGAAAGCTATTCCTCCAGCATCGGCACGGGCCGGATCAATTTTGGAGGCGCCTATTCGCGATCGAATGGCAACTCGCTGGCGAATGCCAGTGGACTCATCCAGCCTCCAATCCCACCAATTATCCCGGGAGGATTGCAGATCATGTACGGAGGCAACAGCTATTCGTTTTCGGCTTCCGGGTCGCCGATTCGTAGACTGACCTTTACCGTGAGCTATCTGAATGCGGATACGAACTCGAACAACCAGGGAGTCACTTCATGGAATAACATGAAGCAGCAAAGCGCTTTCGTGCAATATCAGTTCCGGCAGGTTGGGGTTCGAGGGGGATATAGCCGCCTGGAGCAGGGATTCAGCGGTTCCGGCACAGCTCCTGAAAACCTCAATTCGTTTTCGATTGGGATTTACCGATGGTTCAGCTTCTTTTAAGCGCGGGGTTCAGGATGCAGTTGCGAGTTGTTTCCGCGCTTTTGGCCGCAGTGCTTGCTCTGAGCGCGTCGAGCGGGGCTGGGGTTCATGGAAGATCCAAGACGACCGAGGTCCGCGTTCCGGAACTCCTTCTGGATGGCGGCCGAAAGCTGACCTTTGATCGCAGCCTCAGCTCAGACCGTGACGTCAGGCCCAAGCGAAGGCTTCTCACAAAAGTGTTTGACTTCGTCGTCGGAGAGCCCGATTTCCATTTCCTGGTTCGTCCCTATGGTGTTGTCACGGACTCGCATGGGCGCGTGATCGTGACCGATCCGGGTGCGAAGGGTGTTCACATCTTCGATCTTGCCCAGCAGAAGTACAAGTTCATTGAGCGCCGGGACAAAGGCAAGGACGCCATGCTCGTACCGCAGTGTGTCGCCGTTGACGATCAGGACAACATCTATGTGACTGATTCCGAGGCGGGGAAGATTTTCGTTTTCGACGCGGGGGGCAAATACAAACGCGCGCTCGGCAGCATCAAGGGTGGAGAAGGATACTTCAAGCGGCCGACGGGAATTGCGGTCGATTCCGCGCAGCAGCGAATCTACGTCACCGACACTCTCCGTAACAAGGTGTTTGTCCTCGATATGCAAGGCGAGATCGTGAAGACCTTCGGACAGACGGGCCAGAAAGCCGGCGAATTCAATTTTCCAACGGAGCTACATCTGGATGCCCAGGGCCTGTTGGTCGTGGACGCAATGAATTTCCGCGTGCAAGCGGTCGACCGGTCGGGGCAGCCGCAATACGCGATCGGACAAATCGGCGACGAGATCGGCGCGATGTTTCGACCCAAAGGTGTGGCCGTCGATTCCGAAGGACACCTTTATGTTGTCGACGGATCGCAGGGGCTAGTGCAGGTGTTCGATCGAGAAGGGCAACTTCTCTATTACTTCGGACAGCAAGGGACGGGGTTTGGTGAGTTTCGGATGCCCTCGGGAGTGCACATCGACCACGAGGATCGGGTGTTCGTAGTGGATTCCTATAACCGAAGAGTCCAAGTCTTTCAGTATCACGGCCAGAAGCCAGAGGCAGTCAAGGGAGGAACGCAATGAAGTACCGGCTCCTCTTACTAATACTGCTCCTCGCAGCGCCGATGGCGGCCCAGGTGATCAACGGAGACGTCATGGGCATGCACGATCTCAGCCCGGGCTCTCCTGCGCCGATTCAAGGCGGCCGGTCTGGTTCCTGCAGCTATTGCCACGTTCCGCATTCCGGCAATGGCAACATGGTCCCGTTGTGGAATCAAAAGCTCTCGATCCAGTCTTACACCACGTACAAGAGCACAACCTACGGCCAGCAGAGCAATGCGCAGTTGCCACTCGGCAGCCAGAGCGGCTTGTGCCTCAGTTGTCATGACGGCACAATCGCCCCCGGCGATACAGTACTCTTCGGCAAACTGGCGATGACGGGCGGCATGAACGCTCCCGACAAATTTGGAACGATCTTGCAGAGCTCGCATCCCTTCAGCCTGGTTCTGCCGATGAAGGACGACATTGATCTAGTCTCAACACTTGTGTCGCAAGGCAAAACGGCCGATCCGACGGGAGCGGTGCAGCTCATCCACCAAAATGTGGAATGCACTTCCTGCCACAATCCGCACGTGCAGGCGACCGACAAGCTTTCGATGAACTTTCTGGTGCGCGATGGCTCTAACGGACAAATCTGTCTCGCATGCCACGATCCCCAGCGGACCGCCGTCAACGGCAACACGTTCACCAATCCGCTGGCGGGATGGGGCGCGAGCATTCATGCTACGGCCTCCAACAACGTATCCGGACAAGCAGGGTTGGGAAGTTACGGAACGGTGATGGGGAATTCCTGCATTTCCTGCCATGCGCCGCACAATGCGCAAGGCCCGTCGCGCCTGGTGCGGGGGCTCGACGCGCAAGCCTGTTTGGGATGCCACAGTGGAGGTTCCAACGTTTCACCGACGCCGGCCAACATCTTTGCGGAGTTGAGCAAACCCGGCGCACACCCCGTTCCTAGTCCCACGAACGCCCACGATGCTGCGGAGACCGCGCTGCTCAACAACAATCGACATGCTACGTGTGTGGATTGCCACAACGCGCACGGGTCCCAGCAGGTGGTTGCATTTAGTAATCCTCCTGGGTTAAGAATTTCGCAGACTGGTACTACGGGCGTGGCGCTTGACGGCATCACTGCGGTAACTCCAGCCATCAACCAGTATGAAAACTGCTTGCGATGCCACGGAAGCAGTGCAGGGAAGCTAGCCAATCCTATCGATGGCTATCTGCCCGCCAGAGCCGCTGGGGATCCGTTGAACGTGCTTACGCAGATGGATGTGACCGCCAAGTCGAGCCACCCTGTGATGCACATTCGCATGAGCCCATCGCCACAGCCCAGCCTGCTGCTGACGATGCTGGACCTCTCCGGCACCACGACGAAAGGCCGGACAATGGGAAACCAGATCTTCTGCACGGACTGCCACAACAGCGACGACAATCGCGAGTTCGGCGGCACTGGCCCAAGCGGCCCGCACGGTTCGAAGTGGCCTCACATTTTGGAACGAAATTATCTGGCGAGCCAAGCTCCGGGAGGCCCCGGGACGCCGATTACCATCAACGTGAGTCCAAACCCTGATCTGAGCGTAAATGGACCCTACGGCTTGTGCGCCAAGTGCCACGACCTCTCCGTGGTTATGACCCCAGCCTCATGGGCGCTGCACAAGTCGCACGTTTCGAACGATGGGTTCTCCTGCTCGGTATGTCACACCGCTCATGGAATGCAGGCTACGGCAGCGAATCCAACGGGCGCACGGATGGTGGATTTTGACCTGAATGTGGTGGGCCGGAATGCCGCCTCACCAATTTCGTACAACCAGGGTACGAATACTTGCACGCTGCAGTGCCATGGCGTAACGCACTAATAGTTAGAACTGATTTCATCAACAGGTCGCAAGACGACCGGTACCTCGGGGGCCAAAGCCCGTATTCTCTAAAGCTTTGGCGTCATCCTTCAACTTCGCTCAGGGCAGGCTCTTGAACAGGCGAACTTTCCCCTGGGCACACAACAGTCCAAGCATCCGGAATTGGAATTCCACGCTGGCGGATCGGGTTGGGATGTAATTTCATAAATGGCCCCTTGCCGCGAACAGTACTCCCGCCGCGTTACAGCAGTGCGCTACGGAA
>Ga0075021_10000077_pt1 | contig 51010 bp, 43 predicted proteins | sample ColStrG_CSR_2012_FD_72749 | JGI IMG/M metagenome (GOLD analysis project Ga0075021, IMG submission 72749) | Freshwater sediment microbial communities in response to fracking from Pennsylvania, USA - Cold Stream Run_MetaG_CSR_2012 | ecosystem: Environmental > Aquatic > Freshwater > Creek >...
GTGCTGGTTCCATTGCAGTCGCAACCGCTGACCGCCACCGATTTCTACCAGGTGCTGGAGACCTCGGACGTGCCTGCCGGCGCCGTCAATATCGTTACCGGCGCGCGCGACGAGTTGGCCAAGACGCTCGCCGAGCACGACGAGGTCGCGGCGGTCTGGTATCACGGTGATGCGGCGGGCTCGGCGATGGTGGAGAGGGCCTCGGCCGGCAACCTCAAATCAACCTGGGTCAACAACGGCAGGGCAATCGATTGGTTCGAGCCGACCCAGGCCCAGGGCGTGGACTATCTGCGCCGGGCCGTGCAGGTAAAGAACATTTGGGTCCCCTACGGCGAGTAACCATTGAGCCGCCAGCGTCTCGAAAACCTGGGCGGTTCGCGCGCGCAACGGAGAGGCACGGGGGGGGCGGCCGGACCCTTGGGGCGACGTCAGGCCGGAAACTGAATTGGTGGAGCCGAACGGGATCGAACCGTCGACCTCTTGAATGCCATTCAAGCGCTCTCCCAACTGAGCTACGGCCCCATCCAGTGGTATTCGGGTGGCGAACGCATCCCGATTTGACGGTCGCGCTGGGGGCGACTTAAGCCAAGGTGGCGATGGATAGACGCCGGGCTTCAACGCGTCAAGAGCAATGCGGCCGCCGGGACGCCGGTTCCGCCGAAGCCCGGTGCGGTTTGACCCAAGTGCCGTCTCGCGGAGAGGTCGAGCGCCTGCCTGGGATTGGCGGATCCAGGTGGCCGGTCGCCGCCGGCCGGTGTTTGAGGTCAGCGGGCAGGAACGATCGAGGCGCTGCGCCGGGGGATCGTGATCCACGGACGTTGGAGGCGGGCCGAAAAAATTGGCCGACGGCCGAAGCAGCAACAACTCGACCGGAAACGCGACTCAAAACTGCCCAGCATCGCTGTTGCCGGTTCAGTTTCGCGGTGCGGTTCCGAACGGACGAATTTACGCCGGTCGGCGGGCGGCAACGCTCGAGCGCCCAATACCGGGCCGCGAGGCTTCGACCCAGGCGGCCCCTCAAACCGGCTTTCTCGCGATAGGGTGGGAGCGGATGAATCGGCCATGAGATCACCGCGGTGGTCGATTTTCCCCACTGATACCGCCGTGCGAAAGTTTCAACTCTTGCCAGATCGTTTCAGCATTTGCGGTTCCCGGAATTCGGCGCACTTTTCTCGTGCGACGAATATCGGGACCGTTACGTGCTTTTGGTGGTTTGTGGCTCTCACTCCACGGCCTATTTCGCCAGGTGCAGCGCCGGCTGTGATCGATCCGCACCTGGAAACGATTCCGGATATCCGCCGCTCCGAAATGCGCATCGGATTCCGGGAAGCGCGTGGGATTTTGGATCGACGGTTAGAGAAACGGGACAAGGCGGGGCCGCCACGCTCACGGACCCGCGCGCTTTGACTTGATCGGCGGCCCGAGGGCAGCTTCGAGCCGCGCTCGGATCGACACGCTCCTGTAGCCAAGGGACGATGCCTCTGGCGCGGTTCCAGAGGGCAAAACGGCTCTACTCGAATTGGAGCAAAACCAATTAGGCCCCGAAGTCGTTGCACTTGGGCTTGCCATTGGCGATGGCAGGCTTTCGGCGTTGGCCAATCTTCGATGTTGGCTGATCCTCGATGATGGGCAGCCGGCCGGATCAGAATGTCTTCTTGACCGCGCCGTGAACTGTCAGCGCGTCGGGCAAAGTGTCGTTCTGATCGCCGTTCGGAGATCCTTGATCGGGTGTGCCGTAGAGCAGCTCGAGCCCGAAATCGAGTTTGGGCAAGGTTCCAAAACCTGGTATGGCGACACCACTCGATTTGGACCCTGAGGAGTCCGTTCCCAGCCCGCCGGGCATCGTCAATTCTAGTCCGGAGCCGCGCGCGCTCGATTGCGGCACGATCTCTATCCCGGGAACCGTGGTCTGCTGTCCAGCCGCCGGTGCAACCTGCGTCGAGGTCTCGAATGCCGAGGCTGGCCCGATGCCAAGATCGCAGACCGCAACCCAAGCCACGGCGACAGCCAAGGCGAGGCCCCGTCCACTTACCAATTGCCTGTTCTGGGTCAAGATCATGGGTTGCGCTGCTGAGGCTGTCTCTGGTGGCAAGATGACGCGGGACTCGAGCGTTGGCAAGCCGAACGTTCTTACCTTTAAGTTATTGATAAAGGGCTTCTTTTCTGGCTTCCCGGCTTCATCTGTTGCGCCGTGGCAACAGCTAAGGCCGGGCAAAATTTGAACCCCTTACCGAAAAAACTACCGGCCATTGCCTCCCGCTGCCAGTCCGGTGGTCTCGGCGCGAGGGTGTGCCTCCGAGGTGGCAGCCGGGGCGCCACGCTGACGCAAGCGCCCAAATCCGGGCGATGGCTCAGGGTTGGTGTCGTGCGGAGAGGCTGGCAAGGATTGCCCCCCCAGTCGCGGCTCGTAGGGCGCTGGCATCGCGCCAGCCTGGATTGCCACGGGTTTACGTGGCGGATGGATGCCGTGCTCGATCACCACATCGATCGGCCCGCCGGTCATCACCAAGTGCTCCACCCCATCACGATGAATGAGCAGGAGCTTGCGCTTGCCATCGATCGAGGCGACTTCGCTGACGCCGATGCGGGCTTCCCGGCCGTTGCCGAACAGCGCACCGCGTCCGCTGCCGAAATACCGCCACGCCAACCACCCCAGGCCGGCAATGGCCGCTAGCGCGACCGGCAGATACACCATGATCATTGCAGTCGATCCTTCCATGTCGGCTCGCGGGTCAGGTCCGCCAGCCGCCGTCATCCGCGCGGTTCTCCGGCCCTCATCGCCACGACAGGGCCTCACATGCATTTAAGCCCAATGACTGCCCGAACTTAAGGTGCAATTGCCGTCTGTCCACCGCCCAGCTTGGTCAAACCGCCGATTTGCCGGCTCGCCCGGCCGATTTTAGCAAAGTGCGGCAAACGGGCCGCACTGGTTCATTCAAAGTGAGGATGGGCTTGGCAAGGGCGGGGTCGAGCCCTCTCGTGCTCATCGGCTCAGAGGTAGTGCGTCATGTGCGGTCGAATCAGTTAAACCCTTGCGCATGATTGGCTCTCGGACCCTGGCTGGACGGTTCTCGCGGGTAGCGCGCACACCGCTTGGCGCCGGCATCGGCTGGCTTGGGATTGCGGCGCTCTCCGCGATTGCCGGATTGCGGCTGGCGGACCTCACTTCCGGCAGGGAATTGGCCTTTGCCGTGGTCACTGTGTTCGCGGCGATCGGGATTTTCGCCCTGATTTCCGCGGCCTTTCCAGAGGTGTCGCGGCGGACCGTCGTGCCTGAATTCGACTACCTTGCCGGTTACAACGCAAGCTTGCGCGAAGGCCTGTTGCTCACCGGGGCGGACAACAGCATTGCCTTTTCCAATGCGGCATTCTGGCGGTTTCTGGATCGCCCGGCCGCGCCGCCAGGACCGTTCGATCTGGCCACGGCCCTTGGGCAGCTGGAGGGCGGCAGCGAGGCTGCGTACCGGCTCGCGCGCGCCGCGGCCAATTGCGAGGATTGGGAGGAGGTCTTCGAACAGCCCTCCGCAGCACCCAAAGCCAGCGCCGGCCGCTGGTTGCGGGTCGCGCTCGAATGCCTTTCTGCCGGGCCCGGACGGACCTATTTGGCTTGGCGAATCAATGATGTAACCTTGGAGCACACGCGCCAGAGCGAAAGCCTGCAGCGGTTGCGGCGCAATCTTGAACAGCTCGATGGTGTTCCGGCTGGATTGTTTGTGCTCGGGTCGCAGGACCGGCTGTCCTACCTGAATGCGACACTTGCCGATTGGGTTGGTGTCGATCGCAAGGCCGCCGAGTCGGGTGGCATTCCATTCGAGCCGCTGCTCGGGCCCGAGGGCATGGCGCTGATCGGGGCCGAGCTTTCGGCAAGCCCCGCAAGCGGCGCGATCGCCGTTGACGTCGAGCTTCACCGGGTGGATGGCGCGCGTATGCCGGCTCGACTGATGGGCCGGACGCAACCGGCCAGTAACCAGCTCGCGGCAGGCGTGTTCGTCAGCCGCTCTGCCGGTGAAAGGCCAGAGGACGGGGCCTCGGCCGCCGAGGCACGCTTCACGCGCCTGTTTCACGCCGCGCCTATTGCGATTGCCACCATCGAGGCCGGCGGCCGGATAGGCAATGCCAACCCCGCGTTCACCCGCATGTTTTTTGGCAACACCAACAGTCTCGCGGCCAACGGGGTGGAATTGCTCGAGCGTCTACATGTGGAGGGTCGTGAGGCTGTTCGCGGTGCGCTGCAGCTGGCGGCGCGCGGTGAAAAGCCGGCCCAGCCGATCGAATTTGTGCTGAACGAAAATACCCGGCGGTCCGGACAACTCTTTCTCAACCCCAACACGGCGGTCGGTGCCGAGCGCGATAGCGTCACGCTCTACGCATTGGACACGACCGAGCGCAAGGAACTTGAACTGCAATTCGCGCAGAGCCAGAAGATGCAGGCCATCGGCCAGCTTGCCGGAGGCATCGCTCATGACATCAACAATGTGCTTACGGTCATCATCGGGTTCTCCGATTTGTTGTTGGCCAACAGCGCGGGCGATCCGGCTTTTCATGATCTGAGCGAGATCAAGGCCAACGCCAATCGCGCGGCCAACCTGGTTCGCCAGTTGCTGGCTTTTTCCCGGCGTCAGACGCTGCGGCCCGAAGTTCTCTCGTTGAACGAGGTCATTTCCGATCTCACCGTCTTTCTCAAGCGGTCGCTCGGTGAAAAGGTCAAATTGGAACGCGATTACGGCCGTGATCTCTGGCTCGTGAAGGCCGATCAGACCGAGCTTGGCCGCGTCTTTGTCAATCTTGCGGTCAACGCTGTCGATGCCATGCCGACCGGTGGAAAGCTTACGATCCGGACGACGAATATTCCGCGTGACGAAGCGGTCCGGCTCGCGCTGACCGGCCTTGAGCCTGGAGACTATGTCCTGTGTTCGGTAACCGACACGGGACACGGTATGACGCCGGAGATTCTCCAGAAAATCTTCGAACCATTCTTCACCACCAAGGATGTGGGTAAAGGCACTGGACTGGGACTTTCGACGGTGTACGGGATCGTGAAGCAGACGGGCGGCTATATCTATTGCGAATCCGCGCCGGGCTTGGGCACGACATTCAGGCTGTACTTGCCCCGTCACGTCGCCGGTTCCGGCAACAGCGACACGCAGACCAAAACCGAGCGCAAGGAGCGCCCGCGCGATTTGACGGGATCGGGCACGGTATTGCTGGTCGAGGATGAAGAGTCCGTTCGCCGGTTCGCCGCCCGGGCGCTGCGGCGGCAGGGCTACCTGGTGCTCGAAGCCGGCAATGGGCTTGAAGCCCTCCAGGCAAAGGCTGGCCATGACGGCGTAGTTGACCTGGTGGTCAGCGACATCGTCATGCCCGAGATGGACGGTCCAACACTTTTGAAGGAGCTCCGAAAGACCAATCCCGACCTCAAGATCATCTTTATGTCTGGTTATGCCGATGACGCGCTCTCCAGCCTTGATAGCGGCGAGGAATTCGCCTTCCTGTCCAAGCCCTTCCAACTTGCCGATCTGGTCACGGCGGTGAAGGAATTGATATTCCGCTGAGGTCAACACAAATGAAGTGTCCTAGAACACTAGGTGAACACCCACTGGCCTAGATAGAACAAATAAGGTACGTTGTGAGTCGAATTGTCATCGCACCGATGGCATGGAATAAGGAGGAGAGGCCGTGAAAGAGCAACCCCAGCTCCGCGTCATCGAAGGATCAGGCATGGACAAGCACAAGGCGCTCGAAGCTGCGCTCTCGCAAATCGAGAAGCACTTCGGCAAAGGCTCGATCATGAAGCTTGGCCAAAATGACAAGGCGATCGATGTTGAGGCAATTTCGTCGGGCTCGCTCGGGCTTGACATCGCGCTCGGCATTGGCGGTCTGCCGCGGGGCCGCGTGATCGAAATTTACGGTCCTGAATCCTCGGGAAAGACCACCTTGGCCCTACATGTTGTGGCCGAGTCTCAGAAAACCGGCGGTATTTGCGCGTACGTCGATGCCGAGCACGCGCTGGATCCAGCCTACGCGCGAAAATTGGGCGTCAAGGTCGAGGATCTATTGATCTCCCAGCCCGACACAGGCGAGCAGGCCCTGGAGATCACCGATACACTTGTACGCTCGGGCGCCGTCGACGTGCTGGTCATCGATTCTGTCGCCGCGTTGACTCCCAGGGCGGAATTGGAGGGCGAGATGGGCGACAGCCTTCCTGGCCTTCAGGCCCGGCTGATGAGTCAGGCCCTGCGCAAGCTCACTGGCTCGATCTCCAAATCCAAATGCATGGTCATCTTCATCAATCAGATCCGGATGAAGATCGGCGTCATGTTTGGCAATCCGGAAACCACGACCGGCGGCAATGCCTTGAAATTTTATGCCTCGGTCCGCCTGGATATCCGGCGCATCGGCCAGATCAAGGCCAATGAAGAGGCCGTCGGCAACCAGACCCGTGTCAAGGTTGTCAAGAACAAGATTGCTCCTCCGTTCAAGCAGGTGGAATTTGATATCATGTACGGCGAGGGAATTTCGAAGACTGGAGAGCTCATCGATCTTGGTGCCAAGGCTGGCGTCGTGGAGAAATCAGGTTCCTGGTTTGGCTTTGCGGGCGAGCGGATCGGCCAGGGGCGGGAAAACGCCAAATTGTACCTGAAACAGAACCCGAAGGTTGCCGAGGCGATCGAGAAGGCCATTCGGCAAAGCGCGGGGTTGATGGCGGAAAAGATGCTGGCCTCGCCCGAAACGGCGACCGACGACGGTGCTGCGGATATCGATCCGGAGACCGGCGAAGTGCTTGAGGAGGCCGTCAGCAAGCGGGGGCGAGCCAAGCGCTGAGCGGGCATATCGGCGCGCTGGACAGTTTCTGGGGGCCACCTTAAAGAAGTCACAACGGCACCCATGCGGCCAAGCCGCGACGGCTGGTGGGCGGCTGAACGCCCCCCCATCGTTGCGAATGACGCCCCCTCAGAGGCCTTTCGAACCATGGCAAAACAAGCGTCGAACCGCCAAACTACCGCCAAGGCCAGACCGGCTTCGGCGTCAAGCGTCAGCGAAATACGAAGCGCCTTCCTGCGCTACTTCGAGGTCAACGGCCATACCGTCGTGCCGTCGTCGTCTTTAGTTCCCCGCAACGATCCGACGCTGATGTTCGCCAACTCCGGCATGGTCCAATTCAAGAATATTTTCGTTGGTGCCGAAACTCGCGACTATGTACGGGCGACAACCGCGCAGAAATGCGTGCGTGTCGGCGGCAAGCACAACGACCTCGACAATGTCGGCTATACCGCCCGGCATCACACTTTTTTCGAGATGCTGGGGAACTTCTCGTTCGGCGACTATTTCAAGGAAAGGGCCATCGAGCTGGCCTGGAACCTGATCACAAAGGAGTTTGGCCTCGATGCGCGCAGGCTGATGGTGACGGTCTATTCTGAGGACGAGCAAGCCCACGGTTTGTGGCGCAAAATTGCTGGACTTCCCGATGCCCGCATTGTCCGCATCGCGACCTCGGACAACTTCTGGCGCATGGGCGACACCGGTCCGTGCGGGCCATGCTCGGAGATTTTCTATGATCATGGCGATCATATTGCTGGTGGACCCCCTGGTTCAGCCGATGCCGACGGGGACCGGTTCATCGAGATCTGGAACCTTGTGTTCATGCAGTACGAAGAGCGGGGAGGCGGCGATCGCATCGATCTGCCCAAACCCTCGATCGATACCGGCATGGGGCTTGAGCGGATCGCGGCCGTCATGCAGGGCGTCCACGACAACTACGACATCGACCTCTTCCGTGCCCTGATCGCGGCTTCGGTCGAGGCGACAGGGGTGCCCGCCGAAGGCAAGGCGACGTCGAGCCACCGGGTGATCGCCGACCATCTGCGTTCGAGCAGTTTTCTGGTCGCGGACGGTGTTCTGCCGTCCAACGAGGGCAGGGGCTATGTGTTGCGGCGGATCATGCGCCGGGCGATGCGCCATGCTCATCTGCTCGGCGCCAAGGAGCCGTTGCTCTGGCGTCTGCTGCCAGCGCTGGTTCGCGAAATGGGCCAGAGTTATCCCGAATTGGTCCGTGCCGAGCCGATGATCACTGAGACGCTCAAGCTCGAGGAAGGCCGGTTCCGCACGACGCTGACCCGCGGTCTCGGTCTGCTTGACGAGGTAAGCGCAACCCTGGGCAAGGGCGACACCCTTCCCGGATCGACCGCGTTCAAGCTCTACGACACCTATGGTTTTCCGCTCGATCTGACCCAGGACGCACTCAGGCTGCGCGGTATTGGCGTCGATACCAAGGGTTTCGACGCCGCGATGGCCACCCAGAAGGCCGAAGCGCGCAAGGCCTGGAAAGGATCGGGTGAAGCCGCCACGGAGACCATCTGGTTCGAACTCAGGGACCGCGAGGGCGCGAGCGAATTCCTGGGATATGACTCCGAAACCGCCGAGGGCGAGGTTCGAGCCATCGTCAAGGACGGCGTCGAGGTTCGAGAACTCAAGGCCGGCGATGAGGGTCAAATTGTTCTCAATCAGACTCCATTCTATGCCGAGTCGGGCGGTCAAGTCGGTGATCAGGGCGTCATCCGGGTGGGCAAATCAGGCATGTTCCGGGTGCTGACGACGCAAAAGAAACTTGGCGACCTGTGGGCGCATTCCGGGGTCGTTGAAACCGGCCGAATAAGGGTTGGCGACGCGGCCGTTCTTGAGGTCGACCATGGGCGGCGAACGGCGACCCGGGCCAATCACTCGGCCACTCATCTGCTTCACGAGGCCTTGCGTGAGGTCCTTGGCGGACACGTGGCCCAGAAGGGGTCGCTGGTCGACCCGGCGCGCCTGCGCTTTGATTTCTCCCATCAAAAACCGATGACACGAGCCGAGATCGCATCGGTCGAGGATCTGGCAAATGCCGTTGTCCTCCAGAACGCTCCGGTCAAGACCCAGATCATGGCCGTGGACGATGCCATAAAGACCGGCGCGATGGCTTTGTTTGGCGAGAAATATGGTGACGAGGTTCGCGTGGTTTCGATGGGTGAGACCCCGACGGGCGCCAAAATGGGCAAACCCTATTCGGTCGAACTGTGCGGCGGCACCCACGTGCGCCGCACCGGTGATATAGGGCTCGTGCGCATTCTGGGCGAGAGTGCGGTCTCAGCAGGCGTGCGCCGGCTGGAGGCACTGACCGCCGACAGCGCGCGGCGGCATCTCGGCGAACAGGACATGCGGGTGCGCGAGGCCGCCGGAATGCTGAAGATCGCGCCCGGCGATCTGGTCGAGCGGGTTGGCGTGCTTGCCGAGGAGCGCCGTGCGCTCGAGCGGCAGGTGGCCGATCTCAAGCGGCGGATCGCCATGGGGTCGGCAATCGGGGTTGGGGGAACCGGGACTGGCACGACCGGCTCCGAGCCGGGTGGCGTCCAAGTCTTTGGTGCGGTCAAGCTGCTCGCCAAGACGGTTGATGGCATCCCGCTCAAGGATTTGCGCGGACTTGTTGATGACGGCAAACAGCAGATCGGCTCGGGCATCGTCGCCATCGTCGGGGTGTCGGAGGATGGCAAGGCGGGTGTCGCGGTTGGGGTGACGCAAGACCTCGTTGCGACCTGGAACGCGGTCGATCTGGTCAGGCTTGGCGCAGAAGCGGTTGGCGGCAAGGGCGGCGGCGGGCGTCCCGACATGGCCCAGGCCGGCGGCCCCGATGGGTCCAAGGCCGCGGCGGCGATTGACGTCATCATTCGGCATATCAAGGCGAAGGCGGGCGATTGACGGGGCCGGGCCAAAACCAGGGCGCTCACATCGCCAGGATGGCGGCGGCGGTACCTTTGCCGGATGCCGACAAGCTGGGACCGCGAGAGAAGGGGGCCACCGTCTGGTCGGCTCAAAGGTGATGCAGCGTGATCGAAATGTCGACCAGCCGAAGCGACCTCCAATCCGGCGTCACTTGGCGGAGGCCCGGTCCCCTCAGATGTGGCTTGCCCGTGCGTCTTGGCGCCGCCTTCGAGACCCCGATCCGCGCCTGCTTGGCGTCAGGGTCTCGGAGGGCAGCGAACTGTTCGGCCGCCGCCAATGTCCCGGTCGCGCGGGCCCAGGTCGGCATTGAACCGGTACATGAAATGTGGTCATGTGCGCCCGCTTTGGGGCGTAGCCAAGTGGTAAGGCAACGGATTTTGATTCCGTCATTCGGAGGTTCGAACCCTCCCGCCCCAGCCATCCAGGCTGTCAACTGCGCCGGGACAAAAGGGGCTCGTCCATGATCGGCAAGAACGACCGGCTGCTCAGGGTGGGGGTGCTCGGCTGCGGGCCGATCGCCCAGTTCGCGCATTTCGAGGCGTGCGCCAAGGCACGCAATGCCGGGTTGCACGCAATTTGCGATGTGGCGCCCGACCTGGTCGCGCGGATGGCGGCAACCTGGCAACCAGCCCGCAGTTTCCACGAGTACGAGGCCATGCTGGCCGATCCCGAATTGGAGGCGGTCATCGTCGCCACGGGCGATGCCTTCCATGTTCCCGCGAGCTTGCGGGCCCTGGCGGCGGGCAAGCATGTGCTGTGCGAGAAGCCCATCGGGGTTGGCGTCGAGGAAGTTGAGGGCCTGGCCAAGGCCGTCGCCGCCAACGGCAAAGTGCTTCAGGTCGGCCACATGAAGCGGTTTGATCCAGGACTCGAGGCGGGCCGCGACTTTGCCCGCGGCGGCATGGGCCGGCAGTTGGCGCTGAAGGCCTGGTATTGCGATTCCACGCACCGCTATACCATGACTGACGCGGTGCAACCGCTGCCCGTCGCCAGCACCCTTGCAAGGAAACCGGCCGAGAACCCCAAGGCGGACCTTGGCCGTTACTACATGCTGGCCCATGGTAGCCATCTCGTCGATACAGCGCGCTACTTCTGCGGCGAGTTGACCGAAGTTCAGGCCCGCATCTCCGAGCAATTCGGGGCCCAATGCTGGTTCGTTGACGTCGTATTCGCCAACGGCGCCATTGGACATCTCGATCTGACCGTCGCGGTGCGGATGGACTGGCACGAGGGCCTGACCCTCTATGGCGAGCACGGCAGTGTCACCGCCAAGACCTACAATCCGTGGTACTACAAGTCGTCCGATGTCGAGATTTTCACCGAGGCGGACGCCAGCTCCCGGCGCCCGCTCGGAGCCGACGGCCAGTTTTTCCGCCGCCAGCTCGAGGGCTTTGCCGACACCATCCTGACGGGCGCGCCGATGCGTGGCGCTGATATCGCCGACGGCATCGCGTCGGTCCGGGCGATGGCGGCCATCCGGCAATCGGCGCGCACCGGCCGGCCGGTTCGCCTCGCCGACGTCAGCGGTCTGGTGTGATGCGGATCGGGATTTTCGCCAAGACGTTCGCGGTGACCGGGGCCGGGCCGGTGTTGCGCGCCGTCAGGCTTGCGGGATATCAAGCTGCCCAGTTCAACTTCGCCTGCCTCGGCCTGCCCTCGATGCCGGACATCCTGCCGTCTGGGGGATGCGAGGAGATCGCCCGTGCGAGCCTGGAGACCGGCGTGTCGATAGCCGCCATCTCGGGCACCTACAACATGATCCACCCGGATCAAGCGGTTCGCGACCAGGGAATGCGCCGCCTTGGGCTGGTCATCGGCGCGGCCCCGGCCATGGGCACCGAGCTGGTAACGCTCTGCACGGGTACGCGCGACCCGGACGATCTTTGGCGGTGGCATCCTGGTAATGCGAGCCCAGAGGCCTGGCGGCAACTCGCCACCGAATTGGGGCGTGCGCTGGATCACGCCGAGACCCATGGCGTCAATTTGGGGATTGAGCCTGAATTGGGCAATGTGGTGTCCTCGGCCGCGCTTGCCAGCCGACTGATCGGCGAAATGGGGTCAAGGCGGCTCAAGATCGTGCTCGATCCGGCCAACCTGTTCGAGCGGGCGTCCGCCGCCGAAATCCAAACCACCGTCAAGCAGGCCGTCGATCTGTTGGCCGGTCATATCGTCATGGCCCACGCCAAGGACCGGCGGCCCGACGGATCGTTCTGCGCGGCGGGAGCCGGCGTGATCGATTTCGGAGGTTTCGTGCGCTGCCTGCGCGGCGCCGGCTTTGATGGACCGCTCATCACCCATGGCCTTGCCGAGGACGAGGCGCCAACGGTGGCGCGGTTTTTGAGCGCGGCCGTGGCGGAATCGGTGGCGCGGTGAGCAGGCACACCCTCATTCGCGACGGCGTAAGGCTTGCCGGACATGATTTGGGTGCGGGATCGGCCGTGGTCTTCCAGCACGGCCTGGGGGGCGACGAGGCGCAGGTCGCCGAGGTCTTCCCGGATGACGCCGGCCTGCGCCGGCTGACGCTCGATTGCCGCGGACAAGGCAGGTCGGAACTGGGTCCGCCGGAGCACCTCTCAATCGCGACTTTTGCCGCCGACACTTTGGCGTTCGCGGGTCAACAAGGCGTTGAGCGGTGGGCCGTTGGCGGCATTTCGATGGGCGCGGCGATTGCGCTGCGTCTGGCGATGGCCGCACCCGCCGGAATCCGCGCGTTGATCCTTTGCCGCCCAGCCTGGCTGTGGGAGATCGCTCCCGCCAACATGCGCCCCTTTGCCGAGATCGCCAATTTGCTTGGGCGGCATGAGCCGGGCGCCGGGCTGGAGGTCTTCAATGCGTCCGCGACGGCGCGGCGGCTGGCCGTTGAGGCGCCCGATAATCTCACCTCGTTGCGCGGGTTCTTTTCGCGGCCCGATCCCAAGGCGACGGCGGCCTTGCTCGAGGCGATTACCCGGGACGGTCCGGGCGTCTCGGAACGGCAGGCGCGAAACCTCGGGCTCCCGGCGCTGGTCATCGGCAACCGCATCGACGCCATCCACCCCTTGGCTTACGCTCGCGCCCTTGCCGATGTGATCCCTGGCGCACGGTTGGTCGAAGTCACCCCCAAGGCCACCAGCCGCGCCCGGCACGCCGCCGAGGTGCGCGCGGCGATCGCTGAATTTCTCGCAACCCTCGGTCCAGACGGAGGTGCCACATGACCCAGAATTCGCCTCGCCCTGATGCCGGGTGGCTGGAACGGCTACCCGGTGACCGTCTGTTGGCGGAGGTTTCGCTGTGGTCGGCCGATCTTGGCCGGCTGGTGGAGGATACGGCGCGCGTCGAGCCCGAGAGCGACATCTTTCACATTGACGTCGCCGACGGTCATTTCGCTCCTGCCATGCTGTTTTTTCCCGATCTCGTTGCCCGCATTCGTGCGGTGACGGCCCGGCCGCTGCATGTGCATCTGATGGTCGCCGATGCGATCCTCGTTTCGCAGGCCGAGCAGTTTGCCGAAGCCGGCGCGGATGTCATTTCCGTTCACGTCGAAAACGCCACTGCCGGCGAGGCCTTGGCCGCGATCCGGCGGCGCGGCCTGGTCGCTGGCGTCGTGCTGAAGCTGGAGACACCCGTTGCGACGGCCACGGAGCACCTGAGCGAGATCGGGCTGCTGACGCTGCTGGGAACGCGGATCGGCGTCAAGGGACAGGGGCTGGATCCGGCAGCCGAACCGCGCCTGCGCCAAGCCGCCGCGATGATCGAGAATGGACGGCAGGCCGGGCGCATCCTGCTGGCGGCCGACGGCGGCATTCGCGAGGCCACCGTGCCGGGGCTGCGGGCGGCGGGCGCGCAAACCGTCGTCTTGGGCTCGTTGATGTTCGGCGCGGCCGATCTGGCCAAACGCATGGCGTGGGTGCGCGGCTTGCCCATCCCCAACCCCGCGCGATGAGCGAGGCCCGTGCCATTGGCATCGATCTGGGTGGCACGCGGTTGCGCGTGGCCCTTGTCGATGGCGCGGGCCAAATTCACGCGAGGGCAGCGTGCAACACGGACTCCGGCGGCGGGCCGGCGGCGGTGCAGGCCCAGATGCTCGAGCTGATCGCCGAGGTCCGCCGAGGCCACCCGGCGGTCGAGGTGGTAGCCGCCGGCATCTGCGCTCCAGGTCCCCTTGACAGCACGACCGGCACCGTCCTCTCGGTGCCAACATTGACGGGTTGGCTGGATGTTCCCATCGCCGCGATCCTGGCCGAACGGCTCGGCGTGCCCGTGGTGCTTGAGAATGACGGCATCGCCGCGGCCAATGGCGAGTGGCTGTTCGGGGCTGGCGTGGGGTTGCAGAACCTCATCTACGTAACGGTCAGTACCGGGATCGGCGGCGGCGTCGTCATGGACGGCCGGCTGCTGCACGGCCGGCGGGGGATGGCCGCGCATGTTGGCCACATGATCCTCGACCCTGGCGGCCCGCGCTGCTGTTGCGGGGCGCACGGATGTTTCGAGGCCCTGGCTTCGGGCAGCGCGTTGGGCTTGGCTGGCCGTGCCGCGGCCCTGGACGCCGGGGTTGGCGCGCTGTCGAAAGTCCCGGCGGATTCGATCACCGCCGAGACGGTGGTGACAGCCGCCCGGCAGGGAGATGCAGCGGCGATACAACTTATCGACACCTTCGCCGTCCGGCTTGGCTTGGGGTTCGCAAGTCTCATCCACCTGTTCAGCCCGGACCGGCTGATCATGGGTGGCGGGGTCTCGCAGGCGTTTGATCTGCTGGGTCCACGCATCCGCGAGGCGGCGGTTGCGACCCTGATGCCGCCATTCCGCGACGTGACAATCGTGCCCGCCACGCTCGGCGACAATGCCGGGCTGGTGGGAGTGGCCGCGATGGCCCTGGCACGACGGCACGGGGGCCAGCCGGCGGGAAACTCTATGCCCGGTCGACCTGGCTGAGGAAGGCGGCGAACTCCTTATCGTCGACCGCGACCAGATGCTCGGGAGCGGGATAGGCGCCTGATTTGACGTCGGCGGCGAACTCGGAAAACGCCGCGATCCGCTCGTTCTGCAGACGGTCGTATTCGGCGCGGAAATTGCGGTAGACCTTGGCATGGCGGGGCCTGTGGCCGCGTGTGCAGCCCAGCACATCCTCGGCGAACAGATATTGCGCATCGCCCCCAACGCCGGCGCCCATCGAGAGCATGATGAGCGACGTGCGTTTGGAGATTTCGGCCGCGATGCGAGCGGGCACGACTTCGAGTTCGGCGCCAATCGCCCCAGCCTGCTCGAGCTGCTTGACTTGTTTGAACACCCTCATGGCGCTCTCGGCGGTCTTGCCCACGGCCTTGAAGCCGCCGGTCCAGGTGGCCTTGGCAGGGATCAATCCGACATGGCCGATGACCGGGATGCCCTCGGCCGCGAGCCTGGTGATGGTGTCGATGCTGCCGGCGCAATAGCAGGCATCACCTCCCCTCATGATGGCCTTGTGGCCGGCCCGCAGATAGTCCTCATACGTACATAACGGACCATACAGCAGTCCCACCTGTACAAAGCAATTGCCGGCGGCCTCGCGCATTGGCGGCGTCCAAACGGGGTCGATGATCGAAAGAATGTCGATGCCGGCCGCCGCCGCGGCAGCAGCTTCCTCCATGGTCTCGACATAAAGCATGGTGAGCTGCCGTTTGCCCTTGCTGTCCTGCAGGTCCTTGACTGTCATTCGGGCGGATCGCGCCATGTCGGGTTCTCTCGCGTCGGCTTGTTGCGGTTGGCTCAGATCGCCTGGGGCTTGAAGTCGCTTGCCTCGGTCGGTGCGCAGGCTTGCAGTAACGCGACCGAGCGGCGCACGCCTTCCACCCGGTTCAGCATGACATCCTCGTGCTCGATCGAGAGCCAGCCGTCATAGCCCACCATGCGCAGGCGATAGCAGAAGTCGCGCCACCATTTGTCATCATGGCCGTAGCCAAGCGTGATGTAGCTCCAGGCGCGGGCGGGGATGTTGGCGAGCGAGCCGTTCTCCAGCCGGCTGGTGGTGGCCGCGACTGGCGTGTTGATGAAAGTATCCTTGGCATGAACGTGGCCGATGGCTCCCCCCAGCGCATCGACGGCGGCCAACGGATCGGCGCCCATCCACATCAGATGGCTCGGATCGAGATTGGCGTGGACGATGGTGCCGATCTCCTTGCGCAGGCGCAGCAGGCCCGGAACATTGTAGACGACCTGGTTGCCATGCAACTCGACACAGAGTTTCGTCACGCCGTTCTTCCGGGCGTGCTCGGCGAGCGTCTTCCAATAGGGAAGCAGCACAAGGTTCCACTGGTAGTCCAGGATGGTCTGGGTTTCGGGCGGCCAGGACGAGACGACCCAGTTCGGCATCGTGTCGCCGGGCGCACCCGCCGGCAGTCCGGACATCAGCACCACGGTCTTCACCTCTAGCTGGCTGGCCAGGATGATGGTGTCGTACAGCGCCTTGGATTGCCGCTCACCGTCGGTGGGATGCAACTGATTGCCATTCGCGTTGAGGGCGATCAGTTCCAACCCACGCTTCTCGAATTCCTTTTTGAAGGTCTTGCGGGCGTCCGCGCTCTTGACGAGGCCGGCCAGATCGCAATGTGGCGCCGTCGTCCAGTTGGCACTGTTGATCTCAACGCCGGCGATGCCGCTTGATTTGACCGTATCCAGCATTTCGGCGAACGGCAGGTGGCCCAGGCTGTCCGAAACCAAAGCGATCTTCATGGGGAAACCTCATCGAGGACATGATGTTCATTCTTGGCGAACATCAGATTGCAATGGAAACAATGGACCATCGGCCAAGGATGAACTTCGTTTCCCGGCCGGCCACGGGCATGGGGCAACGGGGACACGAAGTTCAATTTCAGCATAGCGCCCGATAACACAAGTCATGCTTCAAGCCAGCCGAAAATGAACATCATGTTCCCGTCGGGCGATAGAGCCCCGGCCGCTCGGCTAATGTGATTTCGACGGTCCGGCCCTCTTCGAGTGACTTGAGCCCCGCCTCGGCCACGGCGCCGGCGGCATAGCCGTCCCAGGCATTGGCGCCACCCCCGGTCGTGCCGGCGGCGATGGCCTTGATCCAGGCCTGGTTTTGCAGCCGGTAGGCGCCGGCAAAGCGCGGCCGCCAATCGGCCGGATAGGGGATGGCTTGGGCCAGCGCCACGCTGGTCTCGGTGTGGACCGGGGAGCGAAGCGAGACCGTGCCCTTCTCGCAGACCAATTCACCGCGCACGTCATAACCGTAGGTCGCGTTGTTGAAGATCTCGATGTTCACCAGCTGCCCGGTGGCGCTGCGCAGCACCAGGAACACCGGCGTGACAATGGCATCGGGGGAACTGGCGGCGGGGCGGAAGACGTGCGTGCTGGTGAGATCGGCATCGAGCACCCAGCGGGCTATGTCGAACTCGTGCACGGCGGAATTGGCGATGGCCATCTTGCTATCGAACCAGGACGGCGCGGAGACGTTGCGATGGATGCAATGGAACATCAACGGCTTGCCAAGCGCGCCCGATTTCCAGGTCGCCTTCATCTCGACATAGGCCGGATCGAAGCGGCGCATATAGCCGATCTGCACCAGCTGCTTGCCGCTCTTGGCCTCGGCCGCGATCACCTGAAGGCATTCCGTGGTGGTGGGGGCCAGCGGCTTCTCGCACAGCACAGGTTTGCGGGCGGCAATGCAGGCAAGCGTCAGCGCGCCGTGGGTCTGGTCGGGCGAGGCGATCAGCACGGCATCGATGGACGTGTCGTTGATCAAAGCCTCGGGGCTGGCCGCGATGGTTTCGGCGCCGGTTTCGGCCGCGACCTCCTTGGCGCGCTTTGCGTCGGCGTCGTAGATCGCGCGCAGGCTGGCTCCCGGCACATGCGAGACAATCGTTCTGGCGTGATCAGCACCCATGATGCCGACGCCAACAATACCCACTCTCACGGTCATCTTATGCTTCCTGACAAATTTCTGGCCGGCCACCTTGCCCCGTCACCCACGTGCCTGTCCAACCAATCGGGCCAACTATTGAGGCAATACCGGCGGCGATCGAGCAACGGTCATTTCTGCCCGCCATGCACTGCTATGTGCGAATTTTTGCAAGATATGATTGCGGGCGAAGGTGCTGAGGGTGGAGTTCCTTGTGGCGCACGATGCCAATCGGCGGTCTCGGGAAATCGTTGACGGACCGGCGGTGGATGATGGACAGTCACGTCGGCTCGCGAGTGTCCAACGGTATGCATCCGCACCGACAACGACAGAGCCCACAAGAGAGTGGCATTGGGAGGAGCGAATGACCGCACGTTTGGTTGGGGCCACGATCGGCCTTTTGTTCACGGCGAGCCTCGCCTGGGCCGCTGATCCGGTCAAGATCGGTCTTTCGGGGCCGTTCACGGGCGGATCGTCGGCCATGGGCGTGAGTATGCGCGACGGCGTCAAGCTGGCGGTCGATGAAATCAACAAAGCGGGTGGAGTGCTCGGTGGACGGCCGATCCAGCTGGTGGAGCGCGACGACCAGGCCAAGAACGAAATCGGCGTCCAGATTGCCCAGGAGCTGATCAACAAGGAGCAGGTGGCAGCCACCATCGGCTATATCAATACCGGTGTCGCGCTCGCTTCGCAGCGTTTCTACCAGGAAGCCGAGATCCCGGTGATGAACTGCGTCGCCACCGGCTCGAAAGTGACCAAGCAGTTCGCCGCTCCCGATTTCGAGCACAACTATGTATTTCGCAACGCGGCCAACGACACGATCCAAAGCGGCATGATCGCGGCCGAGGCCATCACCCGCCAGGGCTTCAAGAAGCCGGCGATCCTGGCGGACAGCTCGAACTATGGCCAGCTTGGCCGCGCTGATCTGACGGCCGCGCTCGCCAAGCTCAGCGTCACGCCGGTTGCATCCGAGAAGTTCAATGTTGGTGACACCGACATGACCGCCCAGGTGCTCAAGGCCAAGGAGGCCGGGGCCGACGTCATACTCACCTATGCGATCGGACCCGAACTGGCGCAGATCGCCAATGCGATGGCAAAGCTTGGCTGGAAGGTGCCGCTGATCGGGTCCTGGACGCTCTCAATGTCCAGTTTCATCGACACCGCCGGGGCCAATGGCGAGGGCGCGATGATGCCGCAAACCTTCATCCAGCTCCCGACCACGCCCAAGCGCAAGAGCTTCATCGAAGCCTATCAGAAGACCTACAATATCGACCGCATCCCGTCGCCGGTATCGGCGGCTCAAGGCTACGACGCCGTGCTGTTGCTGGCCGCCGCCATCAACCAGGCCAAGTCCACCGAGGGCCCGAAGATTCGCGAGGCGCTGGAGAACCTTCAGAGCAAGGTGGAGGGCGTGGTCACCAACTACGATCATCCGTATTCAGCCGCGGACCATGAGACCGTGACCGACAACATCCCGGTGTTCGGCCTGGTCAAGGGGGGACGGGTGGTCCCCGCCCATCCCGAGGACCTTGAAGGCGACAAGGCCCTGCGCTTGAAGACGAAATCGTAAGCCGGACGATCATTTCGTGTTCCGCCGCCGGCAGAAATCCGCGGCCGGCGGCGGGGCGCTCAACTGTCGGTGCCGGCCATGGGCGTTCTCGCACAGCTGATCGTGAGCGGAATTTCCGTGGGAATGATCTATGCGGTCATCGCCTTCGGCTACCAGCTCACCTTCGCCACGTCTAAGACCCTGAATTTCGGCCAGGGCGAGGCCCTGATGCTTGGCGCCCTTGTCGGCCTGACCACCGTCAACTTCCTGATCGGGGCCTCGCTGGGCAATCTCACGGCTTATCTGCTGATGTTGCCCCTCGTCTGCCTCTTTGGCATGGCGCAAGGCGCCGCCGTCGAGTTCCTGGGCGTCCGCCAGGCGCTGCGGACAAAGTCGGACGCGGGCTGGATCATGGCGACGATCGCGCTCGGGATCATCTTGCGCAACGCGGCGGAAATCATCTGGGGGCGCGACAGTCTCAAGTTTCCCTCGCCCCTGCCCGAATCCGCGTTGAGCGTCGGCCCGGTGCGGATCCAGCCGATGGAGATCGCCGTTGTCGTCGGCGCACTGCTCTTGATGGCGCTGGTCGAGCTGTTCAACCGGCGCTCGATCTATGGCAAGGCGGTCGTGGCCACCGCCAATGACCGCGACGCCGCCGGCCTCATGGGCATCAATACGAGGCTGGTGATCACGTTCTCCTATGCCCTGTCGTCGATGGCGGCGGCGTTCGCTGGCGTCTTGGTTGCGCCGCTGACCTTGACCGGGGCAAGCATGGGCGCGGTGCTCGGCTTGAAGGCATTCGCGGTTGCCATCATCGGCGGACTTTCCAGCGGCGTCGGTGTCATCGTAGGCGGACTCATCCTTGGCATAACCGAGACCCTGACGGGCTACTATGTATCGAGCGGATATAAGGACGTCCCAGGACTGATCCTGCTGCTGCTGGTTCTGTCCTTGAAGCCGTCGGGCATTTTCGGCAAGGCGGCCATCAAGAAGGTTTGAGCCCAGTGGTCAAAAGTCTCGCCGCGCCAGTGGGCATTGCTCTCTTGCTGGTCTGCCCGTTTCTGGTCACCAGCCCCTATTACCTGCATCTGCTGGTGACGATCGCCATCTATGGCATCGTGGCGCTCGGGCTCGATATTGTGTTCGGCTACACGGGCGAGGTCTCGATCGGACACGCCGCGCTCTTTGGCATCGGCGCCTACACGGCCGGCTGCCTGTCGTTGCAGCTGGGTTTGGGCTTCTGGCCCGCGCTCGCTTTTGGCCCCGTCGTTGCGGCATTGTTCGGCGCCCTGCTGGCGCTGCCCGCGCTGCGCGTGACCGGCCCCTATTTGGCGATGGTGACGCTCGCGTTCGGAACCATCGTGCAGATCTTGATCAATGAAATGGATTTTCTGACCGCCGGCCCCCTAGGGATCAAACTCGATACGCCAAGTTTCGTCGACTGGCGGGCGCTTGGGCAGGTGCTCCCGTTCCTGCAGATGACGGTCAAGCGGATGCGGGATGTGCAGTATTTCTATGTCGTGGCGTTCTTTCTGGTGGCCACGATCGTGGTCACCAACCGCATCATCGCCTCGTATCTGGGCCGCGCGTTCGAAGCCCTTCGTGACAGTCCCATCGCATCCGATTGCATGGGCGTCAGTGTCTATCGCTACAAGGTGATCGCGTTCGTCACGAGTGCGGCCATCGCCGGACTTGCGGGCGTCTTGTTCGCCTATTCCGAGCAGTATATCGCGCCGAACAATTTCAGCTTTGAACTGTCGGTCTTGTTCCTGCTCGCCGTCACGATGGGCGGGCGCAAGTCACGGGCCGGGCCGCTGATCGGCGCCGCGATCGTGGTGTATCTGCCCAATCTCTTGTCCGACATCGTCCTATTCCGCATGGTGGCTGGCCTCATCGCGGCGCTGGCCGTCGCCGCCGCGGCCTATACCGCCATCCGGCGCCGGGACCGGTTGGCGGAAGTGCTGGTTCCGGTGAGCCTGTGTCTGCTGTTTTTCGCCGGCTCGCTGCTGCTTCGTGACATCACCGACTACAAGAATTCGATTTTTGGGCTGATGATCCTGTTCGTCGTCTACTATTTGCCCGACGGCATCGTGGGTTGGCTGAGGTACTTGCTCTCTGCCATCGCGCCGGATTTGCGCAGATCGCACGCCGTTATCGAGGTTGAGGGTCGTGCGGCGGACGCCTGGGCCGCCGGCGCGCCCAAGGTGAGCGCGGGCGCCAACCTCCTCGATGTCAGGGGCGCGCTGATGCGCTTTGGTGGATTGAGGGCGCTCGACAACGTCGATCTGGTCGTCAAGACCGGAACCATTCACGGGCTGATCGGCCCGAATGGCTCAGGCAAATCGACGATGATGAATGTGCTCACCGGCATTTATGTGCCGAGCGCTGGAAGCGTCACGTTCGACGGCGAGGCGATCGCGGGCCTCGGCTCGCCCAGCATCGCGCTCAAGGGTATGGCGCGGACATTTCAGAACGTGCAGCTGTTTGGTGAACTGACGCTGATCGAAAATGTGTTGGTCGGGCTCCATCATCAATATGGCTCCAACATTCTGGATGTGGCGGCCGGTTTGCCCAGGGCGAGGCGCGAAGAGGCGGCGGCGCGCCGGCGGGCGGCCAGCATCCTGGCATTCGTCGGCCTTTCGGCTCACGCCAATGACGAGGCGCGGAACCTGCCCTATGGCAAGCAGCGGCTGCTGGAGATCGGCCGCGCCCTGGCGCTCGATCCAAAGTTGCTGCTGCTGGACGAACCGGCGGCCGGGCTCACGGCCCCGGACATCAAGGAGTTGATCGGAATTGTGCGCAAAATCCGTGAGCACGGTATCACCGTGATTCTGATCGAGCATCACATGGATGTGGTCATGTCGATTTGCGACACCGTGTCGGTGCTCGACTTCGGGCAGAAGATCGCCGAAGGCAAACCGGCGGAGATTCAAGTCAACGAGCGGGTTGTCGAAGCCTATCTCGGCGGCAGCAGTGTCAATGCCGGTGGCGTTGGCGCTACTCCAGCCCCACCGCTGGGAGCCTAGGCGATGCTCGAGGTCACCGGTCTGGTCGCGGGCTACGGCAAGGTCGAAGTGCTGCATGGCATCAGCCTCAAGGTGTCCAAGGGCAGCCTGGTGACGCTTATCGGTTCGAACGGCGCGGGCAAAACCACGACCCTGCGCGCGCTGTCCGGCATGATCGAGCCGCAATCAGGCCGTGTTGTGCTCGACGGCATAGACATCGCGGGGCTTCCCTCCTACCAGGTGACGCGCAAGGGGGTTGCCCACTCGCCAGAGGGCCGACGCGTCTTTCCGGCCCTCTCGGTGATCGACAATCTCCTGTTGGGGGCATTCCCGAGGCTGACCGGAGCCCGCCCGCGTGGCCCGGTCGAGGCGGATCTTGAGCGGATGTTCGAGTTGTTTCCGAGGCTCGCGGAGCGGAGACATCAACTCGGCGGCACGCTTTCAGGTGGTGAGCTGCAAATGCTGGCCATCGCCAGGGCGCTGATGCTCAGCCCAGAGATTCTTTTGCTCGACGAGCCCTCGATGGGATTGGCGCCGCGCCTGGTCGAGGAGGTTTTTGCGACCATCGTCCGGTTGAAGGCGGCCAGACTGACGATGCTGCTGGTCGAGCAGTTCGCCGCGGCAGCCCTTGAGGTCGCCGACTACGGCTATGTCCTGGAGAATGGCAGGCTGATCACCGAGGGGAGCGCCTCGGCGTTGCGCAACGACCCGGCGGTCCGGGCGGCCTATCTCGGGCAGTCCTCGCACTGAGATCAATGGAGGCAGCCGCGTGGCCCGGCCTCAATCGCCAGGCAGTTTGCCCAGGGTGATTGGAATAGCCGAATAATAGGCCGCGAGGTTGGCCACGTCGTCGTCGGAGAGGGTAGGCGCGACCACGGACATCATGTCGTTCTTGCGCTCGCCCGATTTGAATGCCAGCAGCGATTTGACGATGTATTGCTCGGTTTGGCCGGCGATGTTCGGCGCCTCGACAATCTTCGACAGTCCATCGGCGCCGTGACAGGCCTCGCATTTTTGCGTCAGGGCCCTGCCGAGCTTTACATCGCCGGCCTTGGCGGTGCCGGCCAAGGCCATCAGTAACGCCAGCGCCGACGCACCCAGGGCAGCAGACGTCACCAACAAACGCAGCGCAGTCATTGCAACTCCATCGCGGCCGATAATCAGTCAAAGGAACGGCCCCGGGAATCGCCGGGGCCGTCAGATGCTAGATTACAATCCTACTTTCCGTCGTACCAGATGCGGTAGATAGCGCCATCGAGGTCATCGGAGACGAGCAGGGAGCCGTCCCAATACTGGGCGACGTCCACCGGCCTGCCGAGATAATGGCCGTTCTCGTTCCAACCCTCCGCAAACGGAGTGGATGGGCCCGCGACGTGGCCATCATCCTTGAGGAACGTCACCATGATGCGCGCACCGACCGGCACGGTCCGGTTCCACGAACCATGCTGGGCCGAGAAGATCGCGCCCTTGTACTTGGCCGGGAACATGTCGCCGGTGTAGAACATCATGCCGAGATCGGCCGCGTGGGCCACCTGCTCGACTTCCGGGAATACGACATCGGCCGGTGGCGTGTCTGCCTTGTATTCATTCGTCCGGGTATGCCCGCCGCCATAATACGGGAAGCCGAAATTCTGGCCCATTTTCTCGATGCGGTTCAACTCGCCCGGCGGGATGTCGTCGCCCATGCCGTCGACCTGGTTGTCGTTTGACCAGAGGGTCTTGTCCTTCGGATTGAAGTCCATGCCGACCGGGTTGCGCAAGCCGGTGGCGTAGACCTCGCGGTTCTTGCCGTCCTGGTCCATGCGGATGATGCCGCCCATGCCGATTTTGTCGTAGAGCTTGGCCTTGTCCTTCGGCGGCACGTTATAGGGCTGGCCAAGCTGGATGTAGAGCTTGTTGTCCGGCCCGACGCGACATTCACGCGCGGTGTGGTTGAAGCTTTCCTCGCTCTTGGGGATCAGTTGCCCCTCGGCAACGACGACACCGACCGCCACGTCGGGGCTTTCGTAAAAGAACTCCGCCGCCGGATATTGCAGCACACGGTTCTGCTCGACGACATAGAGGAACCCATCCTTGGAGAAGCAGGGTCCGTTGGGCAGGATCTTGGGCAGGGAGGGCGCGAATTCCTTGACCTCCTCCGCCACGCCGCCGCGCGAGCGGTCGGTCACCGCGTAGATCTTCGACTTGCGGGTGCCAACAAACGTCACGATGCCTTGCGGTCCGACGGCCATGTGCCGGGCATCAGGAACGAGGGCATACAGCCCAATATGGAACCCGGGCGGCATCGTGATTTTTTCGAGGTTCTTCTTCAGTTGTTCAGCCTTCGGCCCATCCTGCGGAATGACCGGCCAATCAATTGGCGGGGTCTTGTGCATCCCCTGCAGGGTTTCAAGGGCGTCAGCCGACGCCGTCATCGGGGTCAGACACAGCGCCGCGGCTGCCACGGCAGTGGCCATCATCAGTTTCATTGTCACCTCCCAGGGGCAACGATACGCAAGCCGATCTCGACTGGTATCGAAGCACCAGTTTCTGTTTGAGACGAAAGAACATTTGCCGACCCCTTGAATGTTGGAGCGAGGATACCAGGCCTGTCAACGCCCGGTCGAAGAACCAAGGGATCTTCTGCGATTGAGTGTTTCAGAACACAACAGAGCCTGTCGGAGAGTGCTCCGAAACTGCACAAATATCGCGGAATTCAGCGATGCTGGCTAAGCCAAACACACGATAGTCCCGTGGCGGCCCGATGGAGTATCAGCCTCGCAAGGCCAGCCCGAAAAGCGCTGCGGATTGACAATTTGCAATCGAGTAAAAAGTAAAGTGGTGCTTGGTAGATCCGCGCTGTTCATCGTTAGACGGACAGATGGTCTCGAGGTGAAAATTTCAACTCGGCCGCAACCGGTGCTGATTGAATGCAGACAATCCTTAGCCGCCTCGTGAGGCGCGTAGCGGCGATGCTCGTCAGTTCGTGGCTGCGAAGCCAGCGGTTGCCACCGGGTAGGGGCGCACGGTGCGCGATGCCGCCAACATCGCCACCCTTGAGGCAGGGTCCATCCAAATCACGGCGGGGCCTCACTCCCCCCATCCCCGCCCCTGCGACGCCAATTTCTGCAACAGCGGCGCAGGCTCGAAGCCGTCATGTTCACGGGAATAGGCTGCCATCGCATCGCGGATCGCGGCCAGCCCGATCCTCTCGGCCCAGAACATCGGTCCGCCCTTCCAGGCAGGAAAGGCGTAACCGTTGACCCAGACCGTATCGATGTCACTGGAGCGGGCCGCGATGCCCTCTTCGAGAATGCGCGCACCCTCGTTGACCAGCGGCAGAAGGCAGCGATCGAGGATTTCCCGAGCTTCGATCGCGCGCTGCGCGATGCCCTGCTCGCGGGCGGCAGCCGCGACAATCTCACCCACCAGCGGATCAGGGATCGGCGCACGTGAGCCCTTGTCATAGCGGTACCAACCCGCGCCGGTCTTCTGGCCGAAGCGGCCCATTTCGCACAAGCGGTCGCTTACCGGCGAGTATCGGCGCTTGGGATCGCGGCCGGCGGCCTGCGATTTGCGCTTGCGCCAGCCGATGTCAAGGCCGGCGAGGTCGAGCATCGCGAACGGCCCCATCGGGAAGCCGAAGTCGGTGATGGCTTTGTCCACCTGGCTGGGGCTGGCACCCTCTTCCAGCAGGAATTCGGCCTGAAGCAGGTACCCTTCCAACATCCGGTTGCCGATGAAGCCATAGCAGACGCCCGAGATCACTGGCACCTTCTTGAGGCGGCGGCCAAGCGTCAGAACCGTGGCGAGAGTTTCGGGTGAGACCGTGCGTGTCCTCACCACTTCGAGCAGGCGCATGACATTGGCGGGCGAAAAGAAATGGGTGCCCAGCACATACCCCGCGCGCGCGGGTACGCTGCCGGCGATGGCGTCGATGTCGAGATAGGAGGTGTTGGAGGCGAGAATCGCGCCACGCTTGGCAATCTTGTCCAATTTGCCGAACACCTCCTGCTTGACCGCCATCTCCTCGAACACGGCCTCGATGACGATGTCGGCGTCCCGCAACTGCTCGAAGCTGGCGACGGGCGTGATGAATGCCATCCGGGTCTCAACGTCGGCGGCGGTGATCCGGCCCTTGGCGGCGGTCGCCTCGTAGTTGCGGCGGATGGTGGCGAGCCCGCGCTGCAGGGCGGCCGGGTCGGCATCGAAGAGGCGCACCGGAATGCCCGCGTCGGCAAAACACATGACGATGCCGCCACCCATCGTGCCCGAGCCGATGACAGCGGCGGTGGCGATGGCGCGTGGCCGCACCTCAGCGCCGAGGCCCTGCACCTTGGCGGCGGCCCGCTCGGCGAAGAAGACGTGCCGGAGCGCGGCCGACTCGTCGCTGGCGAGGCAGGTCTCAAACGCCGCGCGCTCCTTGGCGAGGCCCTGCTCGAACGGCAAGGTCGTCGCCGCCTCCACGCAGTCGATGCAGGCGAGGGCGGCACCCCTTGGACCGCGGCGCTTGGCGGCGTCAGCGCGAGCGGCGGCGAATAGGCCTGTGACCTTGATGGCAACAGTTCGGTCGCGGGTAAGTGGGTGCTTGCCTCCGGCGGTGAGCCGGGTTTGCACGAAGCTGATGGCGCCTGCCCGCAGATCGTCCGGAATCACCGCATCGAGAATGCCGAGCGTCCGCGCCTTCTCAGCGGATATCGGATTGCCATCCAGGATCATGGTCAGCGCGGCCTCGGCGCCGCACAGGCGGGGTAGCCGCTGGGTGCCGCCGGCACCCGGTGGAAAGCCGAGCTTGATTTCCGGCTGACCCACCTGGGCCACGGGGCTGGCCACCCGGTAGTGGCAACTCATGGCAAGTTCGAGGCCTCCCCCAAGGGTAGGGCCGGCAAGCGCGGCGGCAACCGGCTTGGGACTGGCCTCGATGCCAGCGATCGCATCGCGCAGGCTGGGCTCACCTTCGGGCCAGGGCTGGCCGAACTCGCGGATGTCGGCGCCCGCTATCGTGCCAGTCCCGCCGCCGATCAGCACCAGCCCGTCCACGGACGGATCGGCGTTGGCCTCGCCCAGCCGCACCAGGATGGCCCGCGGAATGCCCCGGCTCATGGCATTGACCGGCGGATTGTCGATGACGATGACCCCTATCCGGCCTTGCTTTTCGAGCGATACACTGGGCATCTCCGGCTCCTGGGTTATGCGGAATGACGATAGCTCCGGCGCGTGGCGCCCCTCACCCCCTAAGAAGGGGAGAGGCTATGCAAGGCTCAATTCACCTTCTCGTCAGCCTCGGGTGTATCGTCCTGCGCGTCATCTGCCGCCGTGTCGGCCGGGATCGCGTAGCCACCGGTCAACCAGCGGGCGAGATCGACATCGGCGCAACGCTTCGAGCAGAAGGGTCGGAATGCGTCATCCGAGGGCGCACGGCATTCGGGGCATCGCAAGACCTTGGCAGCCATCAGACCCCGCCGCCTTGGGACAATCGCAACCAGTTGAAATGGATCGGAAAGCCTTCGGCGTTCAACACCTGAACGACTTCATGCAGCGGCAGGCCGACGACATTGGTGTAGGACCCGACGATTTTGCGCACGAACGCCGCCGCGATGCCTTGGATCGCATAGCCGCCGGCCTTGTCGCGCCATTCGCGTGAGGCGATGTAGCTGTCCATTTCGGCGGATGTCAGCCGCTTGAAACGGACACGGGTGACCACGACCTTGCTCCGCACCTTGTCATCGGGGCGGATGAGCTGCACGGCAGTATAGACCTTGTGGGCGCGGCCCGATAGCAGCCGCAGGGAAGCCAGCGCCTCGTCGATCGAGCGCGGTTTGATCAGGATACGGCGATTGTGGGCAACCACGGTATCGGCGGCGAGCACGAAGGCGTTGGCCAGATTGGGATCATTGGCGATCAGATCGCGCGCGGCCTCGGCCTTGTCGTAGGCCACCCGCAATGCGTAGCGGCGCGGCAACTCACCCTTGAGGGGGGTTTCGTCGATCTCGGCCGGCCGCAAGGCATCGGGCTCGATTCCCACTTGGGCCAGCAGTTGCAGCCGGCGCGGACTGGCGCTGGCCAGCACCAGGCGCGGCTTGACGCCGGCCTTGCGAGCAATCGTAGCGGCGGCGGCCTGCTCCGTCCGCAGGCTGGCCGGCCTGGCAAAGGGTTGCCCGTCGCGTCCCTCGGCTCGCGTGAACGCACGCAAAGGCCAAAACCAATTACTTGAAGCGATAGGTAATTCGGCCTTTGGTGAGGTCATAGGGCGTCATCTCCACCTGCACCTTGTCGCCGGCCAGCACGCGGATGCGGTTCTTGCGCATCCGCCCAGCGGTGTGGGCAACCACTTCGTGCCCGTTCTCCAGCTTTACCCGGAACGTGGCATTGGGCAGCAGCTCGGTAACGGTTCCGGGGAATTCCAGCAATTCTTCCTTGGCCATGAAACCTCTCGTTTAGGCCCGATTTTGAGCGGGACAATGCGGATAACGGCGGGATAAATCAAGTCGATCGGCAAGGCCGGACCACGGAGCTTTCTGGCGATGGCACTCAGTGATGGATTCAGGGAGTTTCTTGTCGAGCAGTTCGCGGCCATCGGCGGGGTCGAAATCCGGCGCATGTTCGGCGGCGCGGGCCTGTTCAAGCGGGGGTTGATGTTTGGCCTGGTGTCGAACGACGTGATCTACTTCAAGGCCGCGAGCCTTGATCAGGACCGGTTCCGTGCCGAGGGTTCGACGCCCTTCACCTATGGAACCAAGCATGGGCCAAGGACGATCAATGGTCTGTGGCGGTGCCCGGAGCGGCTGCTCGACGATCCCGATGAGCTGCGCGCTTGGTCGCAAGTGGCTATCGCGGTTGCCGAAAGCGCGGCCATGAAGAAGGCGAAGGCCCAACTCCCGCCGAAGCCAAAGCCTGCCAAGGCCGCCAACATGAAATCCCGCCGCAAACCGGCGTGACCCAATTCTCAACTTCCCGGCTGCTTGATGGGGCGCTTCAGGAAATCGGGCATATGATCACCCAGACCCACAACCTCCTGGCCATCTTCGCGACCTGCGCCGCGCCGCTGGCGCTGCGGCCGGCCGTGGGGCTCGCCACCGGTTTCCTGCACGCGCTCGGGTCGCGCCCGACTGGCCGGGCGCTCCTCGCGCGGAGCATCTTGCCGCGCACGCCGCGGATCGCGGTTACGGGGCGGCCGGGGTTCGGTGGCCGGGCGGGCCTGGCGTGGCGCGGGCACCTCGGCTTGGGGCGCTGGCATGATGGGGGCGGCGGCCACTGCCTCGGCGAGGGCCGGTGCTGCCTGGCGATGCTCGGGACGGGCCTGCCGCTCGCGGCTGGCGCCACGTTGCGGGCGCCCGCGCGCCTCGCCGCGGCCCGTCGGGGGACCACGGCGCCGACGCCGCGCGCCGGCATCAGCCGGTGGCGGATCGCCAATCCATTCCAGCGGCGCATTGACGATCTTGCCGATCTCGCCGAGGATCCGCATGTCATCGCCGGTTACCAGCGTCATCGAGGCGCCGAGCCGGCCCGCGCGGCCGGTGCGTCCGATCCGGTGAACATAGTCCTCGGCGTGAACCGGCACGTCAAAATTGAAGATGTGGCTGACATCGGGAATGTCGAGACCGCGCGCCGCCACGTCGCTGGCGACCAGCAACTTGATATTGCCGCCGCGGAAGCCGTCGAGCGTGGTCGTGCGCGTGTGCTGATCGAGATCGCCATGCAGGCAGCCGGCATCGAACCCATGCTTGACCAGCGATTTATGCAAGACATCGACGTCGCGCTTGCGGTTGCAAAAGATGATCGCGTTCTTGACCTCGGAGGTGCGGATCAGCTCGCGCAGCGCCTCGCGCTTATCCCAGTCGGTGCCGTCAACCCATTTGAAGCGTTGGGTGATGGTCGAAGCGGTGGTTGCCTGCGGGGCCACTTCGACCCGCGTGGGTGATTTGAGAAAGCGGTCGACCAGGCGCTGGATTTCCGGCGGCATGGTGGCCGAGAAGAAGAGTGTCTGGCGATTGGGCGGCAACAGGCTGCAAATCCGCTCGATGTCGGGAATGAAGCCCATGTCGAGCATCCGGTCGGCCTCGTCGATGACCAAGATTTCGACGCCCGTCATGAGCAGCTTGCCGCGCTGGAAGTGGTCGAGCAGGCGGCCGGGGGTGGCGATCAGCACGTCGGCGCCGCGATCGAGCTTGCGGTTCTGGTCATCGAACGAGACACCGCCGATCAGCAGCGCCATGTTGAGTTTGTGATTGATACCGTAGCGGTCGAAGTTCTCGGCGACCTGGGCGGCCAACTCGCGCGTCGGGCAGAGGATCAGCGAGCGAGGCATCCGCGCCCGTGCCCGGCCCTGCTCCAGGCGGGTCAACATCGGCAACACGAAGCCAGCGGTCTTGCCGGTGCCAGTTTGGGCGATGCCGAGCACGTCCTTGCCAGCAACGGCGCTTGGGATCGCCTGAAGCTGGATCGGCGTCGGTGTGGTGTAGCCGGCCGCCGCGATCGCGCTGAGCACTTTCGGGCTCAAGCCGAGTTCGGAAAAGCTCATGCGGGTTTGTGAAGACCTCTTATCTCAACAGCATAGAGGCAAATGATTTCCATCAATTACTGCGGTGGCAGTAGCGCAGTTGGCGCTCCCGCGCAACAGCAACCACGCCATATCCATAGCGTTGCGTTAACCCTTCGGCCCGGAGATCCGGGCTTACTCTGGCGAGGCGCCGAGGCTGAAAGTATATTTGCCAGGAGTGGTGGCAACGATCGTGTAACTCTGGCCGGAGTCCTTGGTGGGATCGTTGGGTTCGAGGAAAACCGTGTATTCGTTGGGTTTCTCAAACTCGCTGCTGAGCGTCGCGTCGGGCAGTTTCAAGTCGTTGATTTCCTTGACCGGCGCGGACGTGACCAGGCTTGGGGCCGCTCCGTCCGTGCCCGCGGCAAGCCATTCCAGGTAGAGTTGAGCTCCGCCTGCTCCCGCCTGGGCGACCAGCACGGCGCGGTAGCCGCCCTTTTTGCCCGCATTGTCCCAGGTTCCACCCGAAACCACCTGCACAACCTCTGGCGCAAGCCCTGCCGCGATGTCGGCCGGCGAGGCGGCAGCAGCCGGCGCGGCCATTCGGGCCAACATCACACCTGTGAGAATCGCGCGACTGAAGGTCATGAGGGCACTCCACTGCGATTTGTGGCCCCTTTCGAGCACGAACGGCCCACGCTGGCAATTGCCGGCTTGGGCCGTCGCAGACTCAATGCCTTGGCGGCGAGCGGTATCAGTCCTCGCTTTGCACCCAGCGCGCGATCAACCCGCCGATCACACCGCCAACGATGGGCGCGACCCAGAACAGCCAGAGCTGCTGCACGGCATCGGCTCCTCCGAACAAGGCGGTGCCGGTGGAACGGGCCGGGTTGATCGAGCCGTTAGAGACCGGAATGGTGATCAAGATGACGGCGAACAGGGCAAGGCCAATCGCCAGCGGAGCAAAGCCGGCCGGAGCGCCCTTGGAGGTGACGCCAATGATCACGAACAGGAATAGCGCTGTCGCCACGATTTCGGCCACGGCGGCCGCGAACATCGGATAGTGGCCAGGCGAATGCGCGTCATAGCCATTGGAGGCGAAATTGCCGAGATCAGCCACCTTGCCGGCGTCCATCAGAACCGAATGCCCGATGACCGACCACAGGAATCCAGCCGCCACGGCGCCAATCACCTGGGCGACAATATAAGGTATTGCCTCTGACGGCGAATGCCGGCCGGCCGCCACCAGCCCGACTGTTACCGCCGGATTGAAATGGCCGCCCGAAATATGCCCGACCGCGTAGGCCATCACCGTCACCGAGATGCCGATGGTCAGGGCAACATGCAAATAGCTGCCGTTGATCAAGCCAAGCGCGCCCGCGCCGCACACCGCGGAAACGAGCATGAATGTGCCGAGGAATTCTGCTGTTAGCTTCTTCATCATGAGATTTAGCCCCCCTGTTTTCGATCGCGAGACGTGCAGACGTGATTCGCCTGGCCGCGCGGGGAACCTGCGGCGTTCGTATGAAATAGGCAAGACGGGGGACTGGGCTGGCCGGCGCCGCAGCTGGGGTAGGCCATCAGGCGCGCGCAGTGTCGGCACCCATCGCGGCGATGGCGTCGGCACAACCGGAAGGGCGTGGACCGCATGTTTCTCGCGGTCCAGGCGGCACTTTGCCGTGGGCTGACCGTATCCCGGCCAACCGTGGCGCCCCAATTGCCGAGGGCGCCAGCTGGTTTGTCAGGCAGAAAGGTTTAGCTGCGGCACGGCGTCGCGGAGGCAACGCAAACGACCTTGAACAGGTCACGGTGGCAATTGACGTTGCCACCCAGGGCGTTCGACCAGTTCGCGTAGTAGTTGCCGACGCGCTGCGAGGCGGTCGACTGCCAGTCATTGATCGCGGCCACCGTCGTGCGTTCATCGGTGCCCCACAAGCCGTGGCCGACCGAGGTGATGGTCAAGGGATTGGCGAGGCATCGTACAAACTTGGCCTGGTTGGCTGATGCTGTCGATACGCCGGGACCAAAGCTCGCGATCAGGGCTGCGGAGGCTGCTGCGGCAAGAACGGCGACTTTGAGGGCCATGACGGTTCTCCTGGGTTTGGGTCCGTGGTTGACTTGACCTGGAGTATAGATCGTGGCGTCTGATTTCGCCCTGAATGTGGTGTTCATCGCTGGTTCATAGGCCGCCGCCTCGCCGGCGCTCAAGTCAGTTTCCTCGACCGGAGTGAGGTCGCGATGCACGCTGTCCTGTGGCGGTTGACCGCCTGCGCATTGATGCTGGCCGCGGCCTCCATCGCCCAAGCCGCGGACATGATCGGCAACTGCGAAATGAGCGGCAAGAAGGGGGACATGGCCATCTCCGCGCCGGTCAAGGCCGGGCTGCTGACGGTCGCGGTCAGCCTGCCCGCACCCATGTGGTGGAACGGCGAGGCACCCGAAAGCATCAAGGATGGGTTTGAGTTCTGCCTGGCCGCCAATGTTGCCTGGCACGCGGGCTTCGACAAGATGCAGGTGGTCAATGTCGATTGGGCACCGCTTTTATCGGGTCAGGTCAAGGCGTTTGACTTGGCCTTGTCGGAAGTCGCGATCTCTGATGACCGGCGCAAAACGGTGGACTTCTCGCCCCCTTATTTCAGGACCGATCTCGGCGTGCTGACGAAGAAAGACGCGGTTGTTGACGCGAAGTCGATCAAGACCATGCGCGTCGGAGTGCAACAAGGCACCAGCGCGGCCGCCTTCGCTGCCAGCACATTGAAACCGAAATCGGTCAGTACGTTCGCCGAATTGGGCGATCTGTTCGCGGCGCTACGGTCCGGCCAGATTGATGCGGCGGTGACCGATTTCATGATCAGCGCGGCCGAGGTAGGAATCGAGAGCGCAGCCTTGAGCATCGCCGGCCGCTACCACACAGCCGAAGGCTTTGGCGCGGTATATCCCAAGGGCTCGGCGAACGCGGCGACGTTGGACCAGATTTTCAAGTCGCTCGAGGCCGAAGGAACCGAAGCCGCGCTCGCCCGGAAATATCTATGGGGCGTGTCGGGAGTGGTTCCCGAAAGCATCGCCTATTTTGACCCGTGAAGCTCATCCGGATCGCGAGGTCGATTCAAGAAACGCCCTTTGATTTGGGCAACTCTGACCCTTCCTGCAAACGGGTCAACAATCTACAAAGACCAAAATGTGCGCGGCCCAATGCGGTATTGCTCAACCATAACTGGCAAAGACTGTCGTCTCGCCATTGGCCTGAAACAACAACACTTTATAGGGTTCGTGGGCACCAAGCTCCATGCCGGGAGAGCCCAGGGGCATACCGGGCACAGCCAGCCCGCGGGCCGTTGGTCGCTCCTGAATCAGGCGAAGAACATCCAAAGGCGGTACGTGACCTTCGATGGCATAACCGTCGATCTCTCCGGCGTGACATCCTTGAAGTGCTTCTGGCGCGTTAAGACGTGTGTGGACCGGGGTCATGTCTGCGACATCAGTTAGATTGACCGGGAGGCCCGCATCCGTCATCGCCTGGGCCCACTTGTGGCAGCACTCACACCCCGAACTGCGAAAGAACAAGTAGCCACCCGCCAAAGCCGTTTGCGTCCTGAGTAAACCCAACAAGGGCGTCGCGATAAGCAGTGTCCGCCTGGTCAGTTTCATCGCCTTGCCTCCCGAAAGATCATTGTCGCAGAACGTACCATAAGGCGGCAGGGGCGATCACACTTTGCCGTGATGCTTGCGACGACAAGTACCAGGCAAGACCAGCGCGCATTATTTTGGAGTGACGATATTAACCTCAATCAGAGTGCACTCGACCACGCCATTGCGATGAGTCCCGATGAACTGGTGGCCTAGCGCCTCGCACAACTCCCGGAAATCGTCCGGGGCCAGCGGGTCGGTGCTGAGAACCTCGACACGAGTACCCGGTTCCAAGGTTCGCAAAATCCGGCGCAGCTTGAAAAAGGGCAGCGGGCAGGTCAGGCCCGTGGCGTCGATACGGATCGCGGTCACTGCTGGGCCTGGAACGCGCGACGGTGTGTGGTTACGGGGCACCGGGTTGAACTTGCCGCAGGCCAATGCCAGCACTTTGCCATGATCTGGGCTTCGATCTGGTGGCGGCGGGTTTTGGCTGGGGGAGCATTCACGATGTTGAAAACCGTTCTGTCCGTGTTTGCACTGAGTGCCGCCATCGCGCCAGCCGCCATGGCGGATGTGCCGGTCGCCGTGGGGCAGGGCAATGGTTGGCATGGCCACCAAGCGCGCCATCGCTTGGCCCATGCGACCCGCCGCCACGGGCCCGAAGCAATTTACTATTCGGGGGCCTATGCGTCCGTCAGCCGCGATAACGGCGCAACAATCATTCATGCCTATCCTGGTGTCGACGTCTATGTCGGTGGCGAGGGCGGCGTCAACGTCTCCGTAGGCTACTAAGGCGATTGGATCGAGCGGGCCAGCGGGATTATTATGGCCCGGGAAACGTTGGAACTGGGCGCTGCCATCATTCGGAGACGAGCACGATGGACTATCTGCGACATTTCGCCCGAACCGTCGAGGCGGTCCGAAAGGAAGGCCGCTACCGGGTATTTGCCGATATCGTGCGCCAGCGCGGTGCGTTCCCGTGTGCCAACCACCATGTGGACGGCCAAAAGCGGCCAGTCACGGTTTGGTGCTCCAACGACTATCTGGGAATGGGCCAGCATCCAGAGGTGATCGCGGCGATGCACGCGGCCATCGATGCGGCGGGCGCTGGGTCGGGCGGCACGCGCAATATCTCGGGCACCACCCATTATCATGTCGAACTCGAGCGTGAGCTTGCTGACTTGCACGGCAAGGAGCGCGCGCTGCTGTTCACGTCGGGCTACGTGGCCAACGAGGCGGCCCTGTCGACCTTGTCCCGTCTGATGCCTGGCGCGGTGATCTTCTCCGACGCGCTGAACCATGCTTCGATGATCGAGGGCATCCGGCACGGGGGCGCGGCAAAACGGATCTGGAAGCACAATGATCTCGAAGACCTGGAGCGCAAGCTCGCGGAAGTGCCGGCCGGCTTGCCGAAGCTGATCGTGTTCGAGTCCGTCTACTCAATGGACGGCGACATCTCTCCGATCGGTGCGATTTGCGATCTTGCCAAGCGCCATGGGGCATTGACCTACCTGGATGAGGTTCACGCCGTCGCCCTCTACGGACCACGGGGCGCTGGCGTCGCCGAGCGCGATGGGGTGATGGGGCGGGTGGACATCATCAATGGCACACTGGCCAAGGGTTTTGGGCTAGTCGGCGGCTACATCGCTGCCGCCGCGCCGATCATCGATGCCGTGCGCAGCCATGCCTCGGGTTTCATTTTCACATCATCGCTGCCGCCCGCGGTGGCGGCGGGTGCGCTTGCCAGCGTCCGGCATGTGAAGGCCAATTCCGGGCTGCGCCAAACGCTGCACGCCCGATCCGCCGAATTGAAACGCCGGCTGACCGAAGCCGGGTTGCCGGTATTGGACAATCCCAGTCATATCGTCCCGGTGATGGTTGGCGATCCAGTATTGTGCAAGGCCCTGACCGACGAGCTGCTGGACCGGTTCGCGATCTATGTTCAACCGATCAACTATCCCACCGTGCCACGCGGGACCGAGCGCATCCGCTTGACGCCCAGCCCCGTCCATGGCGCGGGAGATTTCGATCATCTGGTTTCCGCGCTCGCCACCTTGTGGGCGGAGATGCGGCTGCGCAAGGCAGCTTGACCAAGCACGGCCTTCGTTGCCAGGACCGCATCGATGATGCGGTCCTGGCACCCATGTTTGAGCGCGCCAGGCCTCCCAAAATAGAAAACCGCCCGAGAGCGAAACTCTCGGGCGGTTTTCTTGTCGTTGCGTCAGCTGAAGAGAGCCGGGTTGGCCGCTATTGGGTTACAGCGGCGGCCTTCAATTTCTTGTCGCATTGGCTCCAGAACTGGGGCCACTTGAGGCCGTTGGTGGTGCCGTCGGCCTTCGCCTTCTTCCACTCCGAGCCGCATTCCTTGATCCGCTTGTCCATGGCAAGCTGGCCGGCCGTCTTCGGCTTGCCATTTGCGTCCATGGTCGCCGGCTTGGCCATCGTGTCGGTCGGCTCGGCGGGCGCTGCCGTGGTTGCCGCGACCACGGGGGCCGTGGTGGTCGTGGCGGGCTTGGCCATCGTGGTGGTGGTGGCTGCCGGAGGGGTCGCCGTGGTCGTCGTCGCCGTTGTGGCCGGCTTCTTCATGGTGTCAGTCGCGGGAGCCTTCATGGCGTCCGTCGCCGGAATCCCGGCCTTGGTCAAACAAGCGCTGACAAAGTCCTTCTTCTTTTGGGTGCCGGTCGTGCCGGCGTCCTTGGCCGTCTTCCACTGCGCGTTGCAGTCCTTCTTGGCCTTGACCATCGCCGGATCCATGGTCGTGGTATCGGTGGCAGCGACGGTCGTTGTCGCAGCGGCTGGTGCAGCCGCCGTGGTCGTCGTCGTCGTGGTGGCTGCGGTGCTGCCCTTCTTCAGGCACGCCTTCAAGAAGTCCTGATAGGTGGCGCCATTGGTGGTCTTGGCCGCGGTCGCATCGTTCCACTGCTTGTTGCAATCGGCCATGTTGGTGGCGGAGGCCGGATTGGCCGTGACGGTGACTGCGCCAACTGCGATCACAGCAGACAGCGCCAGAGCAAAGTGCATCGGTTTCATTTCAAGCCCTTCTTTCAGTCGTCGTTGTGCCGCGTCGCGAACTTCAGCAAACCACCATGGCTGCCGGTGAAATCTCTGATGCCTTGAACCAAGGCGAGCAACGGACTCATCAAATTTCGCGCGGCTATGCGCTGCTTTACACCGCAGTAGAAGGCTGAAATAGGGCGAATTTGCTGGCGATGCCCAGCTTTTTGCAATGGTTTTATTGCGACGGGAATTCAAAATACGCTGGAGTTAAGGTCAAACCCGTATCCAGCCACCTTGCGTCAGGTGCTCCTGGGGCTGAAAACGGCTCTTGTAACTCATCTTGCGTGAGCCCTTGATCCAATAGCCCAGGTAGGCATAAGGCACGCCAAGCCGCCGGGCGTGCTCGATCTGCTCCAGAATGATGTGGGTTCCCAGGCTCTGGGCGGAGCTGGCCGTGTCATAGAAGCTGTAAACCAGCGAAATGCCGTCGCTCAGCCGGTCGGTCAGGCATACGCCCAGCAGCGGCCATTTGTGAAACTCGCTCGACAGGCCGCCTGGCTTGCGCTGGCGGTATTCCGTGATGGTGGTTTCGACCAGCGTGTCCTTCACCATCATGGTGTAGTCCTGCACGCTCATGTCCGACATGCCGCCCTCGGCATGGCGGCTGGCGATATAGTCGCGAAACAGATCGTACTGCTCTTCGGTTGGCTCGGAGGGCAGGCGGCGCGCAACAATGTCATGATTGCGCTCGAGGGTTCTGCGCATGGTGCGGCCCGGCGAGAACTGGTCGACCAACACGCGCACCGAAACACAAGCACTGCAGCCATCGCAGTAGGGCGTGTACGCTATGTTTTGACTGCGCCGGAACCCGGTCCGCAGCAGGTGATCGATCACGGCCGGAGGCTTGCCCTCATTCAGATGGGTAAACACCTTGCGCTCGCGCCTCCCGGGCAGATAGGGGCAAGGCTGCGGCGATGTGATGTAGAATTCCGGGAAGTCGCGCTTTTGTTCGGTCAAGGCCAGCCATATCCACGTTGAGCCTCAAGCCATAGCATACCGCACGCTGTCGTGGACAAGACACAAAGGTGTGGCGCTCTGCCACAAATCCGGCGCGAGGCTGGTTTCTGCTGGGAATGCGGGGCTCTGGCAGCGATTGAACGTTGATGCAACTCGTGGCGGACGCCAATGGTGTTCCCCGCCCGAGAATAGAATCCGATTTGCAACGTTTTATAGGTCACGGGGGAAATGAATCGCGTGAGCGACGAATTCCGAGAACGCATGGTGGCGTTTCTGCCGCGTCTGCGGCGGTTCGCGTATGCCTTGTCGGGCGACGCCGCCCAGGCGGATGATTTGGCCCAGGATGCCTGTGTTCGGGCGCTGATGCATCGCGACCAGTGGCAGGCTGGAACGAAGTTTGAAAGTTGGATGTTTCGGATTACCCAGAATCTCTGGATAGACAAGCGGCGTTCGGTGAAATCGAGAGGCGTTCATCAGGATATCGATAGCGTCGTTGAGCCAGCTGGCGTCGACGGCCGCGACGTAACCGAGGGGCGGTTGACGTTGGCTGCGGTGATGAAGGGGATGGAAGTGCTCAGCGACGATCAGCGGGCACTGATGGCTTTGGTTTGTATCGAGGGAGCTTCGTACAAGGAGGCTGCCGAGGCGCTTGGGGTGCCAATCGGCACGGTGATGAGCAGACTGGCGCGGGCCCGCCAGACACTACACGCTCAGTTGGTCCCGGCTGCACAGGTTCCGGCGAGTCTTAAGGAGAAAGCACGTGAGTGAGCCGAGCAAATTGCCGAGCAGGGATATGGGCGCCCTCTTGATGGCCATGATCGACGGCGAGGCCGACGCGGTCGAGGTGAAGCGGGTTCGCGCCGCGATGGCAGCCGATCCCAAGCTCGCCGCCGATGCCGAAGCTTACCGGCTGACAGGTCGTTCTCTCGCACGGCTTTTTGATGGAATCATGGCCGAAGCGGTTCCCGGCCAGTTGGTGCATACCGTGATGACGGCCGGTATCGAGGGGCGGCGAGCCGCTCCAGCGGTGCGTCTGGTGGTGGCGCGTGCTCCCCGCTGGTCGGGTTGGCTGGATGGTTGGCGTGCGCCGGCGGCGGTGTTCGCGGCTACGGCGATTGCCTTTTCCGCCGGATTGCTGGTGAATGGCGACGTGCTGCACTTGGCTGTGGCGCCGGTTACGCTGGCGAGCAACGATCCTTTGGTGGCCAATGGTGCGGTTGGCGAGGCGCTTTCGGTGTCTGTCACTGGCGCGGAGCGCAACGTGGTGACCAGCTCGGGCACCGTGAAGATCAAGATGGTGGAAACTTTCCGGGACAGCGCCGGGGCAGCGTGCCGCGAATACGAGGCGCAAGCGGTTGTCGGCCCAAGGCAGTTTGGTGTGGCCTGCCGCGAGCAAGGGGCTTGGCACGTGAAGGCTTTGCTGGTGGGTGGAGCCAGGACCGGCGGCCAGACGACCACGGCTGGCGATGAGTTGGGGACCGCCTTGGATGACATCGCGGCCCGGATCAAGTCAGGCGACGTGGTCAGCATGGAAGCCGAGCGTAAGCTGATCGCCGAGGGTTGGTGAGCACCCAAGGCTCACAGGGATCGCGGTCTGTTTGATGGGTCCGGCCAAGGCTGGACCCATTTCGTTTGTGAGGCGCGTTGGTCTGGTGTTTCCGCCAAGGAGATGCTCACGCTGACGCGGCCGCCGCCGGCCCAGACCTTGGCGGTTTGCCACAAGCCGCCTTAGGCTCAGACCGGCAACGGGTTGCGTTCGGTGAACCCGTGCTGGTGCCAATAAGGGTAAGCCGGAGTGACGGAACTCGCGGCGTCGAGCTTGGCGACTTGTTCGGTTGTCAGTCGCCAGCCAACGGCTCCGAGATTGTCCCGCAGCTGCTTTTCGTCCCGCGCGCCGATGATGACGCTGGCGACGGTTGGCCGGTGGGCGACCCAGTTGAGCGCCACCTGGGGCACTGACTTGCCGGCCTCGCCAGCCACCGCCTCCAAGGCCTCCACCACATTGTAGAGATGGTCATCGGCGACCTGCGGACCATTTGCCGCGGTCTTGTGCAGACGGCTGATTTTCGGCAGCGGCGCTCCCCGCCGGATCTTGCCCGTCAGCCGACCCCAGCCAAGCGGGCTCCAGACCATCGCGCCAACGCCCTCGGCCAGGCCAAGCGGCATCAATTCCCACTCATAGTCGCGCCCGAGAAGCGAATAATAAGTCTGGTTGGCGACATAGCGCGCATGGCCATAACGGTCCGAGATCGCCAGCGACTTCATCAGATGCCAGCCTGAGAAATTGGAGACGCCGAGGTAGCGCAGCTTGCCCGAGCGCACCATGTCGTCGAGCGTGCTCAAGGTTTCCTCGATCGGCGTCGTGGCGTCAAAGCCGTGCAGCTGGAACAGGTCGATGTAGTCCGTGCCGAGCCGCTTCAGGGCGCCGTCCACGGCCTGGATGAGATGATAGCGCGAGGAGCCGACATCGTTGGGGCCGTCGCCCGAGCGAAAGGTCGCCTTGGTGGATATCAACACCTTGTCGCGGCGGCCCTTGATCGCCGCGCCCAGCACCCGTTCAGCCTCGCCCGCCGAATAGACGTCGGCGCTGTCGAACATGGTCAGCCCGCTCTCGAGACAGACATCGACAATCCGGGTGGCACCCTTGGCGTCGGTGGAGCCCCACGCGCTGAAGAAGTCGCCCTTGCCGCCAAACGTGCCAGTGCCAAAGCTGAGCGCGGGCACCTTGAAGCCCGATGCCCCCAGTCGCCGGTAATCCATGCCAAAGCCTCCGATTGCCATACATCCGGCCTCTATAACAGCCCGAATGGCCGCGCGTTGTCTTGGGGAATCGGCAATGGTGCTACGATCGGCAAGGCTGACCAAGCCGACCCGGAAATGGAGGTAGGCGGAATGAGTGGAACGCAGCTGTTGTTGGCGTTTGCCGGCTGGGTTGCCCTGTTGCTGTGGGGCGTGCGCATGGTGCGCACCGGCATCACGCGCTCGTTCACCGGGCAAGTGCGTGGCTACGTGGCACACGCCGGACGCAATCGGGCCACCGCCGCGGGCATCGGACTTTGCGTCGCAACGCTGCTGCAAAGTTCAACCGCGACCGGTCTGATCGTGTCTTCGCTGGTCACCCGCGCCATCGTCGATCTGCCGACTGCGCTGGCCGTCATGCTGGGGGCCGATGTTGGCACCGCCTTGGCCGCGTTCATCTTCTCGGTGCGGCTGGCCTGGCTCGCGCCGCTGCTGATCGCCGGCGGCGTTTTCGGTTTTCTTGGCACCCGCGACGACCGGCGTCGATCGCTGGCGCGCATTGCCATCGGCCTGGGATTGACGCTGCTGTCGCTGCAACTCATCGGCGCCACGTCGAGCGAACTGCGTCAGGCACCTGGCTTTGCGATCGCCATCGGCCTGCTTGATGGTCAGCCGATCATTGCCTTCATTCTCGGGATCCTCATCACTTGGCTGGCGCATTCCAGCTTGTCGACTGTCATCCTGGTGATGTCGCTGGCCGCCTCCAGCGTCGTCTCGCTGCCGCTGGCCCTTGCTCTCGTGCTCGGCGCCAACGTGGGCGGCGCGCTCGCCCCTTACGTCGATCAGCTCGGCTCGCCACCACCCGGCCGCCGGGTGATGCTCGGCAACCTGATCATGCGCGGGGCGATGGCGGTCTTGGTGCTGGCGCTGCTGCTGCCGGTCGCGCCATCCTTGTTGCGACCGCTGCAAGACTTCTCGCCGGGTCATGCGGTGCTCGCGTTCCATGCGGTCTTCAACGTCTTGACCATGGCTGCCTTTCTACCGGTCACGGGTGCTGTCGCCGAACTGTGCCGCCGGCAATTGCCCGAGCCGGTCAGCAGTGGCGATCCCGGGCAGGCGCGCTATCTCGATGCCCAGGTCATCGACGCGCCGACCGAGGCGCTGGCCGCCGCCACCCGCGAGACGCTGGCGCTGGGCGATCTGGTCGCCGACATGCTCGACAGGAGCCTGGCGGTGTTCGAAAAGGACGACGCGCGTGGCATGAAGCAGATCGAGAAGGCGGACGACGCCGTCGACAAGCTTCACGAGGCGATTAAGCTCTATTTGATGAAGATTTCGAGCGCCGGAATGTCCGACGAGGACAGCCGCCGCTTTGTCGAAATCCTCACCTTCACCACCAATCTCGAGCACATCGGCGACATCATCGACAAGAACCTGATGGAGCTGGCGGCCAAGAAAATACGCCATAAATTCGCGTTTTCGCATGAGGGGCTGGATGAGCTTCGCCAAATCCACGGCCGGGTGCGCGACAACATGCGGCTGGCCTTCAACGTCTTCACGCTGCGCGACGTGCGGCTGGCGCGCAAGCTGCTCAATGAGAAACCGCTGCTGCGTGAAGCCGAGGTGCATTCGGCCAACAGCCACTTTGCCCGATTGCGGGCTGGACGGGCCGAGTCCATAGAAACCAGCGCCATCCATCTCGACATCATCCGCGATCTGAAACGCATCAACAGCCACCTGACATCGGTCGCCTATCCGATCCTGGAGGCAGCGGGCGAACTTTTGGAATCGCGCCTGCGCCACGATGGCGGTGGCGAGCGCATGGCCGATGGGCCTGGACTGTGAGCGCGATTGCGAAGGTAGTTGGAGACGGGCATGGTCAATCCGGTCCTGATAGAGATCGAGCGCGGCGGGCAGGTCGAGAGCTTGCACCGGGGCGCCGCGGTGGTGGTGGATGGCGCGGGCGCCGTGCCGCTGCGGATCGGCGACATTGACGCACCGGTCTTCCCGCGCTCCGCCGTCAAGGTCATGCAAGCGATCCCACTTTTGACATCCGGCGCGGCGCAGGCGTTCGGATTTCAAGCGCGAGAGCTGGCGCTGGCCTGTTCCTCGCACAATGGCGAACCGAGGCACGTTGAACTGGCAGTGTCGATGCTATCGCGCGCTGGCCTCGATCCCGGCGCACTCGAATGCGGCGCCCACGCGCCATCGTTTGCGCCGGCCGCGCGCGCTCTCATCCTGGCGGGCTTTGAGCCCTCGGCGCTGCACAACAATTGCTCCGGCAAGCATGCCGGGATGCTCGCGGTGGCGCGCCATCTGGGCGAGCCGGTCAAGGGGTATGTTCTGCCGGACCATCCGGTTCAAAAACGTGTCGCCCAAATCATGAGCGAGCTGGCTGGGGCAACGGTCAGCGCCGGCCGCTGCGCGGTCGATGGCTGTTCGGTGCCGACCTGGGCGCTGCCGCTGCAAGCCTGGGCGCGGGCTTTCGCTAGCATGGCGGTTGGTGGCGGGGTCACCACGGAATACCTGGCGGCGGGTCACAGCTTGATCGCCGCCTGCATGGCCGAACCGGCCTTTGTTGCCGGCGAGAAGCGCTTTTGCACCGGGGTGATGGAGGCGACTAACGCCACGGTCTTCGTAAAGACGGGTGCCGAGGGTATCTTTTGTGCCGCCCTGCCAGGCCGAGGGCTGGGCATCGCCCTTAAGATCGACGACGGCGCCACTCGTGCCTCGGAGGCCGCCATGGCAGGACTATTGAGCGCGCTGGTGCCTAGCCATGAGGCCCTGTTCGATCGCTGGACGCAGCGGCCCGTGCACAGCGTTGCCGGCGCGACGGTCGGCAGAGTGAGGTTGGCCGGCGACTTTCAGCAGGCGTGCTTGGGCCTTGGCAGAAACGTCCGCTAGGCTGTGCCGAATTTGGTTTCGATCTCGATCCCGATCGACTTCAGGAACCCGGTGGGCAGAATGCCGCCCGCGCACACGATGACGGCGTCGTTGTCGATCTTCGAGCGCTTGCCATCCTGCTGAAGTTCGATCGAGGAGCTGGCGATCGATTTGATCGTCGACTTCAGCCTCACATCAATCCTGCCAGCCTTGGCGAGCGCCTCCAACTTGTCCCGGTTCTTGGGCTTGAGGCGTGTGAAGGCATCGCTGCGGTAGGACAGGACGACCTTGGTGCCCTGCTCCTCGGCGATACTGACCGCAGCCTCGACCGCGCTATCTCCGCCGCCCACCACGGCAACCCGCTGGCCCCGGTATTGCTCTGGATCGATCAACCGGTAGACCACCTTGGGCAGCTCTTCGCCCGGCACATCCAATTTGCGTGGCGTTCCGCGGCGGCCGATGGCCAGCAAGACCGCCCGGGTCAGGTAGCGGGACCGTGTGGTCACCACCTCAAATCCACCACCAGGAAGCGGGGTCACCGTATCGACGCGTTCCTGAAAGTTGACCTTGATGGCGGTGCGATCCACCACGCTCTGCCAAAAGCCCAGCAGGGCCTCCTTGGTCGTTTCGCGAAAATTGACCTTGCCGACGATCGGCAATTCGGCCGGCCGGGTCATGACCAGCTTGCCGCGAGGGAAATGCGCAACCGTACCACCGAGGGTATCCTGCTCGACTGTCACCGACTTCAAGCCTTTTGCCTTGGCGCCGAGCGTTGCCGCCAAACCGGCAGGTCCAGCCCCGACGACCATGACGTCGAGCATTCCGGCGGCATTGGCGGGCCGCCCCTTCTGGCGGGCGATCGCGTCGATGGCTTGCCGGCCCTGCTCGATGGCGTTGCGGATGAGGCCCATGCCGCCCAATTCGCCAGCGATGTAGATGCCGGGCACATTGGTCTGGAATTCGGGGTCGACGTTGGGAATGTCGAGGCCGCGCGTCTCGGTGCCGAACACCAGCGTGATGGCATCGAACGGGCACGCCGCCTTGCAGGCACCGTGGCCGATGCAATGGGTCGGCTCGATCAGCTCGGCCTTGCCTTCGATCAGCCCGATGATCTCGCCCTCGGGGCACGCCGTAACGCAGGCGCCGCAACCCATGCAGAGGGCTTTCTCGATCACCGGATGCAGGCTAGCCGGCTCCGTGAGACCGGAGGTCTTGGCCGCCTCGCGGGTCGCGATATACCGGCTCTCGGCCTTGCGCCGCCTCCGGTAGAACAGCGACCAGATCAAAAGCAGAGGAACAGCATAAACGACAAGAAGCGGATCGAAAGGCATTGGCCTCAGCCCCCAAAAGCGCAAAGCGCGGTCCGACGCTGGCCGCGAACAGTTCCGACACGTCAGCAGCCAAATGCTGAAATACGACACAAGCGTTAAAAAGACCGTCGCGCGGCCGCGCCCCGCCGCGACCGCTTAACAACCCCTAAACCTTGTTTGTGGCAGGATGCGGAAATCCGGGGCGTCGCGTGTCGCGACCGGGGCACGACAAGTCGAGCTGGGGAGGCACCGAGTGTCTGGCGTCGTTCATTCCATGTCCGCATCGCCGGTCTCGGGCGATCTCAAACCCAAGCGGCTTGGGGGCGTGATCTTTGCGCTGGCCATGCTGGCTGTGCTTTTGGTCGCCTGGTTGCATCGGCAGGATAACTGGATCTCGCCGCAGACGGGCCTCGGCTATCAGCTGGGGATTATCGGCAGCGTGATGATGCTGCTGTTGCTGGTCTATCCGCTGCGCAAGCACTACCCCGGCCTCGAATGGCTGGGACAGGTCGGCGATCTGTTTCGCATCCACATGGTACTGGGCATCGTCGGGCCGCTTCTGGTGGTGCTGCATTGCAATTTCCAACTTGGCTCCATCAATAGCGATGTGGCGCTGGGTGTGATGCTGGTGGTGGTGGCGAGCGGAATCATCGGCCGCTATCTTTATGGCCGCATTCATGTCGGGCTCTATGGCCGCAAAGCCGAGCTGCGCGATCTCGTCCATGACGCCGAAGCGGTGAAGGCCATTCTTGGTCACGATGTCGCGGAGGCTCCCGCGATCATCAAGGCGCTCAGCGATTTCGAAGCGGAATCGCTGAAGTCGACCAGTCCGTTGGTCGCGCTTCGCCTGGGATCAGCAACCCGGCGCGGCCGCAAATTGCTTGGCGGTCCCCTGTTGCAGCTGCTCGAGCGGCAAGCCGCCGAAGGTGCCTGGCCCGCCGACCTCAAGGAGGAGCGCCGGGAGGCGGCTCTGCTGCATCTGGAGCAATATCTGGCGGCGATCCGCCAAGCCGCGGCGTTTGCCATGTACGAGCGGCTGTTCGCGATCTGGCATGTACTGCATATGCCGATGTTTTTCCTGCTCATGTTCGCGGCCATCGCCCATGTCGTGGCGGTTCATCTCTACTAGACGGAACGGACATGCTGCGGCGATTTGGACCTCTGCTGGCGATGGTTTTGCTCGCTGGCCTTTTTGCCGCGAACGGTGCCCGCGCGGCCACGATCTTCGACCAGCTGGTCACTCCGGGTGCGCTGTCAAAGGCGCACGAAAAGCTCGAGACCGATTGCCTCAACTGCCATAAGCCGTTCGTCAAGGGTGCGCAGGACGACCTGTGCGCCGGCTGCCACAAGGACATCGCCGCCGACATCGCGGCCAAACGCGGTTTCCACGGCCGCAATCCTGCCGTCGCGGTGGCGGGTTGCAAAACATGCCACATCGAGCATGGCGGCCGGGCCGCCGACATCACCCGGCTCGACCGCAAGGTCTTCGACCACAATCTGACGGACTTCGTGTTGACCGGCGGCCATATCAAGACCGCGTGCGATGACTGCCACAAGCCCGGCACCAAATTCCGGACCGCTCCGCGCGCCTGCATCAGCTGCCACCACAAGGACGACGTCCACAAGGGCAGCCTGGGTGAAGGCTGTGCCGCCTGCCATGGCACCGCGAGTTGGAAGACGGTGAGCTTCAACCACGACCGCGACACCAAATATCCGCTGACGGGAGGCCATGCCAAGGTCAGTTGCGAGGGCTGCCACAAGGGCGAACCCAAGACGCATCCGACGCCAACGGAATGTGCCGCTTGTCACGGCGCCAAGGACCCCCACAAGGGCACGCTCGGGCCGCGCTGCGAGGCCTGCCACAACACGACCGACTGGAAGCAGGTGCTGTTCGATCACGATCAGTCGGCGTTCCCGTTGATCGGCAAGCACGCCAAGACCACGTGTGCCAGCTGCCACAAGACCCAGGACTTCAAGGCGACCCCGATCGCTTGTGCCCCCTGCCATGAGGACAAGCACCACGAAGGCAGGCTCGGACCCGATTGCGGCGGCTGCCACAACGCCGTCGACTGGAAGATGGTGCGGTTCGATCACGAGCGGGACGCCCGCTATGCCCTGGACGGCGCCCACGCGATCATCGCCTGCGAGACTTGCCACGTTGAAAAGAGCCCAGCCTCGCTGCGGCTGCCGACCGATTGCGTCGCCTGCCACAAGGCCGAGGACGTCCATCATGGCGCCTTCGGCGACGATTGCGCCCAGTGCCACCGTGCCGACAGCTGGAAGAAGGCGTTCATCCGCCGTTGAACTCATCCACACAATAATGGCGCGAGTGCCCTATCGCCGCCATGCGGGCCTTGCTACATAAATGTCCGATTCGCCGGCTGCGGGGGGCACCGGCGATCTGGCAACCAAGCTCGTATTCAGTCGCTTCGGACCCGGCCAATGCGCAATCGCCCTCGGCATAGGGTTCGCAGGAGCGCTCGTGCGGCGGGGCAACGCGGGGCTAATAGCGACGGTCAACCAGGCTTGCGCAAGACGTGCGAGCGGTTGGCTAAGTCGCGCGCTCACGCTGTTTTTTCTCGCTATGGTGATTGCGGCGAGCGCTGGAGTTTCTGCGCGGGCACAGACGGCGGCGGCCCCGGCTGACGGTACGATCACCGTCGATTCCAATTTCGACCATAGCAAGACGGCCTTTCCGCTGACGGGCGCGCACGCCAAGGCCGCTTGCGAAACCTGCCACGTCAGAGGCCAGTTCAAGGGCTTGCCGGTAGCCTGCGCCCAGTGTCACGGGAGCGCCAGGGGCACCGCGTCAACCGAGCGCGCCAAGAGCCCCAACCATATTCCCTCGAGCAACGCCTGTGGCGACTGCCATACAACGCAAACCTGGAGTGGTGCGCGCTTCAACCACGCGGCAGCCAGCCAGCCTTGCGCGAGCTGCCACAACAACCAGATCAGCAAGGGCAAATCGGCGACCCATATCGCCAGCGGCGAGCGCTGCGAGGCGTGCCATTCATCGACGACCTGGACTCCGATCCGGGTAGACCATGCCGAGGTCAAGGGCAACTGTTTCTCGTGCCACAACGGCGTGCAGGCCACCGGCAAGTCGAGCAATCATGTGCGCACCTCGAACAGCTGTGAGGATTGCCACAACACGGCGGCGTGGGGTGTACCCCGGTTTGATCACACCGGCATCGCCGGCCCCTGCGCGTCCTGCCACGATGGCCAACTCGCCACCGGCAAGAACGCTCTGCACATGCCAACGAGCTCGCGCTGCGAGGCGTGCCACACCAGCACCACCGACTGGCGATCGCCGCGCATGGACCATACCCAGACCAATGCGCCTTGCTTCACCTGCCACAACAACCAGACGGTCGCGGGCAAGCAGCCCAACCATCCGCTGACGACCAACAGTTGCCAGGATTGCCACACGCCGGCGGGCTGGGCGGCCAATCATTTTGACCACACCGGCATCACCGACAACTGTGTGCGCTGCCACAATGGCACGACGGCCGATGGCAAGGCGTCATGGCATGTCGCCACCACCGACATCTGCGCGGACTGCCACGTCACCTCCGATTGGGTGACGATGCACTTCGATCATACGCAGGGGATCGGCACATGCGCGAGCTGCCACAACGGCACGGGCGCGCAAGGCAAGGGCGCGGGGCACGTTCAGACGTCCAATCTGTGCGACGCCTGCCACGTGATCAGCAGCTGGAAGACCATGCACTTCGATCACAACCAGGCTCAAGGCAGCTGCTCGACCTGCCACAATGGCATCGCGGCGCAAGGCAAATCGTCCAACCATTTGCCGACCAGCAATCGGTGCCAGGCCTGTCACGTGGTTACCAGTTGGACGTCGGCGAAATTCGACCATACGCAGACGACGTCACCCTGTTCGACCTGTCACAACGGCAGCCTTGCTGATGGCAAGCAGGCGACCCATATCGCCTCGACCAATTCTTGCGGCTCCTGCCACACGACCGCCAATTGGACCTCGGCCCATGTCGACCACACTCAGGTCATGGGCACTTGCTTCAGTTGCCACAATGGCACCGTCGCGACTGGCAAGGCGGTCAGCCACATCCCGGCTGCGAACACCTGCTCGGACTGCCACAACACCACGGCCTGGACCAGCGCGGTGTTCGACCATTCCAAAGTCACCCAGCCGTGCGCGGCTTGCCACGATGGCACCACCGCAACCGGCAAGCCGACGACCCATGTTCCGTCCACCAATTTCTGCGACGCCTGCCATGTCACCGCCAATTGGACGACGATGCATTTCGACCACGCCCAGGTGGTCGGAACCTGCGTCAGCTGCCACAACGGCACCATCGCCACCGGCAAGGCCACCACGCATGTGCCGGCGACCGATGCGTGCGTGCTGTGCCATTTGACGACGGTGTGGACGACGATCCACTTCGACCACTCCCAGACAACCGCGACTTGCGTCACATGCCACAACGGAACCATCGCCACCGGCAAGGGGCCGACCCATATCGCGACCACGACGTATTGCGCAGGTTGTCACGTCACCAGCTTATGGACCGGGGTGGTGATGACCCAGGCGACGCACGCCTACGTCATCGGCACCTGCTTCAGCTGCCACAACGGCACGGTTGCTAGCGGCAAACCGCTCAACCACGTGCCCGCGACCAACACTTGCGAGAATTGCCACACCACGGCGACTTGGCTGAACGCGCTGTTTGACCACAGCCAGGTCACCCAGCCCTGCGCGGCCTGCCACAACGGCACCACAGCCACAGGCAAATCGCCGACCCACTTGCCGACATCCAGCGCCTGCGATGCCTGCCACATCACGGCCAACTGGACGACGATGCACTTCGACCACAGCCAGGTCACGGCCGCCTGCGCCACCTGCCATGATGGAACCACCGCGGTCGGCAAGTCGCCGACCCATCTGCCAACATCTAGCGCCTGCAATGCGTGCCACGTCACCACCGACTGGGTGACCATGCATTTCGACCACAGCCAAGTGACGGCGACTTGCGCGACCTGCCATGATGGCACCCAGGCGGTGGGAAAATCACCGACCCACGTCAACACCTCGCAGCTCTGCGACAGCTGCCACGTCACCACAGACTGGGTGACGATGCACTTCGATCACAAGCAGGCAAATGGCACATGCTTCAGCTGCCACAGCGGCGCGATCTCAGGCATCGTTGGCAAGCCAACCAATCACATCGCCGCGACGAATCTGTGCGAGGCCTGCCACACCTCAACGCTCTGGACCAACTATAGTGTTGATCACAACCAGGTTCAGGGAACCTGCGCCTCCTGCCACAACGGCACCATCGCGACCGGGCAGGGTCTGACCCATATCAAGGTGAAGCCCAATTGCGGCGACTGCCATGTCACCAGCAACTGGGTGACCTTGAACATGAACCACACCGACGCCATCGGCACTTGCTACAGCTGCCACAACGGCACCGCGGCGACCGGCCAGAGCACCAAGCACATCAAGACGACGACCTATTGCGAGGGCTGCCACAACACCGTGGCTTGGACCGGGGTGGTGATGACCCAGGCAACCCACGCCTACGTGATCGGCACCTGCTACAGCTGCCACAACGGCACCACGGCGACCGGCAAGGGCACCACCCACATCAACACCACGACCTATTGCGAGGGCTGTCACAGCACGGCCGCCTGGACCGGTGTCACCATGACCGCCGCCCAGCACGCCTACGTGGTTGGCCGCTGCGACAGTTGCCACAATGGTGTCATCGCCAAGGGCAAGCCGAACAGCCACCCCAATATCGGTGTCAAGGACTG
>Ga0075021_10000078_pt1 | contig 50709 bp, 42 predicted proteins | sample ColStrG_CSR_2012_FD_72749 | JGI IMG/M metagenome (GOLD analysis project Ga0075021, IMG submission 72749) | Freshwater sediment microbial communities in response to fracking from Pennsylvania, USA - Cold Stream Run_MetaG_CSR_2012 | ecosystem: Environmental > Aquatic > Freshwater > Creek >...
CGGCTGGCAGCGATTGAACGCCGAGTACGCCAAGCAGTTCGGCGTTGAAACGCCCAACTGGCCGCCTAGCGCCCCGAAGCGTTGAAACGTGGGAGGAGCAGGATCAGGGCCCAAGGAAAAGGAGAAAAAAATGTCTTACGTCAATTCAGTGACGACAAGCCAGCAGAAAGCGGCCTTCGTCGCCGCCAGGACTACCCCCAAAACCAAGACCATGCATTTTGCACTTTGGATCTTGCAAGTGCTGTGGGGCGTCTTCTTTTGCTTCACTGGTTTCGGCAAAATCATGTGTTACAGGCCTGACGTCTGGAACCATACGCTCCATCAACCCGTGGCATGGTTCTCCGCCGTGCCGCAGGGCCTGTTCGTCTTCATCGGGGTCTGTGAGTTTCTTGGAGGCGTCGGCCTGATCCTGCCGGCGATGACCGGAGTCAAACCGAAACTCACGCCGTCTGCTGCCCTTGGCCTGACACTGGTTATGATGCTCGCGGCTATATTTCACATCGTGCGCGGCGAGTACAGCTTTTTTGTGCCCATGAATCTGGTGCTGGGAGGGGTCGCCGCATTCATCGCGTATGGCCGATTGATGGCCAGGCCTATCGAGCCGTCGTCGATCAGCACCCTCCGCTTGCTTGCAGGTCAGGCGGTTCTCGGTGCGCTGGTTCTCGTGGGTTTCGCTCCCATCTGGTACCAGGTGAAACAGACTCCCTAGCAGCTCCCAGCCCGTCAGGGCAAAGTTAGGCGTGGGGAAAAATCATGTCGAAGAAGGGTGGCATCATCGGGGTATCAGATCATGGGGGTTGGGCGGTGCTAGTGACCGTGGCGCGTGATGGGACGCTCCTCGACCGCCGCCGGGTGGAACTGGTGGGCGAGGGCCTGCCGAAGCTTCCGCATCACAGCGAAGGCCAAGGGCTCCCGCTCGACCAAGCCGTGGAGTTAGTAGAGCGCGTGCGAGTGTCGGCGGAAAAGCACGCGGTGCTTGCCTTGGACGCTGTCACCACAGCGGTGCCGGGGATCCTTGGTGTCGCCCTCCGCAAGTGCCAACAGCTTCCACCCACGATTGCTGAGCGAATCAAGGACTACCGTGCGCAGAACGTTGCCGACTGGGTCATGTACCGGAGGGCTCTGGCCTCCGCGGCCGAGGCACGGGGTTGGCCCGTTCACTGGTACGACGCAAAGAGCATATTGGAAATGGCCCGCAAGGCGCTGCAGGTAGAGGACCTCGACGCGCACTTCCTCCAGGTGCGGAGGGCCATCGGGCCACCCTGGAACAATGACCACAAACTCGCAATGGCGGCGGCAGTAGTCACAGCGCCCGCGGCTGTGGAGTAAGCCGCGGAGCTTAGAGTAAGGTTCTTTTAAGTGCCGGACAAATTAATCCTGAAAGATGCCACCAAAAGCTATGTCAAACGTAACCCTTTCCAAAAAGCAACGTGAAGAACTACTCGCAGCACTGAAAGCCCGCTTTGAGAAAAATAAGAACCGCCACAAAGGTCTTGCGTGGGCCGAAGTGCAAGCAAAGCTGGAAGCTAATGCTGAAAAACTGTGGTCAATCCACGAAATGGAGAGAACTGGCGGTGAACCGGATGTTGTTGGTCACGATAAAAAGACGGGCGAATACATTTTCTATGATTGTTCCGCGGAAAGTCCTAAAGGCCGCAGAAGTCTTTGCTACGACCGTGAAGCGCTGGATGCGAGGAAAGAAAATAAGCCAAGAGATAACGCGATTGATGTGGCGGCGGCCATGGGCATTGAGCTCTTAACGGAAGAACAATATCGAGAGTTGCAGAGACTTGGAGATTTCGATACGAAAACTTCGAGCTGGGTGAAAACACCTTCTAATATCAGAACACTCGGCGGCGCCCTCTTTTGCGATCGGCGCTTCGATACTGTTTTCGTGTATCACAACGGTGCGGAATCTTACTACGCCGCGAGAGCGTTCCGTGGCTCGCTGAGGGTCTAAACCTGCGCTCTGGGATTCTTAGTATCTTCTTTGATTTTTGCTTTGACTCTGCCCGCTGTGACGAAAACGCGTCAGTCCCCATGGCGTGAGGACAATCTAGTTTGTTCGTTGGCCCAAGTCTGTGACGTGTGAACATCCCCACTCAAGCCAAAACCGGGCTTGAGTGGGCCACCCTGTCCGGCCCCCTAGCCTTTACTCAGCCGTTCAAGCTCCTCTAGGGTAATGACGGGAACACTGCGCGTACTGCTGCAGGCCGACGAGACAAATGAGACGGCGCTAGAATCAGCCGTCGGTCTGCCCATCCTCGACAAAACGGGTGCAGGCGCTATGGGCAGGAAGTGCTCATGAATCGACCACTGCTTTCTGAATTTGTCTCCTTCTCGGACAGTGTCAAGTTTTTGAATTAATACTTCCCACGTCTCTTGGAGAAAGCTGGCGGTCTCGTTGAGCAGCCTGGCATAGAGTCGTTTCGACTCGACCATTTGTTCGGCCGTGAGACGTGCTGCTTTCATCCAAGAAAGCTTGACTTCCTCAAGAAATTCTCGCTTCGGCAAAAACTGGCGCGAGGTCTGGATGCCACGGCCCAGCACGGGATTGTGCAGGATGGTGTCTCGATATTCCTGAACCTCGACAAGTCCGCCTCGGTGCTTACTTAGCTTCTGGCGATCGGCGGAGCAGCACAATTGATCCTTCCGCAATGGGAGAAAGCGATGGATAGCGCAAAATCGGGCAAGATTTCCCTTGCGGAAATGCAGAATGCAAGCGCGTTGTCGCCGCATGCGTCAAGAAGTGAGAAGACATCCTCTGGGAATTCGCCCTCATCCGCATTCACCCGCTCGGCCGCCCGACCCAAGTAATAGAGCACCGAATAATGGTGCATGGCGAGCTGTTCTTGCCTCTCACGTACGTCTGACCGAAGCCGTATCCAAGGATCTCGGTCTTGTGGGAAGGGGACGTTGCGGTCGATCCGGTTGGTCAGCGGAACGATATACCTGCGCCAAAAAATTTCATATGCCGGGAACGCTGCCGACACAAGTCTCCAGAGGCGCTGCTCGTGATGATCGCCGAAATGCGTAAGGGTAAATCCATCGAGGTTGTCAAAACTTCCCATATGCGCTCCACATTGGTCTCAATTCGAAGAATATCAGACCATCGACGGGACGGGTCGCCCACTCAAGCCCGGTTTTGGCTTGAGTGGAGCAGTTCGACGACTGGGCAAATTCTTCCCGCCGCTCTTTCGTGTTTTCGTGCCGTTCATTTCGACTCGATCTCGACCCGTCCCTCACCGCCGGGTGACTTCACCAACAGCAGGTCCCTCCACTCCACAGATCATCGCTTTGCGATGATCTGCTCCGGTCGGGATGACAGAGTTGAGAAGAGCTGAACATCCCCACTCGAGCCAAAAGCGGGCTTGAGTGGGCCACCCGTCCCGTCCACCCGTCGTATATTATTGCCCCAACAATCTATGAAATCTTCAAGCGAGCCGGTGGTGCGTTCGTCAGGCAGTGACCGTGTGCTGGTAATCATGGCGAAAGCACCGAGACCGGGCGCGGTGAAGACCCGCCTGGCATCCAGCCTTTCTCCCGCAGCTGTCACTGGTTTGTATTGCTGTCTTCTCGACGACACGCTGGCGCTGGCGCGGTCATTGGGCGATGTGGAAGTTGCCATCATGTGCCCGGACACCGACGTAAACGAGCTGGCGCAGTTGGCCGGCCCGCAGCTAGAAGGCAAAGACGCGAGCGTAGTTGCCCAGAAAGGTGAAGGCCTTGCCGCAGGCCTCATTTCGGTGTTTGCGCACTTTGCTGAAGGTCATCGACGACGCACCATCGCCTTCAACAGCGACAGCCCACACCTGCCGCGTTCAGTTCTCGAAGACGCGTTCGAAACGCTGGCCGCGCACGACGTAGTCGTGGGACCAACGCACGACGGAGGCTACTATCTCGTCGGGGCAAAGGCTTCTCATCCTACGCTTTTCGCAGGCGACGGAATGGGCACCAGCAGCGCGCTGGAGAGACTCCTGTCGCGCGCACGAACTCTTGCGCTCTCCGTAGGTTTCGCAGATCCTTTCTACGATATTGATGTGGTTGACGACCTGACCCGGCTGGCAGAGGAGTTGCGGTTGGCTCCGGCAAGGGCGCCTCGCACGGCGGCCTGGCTTAAGGAGTGGGAGCTTGTGGCAGCACAATTACGAGCTGTGGAAGGACCGTGAAGGTCACTCCGGAGTGGAGAGTGTACGCACTCGGTGCCGCGTTGTGCGTGGCGCTAACCATCTGCTCACGCAACTTCGGCGACAGAGGTGGACCGTACTTCATGGCGTCTTTGACGCTTGCGGGAATCGCGTACCTGTTGGCGATCCGTGAGTTTTTCGCCACACCAACATTTTCCCGACGCGTTGTCGTCATTGGACTCGTCGCCGCCGCTGTCTGGCATATTGAATTTCTCCGGGTTTCCCCGGGTGCCGATGATGATATCCATCGCTATGTTTGGGACGGACGCCTGCAGAGGCTCGGCTACAACCCCTATCTTGTCGTTCCCAACGATCCTGCCGTTAAGGCGCTGCATACTCCGGAAACCCGCAACTTGAACAATCCCGATCTACCGAGCCCATATCCAGCAGGAGCGCAGCTTTTTTCCCGCGTCGTAACTGCCATTCATGAATCTACGTTCGCCCTGAAAGTAGCTTTTGTGGTTTGCCAGGTCGCGATTGTTTTCGTGTTGCTCGATATCTTGCGTTTTACGCGGCAGCCAGCGCACCTGGTTCTGGCGTTCGCATGGAATCCGTTGTTGGCTATTGAGGTGGCGGGAAGCGGTCACATTGACATTGTTGGCGCGCTATTTTTGGTAGTGTCCGCCGCCGCGCTACTCCGTCGATGGCGGACGATTGCGGCCGTCGCACTTGGCCTGGCTATAGCGGTGAAATTTCTTCCGATCGTACTCTTGCCCCTCTACTGGAAGCGGGTTCGCATTCGAGATGCTGCGCTAGCGGCAGCCGTGGTCGCGCTCCTGTACCTGCCATTTCTGAATCATGGCCACATTCCGCTCGGCTCGCTGGGCACGTATGTGCAGAATTTCCGTTTTAATGGCCCCGTGTTTGCGGCACTCGTTAGAATAGCGCCTCCGCAATGGCTGGCTGGGCTGGCGGTGCTCGTCGGATTAGCGACTTCAACCTGGCAAAGAATAAGAAGGGCAGCGCCGGAGTGGTCTCCGGACCAATTTGCCTGGTCTCAATTTGCCTGGCCCATGGCAGCATGTCTCTTGTGTGCCCCCGTCGTATTCCCATGGTATCTTCTCTGGCTGCTGCCATTTCTGACGTCGGACTCGACGCTGCTGATCATCATCTGGACGGTGAGCATTATCCCCACATACGTCCAATGGCACTTGCGCGCACTTGGGCGTCCGTGGGGGGAGCTTCCTGGCTGGGTCATGCTGCTGGAATACGGATGCGTGGCAATAGCTGCCGCAATTATCGCTTTGCGCCGGACCCCCACAGTCGCCGCGCCCCGATGCCCGACAGAGTAGGTAGCATGAAGCGCCAACGCGCCGATTCAGAAGCCCTCACGATCTGTGGAAAATGGATACAGTAATTACAGTATTGACTCTAAGTGGGTGCTGCCGTAATACACGCAAATGCTATTGTCGTGCGAACTTGCCGTCGCCGAAAAACGCGGTCTAGTTCTGCCATGAGGCGCTGGTCTTCAGTGGTCGGGTGCCACGTCTTAAGGTGACCGATCGTTCGGGCAAACTTTCGCTCACAGCGCACTCAGCCGTCCAGACTGTCTAGAAAAATTGTCCCTCAACGTTGCCGTGCTCGTCACAGGATTTGCCGTCGGCCTTGGCATGTTGAGTTCACTCGTCCACCCACGAACCAAATAAAGCAAAACCGCTCAAAAGGAGGCCACCATGACCCAGATCAGTACTACACAACAAGGCAGTAACCAGACAGATGCCAAGAATGCAATTCGTCCGTTTCATGTGAATTTTCCAGAAGCAGAACTTACGGAATTACGCAGGCGCATCAACGCGACAAAGTGGCCTGAACGAGAAACGGTTACAGATGCATCCCAAGGAGTACAGCTCGCTACGATCCAGGCGCTCGCGCGCTATTGGGCGACAGAGTATGACTGGCGCAAGGTGGAAGCAAGACTGAACGCCCTGCCGCAGTTCATCACCGAGATTGATGGGCTGGACATTCATTTCATCCACGTCCGTTCAAAACACGAAAATGCGTTGCCGCTGATCGTTACGCACGGATGGCCCGGCTCGATCATCGAACAAATGAAGATCATAGATCCGCTCACCAATCCCACGGCGCATGGCGGCAGCGCATCCGATGCGTTCCATCTGGTGATTCCGTCAATGCCGGGCTACGGGTACTCAGGCAGACCGGCCACCACCGGGTGGGATGTTGCCCACATCGCGCGTGCCTGGGTCGTGCTGATGAAGCGCCTGGGGTATACGAAATTCGTGGCGCAAGGCGGCGATTGGGGCGCGGTCATCACCGAACAAATGGGCGTGCAGGCGCCTCCGGAGTTGCTCGGCATTCACACCAACATGCCTGGCATCTTTCCAGCCGACATTGACAAGGCGGCCTCTTCCAGGGCGCCGGCACCATCGGGTCTCTCAGCCGATGAGAAGGTCGCTTACGAGCGTTTGCAGTTCGTATATCAAAAGGGAATCGCCTACGGGTTCCAGATGGGTCTTCGGCCGCAGACGTTATACGGAATCGCGGACTCACCCGTCGGCCTGGCGGCTTATTTCCTTGACCACGATGCGCGTAGCTACGAGCTGATCGCGCGTGTCTTCGAGGGAAAATCCGAAGGCCTCACGCGCGACGACATCCTCGACAACATCACGATCACCTGGTTGACGAACACTGCGCTTTCTGGTGCCCGTCTCTATTGGGAGAATTGGGGCAAATTCGGGTATTTTGATGCCAAAGGCGTTTCCATCCCGGTTGCCGTGAGCGTCTTCCCTGACGAACTCTATCCCGCCCCGCGGAGCTGGACAGAGCAGGCGTACCCCAAACTTATCCACTTCAACAAGGTTGCGAAAGGCGGGCACTTTGCGGCCTGGGAGCAGCCACAACTCTTTTCAGAAGAGGTTCGCGCGGGCTTCAGATCACTGCGGTCAGACGTGGCGGAGCCGGATGTGAACTTGGCCAAAGCTAGCTAACTGTTCGCAAAGCAGCGGGAGAGCTTCGAGGCTAGAGGCTCTCCCGTTGTGACTCCGGTCGCCGCATAGGAAGAAAGAAGCATGGAAAATCTAAAATATTCAAACTCGAAGGGTACGCCCCTGCTATGCCGAAGGGTGATCCTTGATGGATATGGTCGAAGACATCGATTTTAGCCGACGCCGTTTCCTGGGCCGTGCGGCTTTAACGCTTGCAGCTGTTCGGTTCGGAATGATTGCTTCCGCAAAAACGCTACCTGGTGAGTTGTGGTCTCTCGGTAAAGCAACGACGTGGCTCAACTCGCAGCCACTAACAGCCGCTGAACTGCAGGGGAAAGTCGTGCTGGTCGACTTCTGGACCTATTCCTGCATCAACTGGCGGCGCCAACTTCCTTACGTTCGAGCGTGGGCAGAAAAGTACAAGGATCACGGATTGGTGGTGATCGGCGTACACGCGCCCGAGTTCTCATTTGAGAAAGACATTGATAATGTTCGCTGGGCCGTGATGGACATGCGCATCCAGTATCCGATCGTGATCGACAACGACCAAGCGATCTGGCGCGCGTTCAACAACGAATACTGGCCGGCGCTGTATTTCGCCGATGAACAGGGACGCATCCGGCATCACGTTTTCGGCGAGGGCCAATATGAGCAGTCGGAAACCGTCATCCAACGACTGCTGGCCAAAGCCGGCAAAAGCGGCATTCCGAGTGGAGTGGTTTCGGTCGATGCTCACGGCGCTGAAGCCGACGCCGACTGGAACGAACTGGGGTCCGGAGAGAACTATGTCGGCTACGGACGCACCGAGAACTTTGCATCACCCGGCGGCACAAAGGCCGATAAGGCTCATGTTTATGCAGCACCTGGACATCTGAGCCTCAATGCTTGGGCTCTTTCGGGCGATTGGACGATGGGCAGAGAAGCTGTCGTACTGAACCAGCCCGATGGGCGCATTTTGTATCGCTTTCACGCCCGCGACCTGCATCTGGTAATGGGACCGGCTGCACCAAAGACTTCGGTACGAGTTCGAGTCTTAATCGATGGACAGGTGCCCCATGCCGCTCACGGCGTGGATGTGGACGACCAGGGCAACGGCACCATCACGGAACCACGGATGTATCAGCTGATCCGACAACCGGCACCTATTGCCGATCGGCAGTTTGAAATTCAGTTTCTCGATGCAGGTGCGAAAGCCTTTTCGTTCACCTTTGGCTGATCCACCCGACAAAACTAAGGAGCATTGATCATGGACATGAAGCTGGAAGTTATCGTCATCCCCGTTTCGGATGTCGAGCGCGCGAAGGAGTTCTACAAGAAGCTCGGGTGGAGGCTGGACGTCACGCCGCCCTTCGTTGTCCAGTTCACGCCGCCGGGGTCCTGGTGCTCGGTCCAATTCGGCAAGAACTTCACGTCCGCCGCGCCCGGTTCAGCTAAGGCCTACCTGGTCGTTTCCGACATCGTTGCCACGCGAGACCAACTGATCGCCGCCGGCATCGAGGTAAGCGAGTTCGTCCACCTCGGCCCGAATGGCTTGGTCAGCGGTCTCGATCCCGAACGGCGCAGCTACTACTCGCGCGCCTCGTTCAGCGACCCCGATGGCAACATCTGGCTGCTGCAAGAGATTACGACTAGACTTCCCGGGCGCGTTGACACGGGCGTGACTTAATATAGCTCCGCAAAAGATCTGGAGACCGCGCTTCGGCGTGCGGCGGCCGCTCACGGAGAGCACGAAAAGCGCATCGGTGCGGCAGACGCGAACTGGCCCGAATGGTACGCGAGGTACATGGTGGCAGAGCAGACCGGGGAGGGGTTGCCACAATGAACACTACGACTGAATCGTCATTGGCCGCGGCACGCCGGGATAAAGGTTGGCATGCGCCCCGACATCGTTCCCGGTGCGGCGTCGAGGCCCTCGATCACGGATTCCTGGAGGAATCATGAGCGCCGCAATCACCACCTTTCCCATCCGGCGCGAACCGGAACTTCTCGGGCAAACCATCGTCGTGATCGGCGGTAGCGCCGGCATCGGGCTGGAAACGGCTCGGCTGGCACGCGCTGAGGGGGCCAGGGTGATCCTCACTGGCCGGAATCCCGAGCCCCTCCAGCGCGCCGCAAGCGAGCTCGAAGCGCTGAGCATTGCGGCCTTCGATGCCACAGACCCTGCTTCCCTCGAACGCTTCTTCCGTGACCTGCCGGCCACGATCGACCACGTGATGGTGACGGCCGGCAGGCCGCACTACGGGCGCCTTCTCGATATGAACTTCGAGCAGATGCGAGATGCCATTGACGCGCACCTCATGCTGGCGCTTCAGGTCGCCCGCAACGCCGCCCACAAAGTAAGACCGGGAGGCACGCTGCTGTTTATGGGCGGTACCGGCGGTCGTCGCCCTGGAATCGGAATGGGGATCGTGGCGGCAGTCACCGCTGCGCTGCCCGCCCTCACCGCCAACCTCGCGCTCGAACTCGCGCCCGTCCGAGTCAATCTCATCGCCGCCGGCTTCGTCGACACTCCGCTGTCGGCATCACTACTCGGAGACGAACTCGAAAACCGCCGCAATCAGCTTCGCGCCACGCTTCCTATCGGGCGCGTCGTCGGGCCGGCAGACGTCGCCGCGCTCGCCGTACACATCATGGCGAACACCGCCCTCACGGGCGCGACCTACGATATCGACGGCGGGCAGCAGCTCGTCGCCCGCTAGGGAAAGGAGCACGCATGTCCACGATCCACCTCCATCAGACAACCACCTCGACGCCCGAGCAGTACATCGCCGGGCTCACCGACTTCGGGCCTGGCCGAGCGAAGCTGTTTGGCAACAGCGCCGATGAGTACCTCAAGGTGCATCACCGCGGCCCGTCGGAGGCCGACGTCACCGAAGGCTCGGGCGGCATCTGGGAACGCCTGCAGTACGACTGGTCCGATCCTAACCACGTCGTCCTCACGACGACCGATTCCAACACCTGGGGAGGTGCGTCCGGCCACACCTACACCTTCACACGTCGGCCCGACGGCATGACCGACATTGACGTGGTCGTCGTACGCGAGGGCAAGAACCTCAAGGGACGGCTGCTCGGCTTGGTCGTCGGGACCGTCGGCAAAGGCGTTTTGGAAAAAGCGTTTGTAAATTCCGTCAAGGCCATCGAAGCGCGGAACGACGCGCCGAGAGAGGCTCGCGCATCATGAGCCGCGTGCCCGTATCGGCGAATTCAATTCTTGTAGTGCTCGACGAATTTTGCGGCAAGAAACAGCGGAGCGTGACTCCGCTGGACAGCCGAGGGCGGCTGTCCCCACGTGGCTTGTGATAGCCCCGCACGAGCGGGGCGCTCGCGCCTACACTTTTTGGTTACACTGTCATGCTACACAGCGGTCGTTCAATTCACCGAGGAGTGACTCTATGAGAAATGCCAGCCGTTCAATCATGCTAGGTCTTCTGCTTTGCGGAGTACTGGCCCTGGCTCCAACCTCCTGGGCGCAGCAGCGGGCGCCGCTTCTTGATCAAGTCGCCAAGACCTACGGAATCGATTCGTGGGACAAAGTTGAGGCCATCCGCTACACCTGGAACGGAGAGATTACCGGGCTCTTCAAGGCTGCTCACAAGTGGGAGTGGGAGCCTAAGACCAACAAGGTTTCCTTTGAAGGCGTGGGCAAAGACGGCAAGCCGGTCAAGGTTTCCTACGTTCGCACCGACCTCAGCACCCAAACCGACGCCGTGAAGAACGAAGTCGACCCGAGTTTCATTAACGATAACTATTGGGTTCTGTTCCCTTTTCATGCTTACTGGGACAAGAGCGCCAGCGCGATCGACCAGGGCAAGTTCAACCTGCCAGTGGGCTCCGGCACTGCCGAGCTGCTCCCCATAAAGTATCCCGCGGATGGCGGTTACACGCCCGGCGACACCTGGGATCTCTACGTCGGTAAAGACAATCGCGTCGTGTACTTTGTCTACCACCGCGGCGGGGCCAAGCCGCCGAGCCGCGTCCTCGCAACCTGGGCGGGCTACAAAAAGGCAGGTCCAATTCTGTTCTCAACCGAGCATCGCGGCTTCGCTGACGGCAAGCCGCTGCACATCTTTATTTCGGATGTGGCGGTCAAGCTGACAGGCTCGGACAAGTGGATGCCCGCGCAATAAAAAAAACAGGTGGCCCATTCAGGCCCGCCGTTGGCTTGAGTGGGGACATCAGTCGCATCTGGGCAGGGGCAAAAATACTGTCCCAGCATCGTAGAATCCGGGTTCCCGTCCGCGACTGCCGCGTCTGAGGAATGGTACGTGCTTGCTCGCCTTTTCCATCTCCGCGCGGATTTTCAGGTCGACCACCGGAAGGCCCGGTGCGACGCGAACTACTTTTATGTCGTCCGGCCCGACGACCGCAATGACCCATACCTCAAGGAATGGCGACTGCACACTCTTCATATCCTCGATCACGCGGTCGAAGTTGATCTCCTTGCCATAGTTCCGAGCATGGACCACAAGCAGGTAATCGTTCGGATATCTGCGCTTGCACTTCTTCCGAATGACGGTCATTACGTCGTCCACATTTTCTTCCCAATCCACGTTCTCGATATTTCGGGTGTTGACTACGTTTCCGTTTGCGGTCTGATCGATCTGCCGCAATTTGGTGTCGGGAGTGGCATCAACGGTCTCGACCTCGACCCACCACACATCGTCCTTCAACTTAGACAGCGCAAGCGCGAGCACGCCCGCTGCCCAGGCTTCGCGCTCCCTCTTGAACCTCCCGTCCGTGCGCGCACGGTCGATCCCGCACCTCTCACTGATCGCCCTCATACGCACGATCGCGGTGTAAGGACTCATCGACACCTGCGAATAATCGGAAGGCGGAATCATCTCGACGCGACACTTCATGCATCGCGGGTTGCGGTCCCCAACGATTTCTTCCTCGCGCTCGCACCGCGGACAGCAGAAAAGCATATTTCTACCCACTCCCCGTTCGTCGCGATTCAGACTACCTGGCAATCACGACTGTGGTACAGGAACTAGCTAGTTTGGGCACATCGCGATTTGCAGCCATGCGGATCCGCAGCGTCGGGCGTTGCCCGCGAATGATCGGACAATAAGAATCAGGCTCTAATAGTGCACTCTGCAAGCGCCGCCGTCCGGCACATCCGCCGTGGCACGAGTCGCGGAACTCGCACGGATTGCATGCTTCAGGAAGTATCCGTGCCTGCTCGAAGGGCGTTGATCCCAGAATGTCCACGCCCGCAGAGATCAAATCCGACAGCGGCTCCCCCGATCCTGGCCAATAGACGCATGGCTGTGTCGTGCCTCTTGGTGTCACGCGTACGGTGCTCACGCCACAACCCCCTCGGAGCGGTGGAAGCCCTGCCATCGCTCGCACCAGCGGCTCGCCAATCGCGATCACGTCGGTCTCCTCAAAGAGGCGACGGAACCCCTCCCAGTACTCTTGGTAGCTCAGGGCATAGATGTCCGATCGCACGGCTTGGTACACATTTACTCGCAAAGGAGCGTCAAACTGTTTGGCTACTCGCGCCACATCCGCTAAACGCAGGTAGTTCGACTTCATCATGACGGCAATGATGGTTACAGGAATGCGCAGCCTGAGACACCGTTCTGCCTGCTGATGAATCAGATCCCAATTCCCAGCTCCGCGTTGTGCATCCTGTTCGGCTTGCGTGGCGTAATCGAGAGAGAACTCGATGTCATGGAAGGCACCGAGCTCATTGTCTTCCAGAACAGCAACACTATGCCCATTGGAAGTAATGGCCAGCTTGACCGGTTTCGTTCGCAGGTAAGCCAGTATTGCCTTGAAGTCGGGATGCATGCCGTTCTCACCGGTGCCGAGATTCACCGACCGCACGGGCAGGCGTTCCATGACTGCCTTCACTTGATCCAGGGAGAGACGATCCGCCCGAGTTGGATCGCGGTAGCAGAAGGCGCAGGCGAGATTGCACTCGTTGGTAAGGCCGAGCCCGAGCGCGACACCAGCATCAGGTATCGTCGTTATGCGAGATCCGGACGACGAAGACTGGGCCGTGACGTCGTTCATGCACCGTCCTTCATGACTGGGCTTACTGTGACTGGGCTTACTGTGATTGGATCTGCGCGATGTGCGAGGCAATGTGTGTAGCGGGCGACGGCGGCAAACTCCGGTCGCATGCCCAGCTTGCGCTCCAGTTCCAGAATCCGCTGGTACTCACCATTTCGGGAAACGCTCGATGGCAAGTAATCCGATATGACCCGTACGCCACGCTCCGCAGCCACGACGAGTGACGATTCGAGCAGCATGGCTTGCAGGCTCTCCGCCGTAAATAGCCGCACCTTGCCTCCGTACAGGGACTCATCTCCCCACTCAGCGGTGAGATTATGCTCGGCCGCGGCCAAGTCGCCGTCTTTTATTGCGGCCTTTAATACCTCGCCTGCCTGGTTACGCACCAATACCGAGATTATGCTGGACGGATCTCGCAAGGCGCGAGCCGCGCTGCGCAACACAGCACACGGGTCGTCAACATATTCCAGGATATTGTGGCAAAGAATTACATCAAACGACTCGGCGTGAAACAAGTTTGCGAATTGGGCGGCATCGCCGTGTTTCAGCGCAATTCTCTCCGTAACTCCTGCTTCCCGCGCTGCACGCATCGCGAAATCCAGCATGGGTACAGACGCATCCAGCATGGTGACGTGAAGCCCAAGTCGCGCCAGGCGCACCGCGATGGCGCCGGTACCGCACCCAAGATCCAGAGCGTGCAAAGACCGCGTAGCCTGCGGGAGATAGTCCTGCAAATTGGCAAAGGCGAGATCGAGGCGCAGCCGACCCTCGGGCGTCTCCAGGTAGGCGGCGTACTTCGCTGCGCCGGTCCGGAACCGTTCCAAGTCGTCATTGGCGGTCATTTCCTTCATGCGCCACTCAGGCGAAGTCGCCCCGTTCGAGTCGCAGTTGAGTACCAGAGCGTATACCGAAAGGAATTGGAACGACAAGTCGGCCCGTCGAAAGGTTTATCAATGACTCGGTGGATCACAGAAACACCCGGGGTAATCTGGGCTGCGACGTTATGACACTGCACTGCTGCTCCGAAGAATTGGCGGGAGCGACGGGACTCGAACCCGCAGGCGAACCAACTGCGAATCCTCACCATTCATTTCGTTACTTGGTGGGTTCTTCGTCTGTCGTTGGGTCTTCCGCAGGGACGCTGCCGGGACGACGTTTCAAAACCGGTCGATCATCATCTGACGAGGAATCGGAAGACGAATAGGGATCAGCACTCCGCTCCCCGTGCAACGTGGAAGCCGGAGTCACGGTCAGAGGAGCCTGAAGCCTGAAACTAAGGATGGACTCAGCTGGAAGTTGCACCACCGCCCCTTTGCCCCGAGCCTGAACGCCGGTTCCCGCTCCGGCGCCAATCATGGCGCCGATGGCGGCGCCCTTTCCTCCACCAAGAATCCCGCCGAGAATTGCGCCCAGACCCGCACCACCACCAATTGTGGCCACTGAGCGGACATTCCGCGACGAACCCTGCTTGGAATATTGGTCGGTGTGCAAATCGTAGCTGTTTCCGTTGAATCCCAGACGAGTGACCTCGATCAGAATCGCCGGCCGGCCGCTGAAGCGTCCCGCGCTTTCTACTTCTACAACCCTTCCCTTGATGCCGGCACCCTCCGGAACAACGACTCTATCGTCAACAAGAATAGGCGCGGCCAAGCTGGCTATGAAAGTATCCCCCTTTTCGTTTAGCTCCGAACTCAACGATTCCGTCAGCCGCACCGCAAGGGCCGTCCCATACGGCACGACGATTCTTTCCGGTGCGGTGGGAAGAGTGGCCGACACAGGAAGCTGCGCCGTCGATGGAACGTCCGACGACTCAGCCACAGCGGAGATCACCCTTGCATCCGATGAAGTGGTGACCCTTGCCGAGTCGGAGGCGTCGGCTTCAAGAAGAGATGAAGGAGCCGGACTCTCGACCAGCGAGATTCTCCTTGCCGCCGAAACCCGGGCCATCACGGGAACCTTGGATACGGGATTTGCCTTTTGCACGAACGCCGGTGGTTTCAACGCCACCACAGCAAGGCTCTGCGGCGTGGAATCCACCAGGCGCAGATTATCCACCACAGTCTTGACGCCTTCAACCTGCCAGGCATCTTGCACGGCGGCGGCTCGCTGGTCATAGCTCAAAACATAACCCGCGAGCGTTATGACGTTGCGAGTGCCCGTCACCTGAAGCCGTCCCATCATCAAACGGCGGTCCGCGAGGATTCGGTTTTGTACCTCCTGGACGACTTGCACATTGTGATGCTGGCGGGTGCAGCCCGTTGTCCCCGCCACTAACAAGATGAGGGCGCCAAGGAACGCAAACGCGATTCTGTGGGCTCGCAACATAGACCTGAAACACATGGACCTGGATAATTTAGATGCGGACTGGCGATCGACGCGTTGAGAATTTGAGCAAATGGTCGCGGCAAGCTTTGCAACGTGGCCGGAAGCACGCTAACGAACCTCCCGCTCTACATATAAGTGATTTTGTATGAGTAACTTATGAACAGTTGTCTTGCTTCGCCAGACAAGAGGAGGCCCTCTGAGCCAGCCGACCACATCAATGCACGGAACTTGCAAGGCTCAGCGCTTTCCGACCGCGGAATGAAACGGATCGTCTCGTGAAGTAACCGAAGCGTCCTCCGGACTCGGAATGTCCAGATTGATGACGACAGGATCCTGACCGCTGCGCACGATGACTGCCTCCACCGGCTGGTCTTTACCTGCGTTCAGCTCCTGATGAGGAACGTAGGGAGGAACATAGACGAAGTCTCCCGGACCCGCTTCATCGACGAACTCCAAACGATCTCCCCAGCGAAAACGCGCGCGACCCCGCACGACATAGATCACGGTTTCCAGATCGCCGTGATGATGAGGACCGGTCTTGGCATTGGTCTGCACCACCACCGTTCCCGCCCAGAGCTTTTGCGCCCCGACTCTGGCGTGCGAGATGGCTTCGGCGCGGGTCATACCGGGCGTCTGAGGCGTATCGGTGTTCAGATCGCCGCTGCGAATGATCCGCAAGCCGTGGTTCTTCCAGTCGGGCTTTTCGCTGGAACGCGAATCGTTCATGGTCTAAGTTCCCCTGCTATCGTGAACGCTAAAAGCTACACCGTACGAGGGTCGATGTTTGGAACCACTTGGTTGCACAATCAGCACTCGTACCTTTCGGCCTGGGCTCGGTTGGTCCTGTTTCAGGGAACAGCAACCCTGTTAAATCCCTGATTGCTTGGCTAATCTGACAAGAGCGCAATTACGGCGATGGCTCCGCATAAACGGATTGCGATCTGAACTAGTGACTTCGCCTGCGGGGTCCATCGACGTCATCCACATCAATTCGGCCGGTGGCCAAACCCACACCGCTAGCGATTCCGCTGACTACGAGGGCGCGCCACTTTGGCGGGCTCGCCAGCGGCATGGGAGCCTCGTCCCATACAGAGTGTGAATTTGGCGACGTTATATCGTCGTGCATGCGAGTGGAACTTGTCTCACCGTTGTTCGTGTCCGCGGAGGAGGATCCCAGCAATGGCAAGGACGGCGTACCGACGTTCAACAATGCAGTGATTGATTGCGGAGATGGAGATTGTGGCGCCATCCATGCGGTTTCAACCGTCGGCTCTTTGAGTATAGAAGGATGCACTGGCCTGGTGCCGTTCGTTTTCTTCCTGGCAGAATTTATACGGGAATTCCCGGGTCGAGCTAACAAGCCAATCACGCGAATCGGCGAATACAGAGATAATCCCAAGCCTGGCACCAACAATATTGCAACACTCGCAACGATCGAGACCAATCCTACTCGGACGGCTCGACGAGGAGCAGAACCGATCGATGGCTCGCGCAAAAGAACGCGAACTCTGAGTGTGAGCAGGGACTCAGACGAGAAGAAACCTATTCCCGAGGAGCGGTTGTTTGTTACCAGGAGCCAACGCGCGAGGCTGGTGAGACATTCGGCATACCGCAGGCGTGCTTCGGTTTGTTCCCGCACGACGGCGTAGTCGCAGGCAAACTCGCGCTCCCGTCGCAGATGTCGATAGCCCAGCCACACCAAGGGGTGAAAAAATACTAGCCGGCACCCCAAGGCGGCCAGCCGATCCCACAAATAATCGTGCCCTCGCACGTGCATAAGCTCGTGGCGCAGAACATCATCGAGCTCATCACCATTGAGGTCGGGAAGCAGTTCCAGGGGGAGCAAGACGTGACTACGCCACCAGTAGCAGGTGGCGGGTGAACGCAGCCCTGAAGTCAGGCGCAATTCACATCGCTCGACATTCAGCTCGAGACAAAGCCGTCGAAAAAGAAGCTGGAGGTGGTGTGAGGGCGGTTGAGTCTCTCGCAGAACAGCTTTGAGTTGCGCTGACCGCAGGACCAAATGTAATACTGACGCCAGCAACAGCAGGGCATAGGCGTACGCTGTGAACGGGGCAAGCCTGGCAAAGTGCGAAACCCACCAATCTTCCACCGGCAGCACCATTTGCAGTGCCACCCTGGGGGGCAAGCGCACGGAGCGAAATGCCAAATGAACGGGACCACCGGCTCTCGCCGGGATCCACAAGAAAATCCACATCCCGGTCGTCAAGGCCAGGAAGCCACCCCAAATTCGGACGCGGGTCCTGGCATCTTGTATGAAAGCACAAATGAAACGAGCCGCCAGGTAAACCAGGATGACCTGCAGAAAATATGTAATCCAGGCGCTCCAACTCGATAGCGAGCCGTCGAACCACATAGTGTTCCAATCCTTAACGATAGCTTTTGCGTCCAGCCGTGCTTGCTTTGCGATAGCTGCGGATCAGGCTCTCTAATTCCTGCAACTCGTTAGTCCCGATCCGTTCGTCTTCCAGGAGATTCACCAGAAGTTCCGAGCGAGAGCCGCGAAAATATCTTTCCAGCAATGACCTCAAAGAACTGCGACTAACTTCGTGCTGCTTCACCCGCGGTCGATAGACAAAGGCACGGCCACGTAGCGAGTGAGAGACAAATTTCTTGTTCTCCATGATGCGCAAGACGGTTTGGACAGTCTTGTAATTTAGCGGATTATCCTTTTCCGAGGCGCGCACAAAATCCTCAATTGTGCCTTCCCCGAGACGCCAGAGAATCTCCAGGAGCCGGAACTCTGCTGCAGTCGGTATGGATAGCGGTCGGGACAATGCGACCCTTCCTTACGCCGTGAAGTACGGACTGGGTGCGAACTCTCTCTGGGCCAGCCGTTTAGAGCTTAGCAGCTTGACGGAGCGCCATCAACAACCACGAATCTTCAATCGCAGGAAAATCAACTTCACTCCATCCGCAGCGCGTCGATCGGGTTCAGGTTCGCCGCCTCACTGGCAGGCCGGTACCCGAACAATATTCCGACCCCACTCGAAACTAACAGTGCGACCAGGACTGCCGTCCAGGAAATGCCGAGTGGCACGATGTGTTTGATCAACCCGGCTGCAGACCAAATCAGACCGAGCGCCATTATCACTCCGGCTACAGCGCCCGTGAAACTGATCAGGAATGCTTCCAATAGAAATTGCGTCCGGATTTCAGCGGGTCGTGCCCCCAGAGCGATTCGAATGCCAATCTCGCGGGTTCGCTGTGAGACATTGACGAGCATGATATTCATGATGCCCGTTCCCGCTGTGATCAGGGTCAGAGCGGCAATCGCGAGAAGCACAAAACTCATCGCGACTGAAATCTTGTCAGCGGTCTGAAGCAGGGACGACAAGTTTTCGACCGAGTAACGTGCTTCTTTGCGGTGACGGCTGGTCAGCAACCGGTACATTTGTTGAGTCATGGCCGATACCTCGTCGGGCGATCGGGCCTGCGCGTAGAGCACCTGAAAGAAGTTGTCGCCAGTGATGTCTTTCACCAGGGGAAAGGGAATCAGCAAGGTTTCATCCTGTATCTCGGATTGCCCGAAGGTGGGTACCCCCTCGCTGAATGTCCCGATGATTGTGCAACGAAATTGGGCGACCCGAATGATGCTGCCCACCGCTGGATCCAGACGAAAAGCGCCTTGAGCCATGCGGTCAGTAATCAGGCAAACCTTGAAGTGAGCCCGAAAGTCTTCGCCGTCGAAATATCTTCCGGACGTAATCCGCAAGTTGCGGATGCTCTCAAAATCTTGAGTGACACCGACCAGGCGAGGATGGAACGTTGTGCCGGCGAGCCGCAGGTCAACCGGCAGGTCGTAAGAACCAGCAACGGCTTTGACGCCTGGGAGGGCCTGCTGCGCGGCTGCGAGGTCACCCGGCGTCAATTCGTCATCCAGCGCGGAGGAAGTTCCATTCCGATCAAGCGTGGCATAGGCGAGGTTGGCACCGATCCCTTCGATCTGAGAGATCATGTAAACCTTGCCGGTGGAGGCGATGGTGACAACCAGCACGAGCGCGGCGCTGCCGATAACAACGCCTAGCATAGTGAGAGAAGCCTTCACTCTGTCTCCCGCCAGAGCCCACACGGCAAAGCGAATGCTCTCCGCCCAATGAACTACGCGGCCTTTCCTGGCATCAAGGAAGCGCATAGTTAGTCAGCAAGTAGTTTCCAGAGTTCTCGGTCACGATGCGCAGGTTGGACCGGCCGACGAGTTGCGCCAGATGCGGCATCTCGGCGCCATAGACCAGAAGGTAGCACCGGCCTGGCCCTGTCCATAGCGACGCGAACTCGCGGTCATCAATGAAGATCCGGGCGGCTCCGGGTGCATAGGATCCGTACTCAAGATTGTTATTGCGGCCGTTCAGCAGCAACGCCGTCCGACCCGTATAAAAAAATACGGAAGAGAAAGCGTAGTAAGAATTGGCTTCGATCAGTTGTCCCCGAGGACTCTGTTGCAGGCTTTGAGCTAGAGGATAAGACCCCAGATACGAGTCGAAGCGGACGAGCGCAATCCTGGCGGCCTGAAAGAAAATGAGCATGCCGGCGGCAACAGTAAAGACTACTTTCTTAAAATCACTCCGCCATTTTGCGGCCCCGATAGCGATCCCTCCGAACGCGAACGCGGCAAGAAACAGCGGCCCCTTCAGGTAGGCAAAAGCAGTGAGGGTCAAGTCCCGCATGTGCCCCATCGACAGTGTGTAGAGTTCCGGATGTTGGGTCAGGGCCCTTGAAATGTCGCCCGGCGCGGGCAGGCGCCAGACCAGTACGAGCAGGACTGTGAACATCCCGCAGAGGGCCGAGGATACGGCGGAGAGAGCAATCGTGGCCGCGCCAATCCTCCGACTTCCGGCGCTGATGGCTGATCCAGCCAGCAGTGCCAGCGCGGGATAGATCGGCATCGAGTAGTACTCCTGGGTGGTTGAAAAAGTGAAGAACAGCATCACTACGCCCACCCAGCACACCGCCATCAATCTGGTTCGATCAGCCCGCGAAGCGGCGTTGAATGACAATTTAGGAAGGCCGAGCAGATATAACGACCAGGGAAACATCCAGACCAGGTTCAGCAGCCAAAACCATAGCCTGGGCACGGTGTTGTAATCGCGTGGGTATCGCAGGTTCAGAAAACGCAAGAGATGTTCGTTGATGAAATAAAACCAGAAAAACCCGCGATATTCGCCGGGCCCGCTATGCATCGAAAATGCAAAGTAAGGCGGGTTGTGTCGAATTGCGAGCATATGCCACGGCACCGCGATCGCCAAGGCGACGGCGATCGCCGTCCCTAGTGTCAATCGTCGCCACACCTTAAATGAGAAAAGCTGCCGAGTCAGGGCCATGTAGGCAATACCCGCCAGCACAGGAAAAACCACGGCAATTAGGCCCTTGAGCAACAAGCCTGTTCCTAGACACGCACCCAGCGCGACCGACCAGCGAAGCGGAAGGCGCTGCTCTGGCTCAAGCAGCGACAACCATGCCCAGATGGCGCCAGTCATGGTTAAAGTGAGGGCGGCATCAGGGATCAGAATCCGCGTGAACAGGAACAGCCCCACGGAAGTGGCGATCGCGACGCCGGCGTAAAGCCCGGCTTCCTCGTCAAACGCCCAGCGCGCGAAACGATATGTTACCCAGCACAACATCACAGCCGCCAAGGCGAGCGGCACGCGTGCAGCCCAGTCGTGAACCCCGAACGTTTTGTAGGATATTGCGATCAGCCAGTAGATAAGCGGCGCCTTCTCGAGATAGGCAACGCCGTCTAGCCGCGCTGTCACCCAGTCGCCGGACGCCAGCATGTTGCGGGCAATCTGCGCCTGTACCGCATCCACGTCGTCCATCAGACGAGGCGGGCTAACGATGTTTACGAGAAAAACGAGGGAAGCAACCAATACTACAATCCAGCCGCGTCGAAGACTTCGACCCTTGAGATCAGCGGCTTCGCTTCCTCTGACGCCAACCCGATCTTCCATCGCTTCATCCAGATCAACAAAACCATCAGGCCCCATAAGTGATACCCGAGATTCGCTCTTCTTTCCAGATGCGCGCTGATCTGTTGCTTCACAGCCGGCCAATGAAACAGGCCAGTGGCTGAGACGGATTCCTGCGACAGAGTGTCGAGCAACAAAGGCCGGAGGACCCCACGCAGCCACTCATGGATGGGGACGTCGAAACCAATCTTCGGCCGCCGCAGCACTGTCCGGGGCAATTTGTCCTTCATCAGGCGCCGGAGCACGTACTTGGACTGCGATCCCCGCATTTTGAAGCGTTCCGGCAGGCGGGCAGCGAAATCGACAATTCGTTGATCGAGAAAGGGCGGTCGGACTTCCAGCGAATGCGCCATGCTGATGCGGTCCACTTTATACAGAATGTCGTCGGGCAAGTAGTACCGCTGATCGAAGTCCAAATAGCGCTGCAGACCGCGTCCGTCAATCATCGTGTCGAGCACAGCATCCAGGGGGCCGGGATCGGCAAACAAGAATAGCCGCTGCTTTTCAGCCTCCGAAAACGTCCCGTTCCAGAACACGTGCGCCGATTCTGGAGATAGCAAGGAGCCTTGCAGAAAGCGCTTGACCTTGTACTCAAAGCTGATCTTTTCGTCGGACACGGGCAGAAGTGTCGCCAATGCCAGAGCGGCCTTGCGCAATGGAACGGGAAACTTGCGGGCCATCGCGCAGTAGTGATCGGCCCGATAGGTCAGGTAGCCTCCGAACAGTTCGTCCGCTCCCTCGCCGGTAAGGACGACCGTAACATCCCGGCTCGTCATCTGCGCAAGGAACCAGAGCGGCAAAGCGCCAGCGTCGGCACTGGGCTCGTCGGAGTAATAGGCGATCCGCTCGATGGCATCCACCAGATCTGCACTCTCGCTAAGATCGAACTCCAAATGGCGTGTGCCGAAACGGCTGCTGACCTCCCTGATGTACCGGCTCTCGTCGAACGACCGTCCCTGGAAAGTGATGGAGTAAGTTTGCAGAGGACGCTGATGGGCATTCGCGGCGTAGTGCAGGATGGCAGATGAGTCCAGCCCTCCACTGAGCCAGACCCCAACCGGCAGGTCAGAAACAAGTTGCTCTTTCAGAGCTTGCGCCAGCAGACCGTCCAGTTCATCACAAGCGGTCTCAATTGAGCTTGGGGCCTTGCTTGCTCCCGCAGGTGCTACATAAGAACGCAGGCTGCAACGTCCGCTCTGCCACTCCAGATACTGGCCTGGCATGAGCTTGATGATGCCTTCCACCAAAGTGAAAGGGCCTGGAACGTAGTTCAGGCTGAGAAAACAGTTAAGCCCAGCGAGACAAATGTTCCGTCGAACCAGGGGGTGGAGAAGAATACACTTGAGTTCGGAGCCGAAATAGATTTCGCCATCCTGAAGGCAGTAGTAAAGAGGCTTGATGCCCATCCGGTCGCGCGCGAGAATCAGACGGCCTTCCGACCGCACCCAGATCGCGATCGCGAACATTCCTCGCAGCCGCGCGAAGCACGAACCACCCCAGTGCAGGAAGGCGTTGAGGACTACCTCGGTATCGCACCGGGTTTCAAAGGTGAACCCCTCGGCTTCCAACTCAGCGCGCAATTCGGGGTAATTAAAGATCTCCCCGTTGAACACCACCACTACGTCGCGGTCAGAACTAAACAGCGGCTGGTCGCCTCCGTCCAGATCGAGAATTCGCAGGCGAGTCGCTCCCAGCGACATCCGTTCCGAGCAGAAAGTGCCTTGATGATCAGGACCTCTGTGAACCAGCGCTTCCAGGGCGGACGTCAGCACGTCTACGGGCAGGCTCTTCGCGATATGGGAATACCCGAGAATTCCACACATTTGCGACAGCTCCGACTGACCAGGAAAGCTATCCGATGGCGCGATGCGCCTGCTGCTATATTTCAAGTCTTAACGCACTAAGACTTACTTGTCAACCCTGGGGACCCAATCGGTAGTGGCTTAGTTCATAAGCCACTACCGACCCAATCCAAGAGAAAAGCATTCTTGTGAAGCGACACTTCTCCCCCGGTCCTTTTGCCTTTGTGTTTCTTCGGTTCGCTGGCGGGCACTTCTACGAGTCAGTTGAGGTTGAGTGTTCTTTAAGAACGTGCTCCGAGAACGCCTGCTTCATCATGTAGGTCAGTTCTTCCGAAGTTTCTATGCCGATCCCTTTGACCACCAGAACTTCATGGCAAATGGAACACTCGCCGGCCATTACCGAGTTCGATTCCACAATAGCTCGTAATGCCGGTAGCCTTTCTGGCACATCATCCACCTGAGTCACCGCTCGCTAAGATGCGAATGGGCGGGATTCGAGCCTTCTTTCGAGGCAGACGATGGTTTCCAGCCACACGCCGTGTTCCCGTACACTGTCGCCCCAAAGATTGTCGGGAGGAGAACAAATTCTCCTCTTACTCTTAATATCATAAGACTATTATTGTGAAGAGTAAATAAACTGCTGCAACCATACTCTTGAGTGGCTGCATCCCAAGCATCAGACCGGCCAAGTTACGCGCTTGAACCAGGTCTTCGACTCCTAACTCTTTGGTCTGGGGCTCTGGGCTTAGCACGACGGACAGGCAATGGTTAGCGCCCTCCAAAGAAATCGGACAGACATCTTGCCCGAATTTGAATACCAGGAGCCAGCGCACACTTAATTATGCAAATCCTTAGCGCCGCAAGCGCCTTCCCCAAGCATTACTACTCCCAGGACGTATTGTGTCGTGCCCTCGAGGAATACTGGGGAGACAAACTCGGGAGCCCCACCCTGATGCGGCGGCTCCAACGCCGTACCGGTGTTGAAGGACGGTACCTTTCTTTGCCTTTGCATGCCTACGCGAAGCTGGCAACGTGGGGGGAAACCAACGCAATCTGGATTCAGACCGCTGTCGAATTGGGCAAGCAGGCAGTCTGCCGGGCCCTCAATCATGCCGGGTTGGCGCCACGCGACTTGGGGGCTTTCTTCTTCACGTCCGTAACCGGTATCTCGAGTCCATCAGTTGACGGGCTCCTGATCAATCGCATGGGTCTTTCCCCGAATATTCGCCGAATTCCCATGTTCGGCCTGGGTTGCGTCGCAGGAGCCGCGGGCATATCGCGGGCGGCGGATTACGTCAAGGCCCATCCCTCCCAATTGGCGGTTCTACTTTCTGTCGAACTCTGCTCGCTAACCTTGCAGCGGGAAGACCTGTCCGTAGCGAACTTGATCTCTGCGGGTCTTTTTGGAGATGGCGCCGCCGCTGTGATTGTGGCGGGGGAAGACTGTGATGTGCCTGTTCCGGATGCATCGTGCGGACTCCAACTTGCAGGACCAAAGATATTGGCCACGCGTTCCATCTTCTACTCCCAAACTGAAGACATGATGGGCTGGGCGATCTCGGAAAAAGGCTTTCGCATTGTTCTGTCCAGGGAAGTACCCAATTTAGTGCGCCACCGTCTCGGTGGAGATGTAGACGCTTTTCTGGCCGGGGTGGGCCACACCCGGAGCGACATTGGAAGCTGGGTGTTGCATACCGGAGGTCCGAAAGTGCTCGAAGCAACCCAGGCAGCGCTGAATCTCGATAAGGGACAGTTGGATGCTTCATGGGATTGTCTGCGCAAGACCGGGAATTTGTCCTCCGCTTCGGTGTTAGTGGTACTGGAAGAGGTCATGAATCACCGCCGTCCCGAGCCTGGCACATTGGGACTGCTGGCCGCGATGGGCCCCGGGTTCTGTTCTGAACTAGTCCTACTGCAATGGTAAAAACACCGCACCGGCGCGACACCGACGTCTTCATCATCGGCGGGGGACCAGCTGGATTGGCCGCAGCGATCGCCGCACGGCAACGCGGCTTCGATGTAGTGGTTGCCGATGGCGCGATCCCTCCCATCGATAAACCGTGCGGTGAGGGGCTCATGCCAGACGGCGTATTCGCGCTGGCCGACCTCGGCATCACCATTCCGCCGGAAGATTCCTATCCTTTTCACGGCATCCGCTTTCTCAGCTCAGGAGTGAAAGCTGATGCCAATTTCCCAGTTGGGCATGGGATCGGGATACGGAGAACCAAGCTGCACCGCCTCATGATCGAACAGGCCGCCGCGGCTGGAGTCATTTTGCGCTGGCAGACTGTTGTCACCGGGCTTCATCCTGACGGCGTTTGGCTGGGGACAACCTTGGTCCGCTCGCGCTGGGTTGTAGGAGCGGACGGCGGCAATTCTCGGACGCGTCGGTGGGCGGGCCTCGACGAGCACGTTCACCACCAGCAGCGCTTCGCTTTCCGTCGCCACTATCGCGTTTCCCCATGGACAAACTATATGGAGCTTCATTGGGGAAGCAACTGCCAGCTCTATATCACCCCGGTTACACCCAACGAAATCTGCGTGGCTGTGATTTCTCGGGACCCGCGACTGCGCCTTGACGCGGCGCTCGAGAAATTCCCAGCGGTTGCTGGCCGCCTCAAAGGCTTGGAGCGGACATCGGTAGAGCGGGGTGCAGTCTCGGCAACACGAAAATTGAAGCACGTGTATCGGGATCGAACCGCCCTCATCGGCGATGCTTCGGGCGGGGTAGACGCAATTACTGGCGAGGGACTCTGCCTCTCGTTCCGTCAGGCAATCCTCTTGTCGGAGTGCTTGGCCGCCGGTCGCCTCGATGGCTATCAAGCCGCGCACCGAAATCTGACACGACGCCCGGCTTTGATGTCCTGGCTTATGCTCACCCTCGAAGCGCGCGATTCGTTCCGGCAACGAGTGATGCGAGTATTTGCTGCTCAGCCGCGGACATTCGCGAGAATGCTTGCCCTGCACGTGGGGGTTTCCAGTCCGCTTGACCTCGCCGCGATTGGGCTGTCATTGGGATGGAATCTGCTGACCATTTGAACGCCGTCATGCACTCATCCTCCCGATCATGCCGTCTGGCAATGAAGGCTGTCTTCCAGTGGTCCATTGGCGTTGTAAAGTGGTGCGAGATAGATGCCGTGCCGTGCAGCAATTGTCTCCATCTCCTCGACCCGCTCCGGAGTAATAAACCCTCTTCCATGGGAGAAGGGTTCGTACCGGCCCTCCAAAGCAAGGGCCATGCCTTCGAGCAGACATCCGTGGACCACATCGGGGAAGGGGTGCCGATTCAGAATTCCATGAAAATCCGGAGCGAACCTCAGTCCGCCCGTGATCTGCCCGAGACCTCCGAAGAAGATTTTGGCGCCAGGTATCTGCGCGCTTGGGGAGAGATTCTTGGGGTAGCCCGCATCGCAAACGATCGCGTCGGATGCGATCCGTCCCAACAGAAGCGAAGGAGAAGGCAGGCTCGCCGCGCAGATGACGATGTCGGCCTCGGCGGAAAATCGCCGGAGATCGTTTTCCAGGAGATCGGTTGCGATCTCCACCTGAACTCCGTTGCCTTGGAACTCGGCGGCCTGCAACTCCGCCGCGAGTCTGCGCAGTCGCTCCGCGTTGCGGGCACTGAGCTGCACGCGCCTCACAAGAGGGGCTAAACAACGGGCACAGCCTGAACCCACATCTCCGGTTGCTCCAACAATGAGCAGGGTCGATCTGCGGAGGCTCCGGCCCTCCAGCGCGCACATCTTCTTGATGCCCTGAACGATGAAACCAACGGTCAATGTATTCCCTGTCGTGAAGACCGTACCGTGTCTTTCCGGAAGCTGATCGAAGTTGCCCTCGATCAGAATGGAGCTGAATCCGCCGAGGCTCACGACCTTCGCCCCTGCCTTGATCGCGCAGGCGGCGGCCCCTCGAACACGGGTAATGTTCTCATGCACGTAGGCGGCGTCCAAACGGTCGGGAGGAATAAAGGAGTCGATGTAGAGACCGCGGGCCTTGGCTCCGGAGATCCTCGTATCGACAATCGACCCAACCTCGACATGGCAGACTGCTCTGGGCGGAATCCAGGGAAGTATGTCTTTGATCTCGTCGTCTGGCAGAGGCGTACGTTCCGGTCCGCGCAGGACAGCGAGTACGTCCGCAGCCGCTCTCCAACTCTCCTGATGCCCGATTAGTGCGAAATCGAGGTCGGTTGTCCAAACCTCGTCGCTCCTTCCTCGACTGGCTACACTGGCAACTGAGTCACCCATGCAAGTGTTACCTCCCCGGGCAGTCCCAGCATGTCCAGCGTTTTCAGGTACTGTTGCAGCGAGGCTCCGCGAAGCTCGGCCGCACTCAAGTTGACATCGAATAGTGACGGCTTCACGCAGCTACTGTGGCACACTTCACAATGTCCATCCTTGCATTCCTTCGCCAGCATCTTTGCCAGGGTGGTCATCACATCAAGATGCAGCCGGTACACTTTGTCGTCGAAGCGCTGTGGGTCCAGCGCTCGCTCCATTCTGAGAATCGCCATGGCGTGATCGACGTGCTCCTCCTCCTCGGCCGCGATGCGGGCAAACGTCTGGCCAAGACTTCCCGGTGCCACCTTTCCCACCCGTGCATAGCTTGCGACGGCAAATGATTCCAGCATGATCTCCTGGACGATCAGGCACCCAATAAAGTCACGCTCAGCGATGCAGCACATGAATGCCTCACGGAGCCGCTTCCAATGCCTGGCGTCGACGTTATTGGGGACATCCACTCCAATCTTGCGGCCCTCGGCGGCGAACGCAGCCGCATGCCCCCGTTCACCCTCCGCATGCTCCAGTGCATCGGCTACTTCTTCGGGGTCGTCACATATCTCCGATAAGGAGGTGTAGTTCATGGCGGCGATGAGTTCGCCGGTCATGGCCTGTGCCAGGACGTCCTGCCAAATCGGAGCACCGGGTGAAAGAGAAGTACATTGAATCGCTGAGCAGTTAACACTAATGAGGGTTCCCATACGTCCTCCTGAACATCGAATTAGGCCTTTGCTGCTTTTGGGCCAAATCACATTCTTCAGAATCGCTTAGTCACGAATATTGTTGGAATTCATTGTTATTTTCCAAACTTATTACTACTTTTCCGCGAACATGCTTTCCTCCCAGATATCGAATAGCATCAGGGACTTCACTCAAGCTGTAACGCTTGTCGATGACCGGTTTTACTTTTCCGGCCTGCATGAGGTCGCGCAAGACGGTCAGGTCCTCTTTGTTCGGCCTTGCCAGAAACGTGACGAACTTCTGGCTCACGAACCGTGACAACACAAGCGCCGTGATCAAACGGGCCAGGAGAGCGGTCATCCTCCGGCCGGTCAGGTCTCCTACCATGATCAATATTCCCTTAGGATTTAAAACGCGCCGGCATGCTGACAACGAATGGTTCCCAATGCAGTCGAAAATCAGGTCGTAACGCTGGCCACGTTTGGTGAAATCCTCCTGGGTGTAATCCTGCTTCGTATAATCAATGACGTGATCTGCGCCGATGGATCGGACCATGTCCACATTCCTCGTACTGCATATGCCGGTGACTTCTGCGCCAAACGATTTGGCGATCTGCACGGCGAACGTACCCACACCTCCCGCTGCACCGTTAATCAAGACCTTCTGCCCGGGCTGAACCTGTCCCTTATCGCGAAGACCCTGCAACGCGGTGAATGCTGCCACCGGTGCAGAAGCCGCTTGCTCAAACGTGACGTGATCTGGCTTTGTGACCAATGCGGACTCGGGAGCACAGGCATACTCGGCAAAGGCCCCCTGGGAGATCCAAACTCTGACCGCCGAAGCTTGCGGGTCACTGATACACACGCCGAACACCTCGTCGCCCGCTTTGAACTGCGCTACGTTCCTGCCAACCGCTTCAACCCGGCCGGCGACGTCAACGCCGAGTCGTGTGTCGTTTGGTTTGGGCAGCCCGAACAGGACGCGAACGAGGTACGGCACGCCTTTAATTACGCCCGCCTCAAGCGGATTGACGGAAGCCGCGCGAACTTCTATCAATACTTCATTGTCCTTGGGAACAGGCTTTTCGACGTCCTTGATTTGGAGAACGTCCGGGGGCCCGTATCGGCTGTAGACGGCCGCTTTCATTGGCGTTCCTCGGCTGCGCCAGCCTGCTCCTTCCATCGTTGATTGTTCACGCCCATCACGAGCAACCACAGGATGAGCGATAGTTCCCCGAGAGCGCCGGCGGGTTTCACAACGTACGGGAACAGATAGGTTGCCAGCGGCGGTGACAGAAATATCTGGTAAGACAGGCCAGCGATGGCCATAAACACACCTAGAATTCGAGGCAGGAATGTCGACCTGAAAATCAGGTAACCGATCAGCAGGCAATACCATCCGAAAAACACCATGTAGACGCTGGCGGCCTGAGCACGCAATGTGAGAAACATGAGCGCCAGTGCCTGCAACTGTTCCACCTTGAATGCGCTCAAGTACTGTTCGCCTCCCAGGATGACCAGTGGGGCGAGATGGAAGAGGGTGCTAAGAGCCTGAATCGTGCATCCCGTGAGGCTGAAGAACGCCGCGAGCAGAGAGACGCTCCTGTTCACCGGTCGGAACATGTCATAGAGGAGCAGCGTCACAGTGATGTAGCACACGGCCGACATCAGTTCGGCTGCGAAACCCAGGCGATACAGCGGCTCGTGCGCCAGAATGTTGCGCGCCGTAGCCGCGGCGTCGCCGACTACAACAAGCTTGCCGCGAACCGAACCATCAGCGAATGAGAACGTCATCCCGCAAATTAAATAGAAGATGCCGGCAATCCTGGCCTTGAGGCGCGGCGACACGCCTGCGCTCCGGTCCTTCACCGTCAATACATTTGTGCTCATACTCTTTTCCTTCCTCCCTCATGCGACGCAATGAATCAAGCGCGCATGCGAATCAGATCGGCTCCCGATAGCGGCGCAGCCGGACCGCCGCGGCAAGCAATGCCGCCGCCACGATCAGTCCGACCCACAGGCCCGGGCTGCTCAGGAACCTCCCCGGAGCGAGCTGTGACAGCGGAATAAAATGGGGATCGAGCGTGACGCCATTCTTGTCCTTGAGGTCGAAAGCGACCGCTGCGAATCCACCCAAGCGCTCGTGCATCAACGAGCCGAAATACGAAGTGTGGAACGCAATCCTCTCGAACACGCCGATAACGAGCGGCGGCAACACAGCCCATAGAAACGGCGCGCGCCGTGCCCAACCTGAGACCAGCAGCAGCCACCCGTAGAGTGGCGCATGCCAGAGCGAAATCACAGTCAGGCTGTAGAGCAGTACCAATTCCAACTGGAACAAGGGCAACTGGGTCCACAGCGTGGAGGCACCCCCACCGCCCAGCGACAGGACTGCGGTGGCCAGCAGTCGCATAATGAGTTGCAGAGGAACGGTGATCGCGAAAACGACGAGCGGCAGAACCACGAGCGGAATGCTGGCTTTCGAGAGCACGGTTGTAAGATCCGAAACCGGCAGCGACTTCCAGAACAGGATGCTGCGATCGCGACGCTCGCCGTGCAGCGCGTCGAGCGAGTAGAAGACCCCAACGATAAACGCGATCACCATGAGCAGCATCGCTGCGTGGCTATAGGGCATGGCGAGAGCGACTTGCTGATTCACCGGGTGCTGCGCCGCCAGTTCACGCATGCTCCGTGGCAGCCAAATCAGGCTGATCATGAAGCCGAGCAGATAGACGACGCCTGCGGCTAGCGGCGCGATATAGATCGAACGGTTCTCCCACAATTCGCGCCGCACCGACCAGTACATGGGACGAGTCGCTGACATGGCTGCGGGCGCGATTCCCCGCGAGTCGGTTATCTGCGGGTCGCGGGGAGACTCGGGCATTGGGTTTGATTGGGGATTCATCGAGCGGCTCCTTCATCATTACTCCGTGCCTCGCCGGACTGATTGCCTGGCTTATTTCCCAACAAGGCCACGAACAGGTCGGCAATGCTGGGTGTGCGCACGTCGCCGAAACCGGAAAGAAGCCCCGCGAGCTGCCGGCGTTCCACATGATGATCGGCCTTCAGATCAAACAGCAGGATGCTGCGGCCGAGCGCCGGGCGCTCGTGAATCGGCTTGAGCGCCCGGGCCGCCGCGACATGTTCGGGATTCACCATCACTTCCAGATAGCGCGACTCGAATTCCTCCATGCTGCAAGCGAATACGATGCGACCGCGGTCGATGAACATGAGATCGGTGAGGACTTGCTGGACTTCTTCCACCTGATGTGTCGTCACCACGATGGTGCGGCTGCGGTCGTAGTAGTCGTTCAGCAACGAATCGTAGAACTGCTTGCGATACAGGATGTCCAGGCCAAGCGTCGGCTCATCCAGCACCAGCAATTTCGCGTCAATGGCCATGACCAGGGCAAGGTGAAGCTGGGCCACCATGCCTTTCGACAATTCCCTGACCTTGCTGGTGCGCCGGATGGTCGTCCGGTCAAGAAAACCTTCCGCCTTGGCCCGATCGAATCGTGGATGCACGCCGGCGACGTAGTCGAGTGCCTGCCAAACCCGCAACCAGCGCGGCAGCACGGCGACGTCGGCAATGAAGCAGACATCGCACATGAGCTGATCACGCTCGCTCCAGGGGTCGCGTCCCAGCACCTTCAGTTCTCCCTGATACCGGGTGAGGCCGAGGACCGCATTGAGCGCGGTGCTCTTGCCGGCGCCGTTGGGACCGATAAGTCCGAGAATGTGGCCCTCTTCGACCTGCAAATTGACGCCGTCCAGCGCGATGGTCGTGCCGAAGGCCTTGCGCAGGCCGCGGGCTTCGATGACTGTCATGACTTCGGGTCCTCCTCTGCATCATCTTTCGACCGGCGAGTTACGGCAGCGGCATCATTCAGCAATTCTTCCGCTTTAAGGCCAAGCCGCTGAATAGTGGCGTGGACCCTGGGCCATTCTTCCGAAAGAAACTTCTGGCGTTCGCCCTGCAGCAGCAGATCGCGCGCGCCAATATTGATGAACATGCCGCGACCGCGCCTGCTCTCGACCAGTTGCTCGTCGACCAGTTGTTGGTAGCCCTTCAGAACCGTGAGCGGGTTGACCCGATATTCGGCCGCGACATTGCGCACCGAGGGCAGCGGATCGCCCTCATTGAGCACGCCGTCGAGTATCATCGCGACGACGCGGTCGCGAAGCTGGCGGTAAATCGGCTGACTGTCGTTCCACTCACGGTCCATTAGGGTTTCCAGATAGTTCTTGCCAGGGATACTCAGCCGTCATTTCGCCCGCTGCAGGTCAAAGTGTGCGTGCACCGGCTTATCCCCTTCCATGAAAGTCCACTCCTCGGTGTGATGGTTGGCATCGACCAGCGTGAAGACGGCATGGTGCATGTGTCCGTACTCGGTGCTGCCGGCAACGTCAAGAAACTCGAATTCCACCGTCTTCCCGTCCGGTGACATCTTGCCCGTCATGCGAGGCCGGTTTCCTGCGTCGCAATAGTGAGTCAGGAGCAAGCGGTCCCCGTCCAGATAAAACATGGTGATCGGATCGTCGGGCCTTCCCGCTCCTCGCATTTCATGCATGAGCGCGTTACCCATGGAAGTCACGCGCAGCGTAGCCTGTATAACCTTGCCGTCAATCGGAGTCCCGGTGCCCGCAACCAGGCCTTCCCAGGAACCCGCCAGGGTTTTCAGTTGGTCGAAAGACTTTTGCGCGTCGGGCTGCGCGAAAGCCCCAGTGGAGAGTGCGATCAGAACAACAGCCAGCATTAAACGAAGGGATTTCATTTTGATCCTCCTCAGCTTTTTGGCGTCCGATCAGGGTTCGCATACCCCAGTGCAAGCCTACCCTGATAGAGTCTAGTTATGTAGTTAACTATAACACTATATTACTTGCAAGCTTTTTCTTGATTTTTATCTTGCGCTACTGGCCAGCATGCGCTAACTGTCTCATAAACATAGGTTTGCAAGACCAGAAAGGATTCGCGCCTGACCGTCGAGAAACGCAATCTTCGAGTCGTCAAGTGGATAGGCACGGTCCCCGCCGCCGGAGTCTGTACCTTTTGTGGTCGTCAGTTTGCGGTTCCGATGACCGCTCTCAGGAAGGTTGTCGACGCACAAGAGAGTCTTCGCGTCCAATTCGCCGAACACAGATGCAAGCGTGAAGCTTCCGGCCAGGACGCCGGCAACCCCTGAATGGAACGTGGGTCCTTCGCTTCAGACTGGGGCGGCGGCTTTGGTGAGAACTATGAAGAGGATCAAAATCAGGATCGTGAGCACCAACGCGCCAGCGCCCAGGAGGATGACTTCGCTCATCACATCGGGCTTCAGCAGGTCGTCGCGTCGCACAAAAGCCTCCCGGAAATTGGAGGGGGAGGTGGGCACGAGTCACCGCTTCGTGCCCGAACAGAACACGGGCACTTTTGATGCCACGGTGGTGGTCGATTGGGCGCCGCGCTATTGGAGTCAGGGAGCGACGCAAAGCCTTGCTTCGATGGAGGACAGGCATCCCGCTCGTCCAGGCGGGGCGGGGACACCCGGCCTCCATCGTTTAAGGCGGTCGCAGAATCCTGCGCTTTGCAGGCAAATTACTTCACGCCGCCGGAGTCGGGAGTTTCGAGTCTTCGGCTGCAGGCGCACATGCGATGCCGCTCAATCGACGTGTTCGCCTTCCTCGATAAAACCCATCTCCGGCGGTGGCAGCTTGTCGCCGGGGCGCGCCCAGAATACGTAGAGCGCGGGCAACATCACGATGCTGATCACCAGCTCGACGATCAGCCCGCCCACTATCACGATGGCGAAGGGCCGCTGCGAATCGGATCCAATATCGTGGGAGAGGGCCGCGGGCAAAAGCCCCAACGTAGCTACCAGCATGGTCATCATGATGGGGCGCAGGCGAAGAGCCGCGCCTTCTTTGGCGGCCTCGCGGGGATTCATGCCACGCGTGCGGAGCTGATTGATGTACTCGATCATGATTACCCCGATTTCGACGGAGACTCCGATGAGGGCCAGAAAGCCCAGGCCCGAAGATACTGAGAAATGGGTTCCGGTGACCAGAAGGCTGAGGAATCCGCCCAGCGGCGAGAGGGCTACGACGGCCAGGATGAGGCCGACCCATTTCCACGAATCGAATGCGGAATAGAGAATGAACGACATCAATAGAATAGTGATGGGAACGATCACGCCCAGACGACGGTTGGCACGCTGCTGGCTTTCGTACTCCCCGGTCCAGTCGAGGTGATACTGTTCCGGCAGCTGGACCTTACGCCCGACTTCTTCGATCGCCTGGCGCACCGTGCTTCCCAGATCGCGTCCGCGTACGCTGTACTTGATGGCGATGTAGCGCGAATTGCCCTCGCGGTAAATTGTCGAAGCCCCATCCTCCAGCTTGACCTGGCAGAGCTGGCCCAGCGACACCCGCTCACCCGACGGAGCCAGAATGCGGATATTCGCGATGTCGTCCACGGTGCTGCGGAAGGGTTTCTGGTAGCGGACGGTCAGGTCGTAGCGCTGTTCTCCAATCAGAATCTGGCTTACGGCTTTGCCGCCAACCGCCGTTTCGACGGCATCCTGGACGTCGCTGACGTTGATCCCGAAACGGTCGGCGGCGGCGCGATCGACCACCATGTTGACGTTGGGCTGGCCCCGGACTTGAAACGTACCCAGATCGGCCACGCCCGGAATCTTGCTCATGACGTCCTGGATTTCGTTGGCCTTGGCTTCCAACACCTTGAGGTCGGCGCCGAAAAGTTTGACCGCCAGCTCTCCCTTCACCCCGCTGACCGCTTCTTCTACGTTATCGGAGATGGGCTGCGAAAAATTCCAGTCAACGCCGGGAAACTTGTTCAGCTCTTTGTCCATGGCGGCGATCAGATCGTCTTTCGTCTTGAACTCCGACCTCCACCGGGCACGAGGCAGGAGGTCGACGAAGAACTCCGTGTTGTAGAAGCCGCTGGCATCGCTGCCATCGTCCGGGCGCCCAACCTGACTGATGACCTGCTTGACCTCTGGAAAGCGGGCGAGCACCAGGCGCGCGTTGTTGGAGACCGCGATGCCCGTGGCCGGGCCCGCGCTGGGAGCAAGAGTTCCGCGAACCCAGACAGCCCCTTCATCGAGGTGGGGCAGAAATTCGGACCCGATGATTCCGCCAAACCCCAGGAATAACATCAACACCAAAGCCGCCACGCCCATGCCCAGGGTGAATTTCAGATGCTCGAAACACCAGTCGAGGGTGCGGCTGTAGCCTTCCTGAAACCAGCGCAGCGCGGGATTTTGCCATTCCTTGATGCCGTGCTTGAAAAACAAGCTGCACAGAACGGGTGCAATAAGCAGGGCAAACAGCAGCGCGCCGAGCAGGGCGAACGCCACCGTCCATGCCATGGGACGGAACAGGCGGCCTTCTACCCGTTGCAGGGTGAAAATCGGAAGATACGAAACAATGATAATGATTCGCGCGAAGAATACCGGCCTTTGCACCTCGTGTGCCGCCGTCGCGATCATCTGCAGGAACGGTTTCTTGCTGCCCCCGGTTTCAGCGTGGCGGAGGATGTTTTCGACCATCACCACCGATCCATCCACCACCATGCCGAAGTCGAGCGCGCCCAGCGAAAGCAGGTTAGCCGGAATGTGGCTGAGGTCCAACAGAATAGCGGCAAACAGGAGCGAAAACGGGATGGTGAAAGTTACGATCAGCGCACTTCGGACGTTGCCCAGGAATAAGAACAGGATCAAGGTGACCAGCAGTACTCCATCGGTCAGGTTGCGCAGCACGGTGTGGGTTGTGTAATGAACCAGGTCACTGCGATCGAGATGGGGGACCAGCTTCACGCCCGGGGGCAAGATGCCGTGGTTTAGTTTCTCAATCTTTTCGTGCAGCGCGTCGAGGGTCGCATCGGCTTCGGCTCCTTTGCGCAGCAGAACGATTCCCTCGACCACGTCGTCGTCATTAATCACCACCCCATCCTCACGGTGGATGGTTTTGCCGAGTTGCCCTAACCGGACTTTGGGGGCTTGCGCTACGGTGCCGAGATCACGCACCCGAATCGGCGCGCCGTTTTGCACCTTTACCACCGTCGCCCCGATGTCCTCCGTGGTTTGCATCAGGCCTACGGCGCGGACATTCAGGGCTTGCTGTCCCCGCTCGATGAATCCGCCTCCTGCATTGGTATTGTTCGCGGCCAGCGCCGACTCCACCTGGCTGAGGGAGAGTCCATAGGAAACCAGCTTGCCGGGATCGATCTGAACCTGATATTCACGGGTGGGGCCGCCAAAAGGATTTACATCCACGATGTTGGGCACGGACTTCAACTGGTTGACCACGAACCAGTCATTCAACGTCTTCAACTCCATGACGTCATACTTTGGGTTCGTACTCTGGAGCGTGTAGAACATGATCTGTCCAGTGGGGCTGTAGTCCGGACCCAGAGACGGATTTACTCCCTGCGGCAGCGTGACCTGCTGAAGGCGATCGATCACCTCCTGACGGGCGTTGAGGGTTGTGGTTTCGTCGTCATAAATGATAGTGATCACCGACAAGCCCGCCAGCGACGTGGAGCGCAGATGGGTCATATGCGCCACGCCATTCAACTGCACTTCCAGCGGCACCGTGATCTGCTGCTCAACCTCCTCCGCCGCATGGCCGGACCACTGGGTAATAATCGAGGTGTAGGTGTCGGCCACATCCGGATACGCCTCGATAGGAAGGTTGTGGAACGAAATCATGCCCCAGATAAAAAGTACGACCGCCAGGCTGAGCACCAAAATGCGATTGCGCAGCGCAAAATCGATCAGGTAGCGGATCATTTGCCCTGCCCCGCCATGGCCGCGGAAAAATCAAGAGCAGTGGCGATGACCTGGTCGCCATTTTTCAGGCCGGGCTCGAGGCCGCCCTCGACCTGCACCATTCCGCCTGCGACTTCTCCCAGGGTGTGCACTTCGACACGCCGGAACCGACGGTCTCCTTCCTTCCGGAATATCCAGTCCCGGTCCTGCAAGCGCATGATTGCGGTTGCGGGGACCACCAGGCGGGGACGCATGCGGCGAGAGCGAAATGTGGCGATGGCGAACATTCCCGGGCGAAGGGAGCCATCGGAATTGCGCAGAACCACACGAACCTTGGCGGAACGCGTGCTGGGATCGAGAACCCGCGAAATATCCTGCACCACGCCGCGAAAGACTTTATCCGGGTACGCGTTCAGGCGAATTTCAGCCGCATCGCCGATTCCAACGATGCCCAGATCGTTTTCATACACGTCACAGAGAATCCATACCGTCGAAAGGTCAGCGATGGTGAAGAGGTTGGGCGTGTTGTCCAGGCTCTTTATCCCCTCGGATCCGGAAACGTTTTGCTCGACGATGGTTCCGGAGACCGGGGCGCGGAGTTCGATCAGAGGGCCGGGCTGGGATGGCTCTCCCCCCAGGAGGTGAACCCGCTGTTCGGAGGTCCGCAGGTCTATCTTGGCTTTATCCTCGGTGTCCTGGGCGACTTGAAGGTCCTTCTCGGCCAGAGCGCCGTGAGAGTAGAGGGACTGAGCGCGCTCCAGCGCCTTCTGCGACAACACCTCGTCAGCCCGCGCTTTCTGATAGTCGGCCATCGCCGCGGCCAGGTCAGCACTGGAAATCCGCACCAATACCTGCCCTTTGCTGACACGGTCTCCGAGGCGCGCCCGCAGATCGACCACCCGGCCCGAGCCCAAAGAAGTCACCCGGATCGTCCGGCTTACATCAGGGGTTACGCTGCCGTTGGCTCGCAGCACATCGGGCAGGTTGCGCGATTCGACTTCCGCCAGTTTGAACAGTTCGGGACGTTCCACATCGTAGACGCCCGCTTCCAGGGTCACTTCGGCCTTGGTAGCGGCAGCCTTGGTGTCGTTGGAGCAGGACGTGGAACTGGCCAGGCCAACGGCCACCAACAGAACAACGCAGCGAAACAACGGTCGCCTGGTCATGGAATTACCTCGCGCCCCACGGTTGGCAGCAGACCTCTAGCAGGTTTCTTGCGCATGTGGAACTCCGTGCATGAAGGCCAAATAGCTGAGAGTGCCGGATAGCCCGCTACGACTGTGGCGCTACAGGCAATGGCAAACAATATGTTCAGGTTCTCGAAGAAACTGACGTGCCGCAGACCGTAAGGACGGATGCGGTTAGCCGAGAGCGGGAGGAGCGCGGCAGGCGCCGGCGCAAAGATCTGCTGATTTGGGAACCGGGGTGAGTCGGGCTAATACTTGGCCGCATATTCTGCTGCGGGGAGCGAACGAGAAACAAGTATCGACCTGGGCTGGCAAGGGACCGAAGACGCCTGCATGCTGGGAAGAGTTGTTGGCTATGCCCTTGATCTTTTTCGACCGATTGGATTCTTCCATCTCCGGACGGAGTGGATGCAGGTCATCGGTCACCGAAACGACGGGAAATAACAGGATCAGTCCGCAGGAAAGAACCACCAACTGACTCAGTCGCCGGCCGCGGCGCTGGCTTCCGGCGGCGCGCGCGTCGCGCCACCACAACCCCACGGTGAGCAGGGCGACGGTGAGCCAGAAGAGGTTGAGTAATAGTTCCATCTCGCGCTTGCTACGTCTGGACGAGGGCAGCCGTCAAATAGTCTGGCAAGATTCACGGCTCAAGTCAATGTGATGGCGCACACGTAGGCCCGGACGCCCCCGTCCGGGTGGGCGAGCGCAGCTCGCCGGAGTAGGTGAAGCAGCGGGTGGCCGGATTAGAACTGCCGGGCTTGCCCGGCTGGGCGGGCGAGGCGCCCGCCCTACGTGGATTGTGGCACCATCTACGGCGAGCTTTTTCTGTTTGACTTCGCTCACTGCTGAATTAAGCTCTGGCGTCGATGGCGTCTATCAAGCAATTGTTCAGGAAGTCACACATCGCGCTGATCGTCGGCGTGGTTCTCTCGGCAGCCGCCGTGTTTGCAGACACGACGATTCCCGAGTGGTGCCGCGCCCTTCCACGTCCGGAATACAAGAACCTAGAAAGAGTGCCGGTTAGCGATCCCTGGTTTGAAGTCTACAAGGTCGCGCCTGCTGTTTTCGCTATTTACGAACCCCATCAGGCGGAAGAGACCATCAGCTATCTGATCGTCGGCGAGAAGCGGGCCCTGCTCTTCGATACCGGCATGGGAATCAGCGATATCAGGAAAGTCACCGCAGAACTGACCCGACTGCCGGTCGTCGTACTGAACTCGCACACCCATAACGATCACGTTGGCGACAACTGGCGGTTCGAGACGGTCTACGGCATGGACACCGACTTCACCCGTCAGAATGCGAGAGGCTCGCGCGATGACGCGCAAGCTGAAGTCACGCCCGATCAGATTTGTGGCAACCTGCCGAAGGGATTCGATCCGCGAACCTATGTGACCCGGCCCTGGAAGATCGAGGCCTATCGCCACGACGGCGATCGCATCGATTTAGGCAGCCGATGGTTGGAGATCATCGCCACACCCGGCCATACGCCGGACGCCATCTCACTCATTGATCGGGCGAATGGCCTGCTCTTCACCGGCGACACGTACTATCCTGCCCCCATCTGGCTGTTTCGTCCCGAGACCGATCTCGATGCCTACCGCGCCTCGATCCGGCGACTGGCTGCGCTGGCGCCGCAAGTCAAGTTGGTGCTCGGCGCCCACAACATTCCCGTCGCGTCCCCCTCGGTGCTCCTACGGCTGGTGGACGCCTTCGACGCTGTCCGTGCCGGCAAAATTCCCGCGACCCCGGCATCGGCCGGCAAGGTCACTTACAAAGTGGATGACATCACTTTTCTGATGAAGGCCAAAGAATCCGCGCCATGAACCCGGGCCGCGATCCGTTAGAAGCTATACGAAATACCGCCCAAGGGTATGACCTTGGCACGTAATCCCGAGTCGTTTGCCTTAAAGGCTACGTTTGCGGTCAGCAGCAGGTTTCCCCAGGGCTTGTACTTCACTCCGGTGGAGACATCAATCATATTCACCGGATCGTGGTACAGCGTGGCCGTCGGAATGTCAGGATGGGCCACTCCATCTATATCGACAAACGCTGATTGGCGAATACGGGTTGCGCTGGAAAGACGGGTGCCGACCAGGTCAGCCGCGAACGTCAGCCGCTTCTTGACAGCGATATCCACGCCTCCCGAATAGAAGAATTCGTTGGGCAACTTGCCGCTAGTGGCCGTGCCCAGATTTCCTGCCAGTACGGACTGGCCGTTGTACTGGAAACCTAGGTTGGCGTGGGGAGAGATGCGTCCCGCGTACGAAGCGGCGATGAAAGGCTTATATCCGGGCGTACCGGAGCCGAGGAAGTTCTCCGCGTCGCCGGTCGGAGTCCGCACATCGAAACCGAGCCCAACCCGAAACCGCTCCCCCTTGAACACGGTGCCCTTTATGCGAAAAACAACGTCGCCGATACCCGCCGCGCTTTTGAAATTCGAGAAGACCTGGTTCACGCTGCCGGCGGGATCATTGACGTTGAAAAAGTGATAATACCCGTCCACCGTCGTCGCGAAGAGCGGGTCGGACGGCGCGACCGGCTGCGGTGCATTGCGGACAATGGTTGCAGCGGACGTGATTCCAAGCCGAACATCGAGAATGGGAACAGCTACGGAAACGTCGATCCGGTTCGTTAGTCCAAAGGTACCAATCAGAGTCGTTTGATGAGCCTTCAGGTCGATGCGGTTCTGGGTCGTTATGTACTCATGCTCGAAGGCTGGGATTTGCCCACCGATCGGGAACTCGACGTGTGAATACACCACCGGCAGGTGCTTCAAGTCGATGCCATCGAGTGAACTGAAGTCGAAAAACTGATATGTCGCGGCGACGAAAATCCGGTGCTTGCCGATCGTCTCGGCCCGCTCGGTCACAATTGGCCCGTAGCTCTCGGCGGAGGGCACGTAGGTGTGGAGCGTCTGATCATAGGTGAACAGCACACCAGAGGCAGGCGATGGGATCGAGAGCAGCGATAGCTCAGTGCCCACCGAAACACTCAGTGGAATCTGGAAATTCTTTTCGCTCGTCGCGAAATGCGCGGCGTGGTTGGGGTTCGGCAGAATTAATCCGCCCGTGCCGTAGACCTGAGGTACGGTGCACAGCATCGAGGACTGCAGTTTGGTGGCGCAAGGAGGAGGAGGCAGGGGAGGGGCTGCATTCGAAACAGCATGACGGGCGCATTGTCCGTTGGCGCATTGACCAGACCCACACGAGCAAAGATTGCAGCCGCAGAGTTCCGCGAAGGCATAAAGCGCGAGCAACAATAACCCAACGATCAGCGGTAGCTTGCGTGCCATACCGATCCTTTCAAGCGCAAATTGGCCGGGAAGATCACAGCCTGAGCCTCTGCATCCTCAGGAGACCGGAATTCTACACTCGGCGTCGTCTCCGCCACAAGACGTTTTCGTGGCCTGGCAACGCGCAGGTATCTGGTGCTCGGAAAGACCTGAATCTGTGACCAGGAGGTAGGGGAAAATGGGCTTCCTGCTCGTCGTAAATTAAGGTCGCGGCGGGATGGCGAATCCGGTAGGAGCCCAGAGTGAGCGCACCGCTCTACCGAACATCGCTGATGACCCAGTTTCCGTTTGATTTAGTCAGCTCAAATGCCGCTGGATCTTCACGATGAGGTACGGTTGTGTTGCCCTTCTTGGGCGTGTAGTCAACAGACATCAAGCCGTTTACGGTCGCCTGGGAGCCATTTTGACCAATAGCCACGTTGTCAATTCGGACCTGCACATGGAAAGCACTAGCCTGATCAAACGAATCCTTATACTTGCCGTATCGCTTTCCGATGCTTGGCCAGATCTCGCGTAGGGCATCTGCACTTTTTTGATCGAACGCCTGCTCGTATTTCTTAATAACGCTCCTTATCGCGATTTCATCAAGCGCTCTTGTCGAAGGTTCCTCTGGTTTCACCACCGGCGGCGGGGGCGGCTGGCTTAAGTCGGCGAGTTTGGCGTCGATCTGATTAAGGTAGCCACGCGCATCAGCCGCATGAGAGCCACTACCCTGAGCGATGGCTTGCAAACTGGCGCGCGCGCCTTCCAGTCCTTTCTTGTCATTGGCGCTGGCGGATTGCTGGTACTTCTGCACAGCTTGCTGGTAGGTGTTCTCGTATTGCTGGCGCGATTGTTCCAGCTTTTCAGCCTGCGCAATCCCCGCGGTCAGCGATCCGGGATCGCCACCAGCCTGCTTGATGAGATCCACTTTCTGACGGGCAGAAGACAAATCTCCCTGGGCTATGTCCCGCTGCGCACCGGCCTCGAGGTCGGCAATCTGTTGCTGTTTTTGCTGCTGTTGGGTCGCCAGGCCCGCCAGTTTGTTTCCTGCCTGCTGCCGCAATTGCTCGGCTTCGGGTTTTCTTGGACCGTCGAGTCCGATCACCTGGTCAAGGAGACCCGCGGCATTGGTTAGGCTGGTTTGATCGTTCTTCTGCAACGCCTGCCTGGCCTCCGTGAACAGCGCTTCCTCGTGCATACGCTGAGGGATGACCTGGCGCAGGTATTTCTGAGCATCGTCTTTTCGTAACCCTCCCTCAGGCAATTTCAGAATATCGTTGAGGTCTTTCTGAGCGGTCCGGAATTGCCCGCGATCGACGTCGCTGGTGGCTTCCTGCCACCACCGCGCCTCCTGTTGTCGCAGTTTGCGCAGTTGATCGTTCTTCGTCTCTGCCTGAATCGCGTCCTGCATCTTTTGAACTTCGCCGGTCAAGGGGCCATTCAGCGCGGCTGCATCCTGCAAAACCCGTAATGCTCCCGTGAGATCGCCGGCCACACGTTTCTGGTCGGCTTCGGCCAAGGCCTGCCGTTGCCGCGATTCGAGCGGATTGACCTTCGGTGAGACCGAACCTGGTTTTGACGCAGTAATTCCGGCAGGTTTTTCTTGCCCCTTTGTCGAAAGGAAATGCACCGCTCCCCAGGTCATGACCAGTGCAACAAGAACGCCAATTGCCGCTGTGGCTGGTCGCTTCCAGAGCGGGATGGGTCCGGCTTGCGCCGCTTCGGCAGTGGCAAGCGCCGGCCCCGTCAAACTCTCACGCTCGCGAAGTTTTTTAGCTTCGGCTTTTCTCTGAGCTTCCTCTTTGCGCTGTCTTGCCTGCTCCAGGCGAAGCTTTTCAGCCTCTTCGCGCTTCTTCTTCTTTTCTGCCTCGCGCGCAGCTTTCTCTTCGCGTTTTCTTGCCTGCTCCAGACGCAGCTTTTCGGCTTCTTCCTGTTTTCTTCTTTCGGCTTCGCGAGCGGCTTCCTCTTCGTGCTTTCTTACCTGTTCCAGGCGCAGTCGTTCGGTTTCTTCCCGTTTTTGTCTTTCGGCCTCACGCGCGGTTTCCTCTTCGCGCTTTCTTACCTGCTCCAGGCGCAGTCTTTCGGCTTCTTCCTGTTTTCGCTTTTCGGCCTCGCGCGCCGCCTTCTCCTCTCGAACTCGCTGACGCTCTTCCTCCTCGCGCTTTCTTTGTTCTTCCTGACGCTTCCGTTGTTCCTCCTGACGTTTCCTCTCCTCTTCCTGGCGCTTCCGTTCCTCTTCGCGCCGTTTCAGTTCCTCGGCTTCGGTAATGGACTTCTCGACCACCGCCTTCAGGCGGAGCAGGCGGGCTTCACCCGGAAATTCCGACAGCCCCTGCTTCACGCGAGTGAGAGAACCCTGGAGATCGAGGGCGGAAAGCAGCCGTTGGGCAGACTGCTCGTGCTCCACGATCTGTTTTTCTCTCTGCCGGGCGGCTTCGGCGGCACGCAACCGGGCCTCCAGCGCTTGCTTGCGCTGCAGCAGTTGCGGCTCGTCGGGGTAGGCGAGCAATCCCGGATCGAGTTGGCTGAGCGCGCCGCTGAGATCGCCGGTCGCCTCGAGCTTTTGGGAATCGGCCAGGCATTGCGCCACTACCGCTTCCCGCTTGCGGTTCTCAAGGTTGGCACGGATTTTCGCAAGCCCCGCCGATGTTGGATCCAGCCGGGCCGCCAAATCGACCACACTTTCGGCAGACCGCAAGTCGAGAGAGGTTGCGGATTCCGCCGCCTGGAGCAATGCAGACAAGGCCTCTTGCCGCACCGGCAAATCGGCGCTTCCCACTTCCGCCGCCTTTTGCAGGGATTCTGCGCCCTTGTCCCATTTCTTTTTTTCAACCAGCCGCCGGCCTTCTGCGATCAGGTTCAAGGCCCGGGTGCGGGTGCTGGCGCGTTCCTCGATCGATTTCTCCAGCTCCGCAACCTGCGGATCGTCGGGAAATTCGGATTTGGCCTGCGCCAGCAGCTCGGCAGCTGCTTCGAGATCATGGGCCGCGAGGAACTCTTGTGCCTGCCCCATGAGTGCGGCTTTTCGAGCTTCGAGTTCCTGCCGCTGCAGCCCGCGCAGCCGTTCTAACGAAGATTCCGTGGCGGAGAAATGTGGATCCAGGCCCTTGATTTCTTTCCAGACATGGATCGCTTGAGCAAATTGCCGCGACTCCTCCAGTTCTTTGGCTTGCTGGGCGCGCGCCGCCACCCGCTGAGTCAGTTCCCGCAGGTTCTCAAGCTGCTGCTGGAGAGGCGCTTCGTCGGGGTAAGTTCGAAGCGCTTCCTCCAGAATGCGCATCTTCGCCTCGGGCACAGGTTCCCGGTCGAGCTGCTCCCGAATGGTCTTGAGATGTTCGAGCCTCCGCAGCCGCTCCTGTTCGAGGCGGGCACGTTCTTCCTGATCCCGCTGCTGCTGTTGAAGTTCAGCTTGTAGCGTTTTCAGCTTGGGATCGTCGGCGAAAGATGCGAGATGTTTCCCGACCAGATCCAGAGCGCCGGACAGATTTCCGGACGATTGCAGCCCGCGCACTTCGGAGACCGCATTCTCTATTTCCTGCTCGCGCTTCTTTTCAGCGATCCGGGAACGAAGCGATGCTGGAACCGCAGTACCGGCGCGAACTTCGGTCAGGTCCTGAACCAGGGTTTCGGCGGATCGCCAATCTTTCTCCAGAGCCGAGTCGGCGGCTCGCAACGCCACTTCGATGGCCTGTTCCCGCAACCAGGGATCCAGCGCCGCCAGCGAGACGGCACGGACGCATGCCTCTCCACCCTGTTTCCAGGAGCTTTCTCCGAAGAGCCGGCGTGCCGTATGAAGCAGATTCTGCACTTCGGTGCGGCGGGCTACCGCGTCATCCAGCCTCTTTTGGAGGTCATCCAGAGTACGGTTATCCGGGAACTCGGTCTGCGAGCCGCTCAACAACTCGGAAGCCTCGCGATGTTCGCCTTTGCGCAAGAGCGCCTCAATCTGTGCCCTGCGCTGCAGGACCAGCGCCTTGGTGGCCTGCGCCTTAAGGGTTTCGAATTCGCTGCGTAACTTTGCGGAAGCCACACTGGCCAAGCTGGCTGCCGGTTTAAGCCGGTCGATGACGGCCCTGTATTCTTTGGCCATCATCAGCATGCGGCCGTCGGCCATCACCAGTTCGAGCTTCTCGGTGGCGTCGGCGGAACGTTGACTTTCAACATCCGTGGCTGCGATTTGCAGCTCGGGAGCGTCTCCCCAACTGCCGCGGCATTCTTCCAGAGCACGAAAGGCTTCGTCGAAATTGCGCTGCCCGGAAAGCTGGCGAGAGCGTTCGACCGCACTCTCGATGTTGTGCCATCGCTCGGCATCGCGACGCGCCTGTTGCAGGAGCTCGTTGTAGTCCGAATTCCTTCGAAATGACTCCGGTTGCGATTCCAACACCTTCACGGCTTCTGCAGCTTTTCGGTTTTGCAGCAGCTTCCGGGAAGCGGAAAGCGCGCCGTCCAGCCGCTTCTGGTATTCGGTGGCAGCGTGTCGCGCCTGGGCGAGGGCAATGCCCAGCTCTTCCTCAGCCTCTTCCGGCAGTTCAGCCTCCAGCAGTTGTACGGCCTGGTCGTATTCGTCGTTCTCAATCAGGGCGCGAGCCTTCTCCACCACCGCTTCCGTGACTTTCCTCCGCTGATCGACCGCTGCTTCGTCCTTGGCGAACTGCAGCAATTCGGCGACATCGGCATCCTGCTGGAACTCGGCGCTGGCGGCGTTCAAGGTATCGATAGCTTCGGAAAATTCCTTTCGCCGCAGGCATTCTCGTGCGCGCTGCAGGAATTCAGCTTTCCGCTTTTCGGTGCGCTCGCGTTCCACCGTTTCGCGCACGATGACCTGCAACGAATGCAGGTGCGGATCGCTCCCGACTTTCTTCAGCGCGGCTTCCAGTAACTGCAAAACTTCCTCATTGCGGCCGACCTGGATGAGGGCGCGAGCCTGGGCCAGCTGTTCATCGATAAACCGCTTGCGTTCGCTGACCTGTCGTTGCTTTTCCGCCAGCGACCTGAGCTTGAGCAGGGAGCGGTCTTCAGGAAACCGAAGCAGCGCCTGATCGATGATCTGACACGCGGTCACGAAATCGTCGTGATCCAGGGCTTCCTCGATTTGCAGGTTGATAGCATCCAGTTCCTTGCGAAGGCGCTCCTGCTCCCGGCCGGCGCTAGCCGATTCAATCAGAGACTTCACGTTCGGAGCATTGGGGTCGAGGGCCTCGGCTTCCTTGAGTACGTCGAGGGCGGCAGTGAAGCGTCGGGACGCAATCTCCTTACGGGCGGACTCGACCAGGCTTTCCACTTTCGTCTGTCGCGACCGCTCGGCCCAGTCCCGATGGATAACGCGGAACAACGCCTTCGCCTGAAGGTCGTTGGGCGCCAGTTCCAGCGTTTCCTCCACCATCTTCTTGGCGATATCCAAATCGCCTTCCTGGTGCGCAGCCTCGGCCTTGTGAAGAAGATTCTGCAACTCTTCCGCCCGCGATTTCGCCTGCCGGATGCTGCTCCGCAGGGACTGTAGTCCGGCATCGGTCTGGTGCAGGTTGAGAGCTTTGTCCAGGTAGCTCAGGGCGGTTTCGAACTGCTGACGGGAGTACGCCTCTTCAGCCTGGCCGCGAAGCTGGCGTATCTGGACCTCGATCTGCTCCTCTTCAATACTGTGCTGCACGGTGCGGAAAAGCCGGATCGCGCCGGTGTGCTGGCGGTCGATCTTGAGGACTTGCAGCAATAGTTCTTTGGCTTTGTGGGTCAGCCCGCGCGAGAACAGCGATTCCGCTTCACGCAAATGCCCTTCCACCAGCCCTTGCTTCAGGCGATCGCTGATCTGCGCCAGGTCAAAGCCGAAATCTTCTACGGTGCGATAGCGATCCTCACGGTCCTTGGCCAGCGAACGGAGGATCACATCTTCGAGCTCAGGTGGGATGTCCGAGACGTATTTCTTCAGCGGAGGCGGGGGGTCGTGGATGATCTTCAACAGGGTCGCGGCGGTGCTGTCTCCGTCAAAGGGCAGCGCGTAGGTCAGGAGCTGGTAGAGCACAACGCCGGTGGAGAAAATGTCGGTGCGGGTGTCGATGGGCTTACCATTCACCTGCTCGGGAGACATATAGCCCAGGCTGCCGATCAGCTGCCCGGTGCGGGTAACGGTCTTGTCCCCGAAGTGGGCGATTCCGAAGTCGACGATTTTGACGCTGCCGTTCTTCAGAACCATGATGTTGCCGGGCTTGATGTCGCGATGAACGATGCCCTGATGGTGCGCGTAGGCAAGTCCATGACAGACGTCGCAGATAAAATTGATCTTGGTGATCAGAGACAGCGGGTTGTGTGAATTGATGACAGCGTCGAGGCTCTCCCCTTCCAGAAACTCCATCACCAGGTAGGGATTGCCTTCCAAATCTCCCAGGTCGTACACGGTGACGATGTTCGGGTGCTGCAGGTTGCCGGTGGATTGAGCTTCGCGATAGAAACGCTTGAGCAGGTCGGGATTGTCGGAATACCCGCCCGTCATCATCTTGATCGCGACCAGGCGGTTGAGATGGGGATCGTTGGCCTTGTACACAACCCCCATGCCACCGCGTCCGATCACGTCGATGACGTCATACTTGCCGATTTTGGACGGTCTAGCGGCCACCGGTTTGGACTCAACCCAACTTTAACGCCGACATGACGTTTCCTGCGGAATCACACCATCTCGAGAAAATTCAGGCCTGGCCCATGGGCGGTAGCGGGTCCGCTTCGTCTCATACGCAATGCCGGCGTAAGGAAGGCAGGTCCGATGATGGCACCGCGTCAACAGGTGTCGCGCTATTTTGCTACAAACCAGGACCGCCCGCAACTTTCAGGGAAGGTACCGGGGGGTGGCAAAGCCGGGCAGCAACGGGGAGTTATCTTATAGCAGCGCCTGGATTTAAGGCCTTTAACCGCCTCCTCTTTACTGTCCCGATAATGGCGTGTAAGCTGCTTTGCTGGCGTTCTTTATGTCCGGCCCGACCACAATCCCGTCGTTGACTCGATAATTCTTGTCTCAACCGCGGGAGGCCGTCAGGCTTTTGAGCCTTCCAACATCGGATAGGTCACCATGAAGTTGACCGAAAAATACGAACTCGTCGAACCTGTCACCAGCGGAAGAATCAACTCTTTTATTGCTCGCAATCTGTCGACCTCCGAGCAGGCGCTGGTGCATTTGTTCGAGTGCACCGGCACCACCCGTAGCAAGCAGCCCGCCGCTCTTTCAGTGCTGCAAGCCTTCCGCTGCCTCGCTCCCAGCCCTCCCGGACTGGTAATCGAAGCCGGAACTTCCGAAACCAGTTCCCTCGCATATGTGATCACGCTGATGCCCAGTCCCGCAGCTTTGCGGACGTGGGTGCAAGCCTACAAAGTATCTACGGAAACCACTCAGGAATTCGATGGCCGGGACGGAACTACGGCGTCACTGGGCGAGGTCATGCGCCACGTCGTCGAAGAGAATGTCACGTCTTGCCCCGATCCGATCCCGGATCCGGGCGCAATCAAGTAGGGATTTAGATTGAGCCCACGTGGGGACAGCCGCCCTCGGCTGTCCGGCCGAGCGCAGCTTGGCTTTTCGGCGTCGAGACTACAAGTCTCACTTCTCGCAGCTAACGGTGATCTGGTGGGTCACGCCGGCGGAGGTGTGATGCTCGTATATTGCGAGATGCGTCAGCCCTGTGTAATCGTCTCCTACCTTGTACATCTCGGCGTGATCGGCAGGGCAAGACACCGAGGTAGGGCAGGCGAAGAGCAACGTAACCAGGCTGACGAACGTGATCGCTATCCTTACTGATTTCATGGCCTGTCTGTTTCATACCACGAAATCACAAGGCGGAAACCTTACTACGGTTCCGAACGGCGCCGACACGAAAGTTATGTACTAACGTGTGCAGGAGCAGAAGTATAACGATCAGGCTTTCAAAACCACACAGGCCGGGCTAGGCATAGATGCCGCGCTGGCGGAGCGTATAGGCGACGCGGTCGATGGCCAGCATATAGGCGGCGATCCGGTTACTAACGGCATGGGTGGCTGCGTATTGCAGCACCGCCGCGAACGAAGTGCGCATGATGTTTTCCAGCTGGCCGTTGACTTCCCGTTCCTCCCAGAAATATCCCTGACGATCCTGCACCCATTCGAAATAAGAGACCGTGACCCCACCCGAATTTGCCAGGATGTCGGGAATCACGAAGACTCGTTTGTCGGTGAGAATGCTGTCGGCCCCAGCCGTGGTCGGACCGTTTGCCCCCTCGCACAGAATCCGGGCTTTCAGTGAATCAGCGTTGCGGGTTGTAATCTGATTCTCCAGCGCTGCCGGGATAAAGATGTCGCAGTCGGTTCTGAGCAACTCCGCAGGATCGATCTCCTGAGCTCCCGAGAAACCCTGAAACACCTTGTTTACCCGGCAATGATTCCACAGTGCGTCAATGTCGATTCCGTTGCGGTTGTAGAGCGCGCCTGAGCTGCGAGACACGCCGACGATCTTGTACCCGCGCTGGTGCATGAGACGAGCGGCGTTGGACCCCACATTGCCGAAGCCCTGAATCACCACCCGGGTCTGATCGCGATTCATGCCGAGCTGCTTGATCGCCTCGTCACAAACGATCATCAGCCCGCGCCCGGTAGCCTGCTGACGTCCGTGGGAACCGCCGAGCCCGAGCGGCTTGCCGGTAACTACCGCGGTTGCTGTGTGACGAACGTGCATGGAGTAGGTGTCCATGATCCAGCCCATGATCTGCTCGTCGGTATTGATGTCGGGCCCCATGACATCTTTCTCGGGTCCCAGGACCTCAAAGAGCTCGGCGGTATAGCGGCGCGTGAGGCGCTCCAGCTCACGCTTGGACATGTGATCGGGATCGCAAATCACTCCGCCCGCCGCTCCACCGAACGGAATATCGACGACCGCGCACTTCCAGGTCATCCAGCTGGCGAGGGCGCGGGTCTCATCCAGGGTGACGCCGGAGCCATAGCGGAGACCGCCCTTGGCCGGCCCCCGGTCGATGGAGTGTTGTACGCGGAATCCAGTGAATGACTCGAGCTTCCCGTTGTCCAGCTGGACCGGGATGTGGACGATGACCTCGCGGCTGGGGCTGCGCAGGATGTTCCACAAACCTTCATTGAGGTTGAGTTTCCTGGCGGCAAAGTCGGAGCGGGCGACCTGGGCCTCCCAAACGTTGACTTCTTCCGACCGGTCGGCGTTCGTCAGCTCGTTTTGTGTTGTGGAAGTCACTTCTTTATTCCCAAGAGAACAGTTTACCGCACCAAAGC
>Ga0075021_10000082_pt1 | contig 49661 bp, 39 predicted proteins | sample ColStrG_CSR_2012_FD_72749 | JGI IMG/M metagenome (GOLD analysis project Ga0075021, IMG submission 72749) | Freshwater sediment microbial communities in response to fracking from Pennsylvania, USA - Cold Stream Run_MetaG_CSR_2012 | ecosystem: Environmental > Aquatic > Freshwater > Creek >...
GTGGAAAGGGTTTGGAACTATGGCCGACTCGCGGGAAGTGATGAACATTCGCCAGGCGTCGCAGTACCTGGGAGTGAGTCCGGACACGCTCTACAAGTACGTAGGCGAGCAAAAGATTCCCGCTTTCAAGCTGGGCAACCGCTGGCGCTTCAAGAAATCGAGGCTGGACCAGTGGATGGAAGAGAAATCGACCCAGATGGAAGCGAAAGGCAAGAGGAAACCGAAGGCGGCTGGTAAGGCTGCCGGGCAACCGTAAAAGGCGGGCACATGTTTGGATTGGGATCGAAAACGATTGTTGGTCTGGATGTGGGCTCCTCCAGCATCAAGGCTGTGGAGCTGAGGAAGGGGCGTAACGGTATCGAAGTGGCGCATCTGGGCCTGGAACCGCTGGCGCCGGATATCGTCGTGGACTCCATGATCGTGGATTCCGGTACGGTGTCGACGGCCATCTCGAAGCTGTTCACCGACAACGCAATCAAGGCGAAAGCCGTAGCCACGGCGGTGAGCGGACACTCGGTGATCGTGAAGAAGATCTCGCTGCCTTCGATGAGCGACCAGGAACTGGCCGAAACCATCGAGAAAGAAGCGGCGCAGCATATTCCATTCGATCTGACCGACGTGAATCTGGACTACCAGATCCTTTCCGAAGACGCCGGCAACCCGCAGATGGACGTTCTGCTGGTAGCTGTCAAGAAAGACAAGATTCTCAACTACACCAACGTACTCTCGATGGCGGGCAAGACTCCGGCTATTGTGGACATCGATGCCCTGGCGCTGCAGAACTGCTACGAGTACAACTACGAGCCCGCGCCGGGACAAGTGGTGGCTCTGTTGAATCTGGGCGCGAGCGTGATGAACATCAACATCGTGAAAGGCACCACGCCGCTGTTCCCGCGCGACGTCAGCGTGGGCGGGCATCAGTACACGGATTCACTGCAGAAGGAACTGGACCTGAGCTTTGACGACGCCGAGTCGCTGAAGCTGGGCCACAAGGTGGGCACGGTGAGTGAAGACGCCAAGACCCCCATCCTGCAGCAGGTGACCGAAATCATCGTTCTCGAAATTCAGAAGACGTTCGACTTCTTCCGCGCCAGTTCGGCGGGAGAACACATCGAGAAGATTTATCTGGCGGGTGGTTCCTCGAAGGTACCCGGTTTGGTCGAGGCGCTGCGTCAGGAGTTTTCGTTACCGGTGGAGATCTTCAACCCGTTCCAGAAAATCGGTCTGCCGACGGAAGGACCGGGAGTGCAGCTGATCGAGCAGAATGCCGGCCAGATGGCAGTTGCGGTGGGTTTGGCCTTAAGGAGTTTTGAAGACTTATGATCCGAATCAACCTGCTGAGCACACAAAAGGGAAAGAACAAGCGCGCCGCCGCTTCGGCGGCTGCGGCCATGGAAGTGGGTGACGTCGGCTCGCCGAAGATGAAGATCCTGGTCGTGCTGATCCTGGCCGGCCTGGTCAACCTGGGCTACTGGTACCAGTTGGACAAGCAGCGCCAGGAAATTGCCGTCAAGATGAAAGCGGCGGTGCAGAAGAACATCGAGCTGGCGGACGTGAAAGCACGCTATCTGGAACGGCAGCGTGAGGCCGATAACTACAAGCGCCGGGTGGACGTGATTGATTCATTGCGCCAGGCCCAGGCCGGCCCGGTGAATCTGCTGAACACGATTGGCGCGACCGTGAACGACACGGAAGCGGTCTGGCTGAACAGCATGAAGGACCAGGGCAGCAGCGTCGATATCGAAGGTATGGCGTTGAGCACCGACGCGGTCGCCAGCCTGATCGCCAATCTGCAGAAGACCGGATACTTCCGGAACATCGAAATCAAAGAAACCTTCCAGGATGATACCTACAAGGAAATGCAGGCATTCAACTTCACGCTGACCTGCGAGAAGGCGAAGTCCTAGGGGAAACTATGGCGAACTTTAACGAAATGTCGGGCATTAAGCAGTGGGCAGCGGTGCTGGGCGTGGCCCTGGTTCTTTCGGTAGCGCTGTACTTCACCGTCTTCAAGAACCAGCGGGATGCCAACGCTGCGGCGCAGGCGAGCCTGGAGACCAAGCTTCGCGAAAACGCGGAACTGGAAGCCTACCGGCCGAAGCTGGCCGAGATCGAGCGCCAGCTGGCCAGCCTCAAACAGCAACTCGAGATCGAGCGCCGGATCGTGCCTGACGAGAAAGAAGTGCCGGGCTTTCTGAAGATGATGGACGCAGAGGCCATGAAGGCTGGCATCGAACTGCGGCGCTATACCGCCAAGCCGGCGGCTGCGAAAGATTTCTACACCGAACTGCCCTTCGAAGTGGAACTCGATGGCCCCTACTACTCGGTGCTGAATTTCTTTGACAACGTGGGCAAGCTGGAGCGGATCGTCAACGTCTCAGGTCTGCAGGTGGCAACCACCAAGAAGCCCACCGATGCCAAGGCGAAGCACACCTACCAGTACGCGCCCAACGAGAGCGTCGTGGCTACCTGCACGGCAACCACGTTCTTCAGTCATGACATGGACCCAGCGGGAAGTGCGCCTGTTAAACCCGGTCAGCCCGCGCCGGTCAAAAAGCAGGGGAGCCTATGAAGCTGACGACGGGAATTCTTTTCTTGGGGATGGTGGCGGGAACTGCCTGGGGGCAGAACCCCGACGTCATCGAAAACACGCGGAACACGATGAAGGCGGTCCAGCAGAAGAAGGCGATGGACTCCGATGCGGCCCTGGCGTCTTCGCAGGGAACCGCAGCCAATCCAGCCCTGCCCGCTGGCAAAGCGGCCCAACCCAGCGGCAACCCGGCTTTTCCGGCGCCCACCAGCCACAGCACGGCGAAAAGCCCGCTGGGCTCGAAGTCGCCTGCCAAGCCGGTAGTGACCAAGGCGAAGGCTCCGGCTGGACACAAGAAGTCGCAGCCCCAGCAGCAGATCGCAGTCGAGAACCAGAAGAAACCTGCGGAAGCCAAGCCGGAAGCTCCGAAGAAGATCAATCTGGCCGGCCGGCGAGATCCATTTATCAGCCCTGTAGTCAATCGCACCATGGTGGGTTCGGGCTGCAGCACCGGAAAACGCTGCCTGGCCATCGACCAGATCAACCTGAAGGGCGTGGTTAAGGCGGACAGCGGCATGATCGCGGTAGTCGTCAACAGTATGAACAAGGCTTATTTCCTGCGGGAGAACGATCCCGTGTTCAACGGTTTCGTAGTGAAGATCACAGGCGATTCGATCATTTTCAAGGAAACGGTACAGGACCGGTTGGGCAAGCCGTTGACCCGGGAAGTGACCAAGAAGATTACGACGTCCGCGGTATAGGCGTCGTCAGAATTTAGCCGGGAACCCGGCAGAAGCGAATCTTGGGAGAAAGATCACGGGGCGAGCCAAGCGCGAAGCCCGTGGGGAGAGTGAAATGCGAAAGCAATTTCTGGCCTTTTTAATGTCGTTGCTGGTAGTGGCGCTCATTACCACAGCGGCTCAGACGCAGGGAGTGGGCACGGAGGGTTCCAAGCCCGCCGCGCTGCAGAGTGTGAACGTCCTGCGCATGGATGACGGCATCGGTGTAGAGATCACCGCCCATGGAGCCGTGAAGCCGCGACTGAGCCGGCTGGACCATCCAGCGCGAGTTGTGGTCGACCTGCCCAATACCATGGTCGGCTCCTCGAGCCGCCTGATCAGCGTGGACCACGACGGAGTCAAGGCTGTGCGCCTCGGCACCGACGGCCAGACCGCGCCCACCACTCGCATTGTGGTCGACCTGACACAGGCCTGCCGCTATGAACTGGTTCCGGGCAGAGACAACCGCATGGTCCTGAAGCTGTACACGAAATCTGCGGCTGCCGCCAAAACGGCCCCCGCTGCGGCCAAAGCGCCAGTCGCTCAGCCCGCGGTTGCTGCCAACACAGCCGTCGCAGTTCCGCAACCGCTCTCTCTTATTGCAACGCCGGCCCTGGCGACGCCAGCCAAGGAACCGAAGCTGATTCAAACTTCGGCCTCGGCCACTGATTTTGCCTTTATCGAACCTTCTTATCGACCCAAGGACTCAGCCACCGCAGACGATGCCAAACCGGCGGTGATCGAGCCTTCCGAACGCGCAGCCGCAGCCGCAGTAAAGTTTGCCGAAAGGCCAGAAGGCAACCTGTTGCCCGGGGCCAGCGCGGCCATGCAGGCGGCCACTCCAGCGCAACCCGCCGTCAACATGGCAGCAGAACAGAAGGTGCAAGCCTCGCAGGCGCCCGCGGTCACCGGGCCGAAATATACCGGCGAACCGATTTCGGTGAACCTGAAGGATGTCGATCTGAAGGACTTCTTCCGCCTGATCCACGAGATCAGCGGACTGAACGTTGTTCTTGATCCCAACGTCAAAGGCACTCTGACCATCGTGCTCGATGACGTGCCGTGGGATCAGGCCCTGGACATCGTTCTGAAGAACAATGACCTGGCGCGGCAGCTTGAGGGCAACGTGCTCCGCATCGCTACCGTGGACACCATGCGGAAAGAAGCGGAATCACGGCGCGCCCAGGTGGAAGCCGAGGCCCTGGCAGTCGACAAGGTCACGGTGACACGCTTCCTGAGCTACGCACACTCCAAGGACGTGGTTCCCACGGTGAAGAGTTTCCTCACCCAGCGGGGAGACGTGATCTCCGATGACCGGACCAACGCTCTCATCATCCAGGACATTCCCTCGGTGATGCCCTCGATCGACCGGTTGCTTACTCAACTGGACCGCAAGACTCAAGAAGTTGAAATTGAAGCCCGCGTCGTGGCCGCCACCCGCAGCTTCGCACGCGATATCGGTACCCAGCTTGGTTTCGGTTGGGGCAACGGCAAGACCGCAGTAGGCGGCGCATCCTCCGTGGGGACTTCGCCGATCACGGTGGGTGGTTTGACGCCGGGCTACATCACGGTCGGGGGCAGCACAACCGGAAGTACGATTCCGTTGTTCTCCAACCTGCCGGTCACCAGTCCGAACAGCGGTCTCAGCTTCGTCAACGCCAGCAACAACGTGCGAATCGATGCCATCCTGACCATGGCTGAGTCGCGCGGATTGCTGAAAATACTTTCCCGTCCGCGAGTCGTAACCCAGAACAATATTCAGGCTCTGGTTCGCCAGGGCGTGCGCGTACCGATCGTGACCCAGGCGCAGTTGGGCGGACCGCCCACGGTAACCTACGTGGATGCGTTCCTGCGGCTGACCGTAGTTCCGCAGATCACGTCGGAAGGCACGATCTTCCTGAACGTCGACGTCGAAAACACGACTCCTGACTTCGGCCGTACGGTTCAGGGTAACCCGACCCTCATCACCCAGCAGGCAACCACTCAGGTCCTGGTGACCGACGGTGGTACGGTGGTGATCGGCGGCGTTATCCAGACCCAGAACTCGGTCAACGTGGCGCAGGTGCCGTTGCTCGGCAACATTCCGTTCCTGGGCAACCTGTTCAAACACCAGACGGTCAGCACCTCCAACCAGGAGCTGATCTTCTTCATCACCCCGCGCATCATTCAGACATAGCAAGCAGCAGCAACGAGGTAGCAGTAAAGACAGCCGCCGGCGTCCTGAAATTCAGGGCCGGCGGTTTTGTTTTATAGGGGGCTTGTTCTGGGAGGCACGGCTTCAGCGTCTTGGGAAGGGCACGGCTTCAGCCGTGCCATCAGCGATTCCAGCTCTGGGGCTTTATAGCCCCTGAGGTCCGCTGCTGGAGCCAACCTCAGGCGCTAAAGCGCAACAGGGCCAGCGGTTTATTGGCACGGCTGAAGCCGTGCCCTTCCCAGGCGCCGTGTCCTTCTCACAAAGCCGTGCCCTCCCCACAAGCCGTGCCCTTCTCACAAAGCCTTGCCGTTCCCACAAGCCGTGCCCTTCTCACAGAGCCGTGCCGTTTCCATAGAGCCTTGCGCCTCAAAAGATTTGACAGAGGTTTTCGCTTTAGCAATGATCTCCCAGCCTTGCTAAACTCCGACCATGGACCACAAAGGCCGCCAGCAGCATCTGCGAGACGCTATGTCCGCTCACCGACTCGACGCGATGCTGGTCACCCATCTTCCCAACGTCCTCTATCTCTGCGGATTCACCGGTAGCGCCGGCGTTCTGCTGGTCACGGAATCCAAAAGTGTATTTTTCACCGACGGGCGTTACGCCGTGCAGTCGCGAGCAGAAGTGCAGGCGTCCAGGATCGTCATCGCCCGCAGGTCGCCCCTGGTGGCGGCCGCGGAGTGGCTGGGCTCACACAAGGAAGCGTCGCACAAGGAGACAGCGCACAAGAAGAGCAGCCGGCGCGCAGCGCCTTTCAGGGTCGGCATCGAAGGCGAGCATCTGACCGTGGCTGCGCGCAACCGGCTGGCCGGTGTCCTGCCTTCTCACTTCCGTCTGCGGGAAGCGCCGCCCCTGGTCGAGCTCGCCCGCATGGTGAAGGACGCGGAAGAGATCGCGCGAATCCGGGCCGCGGTAATCATGGGAGCGGGTTTGTTCGATCGCGCGCTTGAGGTCATTCGTCCAGGTGTTCGTGAGACTGAGGTCGCGGCCGAAATGGAGTACGCCGCCCGCAAGGCCGGGGCGGCGGCAATGTCGTTTGAGACCATCATTGCATCCGGAGAACGTTCGGCGTTGCCCCATGGCCGGGCATCGGAGGCGACCATTCCGGAGCAGGGATTCGTGGTCTGCGACTTCGGTGTTATACTCACCGATTATTGTTCCGATATGACCCGCACCGTATTCGTGGGTCGTCCCTCTGAAGAAGCCAGCCGGGTTTACCAGGCAGTTAAGGATGCCCAGCAGGCTGCGGTCGATGTAGTCAGGTCCGGCATCAGTGTGAGTGAGGTCGACGGCGCAGCTCGTAAGTCATTGCAAAGGTGTGATTTAGCAAAATATTTCACACACTCGACGGGTCACGGCGTAGGCTTGGAAATTCACGAGGCGCCGCGCGTAGCCGGCGGGCAGGTTGAAACCCTCAAACCGGGGATGGTGATTACCATCGAGCCCGGCGTTTACGTCCCCGGCAAGTGGGGTGTGCGGATTGAAGACATGGTTGTGGTGACGGAACGAGGGTGCGAGGTTTTGACACCCACCAGCAAGGAACTTATCGCGATTTGAAGGTTGTCACTGTCAGACATCAGGCCGGACACCGGAAGGTGATCCGGCAGTTTGTTGTGCCTTTCCGGCGGGCACAAGAAGGCAGAAGTCGGTCCCACCTCATACGATGAATCAGAAAGAACTAAAGGAACTCATCGAGTTCTTAATCGAGAAAGACATTGCCGAGTTTGAACTGGAGCGCGGCGATGTCAAAGTGCGGATCAAGCGTGGCAGTGAGCAGGTGGTTTCGGCGGGCGCGCACGACACCCGTTTTATCACCGTACATTCCGCGCCACCGTCGTCTCCGGAGGGCGGTTCTGCGCCGGCGGCCACTGGTCCGCCGGCAGCCGGGACGCCGACGCCTGCCAAACCGCCTGCGCCGGAGGAAAGCCTGCACATCGTTCGCTCACCCATTGTGGGGACTTTCTATGAATCGCCTTCTCCGGGATCGCCGCCTTTTGTGAAGCCCGGAGATTTGGTGGAAGCCGGCCAGATCCTGTGCATTGTGGAAGCCATGAAGCTGATGAACGAAATCGAGTCCGACGTGGCCGGAGAGATCGTCAAGAAGCTGGTCGAGAACAATGCGCCCATCGAGTATGGCCAGGAGCTGTTCGCGATCAGGGCTCGGAGTTGAGATCGCGTGGGGACAGCCGCCAACGGCTGTCCGGGCGAGCGAAGCTCGCCAGGTTTTTAGCGGGAAGTGCAACCACGGAGCTCCGCTCCGCCGGACACCCGGGGGCGGCTGTCCCCACGTGTTCTTAGGCAAAACCACCTAGCGCATGTTCAAGAAAATCCTGATTGCGAATCGCGGAGAGATTGCCCTGCGGGTGATTTGCGCCTGTAAAGAGCTGGGCATCCGCACCGTCGCCATTTACAGCGAAGCGGATCGCAACTCGCTGCACGTGCGTTTCGCCGATGAGGCCATTTGTATTGGCCCGCCGCCGCTGGCACAGAGCTACCTCAATATCCCAACCGTTATCAGCGCGGCAGAAATCGCCAACGTGGACGCCATCCACCCCGGCTATGGCCTGCTGGCGGAAAACGCCAACTTCGCCGAAGTCTCCGAAACCTGCAACATCAAGTTCATCGGACCGCCGCCGGAAATCACCCGGCTGATGGGGGAGAAGGAAAAGGCGCGCGCGGCCATGAAACGCGCCGGTGTGCCCATCCTACCCGGGTCGGAAGGAATTCTGGTCAGCGATGGCGAAGCCCTGGAGTGGGCGCGCCAGGTCGGCTTTCCGGTAATCATCAAGGCCTCGGCCGGTGGTGGCGGGCGCGGCATGCGCATCGTGCGCAGCGAAGAAGAGCTTCCCGCGCTGTTCAAGGCGGCGTCGTCCGAAGCCGCGGCGGCCTTTGGCAACGGCGATCTCTACATGGAAAAATTCGTGGAGCGACCACGCCACATTGAATTTCAGATTCTGGCCGACCAGTACGGCAACGTGGTCAGCCTGGGCGAACGCGAATGCTCCATCCAGCGGCGCCATCAGAAGTTGCTTGAAGAATCGCCGTCGACGCAGATGTCGGTCGAACTGCGCGACCAGATCGGGCTGGTGCTGTGCCAGACGCTTTCTGAGATTGGCTACGTGAACGCTGGCACCATCGAGTTCCTCATGGATGAAGACCGCAAGCTCTACTTCATCGAGATGAACACCCGCATCCAGGTAGAACATCCAGTGACGGAGATGGTCACGGATGTGGATCTGGTGAAGAGCCAGATTCTGCTGGCCGCCGGCGAGCGTATGGAAGACGTGCTGCACGGGCCGATCCTGCATCGCGGGCACGCCATCGAATGCCGCATCAACGCCGAGCACCCCGAGAAGTTCACTCCGTCAGCGGGAAAAATTACCACTTTCAATCCTCCAGGTGGCACCGGAGTCCGGATCGACACCGCAGCCTATACGGAAGGCGTGATCCCGCCGTACTACGATTCCCTCATCGCCAAGCTGATCGTGCGCGGCAAAGACCGCGCGGAAGCGGTTTCCCGCATGGCGCGCGCCCTGGAGATGTTCATCATCGAAGGCATTTACACCACGATTCCGCTGCACCGCAGGATTCTGGCCGATCCCGACTTCCGCGCCGGCAAAATCGATACCACGTTCATTGAGAGGTTTCTGGCGAAAGGGAAGACGGAAACGCCAGCATCGGATCCAGGTGGAAAACGGGAAGTGGCGGCGAAAACGTAGGCGCGGATCGCACGGGGTGACAGCAAACCGCAGCGGCTGAAGCCGCGACTATATTCGACGCGGTGCGGCACGAGTGAACTCGTGCCCTTCCCGAGCTGCAAAATAGCGTTCGCGAAATAGCGTTCAGCCCGGGAGGGCACGACTTCAGTCGTGCCACAAGGCGCCTTTAGAGCCGGCTTCAGCCGGTGAGGTTTGCTGTTTCATCCGCTGGCCTGAGCTTCTTCACATCCTGAATCCGATGACTCTGCTGCCCCGGCTCTACGCCATCCTCGACGCGTCTGGTTTCGCAGATACCGACGCCCTCTGCCGCTCTGCCGGCGAACTGGTCGCCGGAGGAGTTACGCTGTTGCAGTATCGCAACAAGACCGGCAACGCCCGGCAGATGCTGGAGCAGGCCCGGGAACTCAGAAGCCGCCTGGGCAATTCCGTCAGATTGATCATGAACGACCGTGCCGACCTGTGCCTGGCTTCCGGGTTCGACGGCGTGCACGTGGGACAAGAGGATTTGTCGCCCGAAGGCGCGAGGAAGGTCATTGGCGGCGCGCTGTGGCTGGGAGTTTCCACCCACAATCCCATGCAACTCGCTGAAGCCGACAAGACCAGCGCGACCTACCTCGCGATTGGCCCGGTGTTCGCCACCGGCAGCAAAGCCAATCCTGATCCCGTGATCGGCCTGGAGGGAGTACAGCGAGCGAGATCTCTGACCCACAAGCCACTGGTGGCGATTGGAGGCATTACCCGGGCTAACTCCCGGGAAGTCATCAATGCAGGCGCGAATACGGTAGCGGTGATATCTGACTTGTTACTGGAGCCGCGCAAATCAGCAGAGGAATTTTTGCGGATATTGAGGTAAAGTCGAAGCGCTTCCCATTGAGTTTGGCTCGGCGAGGGCGGGACGCCCTCGAGACAGCCGGCGGGACGCCGGCGCTACGAAAAGCCGGGCCCTGCCAATGGCACCGCGATCGGGAGATCCGTGAGTACCGAAACCAAGCCACCCAAACCGGCCGCTGCTAGCGACTGGGACCTCCATTCGCACCAGGATAAAGAGCTCGTAAAGGGGCTGGGATTGACCAGCGCCACCATGCTGGTCATGGGATCCATGATCGGCTCCGGCATCTTCATCGTCTCCGCCGAAATCGGTCGTGAGGTCAATTCGCCGGCGTTGCTGATCGGAGCCTGGCTGGTGACCGGATTCCTCACCATCGTTGGGGCTCTCTGCTACGGGGAACTGGCGGCCATGATGCCCAGGGCAGGGGGACAGTACGTTTATTTGCGAGAGGCGCTGGGACCGCTCTGGGGATTTCTTTATGGCTGGACACTCTTTCTGGTGATCCAGACTGGCACCATCGCCGCTGTGGGTGTGGCTTTCGGCAAATTCCTCGGTATTTTCTTTCCTTCGATTTCTTCCTCGCACTGGATCGTCCACTTCTGGAAAGTGCCGCCCATTCACATCGGTCCCATGGTCCTGGGAAATATGGAAACCGGGCTGAACACCCAGAATCTGATGGCGATCCTGGTAGTAGTAGCGCTCTCGGTCATTAATATTTTCGGGCTCAAAACCGGAGCGCTGATTCAAAACGTCTTTACCTTCGCCAAGGTTTCGGCGTTGCTGGGACTGGTCCTGCTGGGGTTGCTGATCGGGCGCAACACGCAAGCCATCGCGGCAAATTTTCAGGGACATTTCTGGCAAAACGCCGGCTTGGGCGCGCAGCATGCGGTCCAGGTGGGAGTGGGCGGTCCGATGGTGCTGGTGGGCACGCTGACCATCCTGGCCGTGGCCCAGGTAGGCTCGCTGTTTTCCGCCGATGCCTGGAACAACGTGACCTTTACCGCAGGTGAAGTCAAGAATCCCAGCCGCAACCTGCCGCTGTCCCTGGCCTTGGGCACGGGCGTGGTGATCGCGCTCTACGTGGCCTGCAACTTTATTTACCTGAACATCCTGCCGCTGGATGGCAGCGCGGCGGGCGCGACCATCCTGGAACGCGGCATCAAGTACGCCACCGAAGACCGCGTGGGAACGGCGGTCATGTCCCAGATGCTGGGCGCGACCGGGGGAACGCTGATGGCCATCGCCATCATGCTTTCCACCTTCGGATGCTGCAATGGCCTGATTCTGGCGGGGTCGCGCGTCTACTACGCCATGGCCAAGGATGGACTGTTTTTCAAGAGCGTGGCCAAGCTGCATCCGACGCATAAAACGCCGGCAGTTTCGCTCATGGTGCAGATGGTCTGGACCTGCATCCTGTGCGTCTCCGGCAGTTACGGACAGCTGCTGGACTACATCATCTTCGCCGTGCTGGTGTTCTATATCCTCACCATCTTTGGATTGTTTGTGCTGCGGCGCACCCACCCCAATGCGGAACGGCCCTACCGGGCGATTGGTTACCCGGTGCTTCCGGGAATTTATATTGTGATGGCCCTGTTTATCGATGTCGTACTATTACGCTACAAACCGCAGTACACATGGCCGGGACTGATCATCGTACTGCTGGGAATCCCGGTGTATTTCTTGTGGTCGCGCCGTCAGGAAAGCACAGGCGCTTCAGCTTAGACGCGAAGGAGAAACCAAACGCATGGCCAATCTCTGGGCTAGAAAGCCGCTGAACATGCTTTTGGCGGAAGCGGAGGAAACTGGCGAACACAGCCTGAAGCGAACCCTGGGACCGTTCCAGCTCACGGCGCTGGGGGTGGGCGCGGTCATTGGCGCGGGCATCTTCGTGCTCTCCGGTCTGGGTGCGCATTACGCCGGGCCAGGTCTGATGCTTTCATTCGTCCTGTCAGGAACGGGATGTGCCTTCGCGGCCCTCTGCTATGCTGAATTTGCCGCAATGATTCCGCTGGCGGGCAGCGCTTACACCTATGCTTACGCCACCCTGGGCGAACTGTTTGCCTGGATCATCGGCTGGGACCTTACCCTCGAGTACGCCATGGGCGCCAGCACGGTATCGTCAGGCTGGTCGAATCACTTCATCGAGTTGCTGGACATTTTCCATATCAAGATGCCGTTATGGCTGGCTTACGACCACTGGACCGGGCTGCGCGCCGCGGAAAATATTGTGGCCCGCCAGATGGCGCAAGCTTCAGACTCGACTCTTGTACCCGGTACTCAGGCTTTCCTCAACAAGGTGACCGAGGTAGTCATGGCGCAGTCTCCGCAACTGCTGCAGCGTGCGCATGACTTGTTGGGTGCGCCCAGGATTTCTGGAGTCGAGGTCGGCTGGAACATGCCGGCTTTCGTGATCGCGCTGATCATCACCGCCATTCTTGCCATCGGCATCAAGGAAAGCGCACGGTTCAATTCGACCATCGTCGTTATCAAGGTCTCGGTTGTGCTTTTCGTTATCGGCCTGGGATTCCGGTACGTGAGCGCCAGCAACTGGGGCGGAAGCTGGTCGACATTTGCGCCCATGGGATTTTCCGGAATCGGCGCCGGTGCGGCCTATATTTTCTTCGCCTACATCGGATTTGACGCCGTCTCCACCACCGCCCAGGAAGCCAAGAATCCGCAACGCGACTTGCCGTTAGGAATTATCGCTTCCCTGCTGGTCTGCACGGTGCTCTACATTCTGGTGGCTGCGGTGTTGACCGGGATGGTGCCATGGCGCGAAGTCAACATCGAAGCACCCATCGCCCGCGCCTTCCTGGACCGCGGTCTGACCGGAGCGTCGCACATCATCACCCTCGGCGCACTGGCTGGACTCACCAGCGTGATGCTGGTGATGCTCCTCGGCCAAACTCGGGTTCTATACTCGATGGCCAAAGATGGCCTGCTGCCAACGAAATTCTTCGCGGATATCCATCCCAAATGGCGGACTCCGTGGAAGAACACCATTCTGGTAGGACTGCTGGCGGCGGTGGTGGGAAGCCTGGTGCCCATCGACGATATCGGGAGGATGGTGAACATCGGCACGCTCCTGGCTTTTGTGATTGTTTGTGTTGCAGTATTAGTTCTGCGACGGACGGATCCAAATCAGCCGCGTCCCTTCCGCACGCCCTGGGTGCCGCTGGTGCCAATTCTTGGTGTCGTGTTCAACGGCTATATGATGTGCCGGCTGGGCTGGATCAACTGGGCCCGTCTCATTATCTGGCTGGCGATCGGGCTGGTCGTGTATTTCACCTACGGCCAGAAGCACAGCAAAGTGCAGGCGCTGAACTCTGGAAAGAGATAGTACCGGCCGTTGGTCTTTGGCCCTCGGTCGTTGGCCAACCCCGACAACCGCTTGGGTATCAGCCTTGCGCGTTGGCTCCGCTTACATGAGCCTACTTTCCTGGATTTTCGTGTCATCGCGACCGGAGCGAAGCGAGGCGAGCGAACTGGAGGGATCTGCTGATTGGGCTGCCGGCAGCGTCTAGAGGGCGATGTTCTCCGTTGTGGTGCCCCTGACAAGGAATTTCTCGTTTGTCGTCTCCCTGGTCGCAGAGTTGATAGTCTCCGGATTACCTTTGTGCTCTGGGAAGGTGCCGGCTGCCAGTACAGCAGGTCCCTCCACTACGCTCGCTTCGGTCGGGATGACACCAAATAGGGGCCGAGGCCCGGCGACCAAAGGCCAACGACCAAAGGCCAAAGGCCGACGACCAACGCCCAAAGGCCGACGACCAACGCCCCAGCCACCTTCATGAAAGCCTTGCGCAACCTGCGACTTATCGGCGCGGCGCTGCTCGGTCTCACCTTCATCGGCATGGCCGGCTTTCACTTCATCGAGGGATGGCCATGGTTCGATGGTTTTTACATGGTGATCACGACTTTCACCACCATCGGATATCAGGAAATTCATCCACTTTCGCACGCCGGGCGCGTGTTCAATGTGGGCCTGATTCTGGTGGGCGTCTTGCTGGTGTTTCTCGGCATCGGGTCCCTGACCCAGGCTTTGCTAGAATTCGAGCTGAGCAGCTTCTTCGGAAGGCGGAAAATGGAGCGTGAAATCAGCCGGCTCTCCGATCACTACATCATTTGTGGGGCCGGGCGAGTGGGCCGCAGCGCGGCGCGGGAACTGGCGAGCAAGCAGGTACCCTTCGTCATCGTTGATCACGGCGCAGAACGGGCGCCTAGTCCTGGAGGAGACTGGCCAACGATTGTTGGCGATGCCACGCAGGGACAAACCTTGCGCGCAGCCCACATCGAGCGAGCCCGAGGTCTGGTGGCGGCAACCACCACCGACGCGACCAATCTGTACATCGTGCTCACCGCGCGGGAACTGAATCCTAAGTTGCAGATCATTGCCCGCGCTAGCGAGGAAGATGCCGAAAAGCGCTTGCTCAAGGCAGGTGCCGATTCTGTAGTTTTGCCCTACCTCTTCGCGGGGCAACGCATCGCGCGCTCGTTTCTTCAGCCCCACGTGGTGAGTTTTCTTGACTCGGCCACGACTCACCTTGGTATGGACCTCGAAATCGGCGAGATTTGCGTGGCTAACGCGTCTAGGGTCGCGGGCAAGACCATTGAAACTTCGCGTATCCGGCAGGACTGCGGCGCGGTCATCCTGGCCATCAAGCGGGAAAAGAAGATGGACTTCAATCCTTCGCCGGAAGATCTCATCGAAGCCGGCAACTACCTGATCGCGATGGGCGAATCCTCACAGCTGCGCCAGTTGGAACGAATGGCCGCGGCCCAGTCATGAAAATCGTTTCCGCCGCGGAAATGCGCGAGGTTGACCGCATTACCAGCGAGCGCTTCGGCGTTCCCTCGCTGACTCTGATGGAGAACGCGGGAACGGCCGTGGCGGGGTTCGTAACGTCCCGGTATGGCTCGGCCAGACGCGTCGGCGTGGTTTGTGGAAAGGGAAATAACGGCGGCGATGGATTCGTGGTCGCACGCAAGCTGCACCAGGCCGGCAAGGAGGTTCGAGTCCTGTTGCTGGCAGAGCCTGCGGACCTGCGCGGCGACGCCGCGGAGATGTTCACCAAGCTGCCCATCCCACCGGTCACGGTGACGTCGCAAGATCAGTTGAAAGCTGACTCGGCCCGCGCCGTTTTCGGCGTGGACGTTCTGGTCGATGCCATCCTGGGCACCGGCTTCCGGCCGCCGGTGAGCGGGTTATACGCCGCAGCTATCGCGGCGCTGAATGCGGGCTCCGCAGCAGTTGTCGCAATCGATATTCCCTCCGGCGCGGACGCGGACGTGATGGGCGAGCAGGTGGGCGCGGTCGCCAGAGCCGACGCCGTGGTGACATTCACCGCGCCCCGTCCCGCGCACATTTTCGGAATGCTCACCGCCGGGCCAACGGTAATCTCGCCCATCGGTTCGCCGGACGACGCCATAGTCTCGTCCCTGCAGCTCAATGTGATCACCCCTGGCGATGTTGCGCCGCTGATTGGTCCCCGGCCACGGGCGGCGAACAAGGGAAGTTTCGGGCATGTTCTGGTTCTCGGCGGATCGCTGGGGAAGGCAGGAGCCGCGGCCATGGCGGGGATGGCAGCACTGCGCTCCGGCGCTGGCTTGTCTAGCGTAGCCACCGCGAAATCGGTGCTGGCGACCGTCGCAGCCTTTCATCCTGAGCTGATGACCGAGCCGCTCGATGAAACCGATAGCGGCAGCATCTCGATCCGCGCACTGCAGCAGGGGCGGATGGACTCTCTGGCGGAAAGAAAGACCGTGCTGGCGGTTGGGCCGGGGATTTCGCGCAATCCTGAAACCGCAGAGTTCGTGCGAGAAGTAGTGAAAAAATACAAACTCCCCATCGTTCTGGATGCGGACGGCCTGAACGCATTCGAAGACCGTGCGGTGGAGCTGAAAAACAGGGCGGGCTCTCTGGTCATTACCCCGCATCCTGGGGAAATGGCTCGGCTCATGGGTTCCACCATTCCTGCCGTACAACACGACCGGCTGAACGTAGCCCGCACATTTGCCCGCGAGCACGACGCGATCGTCGTGCTGAAGGGTCACCGAACCTTGATAGCTCAACCCGACGGCACGGTCTGGGTGAACACCACCGGAAATCCCGGCATGGCGACCGGAGGTACCGGCGACATCCTGACCGGCATGGTCGCGGGTCTGATCGCGCAAAATCCGGATCGCATCGCCGATGCGGTGATGGCCGCAGTCCATCTTCACGGTCTGGCCGGTGACGTAGCGTGTGAGAGCATGGGCGAACAGTCGCTGGTTGCCACCGACCTGCTCACAGGATTGCCCGAAGCGTTCCGCCGGACGCGGCAAGCGGGGCACGAACCCCGAGTCACGATCGGCAGCTGACCACTATTTCTGCCCAAAGACCCGCCCAAGTGGAGCTTGGACGGGGCACCCACGGGCCATTTCCCTTTGATGGGAAAGGCTTAGCGGCCTTGTGTCAAACTTTCTGGCCCGAATCTGTACATGGCACCTTCGTAATCTCCTGTTCGTAACCATCCCGTGAAATAGTTAAAGCCTTATGACCCACTTTCCCCAAGTGCACCCGCAGAAGCGTTCCCCGCGTATTCAACTTGGAGGTTCGGTTCCGGCACTCGTCATGCTGGAAGACGGTCAGCGCGCCAAAGCCAAGCTTCAAACCATTTCTGTCACGGGCGGCCTGTTGCGGCTTGCCCGAACCCTGAGTCAGGGCGACTTTGTCGAGGTTGCCTTCCAGATACAGGGCGGTCCGGTCAGAGGAATGGCCGAAATGCTGAGCCCGGTTCGCGCTGCCAGCGACGCCTCGTTACAGCCCTTCCGCTTCGTCGCGCTCGGCGATGACGACCATCGCGCTCTTCGCATGGCGGTGGATTCGGTTACGGACCGGAGCTTTCAGGGCATCCGCTCCAGCCAGTGGTCAGCGCCGAAACCGATCTAGGAGATCGCGGGAGACCGGGTAACCGTGGCGCATGAGCTAGGCATCTTTCCAGATGCCTCCGATGGCGCCACTGCAGGCGTGTCCTTCCCGCGTGTCCCTTGAGATGGAATCGCTATACTGGTTTTCGACCAGCATGGCGACGCAGGAATTCATCACTCACTCAGCCGAGGAGACGATTGCGCTCGGGCGTTCACTGGCCGGCGTGCTGGCTCCCCCCAAAGTGGTGCTGCTGAGCGGCGACCTGGGCGCTGGTAAAACCACTCTGGTCAAAGGCATCGCCGAGGCTTTCCAGGCTGCATCCGCGAATGACGTCACCAGTCCGACATTCACACTGGTACACGAGTACCGTGCCCCCGGGGTCGCCCTCTACCACATCGATCTCTACCGCGTGGACACACCCCGCCAGCTGGAGACCCTGGGGCTCGATGACCTCATCGCCGGCGACAGCGTTCTCCTGATAGAGTGGGGAGAGAAGTTCCCACACTTGCGGCGTGATCGGGACGTTGAAATCGTCCTCGATCGGGTGGGGGAGAGTGGGCGGAGGATTCGACTGACTACCCGTTGATCCGGCGGCCTGGGGCACTCTTGTGAATGGGAGCCAGGAAAAAATTGAAACCCGCAAAATTTGCATTAGCCTGCCTGATGCTGGGGGCGGCCGTGTGCGCCGCGCAAAACGCGCCCCAGCAAACCCCAGACCAACCGGCCGCCACTTCGCCGTCGCAGCAGTCCGCTAACCCGCCTGCCGCACCCCAGCTGCAATCGGGAGATACCAGCCAGAAGAGCCAGGACAATAAGAATCAAGCGGAGGATCAGAGCACTTCCAAGGACCGTCTGTTCTTTGCCTTGCCCAACTTTTTGACCCTGGAAAACGGCGGTAAGGCTCGGCCTCTCACCACGGGAGAAAAATTCAAGGTGGTGGCCCAAAGCTCTTTCGACTACGTCCAGATCCCGTGGTACGCATTTCTCGCGGGTCTAAGCCAGGCGGAGAATAGCGAACCCGGCTATGGTCAGGGATGGGAGGGTTACGGCAAGCGTCTTGGATCGGCGGCCGCCGACGGCACCATCGAGAATTTCATGACCGGAGCGATTCTTCCCTCCCTGCTGCACCAGGATCCCCGTTACTACCAGATGGGTAAGGGGGGATTCTGGCGCCGTGCGGGCTACTCCGGAAGCCGGATCGTGATTACCCGCTCGGATTCCGGACGCGGAGAGTTTAACTTCTCGGAGGTTCTTGGAAGTGCGCTTTCGGCCAGCATTTCCACCTATAGCTACCATCCCAGAAGCGACCGCAACTTGTCGAACACCGCGAGTGTGTGGGCATCGCAGTTGGGTTACGACACCATCACCATCGTGCTGAAAGAGTTCTGGCCCGACATTCGGCGCAAAATAACAAAGAAGAAAACCGGGAACTGAAGTTAGAAACCCATGATGTTGTAACCGCAATCCACGTAGATCACTTCGCCGGTGATGCCGGAACTGGCGTCCGAAGCCAGAAACACTCCGGTAGAGCCAACTTCGTTCACATCCACGTTTCGTTGCAACGGGGCCCGCTCGGCGTGGGCCTTCATCATCTCGCCCAGGTCGCCAATGCCTCGCGCCGCCAGGGTCTTGATGGGGCCGGCCGAGATGGCGTTGACCCGGATCTTCTTTTTCCCCAGATCATAAGCCAGGTACCGCACACTGCACTCCAGCGCGGCTTTGGCGACGCCCATGACGTTGTAGCGGGGCACAACCCGCTCGGATCCGTAGTAAGTCATGGTGATGATGCTTCCGCCGTCCTCCATCAGCGGCGTCGCCGCGCGGGCCAGGGCCACCAGCGAATACACGCTGACGTCGTGGGCGATGCGGAATCCCTCGCGTGAAGTGGCGACGAATTCTCCCTTCAGTTCTTCGGCAGGGGCGAAGGCGACGCTGTGCACCAGAATGTGCAGCTTGCCGTAGCGCTCTTTGAGCTGGCTGAACAGCCGGTCGATGGCTGCATCGTCGGAGACGTCGCACATGAAGGCTTCCGCGCCCGGCAGGGAAAGAATCAGGTCTTTGGCTTCCATTTCCAGGCGCAGGTTCTGGTAGGTGATAGCCAGCGTTGCGCCGGCACGGTGCAGGCCCTGCGCGATCGACCACGCGATCGAACGTTTGTTGGCGACTCCGAAGACCACCGCGACTCGACCTTCAAGGCTGGATGACATAGCGTCTCCTGGACTCAAGCGGAACGCAAAAGAATAACAGCCGGGGCGGCGTATTTGCCACAGCACGCGCTTGAGGGATTGTCGAATTGCCAAATTTTAGAAATTACGATTGAAAATCCGTCAATTCGTCAATTTGTAAATCCGTCAATTCTTTATTTCCTCCACCGCGCGGGCCTCGACTGGCGTCCGGACTGGCCACATCGCGGTCACAAATGCTACCGCGTAGACCATGCCGATGATGGAGAAGCCCGCGACCAGGTTCCACTGCGCGACCGCGCCTACGAGAAATCCCAGAACGATCTGCAGCATCGTGCCGGCAAAGTAAAAAGTGTTTTGCACCCGCCCCATGAAGTGCGGCGGCACCTGTTCCATGATGCTGGTGTTCATGGCGACGCCACTCACGCCGCGAGCCGAGCCCATGATGCCGTAAACCGCAACCGCCACGGCCAGCCAGGGAGAGAGCGGGGCTACGATCATTGAAATCGCCAGCAGGCCCATGGAAATGGCAATCGAGCGGCGTGCGCTGACCATCGCGATGAGATGCGGCGCGTAAAGCGCGCTGAGAAACGCGCCCGTGCCCCAACCTGCGTTCAGCCAGCCGTAGCCCACCGCTCCGGCGTGGAAGACGTTGTCGCTCAGCGGCGCGGTGACCACCACTCCGGTCAGCATTGCGCCCAGAAAAAGCGCCCAGCTTACTCCCAGCATGACCACGGGGCGGTGGCCGCGCAGAAAGTCGATGCCTTCACGCATTTCGCGGACAAAGCGTTCGAATGCGGTTTCCGCGGCCACGATGTCGGCGCGCAGCTCCGCCGGACGGGGCACAACGTGGCGTCCCTTGCGCACCCCGAGGTACAGAAGAAAAGATGCCAGGTAGGTAGAAAAATCGATCAGCAACACACCGCCCAGGCCGATGTGGTTGTAGACGAATCCGACGATGGACCCGGCAATCAGCCACCCGCCCTGAATTCCCGCCAGCAGAAAGGTGTTGGCGTGGACGAATTCTTCTCCCGGCGTTAATTCCTGGATCAGCGCGGTGATGGTTGGCCAGAACATCCAGAAACCCGCCGCCACCAGCGTGTTCATCAGGTACAGTTCCCAGACTTTTACCCTGCCGGCAAAGGCCAGGATTGAAACCGCGAGAATGATGACGGCGCGGACGGCGTCCAGCATCATGACCAGCCGGCGCCGGTCTTCACGGTCAATCAGAACTCCGGTGAAGGGCAGCATCAGCATGGCGGGAAGGGTTTGCAGCACGGCAAACGTTCCCAGCGCCACCTCCGAGTGGGTGGCCTGCAGAATGTACCAGGCGACCGCAGCGGAATTCATCCCGCTGCCCAACATCGAAATCATGTTGGCGGCGAAAACGTACCGCATGGCCGGTTTCTGCAGAATGTTGCGCATACTTAAATGTAAACGATCAGGGTTTTCTCTGCGCTCTTTGTGTTTCTCTCTGCGTCCTTTGCGGTCAAAAGCTTTTAACCGCAGAGTTCGCAAAGAAATGCAGAAGTACGCAGAGAAATTCGATCACTTCTGAACTGGGTCTGTCTCTGAAATCAGGAACACGATCAGGATCAGTAATTCCGGCTCGATCGGGTGCCGGTAGCGGGCGTGCGGAAAAACGAAGTAATACGTTGTGGGATAGGACAGCATCAGCAGCAAGAACAACCATGCGCCGGGCTTCTTTTTTCTGATCGCCCGCGCCAATCCCCAGACTGCCAGCACCGACGTTGCCAGGAATAGCGAATTGCGAAAATCAAACAGTGCCGGGCTGGCGGTTTCCTTTGGAACTCCCGCCCAGTAATAAACGAATCTCTTGAGGCTGATGACCGCAAAACGATTTGGATGCTCGCGGATCCAATCGAATGCCTGGCGCTTGCACTCTTCCGCGTATGCCAACTCCCCCAGGCGGCGGAACTTCTCGAACTCCAGAACGTTCAGGTTGGGTTGAAGATAGGCCATCAACCTGCCGTCAGCGTAGGGGCCGTTGCCCAAACGAAATTGCAGGCCGAAGTCATCGCGGATGAAGACGAATCTCCCAAATGTCTGGTAGTTGCGCGCCAGCCACGGCGTCAAACAGGCGAAGAAGACTGCCGATGCCAACACTACGCCCGCGAGCGATGGCAAACCGCGCTTGTGCCGGCGATACCATACCCAAAGCCCGGAAAAGGGAAGAAAAGCCAGCATGGAGGGATTCGATAATGCGCCCAATCCCCAGAGCGCGCCGTAGATTGCCCACCCCTTCCAGGCGCTCCAGTCCTCCAATTTCAGCGACATCAGAAAAATGAGGGTTAATAGCAGCGGTCCCAAGGTTGTGTCCCAGACCCAGTGAATGGACCAGTACATGGCGTAGGGAAGGAACGCCCAGGTCCAGGCCGACCATAGCGCCACTTTCTCGCCCACAGTTTTTCTTGCGATGAAAAAAATAGGAATCGCAGTCAGCGCGGTGAACACACTGTTGATGGTGAGCAGCACCCAGGCCGAAGCAGTGGAGTAAACTCCGAAAAGCTTGAAGACGCCGCCGATCAGGTAAGGATAGATTGGCGGTTCCCACGCCGTCGGGCCGGTGGAATCGCCGTAGGGATTGCTGAAGCCCTGACCTAACGCGATGGACCGTCCCACGCGGCCCATTTCCCATCCAAACGCGAAATGGTCCTCCGCCGGCCGGAAGCGGTACTGGTGGAACACGCCAATCGCAGCCACTTGCAGGGTTAGAGACACCAGCACCATCCAAAACAGCGACCGGCGGATTGTTTCCGGGGTTGCGGCCGCGGCTGGCGGCGCGAGTGGTGGAGTTGCGTTCAACGGGGTGGCAGGCGGGAGAATGCCACGGGGAACGGAGAAGTCTCAGTTCGCTCCCGCGGGGAAAACAGCCGGCGGCGGCTCGTGAAACGTAAGTGGACGAGCGTCCAGATCGCAAGCCATCCATCGGAGTGCCTGATTTTCTTGCCCTGCTCAGCGTCTCGTGGCGTGTAGGAGACCGGGACCTCCCAGATTTTCTCCCCCATCCGGCAAAGCTTGGCGGTCACCTCCGGACAAAATTCGAAACGCCGGCACTCGAGGGGAATCTTTTGCAGCAGACTACGGCGGAATACCTTATAGCACGTAGCTTCGTCATGAATGCCGGCACCGTACAGCAAGTTTGTCAGGTGGGTGAGAAATTTCGCGCCGATGTAAAAGCGCAATCCTCTCTCCGGCCGGTCAGGACGCACGCCGTAAACCACATTCGCTTTGCCCTCTCGCAACGGGTGTAGCAGCGCGGGGTAGTCCTGCGGATCATATTCCAGATCGGAATCCTGAATCAGCACGTACTCGCCGCGTGCGTATTGCAGACCGGTGCGGATGGCCGCGCCCTTGCCGCAGTTCTGTTCATGAAAAATTACCGTCATGTGGTCTGTTGCCGGCAGGGCCCGCAGCTTTTCCCGAGTGCCGTCGGTCGAACCGTCGTCCACGATGATGATTTCTTTCGGCACCGGAGAGGCTTCGATAGCTTGCAGCAACTCTTCGACGTGCGCAGCCTCGTTGTAGATAGGCACGATTACCGAGACGTATTCGTTTTCGGCGGCTTCGGCTGCACTCTCAGACCGTATTCGGGTTGTCACGGCGGGTAAACTCATCGTCGTTACCCGGCCAGAATAGCATCAGACGCGGAGGGAGGGAACAATGTGTTCGGTCTGGACAACTCTGCCTATCCCCAAGTCTGTCATCCCGAGCAATCTTTCTCGCGCGAAGCGCGAAGAAAGATTGTCGAGGGAACTGGGTTTCTACCGGCGCAACGGGGCATTTAGTTCTCTGCCCAAACCCAGGTCCCTCTCTTGCCCTCACTGCGCAAGCGCGGCTCGGGGCGGCGCTCGGGATGACAAAGCGGGTAGAGGTACTCTCTTCGGCTCAAGATGGCGCGGGTAGGGTACTCTCTTATACCTTGCAGTGCACCCCACTTCGGGGCTAGCATTCGCGCTGCTGGGGGCCTGAGCGGTCTCCCGTCCACCGGCGGAGGTGACGTCATGAGTCGCAGTCTCTTTCGCATTGCGTCGATCATTTTGCTTTCCCCCTTGGTGCTTTCCCCCTTCCCACTGCAGGCTCAGATAGAAACCATCGTGATCCCCGCGGGCACGCCGGAAGATCAGGGGCTTCAGGCCATCACCAGGGAACCGGATGCGCAAAAAAAGCTAACCATGTACCAGGATTTCCTGCAGCAATTCTCCGCCAATCCGCAGGCGGTGGCTTACGGAAACTGGCAGCTTGCGCAGTACTACCAGGGTACGGGTGACCTGCAGAAGGCGCTCGATTATGGTGACAAGGCGCTCGCCAGTGCGCCGCGGAATCTCGATATTCTCGTGTCCCAGGCCAGCATCGCCCAGCAGATGAAGAACAACAGCAAGCTGATGGAATACTCGCTGCGCGGGGGCGAAGTCTACAACTCAATCGACAAAACGCCCAAGCCCGAGGGCGTGAGCGACCAGGATTTCGCCACGCACAAGGAAGAACAAAAAAGCGCGGCCAAGAATTCCTACGAGTTTCTGGAGGCCGCCGCTTTCAACGTGATCGTTGACGAGAACAATGCCAAAGCGCGCATGAACGACATTGAGCGCTTTACGCCGGCCTTTCCGAATTCGCGGTTTGACGAATCGGTCGCCTCCTACGCCATGATGTCGCTCTCCGAACTGAAAGACATGCCACGCATGGTTTCCTACGGCGAAAAGGCGCTGGCGTCCAACCCCAACAGCTTGCCCACCCTGCTGCTTCTGGCGGGCGCTTACGTCGACGACCCCAAGCCCGGCAGCGTGGGGAAGGCAGTGACCTACGCGCAAAAAGCGGTGGCGGTCGCCAAGGCCGATGCTCCGGATGCGGACCGCTCGCGCAAACTCTCGGCCGGGATCGCTCATTCAACGTTGGGCTATGCTTACATGAAGCAGGACAAAACCGCTGCTGCTATTCCGGAATTAAAGTCGGCGTCCGCCCTGCTCAAAGGACTGGACGACCAGCAGTACGCGATCGCGCTGTATCGTCTGGGTTATGCCTACGCCAAGCTGAGCCGGGTCAGCGAGGCGCGTGACGCGTTGACGGAGGCTGCCAAGATTCCGGGACCGGTACAGCCCCTGTCGCAGGATCTGCTGTCGAAAGTGAACGCGGCGCGGGCCAAAGGGAAGTAGCCCGTCATCCCGAGCGGAGTGGCTGCTTCGCGGAAGCGAAGCAGCTGCGCAATCGAAATACTCTTGTCATCCCGAGCGCCGCTCCGAGCCGCGCTGGCGCGGCGAGGGCAAGCGAGGGACCTGGGTTTGCGCAAGCCGCGTACTGGTGCCGGCAAAAACCCAGGTCCCTCGACAATCTTTCTTCGCGCGAAGCGCGAAGTATAGATTGCTCGGGATGACAATTCCGCGATGTCCGGCGGCCACAAGTAGGAGCCAGCAGCCTTCCCCTAATGTTTCACCAAATCATCCGACAGCAGCAGCGCCTTGGACGCAAGATTATGCGCCCGCTCGACGTCTCCTGCTGCTTCGGCAGCCTTGGCTTGCTCCATGTACTTGCGAATCTGACTCACGCTGTCCTGCTGGGTCTGGCCTAGCTGGCGGGTGGAGATCTGTTTCAGGTTGGCTTCGGTCGTGGCCAGCAATTGCGTCGTGCTCTGGCGCTGGCTGGAAGCTTGTTCCGCGCTCATGCCCGGAGCCAGCTGAACCACCGGATCGGTTGTGCCGCCATTGCGCACAACTTTTTTCTCCGGGGGCGCGCCGGGGGTAGCGGTGGCAGTGTGTTTACGGCGGCGTTTCTTGGCAGCGGTTTTGGCCTTCGATTCCGGAGTCTTCGGCGACGCCTCAGGCTGGGTTTTCGGGGCTTGGGGAGTGGCATCCGGCGGCGGGGTGGTCTGCGCCGGCGGTGCTTCGGACTTTGGTTCACCGCCAGGCGCCGGAGGTTCCGGCGTTGCACCAGCGGGCGAGGCTCCCTGCGACTCCGGCGCCGGCGGTTGACTGTCCTGCGCGAGCAGCAAAATCTGCGCCGGCGACAGGAACGCAACCGAAGGAGTCGTCAAAACAAAAAATCCGAGAATGGCGGCCAGATACATGCTCTTCTCATTGGATGCTTCGAACTTTGGATCCCTCGAACCGGTTCAGGAATTCTAACTTCGGGTATCGCTGTGCCTTCTGGTAGCGGCGGCGTTCCTTCGGCCCCGCTCAGGGCATCCTGCTCTTGTCCCGTTTTAACTGCGAACCGCGGCTTCCTGCAGCGAATCGGAGCGGGACTGCACCAGCGGCAAACGCAGACGAAACGTCGTGCCCTTTCCCTCTACCGACTCGAAGTCAACCGAGCCATAATGCCATTGCAGAATCTGATAAGTTTGCGCCAGTCCGATTCCGGTCCCTTCTTTCTTGGTGGTGAAATAGAGCTCAAAAATCTTGTCCTGTGCATCTGCCGGAATTCCGTTGCCCTGATCGCGAATTTCGGTGACCACCATGTCATCTTCGCGTCGGGCCGAGACCGTCAGCTTGCCTCCGTTCGGCATGGCCTGAACCCCGTTGAGGACGACATTCAGAATGGCCTGCTTGATGAAGTCAGTGTCCACTTTCACCATCAGCGGCTGCGAGGGAAGCTGGCAGGTTACGGTGACGCCATGGCGCCCGGCATCGGGTCCGGCCAGCGCAGCTCCATCTTCCAGCAGGCGGCGCAGGTCGGTCTCCTCCAGATGAAGGTCGCGCGGGCGGGTGAAGTCGACCAGGATTTGCACCACGCGATCCAGTCGGTGGATTTCACTGCCGATAATGTCCATGTGGCGGCGCGTGTCCGGATCAACCTGGTGGAGCTTGCCCTGCAGCAACTGCAAGTGCAGGACGATGGCATTGATCGGATTCTTGACCTCGTGGGCCACGCCGCGGGTGATCCGGCCGCTGGCCGAGAGCCGGCGCGACATTTCAATTTCATCTTCAATCCGGCGCACCGACTCGGCATCGCGCATGATCAGCAGGGCGCCAATCTGCGTTCCTTTTTCCTGGATAAAGTCGAGCGAAACCTGTACGCGCTTGCCGTTGGGAAACTCGATCTCCCGCTGCGCCACTGGGCTGCGCAGTTCAAACGATTGCCGTACCAGCGCTCCCAGGGTCGAATCGGCGGAAAAAATCTCCCGCGCCGCGTGGCCCAGAAGCTCCCGCCGCGGACGTCCCAGGAACTTCTCCACCGATGCGCTGACCAGCACCACCCGCGAGTCGCGAGTGAAGAGCATCAGACCGTCCTGCAGGTTGCCCATGATCTGATCGACGTTGTCCTTGAGGGCGGAAAAAATCTCTTTTGCGTCGCGCATCTGCCGTCCCAGATGAGCAATCTTGAGGCTCACCAGTCCATATTCGTCATGATCCCCGTCGGGGTCGGCGACTGCGTCCGCGCTTCCCGCGGTGACGCTGTCCAGGCTGCGGTTGATCTGTTCCAGCGGCCCCAAGGCGATATGCGAAAGGCCGGCCGCGAGTATCAGAGAAAGGAGGATCGCGATACTGGAGAAAACTACGGCTTGCCGCAGCCGCGGAGTCAGTTCGTTCTTCAGGAACACGGTGGACACACCGACCCGAATACTGCCGAAGCGGGCTCCATCCAGTTGCAGCGGGATGCGCACGTCGTACACGGTCGGCGGGTTGTAGACCATCCGGAACTGGTGCCGGAAATCAGCGTTTTCTACGACATGGAAATCGGGCCGCTCGGGGACGGGTTTGCCAATCAGGTCGGGATTGGTGTGCAGGATGGCTTTGCCGTCGCTATCGACAATGGCGGCGTCATAAATGATGGGCCAGGTGCCCACCACCGACTCCAGAAAATTGTTGAGATCGCGATCCGTGCCCAGGTAGTACGCCAGCGCCCGGCGCATGGCCAGCGGATTTGTGGTGTCCACTTTGGTGCTGCTCAAATCTGGCGCCGCGTTCGCGGCCAGGTAAGCCAGGTTTGAAGTGAGCTGCGCCGCCGATTCACGCGCCGTGGTCACCCGCTGACGCAGCAGTTCGGAAATATAGATATACGAAAAGGCCAGCACCAGCGCCGCAACCATGAAGGTGATGGCCAGCACGATTTTTGTTTTTCGGCGCATGGACGATAAAGCACCTGGCACTTGCTCAAATCACGTGGGGACAGCCGCCCCCGGCTGTCCGGTCGAGCGCAGCTCGACAGCTTGTTGCCGAGGTCAGAGTTGCGGAGCTGCGCTCCGCGGGACAGCCGAGCGCGGCTGTCCCCACGTGGTCATTCCTAGTTACTCACGCAATTTGCTCCCTTACTACTCTTCCCTGACCAACGCCGCGTCCGCCGTCGCGTTGCCGTACTCTTTGAGCTTGTTGTGCAGAGTCTTCAAGCTGATGCCCAGGATCTCTGCGGCGCGGGTCTTATTGTTATTGGTCGACTCCAGCGTCTTCAGGATCAGCAACCGCTCCGCTTCCTCGACCGTAGTTCCTACTCCCAGGTGAACCGTGTCGGAATCCTCGGCCTGACTGCGGAGACTGGATTGACCGAAGCCGGGCGGCAGATGTTTGGTTTCGACGACCGCGCCGTCGCAGACGATGATCGCGCGCTCCAGAGTATTGCGCATTTCGCGCACGTTGCCCGGCCAGGAGTAGTTCTGAAAGGCGTTGAGGACAGCTTCGCTCACACCCGCTACCTTGCGCCCGTGCTTCTCGTTCATGTCCTCCAGCAAAGCCTGCACCAGTTCGGGGACGTCTTCCTTGTGTTCGCGCAGCGGTGGCATGTGGATATTAAAAACGTTGAGCCGGTAATAAAGGTCGTTGCGCAACTCGCCTCGTGCAACAGCTTCCTCGGGCACCTTGTTGGTCGCGGCCAGGACGCGGACGTCCACCGTGGTCTCAACTTTGCTTCCCAGGCGGCGCAGCTTGCGGTCTTCGAGCACGCGCAGCAGCTTGGCTTGCGTGGCCACCGGCATTTCACCGATCTCATCGAGCAGAAGAGTCCCGCCTTCGGCCAGTTCAAAACATCCGGTGCGTCGCTCCAGCGCTCCGGTGAATGCGCCTTTTTCGTGGCCGAATATTTCGCTTTCAATCAGCGTTTCGGGGATGGCTGCACAGTTGATGGGCACGAACGGCTTGTTCCGCCGTGGGCTGAGTTCGTGAACCGTGCGGGCCACGAGCTCTTTGCCGGTTCCGCTGGCTCCGGTGATCAGCACCGAGGCCGTGCTGGGAGACACCATTTCGATCAGATGGAAGATTTCCTGCATTTTCTTGGACGATCCAATCAGGCTTCCCAGCGATCCGGCGTCGCGCAGCTTTCGCCGCGTGACCTCAAGTTCGGCGCGGGTTCCCAGCAGCGACGATGCATTTTGCAGGATGGTGCGCAGCCGGTTGGTATCGATGGGCTTGGTGATGTAGTCATAGGCGCCCATGCGCATCGCCTGGACTGCAGTGTCAATCGTTCCCTGCGCCGTCACCACCACCACCGCCATGGTCTGGGCATCGGTGGCCAGTTTCTCCAGTAGTTCCAGTCCGCCCATGCGCGGCATTTTCATGTCGGTGACTACGATGGAAGGCGCCCAGGTGGTAACTTTTTCCAGGCCTTCCGCCCCATCCTTCGCAGTCTCGGTTCGATAGCCCCAACCGGTGATCAGCTCGGCCAGACCGGTCCGCTCATTTTCCTCATCCTCGACAATCAGTACTTTTTCGTGGCTCATAGAGGTCTGCCAGCCATTATTGAGGCTTTCCGGCCCCGCTGCAAGCTGAGAAGGCGGCCTTCGCGGCGCCGGCTTTACCGGGTCTTCCGGTAAGATCGCGGCTCGGGTGCCGAGCAAAAAGTATCATTCTGAGACCAAAAATGACAGGTTGCCGGCTTGTAAACAAAGTTTTCGGTCCGCAATCCCTTGCTTTGACCTTTCGCTGGAGTAAAATCATCTGCCTATATCGCAGCAGGTCTGGCATTCCACGCCGATTCCCAGTCTTGTCCTGCACCTGAGCGTGGACGCAAAAATAGCTTCTTGAGTTGTGCAAAAAGTCGTTGCGAAAAAGTTTTGGAGGATTGCATGTCACTTCGTCGTGGTAGGAGAACTGCGCGTTCGTTGTCTGGCGCTGTCCTGGGTATATTGGCTTTGTGCTTGATTTCAATTTCCGCAATGGCGCAAGACGATGCCACCCCTAAAGTAGATATCTTCGCTGGTTATCAATGGCTGCACCCGGGCGCCACCGTCCCGGCTCCATTTCAGCCACCGGGCGCTCCCATACCCCAGAAGATGGGCGACATTCCGCAAGGCGCGGGCGCCAGCGCCGCCTACAACTTTACTCCGCACTGGGCTCTGGAAGCGGACTATGGCGGGAACTCCAACAAGAACGGTTCGGAGAATACTTTTTCCCTCGGTCCTCGTTTCGCCGTGCGCAGTGAAGGAGTAATGTTCTTCGCTCACACCTTGCTGGGATACAACCGGCTGGGAGTGCCGCTGGTCGATACCAGCAACGGCCTCGGCGCCATCTTCGGTGGCGGCATGGATCTTTCGGTGTGGAAACACCTCTCGCTCCGGTTGTTTGAAGCCGACTACGTGTGGGCGAGTCACCACTTTCCCGATGAGGTTTCGCCCGCCTTCCCATCGCTGCGACGTCCCAGTTTGAGCGGGGTTCGTCTGCGCACCGGCCTGGTCTTCAATCTGGGCTTCCCGACGCTTGCAGTCCCGGCGGCGAGTTGCTCCATCCAGCCCAGCGAAGTGATGGTGGGTGAGCCCGTCACCGCCACCACCAGCGCTACCAATTTCAACCCCAAACACACTCTCAGCTACACCTGGAACAGCACCGGCGGAAAGGTGACCAGCAAGGACAATACCGCCACCATCGACACCAATGGAGTGGCCGGGGGCAGTTACACAGTCAGTGCTCACGTAACCGATCCCAAGATGAAGAAGAACGGCGAGGCGAGTTGCACCGCGAACTTCACGGTCAAAGAGCCGCCGAAGAATCCGCCGACCATGTCCTGCTCGGCCAACCCGGCCTCGGTTCAGACGGGCACGCCTTCCACCGTGACCTGCACCTGCACCAGTCCCGACGGTGTGCCGGTTACGATCGGCGGGTGGAGCGCAACCGGTGGCAGCGTCTCCGGTGACGCAGGCACCGCCACACTCACCACCACAGGAGCTCCGGCGGGTCCGATCACAGTCAGCGCCACTTGTACCGATTCTCGTGGCCTCACCGCGAACGCTTCCAGCCAGGTGACGGTAGAGGTTCCGCCGCCACCACCGCCGCAAGCCAGCAAGCTGAGCGAGTGCGAATTCCCCAACAAGGTAAAGCCGTGGCGCGTGGACAACACCTGCAAGGCCGTACTGGACGATGTGGCCCAGCGGCTGCAGCATGATCCCGATGCCAAGCTGGTCATTGTTGGCAACGCTGAGCCCGGTGAGAAGCGCAAGAACCTGGCCGGCGAGCGCGCCGTCAATTCCAAGGCATATCTGTCCGGTGGTGAAGCCAAGCAAGCCATCGATGCCAGCCGAATTGAGGTACGCACGGGTGGCGCAGGCACCAAGACCGCCGAGTATTGGGTGGTTCCAGCCGGTGCAACCTTTGCCGGTGAGGGAACCACGGTAGTGGATGAGTCGGTGGTAAAAGCGGTTCCTGATCACCCCGCCGCACCCAAGAAGAAAGCCGCTAAACCCAAGGCTCAATGACAGTTGGAAAACCACGGGCCGGCCGAGTTCCATACTCGACCGGCCCTTTTTTGTCTGTCCTTCAGTAACTTGAAAAGCGCGTGTTACGCTGTCAATCTCAGCCGCGAGCGCATAATTTTTCGCCAGGGGCAAATTCACCTATGATTTCGCGTGCCATTTCCACTAAGTTACTGATTACATTAGCTGTTGCCATGCTCTCCGTTACCACCCTCTGGGCCGGTCAGTGGACCGCCCTGGGTCCTGACGGAGGTGATGTCCGGAGTCTGAATTTCGACCCGAAGAATCCCGACCATATTTACCTTGGTACCAGCACCGGCAGTCTGTTCCTGTCCAACGACGGGGGACACAATTGGGCGCGGCTCGCCCATCTGGGCGGCGACGACAATGTTCTTGATCACATCGTCATCGATCCGCAGAATCCCAAACACATTTATGTTTCCGCCTGGAGCGTGGAGAATCAGCAGGCCGGCGAAGTGTACCGGTCGCATGATGGCGGCAACAACTGGGAAGCCCTGCCTGGCATGCATGGAAAATCGGTGCGCGCCATGAGCATCTTTCCCGGAGATTCCAACGTCCTGGTAGCGGGCGCGCTGGATGGTGTTTTCAAGAGCAAGAACGGCGGCAATAGCTGGGAGCAGATTTCTTCGCCCAGCCAGGCCGAACTGAAGAACATCGAATCGATCGCCATCGACCCCAAGAATCCCGACGTGGTTTATGCCGGTACCTGGCACCTGGCCTGGAAGACGGACGACGGCGGCGCCAACTGGCATCGCATCAACAAGGGCATGATCGATGATTCTGACGTGTTCTCGGTCATCGTGGACTCCACCAATCCTGCCGTGGTTTACGCCAGCGCCTGCTCCGGCATCTACAAGAGCGAGAGCGCCGGTGATCTGTTCCACAAGCTGCAAGGAATTCCGTTTTCGGCGCGCCGCACCCGCGTCCTGAAGCAGGACCCAGCCAATCCGGCGACCGTGTATGCCGGAACCACCGAGGGTCTGTGGAAGACCACTGACGGTGGCAAGACCTGGAAGCATGTGACGAATTCGGAAATCGTAGTCAACGATGTGCTGGTGGATCCGCGCAATTCCAGCCGGGTGCTGCTGGCTACCGACCGCAGCGGCGTTTTGGCCAGCGAGGACGGGGCGCAGACTTTCACGGCTTCCAATCACGGCTACACTCACCGGTATGTGAGCGCGATTCTGCCGGACAAGAGCGACCCCAACGCCATGCTCGTGGGCGTGGTCAACGACCGCGAGTGGGGCGGAGTTTTCTCCACCCACGATGGCGGACAGAGCTGGCAGCAGAAGAGCTCGGGCCTCGGCGGACGCGATGTGTTCGCGTTGCAGCAGACCTCCAACGGTGGACTGATCGCCGGCACCAACAAAGGCATGTTCCTGCTTGATCGCAATGCCAGCCAGTGGCGCCCGATCAACAACATCGTGGCCGAGAAGACTCCGGCACGCCTGGTGAAGGTGAGTGCGAAAGGGAAGAAAGGGGCGAAGACAGTAAAGACGCCCGCAGTTCTGGTTCACTACACCCTGGATGCGCGCGTGAGCGATGTCGAAGTCACACCCAAGCGCTGGCTCGCGGCCACCGGAGCTGGATTGCTCATCAGCACCGACCAGGGCAAGACCTGGACCGGCGGTCCGGTTCTGGGCAAGACCGATTTCGTCTCGGTTGAGTCCGAAGGCGACCTGATCGTGGCCGCCACTCGCGTCAACGTTCTGTACTCGACGAACGCGGGCACGAGCTGGCAGCAGGCGCCGCTGTCTTCCTACATCACCAGCATTCACGGCGTGACGCTTACCCCCGAGGGTGAGATTCTGGTAGCTTCCCGGGAAGGCGCCTTCCGTAGCTCCGATTCAGGCGCGACCTGGGAGCACGTGGTAAACGGTCTGCCCGACAAGAACATCAGCTCCATCGCCTATGACCAGGGCCGGAAGCGGCTTCTCGCTACCAGCACCGCCACCGGCGTGGTGTTCGAGAGCAAGGACAGCGGCCGTAGCTGGCATCGCGGTCCCGATTCGGGATACCCGCTGCGCCGCATCAGCGTGGTGCGTGGCCGTTTCGTCGGCGCGACCCCGTTTGACGGTGTGATCGTCCAGCCCGAGAACGAGGCCGAGAGCGCATCGGTCAGCATGGGCGGTTCGTCCAACTAACCAATCATTAAGTCTCGTTAAGTAAAACTTACGGAGGAGCGGAAAAATCGCTCCTCCGTTTTTTCTGCTTTTTGTACGCCGATGGAGGGGCGGGCGTCCCGCCCGTCCCGGCCGAGCAAAGCTCGGCAGTTTATTACGGAGGCTCATTGTAGCGCCGGCATCCCTTCGGCTTCGCTCAGGGCGTGCTTGCCGGCTGTCGCGAGGGCGTCTCGCCCTCGCTATTGGCGCGGAGGGCAAGATGCCCTCCGGACAGCCGGCGGGACGCCGGCGCTACGAAACCTCGGGAAGACGCCCAATACTACCGGCAATAACTACACGGCCACACTCCGCCGCTCCACTAACCACTGGTACATCAATCCCCGACTATGGCATCCCACTTGCGACTTGTGGAGATGTGGTTGAGCGCGGCAGGATTGTCTTATGAAGCTGTCGATTGGGACCTTGCGGAGCCCCGCCGCGTTCTCGGTTCTGCTCGTCGTCCTGATGTTGGCGATGACGCTGGCTGGCTGTTCGCAAAGAGAGAGCCTCCCAGTCACCAGCGGGAGTGAGGCGACAAACGACCAGCTTCCTTTCTCTGCGGCTTCCGACAAGGACGGCATCTTCCCGACAGGTTCTCTGACGCTCACCGCCATCCCGGCGGGAACTCCAGTCACCATCCACGTGCAATTGTCTCTATCCAGCGCAACGTCCCATTCCGGCGATTCGTTTGAAGCGGTCCTTGACCAGCCCATCATCGTGCGCGGACGCGAGGTGGCGCCACGAGGCGCGATGGTGGCCGGAAAGATTCTCGACGCCAGAGCGTCCGATCAGCTCCAGGAACCGGGCTACATGCGCCTGGCCCTGACTGCGATTTCCATCAACGGAAAATCCGTCCCCATCCAGACGTCCAGCATCTTTGTAAAGCGCGGCGCGCACGGGAACGGCAACCCGACAGTGATTGGCGGGGCACCGATGAGTCTGACGTCGATTGGCGCGACCTCGATTAGTCCGGCCTCTTTGAGCAAAGCTTCGATCGGGCCAACACCGATTGGCGCAGGCTTGAGCGGAGCATCGTCCGGGAACAGAAAAGGCACTCTGATTGGCGCCTCCTCCAGAACCGTCGCGGTGTCCGGATCGGTGTATGAGGAAAGCAGGGATGTTGGCGTCTCGCCAGAGCGGCGTCTCACCTTTCGCCTGGCGCAACCGTTGCCGCTCGAATTCTAATCTCGAGGGGCACCCGGCCTTGCGTACAGTTGCGTGGACGTTTGGAACAACCATTGCACGTAGACAGTTAACAAATCCTATGATAGTTTTCGAGTCTTTCCTCGGTATCTAGCCCCTTTTTGTCTGGTCTGAAGCTGTTTTCATTGTGGAGTCATTTCAGCGAGGTACTTTCATGAGCAACCCTCTCAAGATTCTGGGAACCGATTTTTCGGCTGCGATGCAATTCATTGTGATCTTCGACCACAATCCGAACTTCACAACGTTGGACAGCAATGGGCGGCCCGAGGACTCGTTTCAAATCTACATCGCGTACAATCCCGCCACGCAGCATCCAGGGAATACTCAATCTGTCGATGTCCTGGTTCGCGGAGGCGAAATTCACATTGCACACGAGATTCGCATTCGCGATGCTCGGCCAACCGTTGCCGACCCCAATGCCGAAGGCTGGGGAGCCGTCCGTGGCACCGTGCCGTTTCGAGTGCATACCCTGCCAAATGGGACTGCGGTGCTGACTTTTAGTGTTCCGTTCAACGTGCTTGGCATTACCGGTCAGTTTGCCTGGGAATTGGAAACGTACAAATTCGGAGCACAAGTAGACCAACAAGCTGGCGTATCGCCGTAAACCGGCCGGGTGGCCTTCGCTCTTATTGGGGGCACCCTCGGGCGTGAGAATTCATTGGGAAGGTCTGGTCTGCCTTAGAGTAAAATTCCGCGATGCGGAATCCACGATGTATCGCTCTTTTGCTCTTCGTTGCTGTCACTATCGCCCCTTTCTCCAAGGCTGCGGATTCGACTTCCGATCAGTTCACTCCCCTGGTCGCTTCTCCTCTCAACAGCAATTCCCACCCGTTTCTGGGGACGGATGGGCGAGTGCACATTGTCTACGAATTGGTTTTGACCAACGCAAGCGCGACTCCGTCCACTCTGAAAAAGATCGAAGTGCTGGGTGCGTCGAGCTCAATGCAACCTCTGGCTAGTTACGAAGGTAAGGAATTGTTGTCCTGCCTGAAAACGACGGCCAGGGTGGCGGCCGAAAGCCCAACCATTGAGTTCAATGGCACGCGGCTTTTCTTGATTGATGTCAGCCTGGATCCGGGAACTACGCTGCCGGAACGTTTATTGCACCACATCGAAGTACTCGCCGCTCCCTTACCTGATCCCCGGCCGACCACCCCAGTTCTACTTAGCTACACGGTGGCGCCCTTGAATATTCTTACGAAATTGCCTCATATCGGGCCCCCGCTCTCGGGTCGGGGCTGGGTGGCCGCTAATGGATGTTGCGGAGCGTCTTCGATTCACCGGTCGAGCAGCCTGACGGTCAACGGCGGAATCTATTTTGCCCAGCGCTTTGCCATTGACTGGATGCTGCTGGATGCATCCGGACGGCTCGTCCATGGTGATCCTGCGGACGCGCACAACTACACCTGCTATGGTGCGGATGTTTTAGCCGTCGCCGATGGCACGGTGGTGGAGACCCTCAACGACCTCGACGACCAGAAGCCCGGAACATTGCCCGACCCGAAAACGATTACGCTGGCAAATGTCGACGGAAATCACGTAGTGCTGGACCTGGGGGATGGAGTCTTCGCTTTCTACGCCCACCTGCAAAAGGGTTCAGTGCGGGTGAAGCAGGGCGATCGAGTGCAGCGTGGTCAACTCCTGGGTAAAGTGGGGAATACCGGGAACACATCGGCTCCGCACCTGCACTTTCATCTGATGGAAGGTTCCTCGGTTCTTGGATCGAACGGAATTCCTTACGTAATCGACTCCTTCGCGATCACCGGGCAGGTTCCCCTCGCCGACTTCGAGGCCGCAACCGGTCTGGAAGGAGATTACTGGGGCAAGGGACGTCTTCCGACCCCAAGTCTACGACGCGAACAGTACCCGCTGGATTTGAATATCGTGGATTTTTCGCGGGTTAAGTAAAACCAGGGTGATCCCGCCTCGTAACTCGAGGCAGCATGGTGGTCGGTCTCTTCTTCATTCTTTGTCAACGGCGCTGCGGCAAGGCTTCAGGGTAGTTTCTTCAAGATCCCGGAGGGATCTTTGACAATAGCCCGCCACTTCAGTGGCGGGTTGATCGACGACACAATCCGCGTGCCGTAGGCACGCCTGAAATAGATCACGAGCGCGCGTCGGGAGGCATTTCAGCCGTCCCTACGGGACGGGAATCCTGCCCTCTCGCCACCCGGCGTTGAAACGCCGGGCTACTATCAGGCGTCCCTCCGGGACGCGCCTCGCCACTCCCTCTACAGCGTGCCCATAAACGCGACCAGGTCTGCTTTCTGGTCGTCGGTCAGCAGCATGTTGAAACGCTGGTCGTAAAAATTAACCACCTCCATCAGGGTAGCGGCGGATCCGTTGTGGAAGTAGGGTGCGCGCGCGGCCAAACCGCGCAGGCTGGGGATTTTGAATTTACCGATATCGGCGCATTTGCCGGTTACCATCGCCCGGCCGGGATCGGTGGACACCGTGAACGTGCCATCGTTGCATTGAATCACGTACAGAGGGAGTTCAACCTCGGAAGAACCGGTTCCGATGTTCATCATGGCGAACGACGAGTTGCCGCCAACGTTCGGCGTGTTGTGACAGGTGGTGCAGGTTCCAGTCACCTGGGCTTGGCCCTGAACGTCGTTAAATCCCGCCACAGTCGAAATTGTGAAAGGGAGATTATTAAACAACATTTCTCCGCGCGCGATGGACTGCCGCGCCGCGGCGTCCGGCCCGCTCGCGTTGGCCCACCTGGAGTACAGGGTAAAAACGTTGGGATTAAACTTGGCGCCAGTGTTGATGTTGGGATGGAAGGGCTGCAACGCGAGATAGAGCGGACCGCCACGCGCGCCCTGCGCGATCAGGTTTCCTGCCTGATTGTCTTCTGACTGTGCGGTAAATAGAGATGTCTCGAGATCAATGATCTGCTGTAGTTCCGCATTGGTGGGCGGATGCTTTGGTTGCGTATGCACCAGGGTCGCGTCTTTGGCCTGGCTGCGCAGATTAGGCTCCCGGCCGTCCCACATAATGGCATCGAGAAAGCGCAGGTTGGTGGAGGGAAGCGGCCGCCGGTAGAGCGCGAGCTGGCTCGCGGTCGTCTCCGGGCATAGATAGGGATCGCTGATTGCGATAATACTGAAGTCGGCGTTCGCCGGCATCGGCAACGTCATCCGGATCAGCCCCCGGCTCAGCAGCAGGCTGTATGCCGAAGTGCGCGCTTCCAGCGTAGAGACGTCAGCGCTTGGGCAATTGGCGCCGTCCACCGGGCGAAACACCGGATCCAACCCCTGGCTGATCTGGAACCGCTGCTGCAGGTGTGAAGGAGTAATGCTCCACCCCTCGCTGGCATCATGACAACTGGCGCAGGTCCGGTCGTTGGTTCCCAGTTTTCGAAAAAATGAATTGGAAAGCTCAATCGGCCTGAAGCTGAATGTCCTGAAAATGCCGCTGGGATCCTGATATGGCGACAGGTTAGGAAGACGGAACCCCGCGAAGGCACTGATCGTAAACCCCGCCATCACCAATCCCGCGATGGCCGGCAACACCCGAAATCGACTCATTGCCACATGCCTCCTCTGATTCGACGTCAACGATTTTGCAACTTAAACGATTTTCAAGTTAACGATCTCATGTCGGCCCCGCGGCAACAGGCGTGGCTCGTCCGGAGTCGTCAAGTATTGGGGGATTTACAGCAGGGAGGACCACAAATTTATCACATTGAGGCTGAGAATCAAGTTGATTCATGCTGGCGCTGCGCGGCTCTCAGGGCTGCAAATGGTTGCACATCCGGTTGAAAAACCTGCATTCGCCAGGCCCATACCTGCCATTGTTTTCTGCACTGGCTTTGGCCATGTTCTTCCGTCACAGCGTTGTGTGACCGCTGCCCTTAGCAGTTTGTCGCTACCGGCCTAGACTTCCCAAAATGGAGAGCATGACGACAGGGAAACCTTTCGCGGCGGGCTTCCCAAATTGGGAGGGGATGGACCTTTCGACATGATTCCCGCCCTATTTGGTGGTTTCCCAAAACATGCCTTGTGGCTAATGCTTTCGTTTGACGGACGCGCCTTCAAAGCCCGTCCGAAAGGTCTTCGCCAGTGAGTGCAATCGCACAGTTGCAAGCCGAAGCTCCCGGATCTCCCGATCTGGCATTGTTGCTCGCCGCGGTTCAGGCCTTCACAGAGAGTCTGGCGATCATTGAGGCTGGAGTCGTTCTCTATGCCAACCCTGCCTGGGCCCGAATGTTTGAATATGCGGATCCCGCGCTGCTGCGTGGCCGAGGTGCGGAAGAATTCATCCCGCGGCATTTTCTGCAGAGGGTGGCGACTGGACCGATGGACGCTGCGGATGCCTGGGGGGGGCCACTTCCGGTAGGGGAATTCGCACGCGTGAGTCCGGATGGCACGCAGACGCACCTGCAGGTTACAGGTGTCGGATTCCGCATCAAAGGGCGCGATTTTCAGGTCATCAGCACACGCGATATCGGCTGCCAGAAGCAGGTCGAACAACGACTGCAGGATTCGCAGAGGATGGAAGCGATCGGGCGGCTGTTGGGCGGGGTGGCTCACGACTTCAACAATCTGCTGACCGGCATCATGCTCTACTGCGACCTGCTGATTGCCGAGCTGGAGAAGGACAGCCGTTCCTATCATCACGCGCGGGAAATGCGCATCGCAGGGGAACACGGCGCAGAGCTGGTGCGGCAGTTGCTCGCAGTGGCGCGGCCACAGGCCGGGGACTCGCGCGTCTTCGCGTTGAACGTAGTCGTCTCCGGCGCGGAGGGCCTGCTCATCCGCCTGATCGGCGAAAACATCGTTCTCCACACTTCGCTCGCCCACGATCTCGGCTCGGTGAGAATGGATCCGGCGAGGCTGCAGCAAATCCTGCTGAACCTGGTGCTCAATGCCCGCGACGCCATGCCCAATGGCGGCCAGTTTACACTCAGCACGCGCAACCGCACCGCTTGCCTTCCCGGCATCCCGAACCGGAAACCGCAGCTTATGCCATGCGTTGAACTAACGGTAACCGACAACGGTTGTGGTATGGACGCCGAAACTCTCAGCCGTGCGTTTGAACCCTTCTTCACCACCAAGAAATCCGGCCGGGGCAACGGTCTGGGACTGGCGACGGTGTGCAGCCTGGTCAAACAGGATGGTGGAACCATGATGGCTGAAAGCACCCCCGGCATCGGCACAATGATTTCCGTGCTGCTGCCGCTAGTCAGCCCGGAAAAAGATCCGCGGGACACGATCGAGCAGGCCATGCCGTCAAATCCGAAAGCCACGAGGTGATTCATCATGACCGCAACAGCACTCAGCGCTCTCAATTCAGCCCAGATCGAAGCAACGAAATTCCTGAATCTCCTGATCGTTGACGACGAACGCGCCATCCGCGAAGTCTGCCGCGAAGTGGCGCAATCGCTCGGATTCAACGCCGTGGTTGCGGACTCAGCGGAGCAAGCTTACCGCCTGCTCGAATCGCAGAATATCGATGTGGTGCTGCTCGACCTGAAATTACCCGGAGCCGGGGGGCTGGACGCCCTGCATCAGATCGGTGAGCGCAAGCCCGATGCCGTCATTGTGGTCGTGACTGGATACGGAACCGTCCAGTCCGCGGTCCAGGCCATGAAAAACGGCGCCTATGACTACGTGACCAAGCCCTTCAGCATGGAAGAGCTGAGGTTGCTGCTGGAGCGGGTCTCGGGGCATCTGCGCCTGAAGACGGAAAACCGGACGCTGCGCGAGAAGATCAAATCCAAGCTGGGCTTCGGCAGCATCGTGGGCCGGGCGCCGGAAATGGAAAAGCTGTACCGCATCATCGCCAAAGCGGCCCACAGCAGCCATCCCGTGCTCATTCTGGGCGAAAGCGGGACGGGAAAGGAAATGGTGGCCCGCTCCATCCATTTCTCCGGCCCTTTTCGTGACAAACCATTCATTCCCGTCGACTGCGGATCCCTGGTCCCAACGCTGATCGAAAGCGAATTGTTTGGCTACGTGAAAGGCGCGTTCACGGGAGCCGTGCAATCCCGGGACGGGCTGCTTGCGATCGCCGAAGGCGGCACCGTGTTTCTCGACGAGGTCGGAGAACTACCCGTCGACCTTCAGGCGAAACTGCTGCGGGCCATCCAGGAGCGGGAGATTCGCCCGGTGGGCAGCACCAAACGTATCGCGATCAACGTGAGGATCCTGGCCGCAACCAATCGCGACCTGGAACAGGCAGTTGCCCAGGGAACGTTCCGGCGCGATCTTTATTTTCGCCTCAACGTGCTCAGCCTCAAAATTCCGCCGTTGCGCGACCGGCGCCAGGATATTCCCCTGCTCGCCGGATATTTTCTGGAAAGGCTGTCGCGAGCCTCGGGACAGGAACGTCACCTGAGCGACGACGCCATGAAAGCCCTGCTCGCCTATGATTGGCCCGGCAACGTGCGGGAGCTCGAAAACTGCTTGGAGCGAGCCTGCGCCTTCACGTCCGGGCCCGTAATCCAGGTGGGAGACCTGCCCAGTGCCATCCACGGCGCCTCCAGCCACATCCCCACCGACGGCAATGGAAAGGGACAGATCCTCCCCATGGCGGAACTGGAGAAACAAACCATCCTGAGCGCGATTGCACAGTTGAACGGTGACAAGCTGCTCGCTGCCCGAATGCTGGGGATCGGCAAGACGACGCTATACCGGAAGTTGAAAGAATATGTGGTTCAGGACGTGACCTCACAATGATGGATTCCCCGGGGCTTCACTTAGTCCATCAGGACTCTGCTTCAGGCGCAACCGCTCCACACGGTTGCCAAGACGTGGCGGTTGCGCCTTGCTTACGGAGCAGTCCGGTCTATTGAATGGTGAGGGTCATCGAATTGGAAGTCTCTGCGGTAGTACCGCCGCTGCCTCCGTATATGCCGCCATTCATTGCGCCGGTGGCGGGGTTCGTCACAGTGACCATGACGTTGCCGGGGGTTGCGATGGCTGAAGCGGGAACCATCGCGGCCAGCTGGTTCGCAGTCACGTAGGTGGTGGTTTGCTGCGCACCGCCCATATTCACGACGGCGGTAGTCCCAAATCCGTTGCCGTTGACGGTCAAGGTGAACGCAGGGCCGCCTGAAGCTACGGCGTTAGGCATAAGTTGGGTAATGGCGGGAACGACTCCAGGCACTGGAGCGGCGGCCATAGGCTTGCTGTATCCACACCCCAGGCCCATCATTGCAAGCGATAGCACACAAATGAACTTCATGGGTTTCTCCTTCGAACGTTGCTCTGAATCTAGCGACGGAGAGGGGAGGGAGTGTCAGGCAGGTGTTATTTCCTTGTAAAAGGAATGTCTACGCGGCTTACCGCATCCAGAATCAAAATCAGCGTCGCAGCGGTTTAAACAACCACCGGACGGCGCTTGCCGATGCCCGTGGCCTGCTCGAACGCGTATGCCAGTTGCAGGACGCCCCAGTCGTCGTGGTGGCGGCCGACGATCTGAATTCCAATGGGAAGGCCGCTCGCCGAGAATGCGCAGGGCACTGACATGGCCGGGTTCCCGGCCGTAGAGATGTAATACGCCGACTTCATCCAGGCAATATAGTTCTCCATTTTCACGCCGGCAATTTCGGTTGGGTAGTGTGTGTTCACGTCGAAGGGGAGGACCTGATTTACCGGCAGAATGAAAAAATCGTACTCGCCCTTGAACGCGCACAAACGCTCGTACAACGCCGTCCGCTTGGCCTCGATGCGGGAAAGATAGGGGCCAGTCAGCTTGCGGCCCTCTTCCACGTGCCAGTGGACGTAGTCGTTGAGTTGGTCGCCGTGTGTGGCCAGCAGATCGCCAAACGACAGTTCCGTCGCCCAATGCCGCCAGGCCAGAAAGCATTCGTTGGCGTCGGTGAAATCAGGCTCGGCGTCTTCGACGATGCAGCCCAGCGACTCGAAAACCTTGCGCTGCGACTGAACCGCGCTCTTCACTTCGGGATCCCAGGGCAGTCCAAGATCCTTGAACATGGCCACGCGCAAGCCTTTGAAGCTGCGATCCAGGGGCTGGGCGAACTGAGTGCCGGGCTGGTCAATTGAAATCGGGTAGTGCCGGTCGAAGCCGGAGAGCACGCTCAGAAAAAAGGCGCAGTCAGTGACATTACGAGCCACCGGTCCGGGAACCGACAGCGTGAACCAGCCTAGATGAGTCGGTACATCGGGAACCCGTCCGGGCGATGGGCGAATGCCCACAACATTGCAGAAGTTGGGAGGGTTGCGCAGCGAGCCACCCATATCGCTGCCGTCGGCGAGAGGAACCATTCCGCAAGCCAGGGCGACAGAACCGCCTCCGGTGCTGCCGCCGCAGGTTTTTGTGACGTCGTACGGATTGTGGGTCGGGCCAAAGACGGGATTGAAGGTTTGCGACCCCAGCCCGAACTCGGGCACGTTGGTCTTGCCGATGACGATTGCTCCTGCTTCTTTCTCGCGCTGGACGACCCGGCAATCAAAGTCCGGTATGTAGTCCTTGTGCAGCGGGGAGCCAAAGGTGGTGCGGATGCCTTTGGTTTCGTGCAGATCCTTGACCCCAACCGGCAAACCATGCAGCGGGCCGAGCCAATGGCCTTGGGCGAGCGCCTCGTCTGCCGCCGCGGCTTGTGCCATCAGTTCGTCTTCCGGGACCAGCGTGACCATCGCATTGACTCTGGAATTCACACGCTTGATCTGTTTCAGGTGCGCCTGCATGACTTCACGCGCCGAGAGCTTCTTCTTGCGGACTGCCTCAAGAATGTCAACCGCCCGCATGAAACAGATCTCGTCCGAGGGGGCGGCGGTTGCGGCCTGCGAGGCTAGCAGTGGACTCCGCACGCTGGCTGCTACGGAAGTATCGATTGGTGAGGACAGCAATGGAGTGGCCGCGGCGGAAATTGCCGCGCCGGTTCCGAACTTCAGGGCGTCTCGGCGGGTTATCTTGCTCCTCATGCGATTCCTCCGGGACCATCGGTAAATCAAAGAAACAATATCATCGGCGATCGTTCATTGCCGATAATCTCCGTTCTACTGGAAGCCTTGAAGAAGGCACCTGCAGTCCCCGGCCATCCTGATTCTTGCCCTGATTCCGGAATCAGATTCCCGATCCGGACGGACCAGTCGACTGCCCCGTGAGCGCTGAAATCAGGCCTTGGTGACCGTGCCCCGATCCGTAGTAGCCAGGGGAAACACAGCCGGACTCATCCTGAAGAAGATCGTAAGTCTTTCGTTGGGCGAGGAAGATCATCCGGGCGACGGCGATGAAATGGCTTCGCGATTGAGGGTCGTTCTGGTCCTTCTGATTCGGAACCGCCTTCCCAGGCTGGGAAGAGATGAGCACGAAGCGCAAACTAACCCATCTGTTTTCAGCACTACGAGCTTGGCGGGGAACGTGCAAGAGACATGACTATGCTGCTAATGGTTACGCCTTTTGCCAAAGCTCGGGGGTGTGCACAGGCGATTCAGCAAGTTACCTCCGAAGAAACGCATGTAGCGGCGACTCTGTCGCAGGCGATGGCGCAGTTGCGGGCGCAGGAATACGTAGCAATCCTCATTGATCAGGCTTTCCTTGAGACCGAGCCGGTCGAAAGCGACATGGTGCTGGAGCACATCGGCTCAGCCATCCCGGTGCACGTGAACTTCGCCATCAGCGGCATGGACCGGGTGGTGCGCGAGTTGCGCGCTGCTTTGCAGCGGCGCAAAAAGGATGTGGTGCAGGCCAGGCATGAGGCTGAAAAGGCTCTACGTAACGAACTCAAGGGCACCCTCACCGCACTCCTGCTCTCGTGCGAAATGGCGCTGCGCCTGCCAGAACTGCAAAATATCGCCGAGGCCAAGGCGAAGATGCGCGCCGTTTACGAACTGGCGCAGGAGATGCGCGCCAAGCTGGAAAGCGCCTGAACCAAGTGTGGGACCGGGTCGGAGCCTGCCCTGAGCGCAGTCGCTCCGACCCGGTCCCACACAGGCCGTGGTGATTACGCATTTCCAGCGGCCACCGACTTGGCTCCCGGTTCTTTAATCAAGACATCGTCGGTGTGCAAGGTTTTGCGCACCCGCGCCACGCTTCGCCTAACGAAAATCCTTCTCAGCCCTCCATTCCCGCACTACAATGACGCAGCGCCAAAGAGACGTGGAGTCGCCCTCCCTGCGGCTTTTCGTACTCTCCCACGGGAGATTCGTGCACGTTCTGGTCACCTCCGACACTTTGAGCGGTACCTGGACCTACACCCGCGAATTGGTCACCGGGTTGGTGAGTCGCGGGTTGCGCGTGACCCTGGTCAGCTTCGGCGAGATCCCCCTGCCCCAGCAGACTCTGTGGATGGAGAACCTGCATGGCCTGGAATACCGCCCGACTGCGTTCCGCCTGGACTGGATGGAAGAAGGCGAGCAGGATCTTCAGGATTCTTCCGCGTATCTGACCGCGCTGGTCAAAGAATTGAAACCCGACGTGCTTCATCTGAACCAATTGTGCTATGGCAGTCTTCCGGTTCCGGTACCCCGGGTCGTGGTGGCTCATGGGGACCTCATCACATGGTGGAAAGCAGTCCATGGCCGGGAGCCAAAGCCGGACCGCTGGCTGCGATGGTATCGGGACGTGATCACGCGGGGCCTGGCCCTGGCCAGTGTGGTGGTGGCGCCTTCGGTATGGATGCGGGACAGCGTCCGCGCCAGTTACACCCGGGCAGGGCACGACACCGTGATCTACAACGGGCGCAATCCCATTTTCTTCAATCCCTACGTCGGCAAAGATGATTCCGTTCTCGCCGTTGGCCGTTTGTGGGATGCCAGAAAGCAGGTCTCACTGCTTACCCAGCATAGCCATCCCCTTCCGGTGTGCATCGTCGGGGCCGACACGCCCATCCACGATCACGGCCGAATTCCGATTCGCGCCGACGTCAAACTCTCGATCGACGAGATGAACGTCGCACTGAAAGGCCCGCAAACCGAATCCCAGCTGCGCTCGCTGTACAGCCGGGCATCGATTTATGCCGCGACCTCGCGCTATGAACCGTTCGACATGACTGCGGTTGAGGCTGCGTTCTCGCGCTGCGCCATCGTCGCCAATGACATTCCTGCGTTCCGTGAAATCTGGGGTGACGCAGCCCTCTACTTCCGCGAAAATGATGCTGCGAGTCTGGCATCCGCGATCCGGCGCCTGAGTCAACAACGCGACCTGTGCCGTACCTACGGCAACCGCGCCTTTCAACGGGCTCGCGAGTGCTTTACCTCGAAGCGCATGATTGATCAATACCTCGAGCTCTACGGAAGCCTGCTGGGGACGAAGCGGGCGGCGGCATAGGAGCTTTCAGCTATCAGCTCTCAGCGAGCACTTATCCCATTGGTTCGGCTGATAGCTGAGAGCTGAGAGCTGAACGCTGATCACAAAAGCTGTTATCTTCTTACCGGTACTGAAAACCACGGAGGCTTCATGGCTGCAGTCAAAATCACGGTCAGGAAGAACGGCCCCTATCGGGTGGAAGATCCCGAAGGCTCGATCGAGTTGGTCGATGCCGACGGCAACAAGTACGACCTGACCGGCAAGCCGGCATTTTCTCTCTGCCGTTGCGGGGGATCGGTGACGAAACCTTTCTGCGATGGTACCCACAGCCGCATCGGGTTTCAGGGAGCAGAATCGGCAGTAAAGAAGGCAGAGGGTAAAGGCTAGGCGCTCGTAAATTTTAATGTGCTCGCGGGCGACTCGCCCGCGATGTATCGGGCCCGCCTTCGAGTTGCGATCAGTCGCTGGCTAGTTGTCTACCGTCGCCGGCGCGCGGGCAAGTCCGCATCATACTTGCGAGGGTCCTTGTGAGCGATTGGAAAGATCAAGAGCTGGGGATGGGTCGCGGCATCACACGCCGTGATTTCCTGAATGGAGTCGCACTTACCGTCGGCGCGGCAATTCTTCCCTCCGGTCTGTTAGCCGCCATCGATATGCCGGTCGGGGCCGAGAAATCTCCCGACTACTATCCGCCGGCTTTGACCGGATTGCGCGGCAGTCATCCGGGATCGTTCGATGCGGCTCATAGCCTGCGCGACGGCACCTTCTGGGATCAGGCCGGGACGCCGGTCGATACAGGCGAGAACTACGACCTGGTGATTGTAGGCGGCGGGATCAGCGGGCTCTCCGCGGCACATTTCTTTCGCAAGATCGCCGGTCCCAAGGCGCGCGTACTCGTGCTCGACAATCATGACGATTTCGGTGGGCACGCCAAGCGCAACGAGTTCCACTCCCCCCAGCGCACCATGTTGGGCTTTGGCGGGACATTCTCCATCGAGAGCCCGGCGCCGTACAGCGCTGTAGCCAAGGGACTGATCAACGAACTGGGGATTGATGTTCCGTCTTATCACAAGTACGTGGCCAAAGACTTGTACCCATCCTTTGGCCTAACCCCGAAAGTGTTTTTCGACAAAGAAACGTTCGGCTCAGACGCCCTTGCTACCAACCCCATGCCCCGCGTCGGTGGAGAGAGCGAACACGACAGAGTGCGTGCGCATGCGTTGCAGATGTTCCTGAAGGAGGCCCCGCTTTCCCAGCAAGCCAAGGCCGACTACGAACGTCTGCTGACCGAAGAGAAAGATTACTTGCCGAACCTGGGCTCGGACGAAAAAAAGGATCGCCTCGCCCGGATGAGCTACAACAGCTTTCTGGCTGACCCGGTCAAAGTCAGTCCGGAAGTGATAAAGCTGTTTCAGGCCATGCCACATCCCTTGTTCGGCGTTGGATTTGACGCGGTCTCCGCGCAGGACGCATGGGGCTTAGGAGCGCCTGGCTTCGCTGGCATGAAGCTCGATCCCGCGCCGGGAAAGGGCATGAATCGCGATGCCATCTCGAACGAAGAAGCGGAGAAATACTTTTTTCATTTTCCCGATGGCAACTCTTCCATCGCGCGCCTGCTGGTCCGCAAGCTGATTCCGGAAGCGATTCCGGGAAATTCCGTGACCGACGTCGTTCTGGCACGAGCGAACTATGCGGATCTTGATCAGGATAGCTCGGCGGTTCGGATACGCTTGAACAGCACGGCCGTGCGAGTAAAGCATCAGGGAGATCCGGCCAACTCGAAGGCTGTGGAGGTTGCGTACGCGCGTGGCGGCAAAGTGTACACGGTTCGCGCTTCGCATTGTATTTTGGCCTGCTGGCACGTGGTCATCCCATATATCTGCGAGGGGTTGCCCGAGCCGCAGAAGCAGGCGCTCTCGCTCGCGGCCAAAGTTCCTCTGCTCTACACCAACGTAGCCATCCGGAACTGGAAAGCATTCCAGAAGCTCGGCACCAACGCGATCTATGCCCCAACTGGATACCACACGAATATGAATCTGGATTTGCCGGTGAGTATTGGCGGCTACGAATGTTCGCGCAAACCGGAAGAGCAGATCGTCATCCACATGATGAAAACGCCGTGCAAACCCGGGCGCCCGGCGCGCGACCAGCACCTTCTGGGCCGGGTGGAGCTCTTCAATACGACCTTCGAAACCATGGAGCGAAATATCCGCGAGCAGTTGGCCCGCATTCTAGGTCCGGGAGGTTTCGATCCGGCGAATGACATTACGGCGATCACAGTGAACCGCTGGCCGCACGGCTACGCCTACGAATACAACTCCTTGTGGGACAAATTCTGGCTGGAGGGTGGAGAAACTCCCTGTGAAGTAGCCCGCAAGCCTTTCGGCCGGATTGCGATAGCGAATGCCGACGCCGGCGCCTACGCCTACACCGATGCTGCGATCGACCACGCGTGGAGGGCGGTAGGAGAGATTACAAAGGCGTGAACCAAAAACAAAGAACTGAGATCCGAAAACTGACAACTGAAATTGATAATAGAAAACTAACAACCGAACTTCATGACCGAAATTAGCGATCGAAGCTAACGAGCAAAGCCTCAACACCCCGTCTCAATGAATGGTCTTGGTCTTCCGCGACATGTAATCCATTAGCAGATACTGACCTAGCGTATACGGGGTGGTGAAGTAGGCCTTGCCGCGGCACATCTCCGTGACCTTCTGCACGAACTGTATCAGCCCGTAATCGGATGCCAGCATGAAGGTATTAATCATGACCCCGGCGCGCTTGCACTTGGAAACTTCCTCCAGCGTCTGGCTTACCACCAGGGGGTCGAGGCCGAAAGCGTTCTTGTAGATGCGCCCGTCTTCGAGCGTCAGCGCGGAAGGCTTGCCGTCGGTGATCATCACGATCTGCTTCATGTCCTTGCGCTGCCGCTGCAGGATGCGCTGTGCCAACCGTAAGCCTTCCCGCGTGTTGGTGTAGTACGGGCCTACTTTTACCCGTGCCAGTTGCGACAGTGGCACCTCTTCCGCTGAATCGTGGAATAGGATCAGCGACAGCGAGTCGCCGGGATATTGGGTCCGGATCAGATGCGAAAGCGCCATCGCGACTTTTTTCGCCGGAGTGAAGCGGTCCTCGCCATAGAGGATCATGGAATGCGAGCAATCCAGCATGAGCACGGTCGCGCAGGAAGACTGGTACTCGCACTGATGTACCTGCAGATCGGAATACTCGATGTTCAGCGGCAGCTTCAGGCCTTCGCGCTGGATGGCGCTGGAGAGCGTGGCCGTGATGTCGAGGTTGAGGGTATCGCCGAATTCGTAACGCCGGGAAGCGCCACTAGCCTCGACCCCGGTCGCCATGTCGCGGGTGTCATGGCGGCCGAAGCTGGACTTGCCCAAAGATCCCATCAGATCACGAAGCGTTTTGAAGCCGAGGAAGTCCAGGCTCTTATCGGTGATTTCAAACTTGGCTTGCTGGGCCTCGCCGGCCTGGCCACCCACACTCGATCGCTGCGGCGGGTCGTGAGGCTGTTCGACGCTGATGTAATCTTCCTGCTCCATGCGCTCGATCAATTGCTCGATGAGTTCTTCCAGAGTGCCATCCATCTGCATCTGGCGAATGCGCTCACGCATTTCCTGGTCCAGCAGGTCTCCCTCCAGCAATGCCTGTTCGAGAGCGCGGCGCAGGTCGTCGAGGCTGTGCTCTCCGTCCGCCATATCGTCAAACATGTAGTTCTGGAATCCGCTTTGCAGCAGGTAATCGGAAAGCGCGCTGAGCAGGTCCTCCATGCTCATTTCGCCGGCGGGGTCGGGAACGTACTTGCTGTAGCGGATGCGTTTCATAGAGAAACAGTCGCCAGTCGTCGGTCTTCGGTCGTCAGCAGGACCGTCGAATGTTTTCCTGACGACCGAAGACGGACGACTGACGACTAGTTATACGGTCTGCGTCCTCGGAACGGCAGCTCCTCGCGCTCGAATGGCTTCTCGGCCTGCTTGGGCTGCTTTTCTCCTGCCGTGAAGACGCGTTCTTCGTTGCGCCCGATGCGTTTGTGGGCGTGCAGGCCTTCGAGGATAAATTCCGCCGCCGAAACCTGCACTTCTGCGCTGTCTTTCGGGCCGACGCCAACTTTGACCGTCTTTTCCATCAGGCCCTGAATGCCGCGCAGTGACTGCAGCGCTTCGGCGGCGCTGGCAGTATCGGCGAGCTGGATTTCTCCGCCAAGATCGAACCATTGCACGACCTGCTGCATGTCGGTGCCTTTGAAATATCCGTCATGAGT
>Ga0075021_10000083_pt1 | contig 49622 bp, 46 predicted proteins | sample ColStrG_CSR_2012_FD_72749 | JGI IMG/M metagenome (GOLD analysis project Ga0075021, IMG submission 72749) | Freshwater sediment microbial communities in response to fracking from Pennsylvania, USA - Cold Stream Run_MetaG_CSR_2012 | ecosystem: Environmental > Aquatic > Freshwater > Creek >...
GTTATTCGCCCCTGCCCCTATCACGCCGAAAATGGAGTAACATTGGTGCCGTAGAAAGCTGGCTTCATCCTACGTAGGAACAAGAGGACCGAGAGCCACAGTTTTCCTTCTAATTCATCCAGCGCTGGCTCCCTGGTACCTGCTTGGGAAGCGAGGAGCCATGCGTCGTCGGATTGGATTCGGCTCGAGTCGTTCTCGCCAGAACGTTTGTCTGCTGGTGCTTTTTGCGGTTTTTGTCGGGTTACCGGCACGCGCACAAAAAGCCCAGCCCGCAAGTCCTCCAAAGTACGACCTCCACACCGAGACCAAAATAAAAGGAACGATAGAAGAAGTGAAGCTGCCGCCGAAAGGCAGCGAAAAAGAGATCGCGCACCTGGTGGTGAAGGAGGGCACGAACTCCATGGACGTTTACCTGTGCCCAAAGTCTTTTTTCGATGACATGGGCATGAGCTTTACCAAGGGAGACGAGATCGCCATCACCGGGTCGAAGGTGAAACAAGGCGAAACCGACCTCATCCTGGCGCGGGAAATCGTGAAAGGAAACGATACGTTCGCGTTGCGAGACGAAAAGGGAGAACCCGTCTGGAGCTGGAAGCACTGAAAAGCAACTAACCGGAGAGAGGTTCCACTCATCGTCAAGGCTCGCCCGCGTTGCGTGCTTTGACCCTGCATTCGGGCAGGAGTGGCAGTGCCAGAATCGCACGGCGGGGGTGTCCATCGGCCGACTTGACTGTGCCGGCTCCCAGAGGCACAATCCTCACGCCACGCCTCGAAGCCTGCGCTCCACCTCGTCGATTTCAGGCACGGAGGTGCTGTATGACGTTGGGAGAAGATCTTTGCAAGACCTATAGCTTGACGAGTCTCAAGCGCGGGGGATGTTCCCTGGCGCTGCTGGCGATCAACGAGGCGCTTGAAGCCGCCGCCCGGATCGCGGACCAGGAAGACGACAACAAGGTCGCAAATCGTATTCGCAGCTTAAAGTGGGTGGGAGATAAGCGGCTCCCACAGGAGACACCGACGCTGGCGCCACGGCACAATCTGACAGCTTGACTGATTCGAGACCTTCCAGCCACGGTCGGTCGCGGCGGTATTTCCCGGCTCTATTTCGCGCCGAAAACCAGAAAATAATCCATTCCGTCTTTGACAAAATCGTCTTCTTCCAGCAAGCGATAGCCGGCCTGATTCGCCTCTCGAATTACAACCTCCCGGGCAACGCCGTGATTCTCACCGTTTCCATTGCGATCGATCACTCCGACTCTGGCTCCAGCGTTTAAAGATGATCGCAGGTTGCGCAAGAGTGTGACTGGTTGAGCAACCTCGTGGTAGGTCTTGAGGAGTAGAACCGCGTCGACTGTGCCGGGTAAGAGGGGATTGTCGGGTTTGCCCAGAATCGTTTTGACGTTGCGCACATTTTCTTTCTGGATTCGAGATTCAATGTAGCGAATCGCTTCCGGATTGATGTCGACGGCATAGACTGTCCCGTTATCGCCGACTCGTTTCGCCGCCCGGACCGTGAACCATCCCGACCCCGCTCCAATGTCAGCGACACTCTTCCCGGGAGCAATCCGGAGAATGTCCATCACGCGATTGATCTGGAGCCGCTCGTCCCTTCCCGGAGATTCAAAGATGGAAAGGTCGCCAGTGTATGGAGTACTGGTCTTTCGAGACTCGGTTTGTTGGGCGCCGGCGCTCTGGGGCTGCGCTGACACATAGTGGAATGGCAGGAGGAGGGCGACAACCAAACCCAGGCGCTTCAACATGACGAATCCGATTCTACTGCAATAACCTTCACGGAGAGTTCGTCATACAAGTTGTACCGGCGAGCGCCATGGTGGGCGTGCGGCTAAAGTGGCGCCGGAGTCATTCCCATGAATGTTGTTCCGAGAAACTTTCCCTGAGCATCGAAATTCCAGGTAAAGATGGCGGACCCGGCGCGTGCGCAGGCGTGGCATCCATTGATGAGCGGATAGCCGACCACGAATTGGGTTCCGCCATTTGGCCCAGCCTGCGAGTTGGGCCAGGTTTTTCCGTCACGATCGCCCGGCCACACATCGACGTTGGGAAATTGATTCTTGAGATCCTGAAACTGGCCGCTCTGTTTCATCGTTTTCGTATCGAGCAGCTTCAGATCCTCGACGTTGACGATGGAAGGCTGTCCATTGACCAGCAAGAGACCGTAGTTGGTATTGGCGCGCAAGGGATAGGTGATCCACGCGAAAGCAACCGGCCCCTCGTGATTCTGGAAGCCGGTCATAATGCCGAACTCGCCGTGGCTCTGCTTGTAGAGTTCGCGTGTAAAGCTGACGGCGGCGGGTGCGGCGCCGGCTTTCGACATCTGGCCAATCAGACATTCAACGTCACCGGGATGGGCGTCGCAGGCAGCGTGGGCCGTCGTGAGGAAGGATGGCTTGATCTGCCACACGGCTGACGCATCAATTTTCGCCGTGCCGGCTTTCGATTGCGCCATCAGGCATCCAGCCAGGCAGATGATTGAGAGAAGTAGAGTCGGTTTGTACATATTCTTCCTTTGGAGCCGACATTCTATACTTTGCCGGAGAATCTGGGGGCTTCTCACGGGCAACACGAAAGGAGCGAAATGAGAACAGACATGCGAACTAACTTCCTGCTGGCCCTGATCGCGATCGCCATAATCGCAATCGCCCTCAGACCATACCTGGCCCCGGAGCCGGTGCAGGCGCAATCCGGCGATCCCTATCCTCTCTACATCGAACCTGGCACGAAGATGCTGCGTGCCCCGGACGGAAGCCGCCAGGTTTACGGCAGGGTGGTCGTGGATATGAGAACCGGAAAAGTCTGGGGCTTCCCGACCTTCACTCCGGACACTTACCCGGTAAATGGCGCCGACAGCAAGCCGCAGACTTCCCATCCCTTCGTGCTCGGCAGGTTCGCATTTGAGGACATTGACAAGTGAAAACATGCTGAGACGGCCGATGATATAAACTAGGATCGACCTACAGAATCAGGAGCCCACTATGTCCGCACCGAGCCGCCGGCCTGAGATTCGCCGCCGCCGTACCCGCAATGAAAAGATCGCCAAGCTGAGAAAACGCCACGCTGCCGCTTCGACGGAAGCCGACCGCACCCGGATCGCAGCCAAACTGCTACGCCTGGGCTTGAATTCGCCGGGACATCCGCTGCTCAAGAGTGCCTGAGCGCGGGTCAGATTAATGGTTCGCCGCTCGGGATGCGATTCGTTCATCGGCAAGTTTCGGTCGTACTGGCCGCTTCTCTGATACTTCGTGATACACCCGGAGAATCTGTTGGGCTGAAGCATCCCACGAAAAGCGCTTTGCCTGCTCGTATCCCCGCTCTTTGAGTTTGTCGCGCAGCGCCTGGTCGAGCAGAACCCGGTGCAGGGCGCGCATAATCTCAAAAACGTTTTCCGGGTTCACCAGCACTGCCGCGTTGCCCACCACCTCGGGCAACGACGAGGTATTCGAAGTCACCACTGGCGTGCCGTGCGCCATTGCTTCCAGAGGGGGAAGTCCGAATCCTTCATAGAGTGACGGGAAGACGAAAATTTTGGCCGCGTCGTAGAAAATGCGCAGAACTTCGATGGGGACAAATCCCAGGAAACGCACGTCATTCTGCGTCCGGCTGCGAATCACGGTGCGGCGCAAATCCGGGTGCTTGGACAGCTCATCCCCGATGACGATCAGCTTCAGGCCCGGGAACAGCCCTTCCTTCTCCAGTTCCGCTTTCAGTGCCGAGAAGGCTTCGATGATGCGCACCACGTTCTTGTGCGGACTGATTCTTCCGGTATAGAGCAGGAACGGATGAGTGACCAGATACCGCTCCGCCAGAAGTTGCCGGTCCGCCTCGCTGGCATGACCTCGCAGGAAACGCTCATCAATCGCGTTGTACACCACTTCAATGCGCGCTCCCGGAATGCCGAACAATTTCTCCACTTCACTCTTGGTGAAGTTGGAAACCGCGAAGAGGCGAGCCGCACCCTTCAGGGCGCGATGGGTGAGAAAGAAATGCAGCGAGCGTCTGAAACCCGACTGGTCGCGCGCCCGATACATGTGATCGAGTACATCGTGGACGGTCATCACGTACGGACAAGGCAGATTTCGCGGCAGCCAGAACAGATGGGGAATGTGAACCAGGTCGCAACTCAAGCGCTTGAGGATGGCGCGAAAGTCAAAATAGCTCTTGACGGTCGAGTCGTTTCCCAGCAGAGGTACACTGCGAAAATTCGCCGGCAGTGAACCGATCTCAGCTACTTTTTCCGGAGGACCGATCAGAAAATAATTGCTCGTGCTGTCCAGTCGCCCCAGCGCTCGCACGATGTTACGCGTGTAGGTGCCGACACCAAATTCGGTCATCCGCCGGATATCGATGGCAACTCTCACGGGGAGATTTAATCACAGAGACCAGCCTTCGGCTAGGCACAGGGCAGGCACGCTCGGCATTTCGATGGAGCGACGGGCGTCCCGCCCGTCCGGTTCTAAGGTCGATCATCGGAAAGACAGGCGAGACGCCCGTCTTCCACCTAAGCTCTTACTTCCAGCTGGGCCTTCGCCCTGCGCTCCGGATAGAGCGGGAACGCCTCGGCCAAATCCAGGACCTGCTTTCGGACCTTGGCGAGCACAGGCGCTTCCGACCGGTGCTGCAGCGCTTCGGAGATCCATCTCCCGACCTGCCTCATTTGCTCTTCCTTCATGCCCCGCGTGGTCAGGGCCGGGGTTCCGATGCGGATGCCGCTCGGCTTCATGGGAGGATTGACGTCGAACGGAATGGCGTTCTTGTTGACGGTGATGGCAGCCTCACCAAGGGCCTTCTCAGCCTCGCTACCGAACATCCCTTTCGAGAACACATCCACCAGCATGAGGTGAGTATCGGTGCCCCCGGAGATGATGCGGAAGCCTTCGGCTGCCAGAGTTTCAGCTAGCACCTTGGCGTTGGCCACAATCTGCCGTGCATACTCGTGAAATTCGGGCTGCATGGCCTCGTGGAAACTTACCGCTTTGGCGGCAATGATATGCACCAGCGGGCCACCCTGCATTCCCGGAAACACTACTTTGTCGATCGCAGCGCCGAACTCCTGCTTGGCGAGAATCATTCCGGCGCGCGGTCCGCGCAGGGTCTTGTGCGTGGTTGTAGTAACGATATGGGCGTGCGGTACGGGTGACGGATGAACGCCGCCTGCAACCAACCCGGCGAAATGCGCCATGTCGACGAGGAAGAGCGCGCCCACTTTGTCGGCAATCTGCCGCATGCGGGCGAAATCAATGATTCGAGGATAGGCGCTGCCTCCGCCAATAATCAGCTTGGGACGTTCCTTCTCGGCGAGCTTCTCCAGATCGTCGTAATCAATGGTCTCAGCGTCCTTGGTCACGCCGTAAGGAACGATTCGGTAGGTTTTGCCCGAAAAATTCAGATGATGGCCGTGGGTGAGATGTCCGCCGTGGGCCAGATTCAATCCGAGGATCGTGTCTCCGGGTTGCAACACGGCGGCGTATGCCTCCATGTTGGCCTGCGATCCGGCATGGGGTTGTACGTTAGCGTATTCCGCCCCAAATAGTTTCTTGGCGCGCTCCCGCGCCAGGTCTTCCACCACATCGGCAAACTCACAGCCCCCGTAGTAGCGCTTGCCGGGATAGCCTTCGGCGTACTTGTTGGTGAAGACCGAGCCCATGGCTTCGAGCACGGCTTCACTGACAAAGTTTTCGGAAGCGATCAGCTCCAGGCCTTCATGCTGGCGCCGGACTTCGTTATCGATGGCGGCGGCCACTTGCGGATCCACTTCGTATAGCGGGCGGGACATTGCGTCTTTTTTCATGTTGTTCTCTTAGCTTCTAGCTGCTGGCTTCTAGCTTCTGGCTCTTGCTCCAAAGCAGCGTTGGTCTTGGGGTGGAGCAGGCGTCAGCCCTGCATTCGAGTCTGCCAAAACCCCAGGACTTCAGCTCCTGAGGTTCTGGTCACGCCGATAGACTTCTGGGTCATGCAACTCCATGTATCTCTCGGGCCTCCTGAGTGGCGTGAAACCAAACTGGGCGTAGAGTCCGTGGGCATCGCGCGTCAGCAGGGTCCAGCGGCGCAGACCTCGCAACCAGGGGTGACTCACAATGCACTCCATCAGCCACTTCCCAAGACTCTGCCCGCGATACGATTCCAATACAAACACGTCGCCGACGTAAGCAAAGGTCGCGTAGTCTGAAATCACACGCGCAAAACCTATCTGCTTGCCATCGCAAAACACGCCAAAGCAAAGCGAATTCTGGATGGAGCGGGCCACGACCTCGCGCGAAATTCCCTCTGCCCAGTAAGACTCGGTCAGAAAACCATGAACCATTTCCAGATCAAACCGCTCTTCATCCGTGCTGATGACGAACTTGCCTCTGCGATGCTCCGTAATCTGTTTCTCCAAGGCTTTCACTCTGCAGTCATTCTAACTTAGCCGTTAGCTCCTGGCTCTTAGCCCGAAGATGTGTCATGCAAAAGCGGGACGCGGAGGAGGACTGAAGCTAGGAGCTAGGAGCCAGGAGCTAGAAGCTGCCCTACACGCTCTCGAACGCGGTTCGCATGAACGAGGCCAGTTGCCAGCCATCCATGTATTTGTACGGAGTTTCTCCGGTGGTGTAATGGCCGCAAGGCAGCACCACCACTTTGTGGTCAAGCCCGTGCCGCCTGAACTCTTCCACCGCATGGCGAGAAAATTCAGGCAGAAAAGTCAGGTCGTATTTCGCGTAAACGATGAGCGACCTCTTCGGCCAGCGGGCGAATTGCTCAAAGTACGAAATCGGACTGATGCCGCTCCACAGGGCGCGCAGCCGGTCAAGATTGATGTTGGGTTCGAGGCCCTCGCGAATGTGCCGTGTGGATTGCCCGTGCCAGACCACGTCGGCGACATAGGTCGCGGCATGGTTAAAGGCTGCCACGCGGATGCGCGGGTCGTGGGCCGCTGCCAGAAAGGAGTAGCAGGAACCCAGGCTCGTGCCCAGGATGCCCAGCCGGCTGTATCCCTGCTGCTCGAGCCAGTCGAAACAACAACGCACATCAATGACCGCCTGCCGACAGGCGTCGAGGGTCCTCCCAATGTTGGCGGAGACCGCGTAGTCGGCGCGGCGCGTGTCCGCCGGCATACGGATGTCGTGATACGGCATGCTCAGGCGCAGCACCGCAATGCCCAGCAAGTTCAGTACCCGGCAAAGCCCGGTGTAAGCGATCGCATCGGAATTCCAGTGGGGCAGCAGCACCACCGCACGCCGCCCGCGAGCGGGAAACCAGCGCGCGTTGGCCAGATTGTTTTCCGGATAAGGCGTGTGGACCGGCGAAGTGAAACGTAGAAATTTGGCGTGAGTGCCCCGCACCTTGGTTTCCAGTTTCGGGTCCGGCACTTCCCTGGTGCTGAAGACCTGGACCTCGCGCCGTTCAACCCGAAAATCCGAGGGCGAAGTGTAGGAATAAAATTCGTCGCTCGATTGCACGATGCGCCGGTTGTAGTCGCGCAGATATCTCTCGGAATCTTCCTTCGGAGGCAGGTGTCCGGGCGCAAAGCCGTTTCGGCACGGCCAATCCCGCGCCCACTCGATGCCCCATTCCATGGGTCGCACCACTCGGTTGTTGTCCACCGAGGTGAGCCGGTGTTCCCAGTCATACATCCACTTCTGGTAGTGAGCAGACATCGATAAGTCAGCATAGCAAAAGAGACGGCGGCAGGTCAGCGTGCCCGCAGCGAAGGGCAACAATCGGCATTCCACCTTCTCATTCGGCAGGTTAAACGCTTCCTTGTGACGGCCGTCACAAGGGATCAGCGACGCAAACGCATACCTTAACCCTTGTTCTGTGCCCGCTCTTTCGTGTAGCTACATCTGGAGTTACAATGACTTTTGAATGGGATGCGACCAAGAACCGGGCTAACATCCGGAAACACGGGTTCCATTTCGCCGAGGCGGAGGAGATGTTTCGTGGCGCTCTTCTTGTTCGACCCGATACGGCTGAGGACTACGGCGAGCAGCGATGGGTTGGAATTGGGATGACTCGAGGCCGCGTTGCCTTTGTAGCGTTCGCAGAACGCCCGCAAGGTACGATCCGCATCATCTCGTTGAGGAAGGCAGATCATGAAGAACGGAAACAATACGAAAAAGCGCTCCAGGACGGACTGGAAGCGAATTGATTCGCTCCGAGATGAGGATATCGACTATTCCGATATTCCAAAGCAAGGGTCTGACTTTTTTGCCGAGGCGATACTGTGGCCGGGACCGAAGAAACAGATTACCTTGCGACTTGATCCCGACGTGCTTGCGTTCTTTCGGAAGAGCGGTAGAGGCTATCAGACGACGATCAACGCCGTCCTGCGAAAATACGTAGAGAGCCGCAAGAGCAGGAACAGCTAAGCGGCAAGAACTAGCCGCGGCCGAGCCGCGGCCCGGCCGGGTCGAAGACCCGGCCCCACACAGGCTGTGGTGGTCAGAAGAATTGTGGTTGCCAACGACCAACGGCCAACGACTAACTGTACTTCCTCGGCACGCGCTTGGAAATCGCGCAAAGAATTTCGTACACATTGGTGTGGGCGAGGCTGGCGTGCTCGTGGGCGTCGACGCTTAAGCCGTCCAGAGCACCGAGCAGGATGGCTTCATCGCCCACCGAAACTCCGGGCAAGCCGGTTACATCCGCCAGGGTCAGGTCCATCGAAATACGGCCGACGATGGGCGCGTAGTGTTCGCGGATAATCACTCGTCCCTGAGATGAAAGGGCCCGGTTCAATCCATCGGCATACCCGACAGGAAGCACCGCAATTCGCGCCGGAGCTTTGGTGACGTAAGTGCCGCCGTATCCCAAGGCCTGATTGGCTCGCACCTGGCGCAGCGAGAGGATGCGGGTCTTCCAAGTGAGCACGGGCTTGACTGCGAGCCGCAGCTTGCTGCCGCTCACTTCCCTTCCCGCCCGCTCAAAGGGCAAGTGGTAGCCATAGAGAGCGATTCCCGGCCTCACCATGGTGTTCCAGGATTCCCGCCTTGAAATGATGGCCCCGGTATTCGCCGTGTGAACCAGCGGCGGCTCAAATCCTTCGCTGCGCAGGAAGCTCCGCACCTGTTCGAACGATCGCAACTGGTCGTCGACCGAAGGCGCATCGAGCACCTCGGAAGAGGCCAGGTGCGTGGAGAGACCTTCCAGCAGCAGGTGCGGCGACGACTTCAGCGCAGAACAGACCTGATGCAGGTCCTCCGGCGCAACCCCCAGGCGGCCCATTCCGGTGTCGACTTTCAAATGAACCGGATGCCTGGGCAAACCCAGGCCGGCAGCGGCCTTTTCCAGCAACTCTACCTGGCCCGGTTCCCAAACCGTGGGCGTCAGTTGCAGACGGATGATCTCTTCTTCTTCGCCCCGCCAGAAGCCGGTCATCAGCAGGATGCGCGTGTGCACTCCGGCATCGCGCAAGGGGATGGCTTCATCGAGCGACGTAACGCCCAGCCACCGTGCTCCTTCGGCTTCGAGAGCGCGGGCGCATTCGACCGCGCCGTGGCCATAGGCATCCGCCTTTACCACGGCGCACACAGTTGTTCCCGGTCCGATATGGCGCTGCACCACGCCGAAGTTGTAGCGCAGGTTTTCCAGCGAAACCTGGGCCCAGGTGGGACGGGTCGCGGTCCGTTTCACAATTTCGACAGTAGCCACTGCAGGCGATTATAGCGGGCGCGGCCGACGTCCCCACGTTACCCCTGTGCTACTCCCGAGCCTCACCCAGGCCAGTCACTGTCCACCGGATAAGACAAAATTCACCGTCACCTCGGTTTCTACTTCCACCGGCTCGCCATTGAGCACATAAGGCCGGTACCGCCATTGCCGCACGGCGTCAACCGCGGCCCGCACCAGCATGGGATGACCGCTGACGACTTGCAGGTTCTCGATCGTGCCTTCGCGGCTGATCACCGCTCGCAATAGGACTTTCCCCTGAACCCGAATCTGCCGTGCCTGAGCCGGGTAGTCCGGTTGCACACGAACAACCAGATTTCCTTCCATCATGTGCGACGGACGGGGATGCGGCGCGGGCGGAGGCGGTGGCGGCAGGATCTGATCGGATCCCAGGATTCCCCCGGGAACAGTTCCCCCTGCACCCGGATCACCGGTCCCATGGCTCACGCCGATCGCGCCGGGATCGACCATCGGCGGCGGGGGCACAGTTTCGGTCAGCATGCTAATGCTCCGAGGAATCTGCGGAGGACTGACCAGCCGGACTCCCATGATGTTGCTTTGGGCAGCCGCAGCCGGACGAGCGTGCTGCGCTGTTGGTGCAGCCGGCAGCGGAGCAGGCGCGAGCAGGGGCGCGAGCGCTGCCAGCCTTGGCAATCTCTGGGTGTAGAGCACTGGCAGCATAAGCAGGCAGCCCACGACGACCGCCTGTAGGGCAAACGACAGGAGCGTTGTCCAGCCACGGTGAGAACGATTCGACCAGCCGGAATCGCAGAAGGAATCGGCAAACATGATGTCCTCCCTCCATGTGGATACGACTATGGCTAAGGACACCGGCGGGCACATCTTCGGACAGATTTTTGTCTCAGCTCACAAAAAAAGAAAAGGCCGCGTTCAGAAGCGGCCTTCTAAATTCTCTGCGAACACGATAGAGAAAAATATTACTTGGGAGCCGCAGTGCCCTGCGGTTTAGGCGCTGCCGGAGTCGTGCTTGCCGGCTTGGACGCAGGAGTAGTGGGTCGGGTTGCGGCGGGCCTCGGAGCGGGCGCTGCCACACCGGACTGCGCGTTGTAGAGGTCGACTACGGAGCGGGTAATGTCCACGGCCGGACCGGCCCATAGCACTGGCCCATTAGGCCATTGATTGGAAGTGTCGATGATCACGCCATAGCCATTGTCAGCAGCGTACTTCACCAGCATCGGACCCATCTTCTGCAGGATCCGCTGCGCGATCTCGTTCTGCTGGTTCTGGGCGTCGTCACGCGCGTCCTGAACCGAGCGTTCCAGGGATTTCTGCTTTTGCTCGATCTGCTTTACCAGCGTGCCCCGGGCTTCATCGTTGAGCTTGTCGCTTTGGGTGTTGAGCTGCTTCTTCAGGCTCTCCACTTCGTCGTTCTGACCCTTCAGCTCGTTTTGTTTGGGCTCGAGCTTCTTGCTCAAAGCCTCGAAATCGCGCTGCCCCTCGTTAGTGGCGAAGATGGCCTGCTCGACATTGATCGTTCCCAGCTTGGTTCCGGTTGCATTGGTGACTACGGGAGCGGAGGCATTGCTGGCAGCAGCGCTCGGAGCGGCCGGTAACGCGGCCGTCTGGGCCAGGGCCGCGAGAGAGAGAGCGAATACAACAGGCATGAGAAACCGCGCGAACTTGCTTGTCATGTGGTTGATCTGAACTCCTTGGAATTTTGTCCCGGGAAATAACCCGACCGTTCGACGTCGACGGAAGAGACTGGGCCGGATTCCCCAGCGACCCACGCCGCACCTGGTCGGCATGGCGACCACCCGTGGCTTCCTCACCTTCAGGGCGTGAATATCCCCATTATAGGTACAGGTTCCGTTTGAGGTCAAACAGGAGGCAGTCGTCAGTCTTCGGTCGTCAGTCTTCAGCAGTTGCAAGTGTCGACCTGACGACTGAAGACCGACGACTGACGACTGTCTTTAGAACGTAGTCGCCACGCTGAATCGAAACGTCTTGCGCGGCTCTCGCAATTGAAACTGGGGCGCCAGGCTTCTCGCGGCCTGTTCGAATGTAAAGTCGCCCGCGGCTCCGGGCGGGAACATGTCGCGGGTAATGGGCACCGGCCCCCGCGTAAACGTGTCCAACCGCAGCGGGTTGTAGGCCCAATAAACCCGGAACGGAGCGTTGATCACGGGCAGAAATACCTGGACTTCCAATCCCGTGGACATTCTCGGAACCCAATTAGTAGAACTCACGATCTGCAGATTCTGGGAGAACTGGGGGGTCTGCTGATGCCCGCCGGTACAGTTCAGGGCAATGTCAAGCGCGGGACAGCCAAACACCGTGCTGTTGATGTCCGCAAGCTGCCCGGGATTAATGCGCAATTGCGAGCCTCTGATGATGGGATTCATGCCCACATCCACGAACGGCGCCAGGGCGACGGGTCCGGCGATGGTGAATCGGTATTCCAGGTTCGTGACCAGGCTGGCATCTCCACCGGGGAAAACGATCCGCTCGACCGGCACCGGAATGGTATAGGCGCCGCGCAGGGGATTATTCGGATCCTTGGGGACCGAGGTGCCATCCGGGTTGATCAAGGTGATTGAACTCTTGTCCGGAAGAAATGCGACCGGAGAAACCGAACGGATATCAAAGCCGCGTATATCGTTTTCACCGCCCAGGTAGAAGCGCTCGAACGGCGGCGCCACCACTCCTCCGTACCCCGCCAGGAAAGAACCTTGCACGTTGAATCCAACCGTGTTGCGCCCCTTCTGCATCGGCTTGAAGTGCTTGTACTGCACAATCGGACGCACCGACCGCACTGTGCCTCCGAGCCCGGCGATTTCACCTCCAAAAAATACGCTCGTCCCTCGCTTGGGTGAAATCGGACTGTCGATGGTACTGAACGAGAAGCTGGGGAGAATCTTGCTGGTAACGATTCCTTCCAGTGAATTGGGGCCGCTGATCCCGCGAAATGCCAGGTCGGTAAACAATATCTTCGAAGCATCGCTGACCGCGACGATGGAAGAGCGATCGAACGAATAGGTCAAGCCCACGCGTTTGAACGAATGGTGGAGCTGGTAACTCAGGCTGCCGGTAAAGCCCGAACTGGACTGGGTGTAATTCTGAAGATTGTTCAGAAAAGTAGAGGGCAGGTTGATCTGCTGCCCGGTGAGAATAGCTTCCTGCCGCGCCTGGTTGTAATTATATTTCTGGGTGAAAACGGTAAAACCGCCCTGGATCGGGCGATCAAAAAGGTAGGGTTCAGTAAAGCCAAAGGACAGAATGCGCTGGCTGTTGCCAATGCTGGCCTGGACCGATAGCGTCTCACCCAGTCCCAGAAAGTTGTTGGTGCTGTAATTGATTCCGACGAATGCCCCCGCCAGTCCGCTCACGCCGCCGTTCAGTCCGATGCTGTTCTTGCCCTTCTCTTTGACCTTGAGCGTAAGGTCGACGGTGCCGTTCTTTTCGTCGAGATGAGTTTCAGTGACATTGGGGTCCTCCGGTTTCAGGGGCTCGAAGTATCCCAGCTGATTGAGCCGCAGAAGGCTTAGCTTCCACAGGCGCTCGTCGTAAACCTGGCCTTCCTCCAGCGCCACTTCTCGCCGGATGACTTTATCGCGAGTGGTGGTGTTGCCGGCAAACTCGATTCTTCGCACGTAAAATTTCTTGCCCTCGTCGATATCGATGGTGAGGTTCACCAGCTTTTTGTCTTCGTCAAAGGTGGTGTTGGGAATTGAAGTGAAGTTGATGTGACCCAACTGGCGATACGCGTCGCGCAAGTTATCGAGACCCTTGGCCACTTTCTCGCGGGAGAAAATATCGCCATCCTTCATGGGAAAAAGCGAGCGCAGGGCCTTGACGTTGCTGACCTCCTTGTTCCCATTGAACGTGATGCTGCCCAGGCGATACTGCTCGCCTTCATCGATCGGAATCGTGATGTCCACCGCCTTGCCCGGCCCTTTGGTCAACAGCGGGATGTGGAATCCCGGGTGACCGGTGTCGTGAATCTCGGTCTTGGCGTCCTGCACCAGCACTTTGAAGTAACCGCGATTCTGGAATTCCGCCCGCACCCGTTCGGTATCTTCCTCGAGCTTGGTGGCGTCGTAAGTCTTGGCGAAGATGTTTTCCAGAAAGATGGAGTGAGGGATGCCGATCGGCTTCAGGTTCTTCATGGCGCCGCGAAGAATTCGAGAGCTGACGTGCTTGTTGCCGACGAATGTAATCTTGCCGACGCTGACCTTGGGCCCTTCCTTCACCACAAACGTGACGCTCACCTTGGCCGGAGGAATGGGCCGGACCTCGGTGCGCACGGTGGCGAACTGGCGACCGTGCTCAGACAGCAATTCCCGGATCGTAACCTCGGCTTTCTTGACCTTCGTGGGATCGTACTGGCTTTCCGGAGACAGCCCCACCTTCCTGTCCTTGAAGCGGTCGAGCACGTCGCTCTTCGACACCGAATTGAGCCCTAAATATTCAATTTCACTGATGGTGGGACGCTCCTTGACGTAAACGTGAATACGCCAGCCCTTCGGTGTCTGCTCGCGCTCGAAGCGGATGTCTTCGAAATAATTGGTGTTCCACAGCGAATTGAAGTCGCGCTCCAGAGCGGCCGCGTCATAAACGTCGCCCGGACGGGTGAAAATGCGGGCTTTAATCGTCTCGGCCGGGATACGTCTTTGGCCATGAACTTGAATATCCACAACAACATCTTGCTGACCCAAACCCGCCGAGCACAACCAGAGCACGATCAACAGCAGGCACAGGAATACTCGCGACCCTTTACAAATCTTTATAATTGAAGGAGATGAGTGCGATGCCAGAACCGGCGGGGCCCAAGCGTGGCCCGCCCCGGTCTTCGTCACTACAGGGCTATCCTGATGAAAACGAAGAATCGCTACTACCTCGGACTCTGGGAGTATGGAAAGTGGCAATTATACGGTAGAGCTGTGGAGACCGTCCAAATCAGCCCTTCCGCGACCTAAATGAGACGGTTTATAAAGCTCTACCTCAACCAAGACGGAATAAAACGTGGCGGAGTTGCCTAGGTCGGTAAGTTTTTCTGAAGTAAGGACATTGATGTTGCGACTTCCCGAACTCAGCTTAGCCCAATGCAGCTTTGCCGAGACCACACCCTTCTGAACCACGCCGTCGACTCGCGCTCTCAACTGGATGTCGCCCCGTCGATTGAAAACGCGCACCGCATCGCCGTCGGCGATTCCCCGAGCTCGCGCATCCGCGGCATTCATCTCCAGCAACCCAACCTCCTCCATTTTCTGAACCTCTGCCTGGTTACAGAAAGTGGTGTTGAGGAAGTTATCCGCTTTCCGCGCCAGAAGCTCGAGGGGAAATGCTTTGGCTTGCGCACTATGTCGCGATTCACACGGAGGCGAAAAGACCACGACCGGGTCCAAACCTTGCGCTTTGAGATCCTCACTGTAGAGTTCAGCCTTGCCACTCTGGGTAGCAAAGTTGCCATGAGCAAACGGCAAGAAATCCGAGAACTGAGAACCAGAAACCTGGGACTCAGAGGCTAAGAACTGCCTCTCAAAATTAAGCCTCACATGCCCTTCCCGCTGCAAACGATCCCGGTCAATTCCCTGCAAGCGAGGGTTTCCCGAATCCAGCACACTATCGATCATCTGGTCTACGGAGTCTTTGAAGCACTCCTCTTGAAATCCCATACGTTCGGCCAGCACGCGAAATACTTCGACATTGGAGCGGCACTCTCCCAGCGGCTCAATCGCCTGATGCGACATCTGCAGGTAGTAGTGGCCGTACGCGGCCTGCAGATCTTTGTGCTCGAAGAACGTGGTTGCCGGCAAGACGATGTCGGCATAGTCAACCGTATCGGTAAAGAACTGCTCGTGCACCACGGTAAACAGGTCCGGGCGTTGCAATCCGCGAATCACATCGTTGTGGTTGGGACAAACCGCCGCCGGGTTCGAGTTGTAGACGAACAGCGCCTTGACCGGCGGATCTTTCAAAGTGTTCAGGGCCTTGCCCAGTTCCACCATGTTGATGGTCCGCGCCGGACGTCCCAGCGACTTCTGCATCAGGTCGGTGCGATCCAAGGCCTCTCGATTCAGGCCAAAGGTGCCGCTGGTAGAAAGTTGCAGGCCGCCTCCGACCTCTTTCCACGAACCTGTAATGCAGGGCAGCATAGTGATGGCGCGCGTGGCCATGCCTCCGCCTTCGGAGCGCTGCACACCGTAGTTCAGACGAATCACCGCGGGACGAGTCGTCGCATACTCGCGCGCCAGCTTGATGACATCCGAGGCTGCAATGCCCGTCCAGGTCTCCACCCGCTCGGGCGGGTATTCCTGAACCTTTTCGCGAAGCTGATCGAAGCCCACGGTGTGCTGAGCGACGTAATCAGCGTCGTACAGTCGCTCGTTGATGATGACGTGCATCATGCCGAGCGCCAGCGCCGCGTCCGTGCCGGGATTGATAGGCAGATACCAGTCGGCGCAGGCTGCCGTCCGGGTGCGGTAGGGATCAATCACGACCAGCTTCGCGCCTTTGCGGCGGGCCTCCACGATGAAAGGCCACAAATGAACGTTGTTGCCTAGAATATTCGAGGCCCAGGCAATGATGTAGCGCGAACGCGCGAACTGCTCCGGCTCCGTACCCGTCTTGATGCCGATGACCGACTTGAGCCCCGCTTCTCCCGCCGCCGAGCAGATATTGCGAGCCAGTTGGGAAGCTCCCAGACGATGGAAGAATCGCCGGTCCATGGAGGAGCCGTTGAGCGCTCCCAGCGTGCCGCCATAAGAGTAAGGCAGGATCGCCTCGCTGCCAAACTCCGAAGATATGTTTCGGAATCGGGAGGCAATTTCGTCGAGCGCCACGTCCCAGGAAATGCGCTCGAAGGCCTGTGCGGCCGCGGGCGACTCGCCCGCGGGCGGCCCCTTCGGTTTCACCCGCTTCATGGGATAGAGCACGCGATCCGTCGAGTACACTCGGTCGAGATACTTCGCCACCTTGGCACACAGAAACCCACGCGTCACCGGATGCGACGGGTCGCCCTGAATCTTTGTTGCGCGTCCATCTTCCACGGTGATCAGAACCCCGCAGGCATCAGGGCAGTCGTGGGGACAGGCGGCGTGGACGACCTTCTTCATGGAGGCATGATTATAAAGCCTCGAAGGCGACCGCACCGGGACTGTCATCCCGAGCGCCGCCCGCGAGCCGCGCTTGCGCGGTGAGGGCAAACCGAGGGAACTGGGTTCTTGCCGGCACATGGAAGCAGCGTTGCGTCGGCAAACACCCCGGCCCCTCGGGCAATCTTTCTTCGCGCCCAGCGCGAAGAAAAGATTGCTTGGGATGACAACCAGGCGGGTGGGTCAATCCGCGGAGAAAGAAAAAGCGGGCGGCTTGTGACCGCCCGCTGAACATCTGCAGATACCAGCTACTGCACTTCCCGGACGCGATGAGCCCACAGCACAGGATCGCCGCTGGTCGCGTCTTTGAGGACAAGCCCGCGTGCGACGACCGGAACCGAGGCCGTGGCGGTTGCGGTCTGCAGGTCCGTGAGTGTGACCGTATTGCTGTTGCCCTGGAAGAACAGGGTTCCAGCACCCGTGTTCACGGTCAGCGGTCCGCCGAGCGACATGCCCAGCAGTCCAGTGTTGAGCAGCTGGAAGTTGCCAGCATTGCCGCTAGTGACGGTCACGCTGCCCGGCACCACCGTGCCATATACGCCTTGCCGTCGCAGCGAGATGAGGTCTGGCGTGAATGTGGAACCGCTCACGCTGCCCCCGATAAAGATGCGCTGGCCCACCAGCATCGACGAATTCCCGAACAGGTTGTTCGGGCTGAACCAGCTGTTGTTGAAGAAACAGATTTCATACGTGGATACGGCGCTGACATCCACGGTCTGAACCGTGTCAACCAGGCTTGAGGTTCCTCCGCCGGTTTCACCCACCCACATGGTAACGGTTTGCACCGGCCCGCTGGTCGGATTCAGAGCCAGGATGCGGCCGGAGACAAATGCCAGGTCGGTGGTGATGAACTCGACGTCGCTGGCCAGCACGCTGCCATCCATCTGCACGGTTCCCTGGATCGAAACAAACCCGCCTGACGTGGGCAATGTCACCAGAGTGAAACCCTGGTTGTAGCTGGTGGTGCCGTCCACGTCGACGGTGAACTGGTGTCCGTATGGTCCCTGCATGATGAAGGAATTGCTCGCCGTGTTCACAGAGACGATCGTGCCGGTGAGGTCGGTGATCTGGCCTTCGGGATTGGTCGCCTTCACCGCCTCGATGAACATGATCGGGTTAATGACGCCTGTGATCTGGCCGGTGTTGTCCACGGCCAGAGACTGACGGATGTCAAATTCGGTATGCATCCCAGCCAGGCCACTCGCACCCACGACCATGGGCGTCGGAAAATTCACGGTTACGGATGTGGTCTGCGGACTGGTGCTGGTCGGACTGGCAAACGTGCCGTTCAACGTGCTCACCTGCGGAGGACTGACCGCACTGATGTAATTGATGACCGGACTAGACAGCACAAAGGTCGCGCTGGTGTAAGTGTCCGCCGGTACTGCGCTGAATCCCAGCGGGGCGCGCAGCCCTACCAGCCGGGCAAAATCGACGGTGAAAGGGGAAGTCACCAGCTGCGGAGAATTGCTTTTGCCGGTAAGGGTAACGGAGTTGATGGTGAGGTTAAGGCTCACTACGGAAGACAGCGGAGCATCCTCCCCGGTTACGAAAACCGCTCCCGCCTGGGGAGATGTAGTAAGAGTCGTTGAGCCCGTTCCCCCGCCGCAGCTGACGAGGGTCAGCCCGCATAGCACGAGAAACATGGAAAGCACCAGAAAGCGTTTCATGAAAAAACTCCTGTATTTAAAAAAACGAAGAGTTCGCGTACCGATATGAAAACACGCTCTGTTCAGAGAAGTTGCGTTACTTTGGGGCAGGGTACAAAGGTAATTCCCGCTCCGGCAGCGGGTTTTGGCGGGTTTCAATAGGGCGGGCGAACCACGAAAGAAAACAAACTATCGATTTACTTGATGCCGATATGGCGATTTGGCCGACGCCTGAAGTCTGACGGCTGAAGCCCAGCGAACAACCGACGACTACTTGATCTCCATCACTTCCTTCTCTTTGCCCTTGCTCATCTCTTCCATCTTCTTGATTTCGTCGTCGGTCAGCTTCTGGATTTCTTCCATGGCCCGCTTCTCGTCGTCCTCGGCGATTTTCTTGTCTTTCATTGCTTTCTTGATCGCGTCGTTGCCATCGCGACGAATGTTGCGCACCGCGGTCCTGTGCTCTTCCAGCACCTTGTGCAGATGTTTGACCATGTCCTTGCGGCGCTCCTCGGTAAGTGGCGGAACAGGCACGCGGATAATCTTGCCGTCGTTCATGGGGTTCAAGCCGAGGTCGGCCGTCCGTATACTTTTCTCGATCGCCGTCAGCGAGCTGGGGTCAAAGGGCTGCACGGTGATGAGCTGCGGCTCGGGAGCATGCACCTGGGCAATCTGGTTCAGTGGCATCTGGGACCCGTAGTAGTCAACGCTGACCGCATCCAGCATGTGCACCGAGGCGCGCCCGGTCCGGGTAGCGGCCATGGCCTTGCGAAAGTCTTCCACCGCCTTATCCATCCGTGTCTTGAGCTGGATATAGGTGTCTTTGAGACCGGGTACGGCTGCCATCGTGGGTTGAGCCATTTGTCAGCTCCGTTTGAACTCAGGTATCGAAACGCCGAATTATAAACCCTGAAAAGGTAAAAGCAGCCACGGATCGACACGGATTGGCACGGATTAAGAGGCGGAAATCAAATAACAATCAAGGTGAGCCGTGGAAATCCGCGCGAATCGGTGGCCGCTCTTATGCGCTGACCAGCGACCCGATCTTCTCGCCGATGACGACTTTCCGGATGTTTCCGCGGTTGTTGAGATTGAAAATGATGATGGGAAGATTATTGTCCTTACACAGGGAGATGGCGGTGGAATCCATCACTTTGAGTCCGCGTTTCAGCACTTCCATGTAGCTGATCTCAGCAAATTTCTTTGCGTCTTTCACCAGCATGGGATCGGCGTCGTAGATGCCATCCACCTTCGTGGCTTTGAGAATGGCGTCAGCTTTGATCTCCATGGCGCGTAGGGAGGCTGCGGTGTCGGTCGAGAAGTACGGGTTTCCTGTGCCTCCGGCGAAGATCACCACCCTGCCTTTTTCCAGATGACGGATGGCGCGGCGGCGAATAAAGGGCTCGGCCACCTGATTCATCTCGATCGCCGACTGCACCCGGGTATGGATGCTCTGTTTTTCGAGAGCGTCCTGCAGGGCAAGCGCGTTAATGACCGTGGCCAGCATGCCCATGTGATCGGCGGAGACGCGATCCATCTCACGGGCCTGCTCGGCGACGCCGCGGAAAAAATTCCCTCCGCCGACTACGATGGCGATCTGGATGCCGAGGGAATGAACGTCGGCCAGCTCGGCGGCAATTTCGTGGATGCGCAGAGGATCCACGCCGAAACCCTGGGTTGCAGCCAGGGCCTCGCCCGACAGCTTGAGGAGAATGCGCTTGAAGACCGGAGTCGGCATGGTAGTTTCGTAGCGCCGGCGTCCCGCCGGCTGTCGTGCGGGCGTCTCGCCCGCGCTCCGCAAAGCAATAAAAAAGGGCGCTCAAGGCGCCCCGTGAATCACTCGCTTTTCTGTTCCGGCTTAGTGATGGCTACAGTTTCTCCCGGATCCCCCACTTTGAAGCGCGCAAAACGGCGGACCGCGATATTCTCGCCCAGCTTGCCGATCTTGGTGGCGATGAGCTGACCGATACTGACCGTCTGGTCCCGAATGAAAGGCTGCTCCATGAGACAAACTTCCTCGTAAAACTTGCCCATCTTGCCTTCCACGATCTTCTCCACCACTTGCGGGGGCTTGCCGGTGGTCGCAGCTTGGGCGCGGTAAATATCCTTCTCGCGCTCGAAGGCCTCCGGAGTAACGTCTTCCTTGCGCACGAATTTCGGATCGCTGGCTGCAATATGCATGGCGATGTCGTGGACAAGTTCCTTGAAATCATCGGTGCGGGCTACGAAGTCGCTCTCGCAGTTTACTTCCACGAGAACGCCGATCTTGCCGCCGGCGTGGATGTAGCTCGCGACCGCTCCCTCTTTGGTGACCCGGCTGGCCTTCTTGCCCGCGACGGAAATACCCTTCTTTCGCAGCAGGACGACCGCCTGCTCCAGATCTCCCTTGGCCTCGGTGAGAGCATGCTTGCAGTCCATCATCGGCGCTCCGGTCTTTTCCCGGAGCTCTTTCACTTGCGCGGCAGAAATATTCACGGTAGATGTGCTCATAAAATAGTCTTCAGTCCTCAGTCTTCAGTCGTCAGTTCAAACCATGATTCGAAGACCGACGACTGAAGACTGTCCTTACAAACGTTGACCCGCGCCGGACGACCCGCGCGGGTCTGATTTCCCCTCAAGGGTTAAAGCCAGGAACTTTGCGGGCTCGAAACTGCCGGCTCTTGATGATTTAGCTCACGACCGACGACTGAAGACCAACGACGGTTCTAATACGTCTGGGTCTCAACCTGCGGAACGTCTTCGTCTACGGTTTCAATCGCGGGCGCGGGCTGCTTGCGTACTCCCTTGCCCAACACGTCTTCCATGCTGATGTCCTCGGCTCCCGCCTCACCAGCGGCGGCCTCAGCCGTGGCTTCCGCGGCCGGAACCGCTTCCGGCTGGGCGTACACAGCAGCGGCCAGATCGGCGGCTTGCTTGTCACTCATCAGTTGCGCGCCCTCGGCTACCGAATCAGATATCTTCGATGCAAACAGGCGGATGGCCCGCAAGGCATCGTCGTTGCCCGGAATCACGTAATCCACTTCGCTGGGATCGCAGTTGGTGTCCACCACCGCCACCACGGGAATTCCCAGCTTGCGGGCTTCGCGAACTGCGATCTGTTCCTTGTTGGAATCAATCACGAAGATCGCATCCGGCAAGCGGCTCATGTTCTTGATGCCGGCCAGGTTGGCTTGCAGATGCTTGCGCTCGCGCTCCAGTTTGATGACTTCTTTCTTGGGAAGCAACTCGTAGCGGCCATCCGTGGCCATCTCATCGAGTTCCTTCAGCCGCTTTACAGACTTCTGAACTGTGACCCAGTTGGTGAGCAGTCCGCCCAGCCAGCGCTGGTTGACGTAGAAGCCGCCGCAGCGGGTGGCCTCTTCCGCGATCGCGTCCTGAGCCTGGCGCTTGGTGCCCACGAAAAGCACAATCTTGCCGGCCGCGGCCAATTCGGATACGAACTTCGACGCTTCCTTGAACATCTTCAGCGTCTTTTGCAGGTCGATGATGTAGATCCCGTTGCGCTCTCCGAAGATGTATTCCTTCATCTTGGGATTCCAGCGCTTGGTCTGATGCCCGAAGTGGACTCCCGCTTCGAGCAACTCCTTCATGGTAATGTTAGCCAATTAACCTCCTCATTTGGTCTGCATCCGGCGCTCACCCTAAGGCTGCTCCGGATTGCCATTCCCGCCCCGCACCGCGAAGTACGGGATGAATTTAACAACTCAGTCGTCAGTCTTCGGTCGTCAGCCAAGACCAACCACCCCAACTTTGTCATTCCGAGCAAAGCGAGGAATCTCGGTCTCCTCGGAGAGGTCCATTTACCGCTTGCTGTACTGGAACCGCTTCCGGGCGCCCTTCTGTCCGTACTTCTTGCGCTCTTTCGAACGCGAGTCGCGGCTGACCATGCCTTCCGCCTTTAGCTTCTTGCGGAACTCGAGGTTGAACAGCATGAGGGCGCGAGCGATGCCCAGTTTGACCGCATCAGCCTGCCCATTGACTCCACCGCCGGTTACCCGAACCACGACGTTGAAGCTGGCCGCAGTTTCAGTCGAGAGCAACGGCTGCTTCGCACTGGAACGCTGTGACTCAGTCACGAAATATTGCTCAAAAGGACGTCCGTTAACTTTGAAGTCTCCGCTGCCCGGACGCAGATAGACGCGCGCGATCGCCGACTTGCGGCGTCCCGTTCCGTAATATTGAACTAACTCTGCCATTTAGCTCTCAGCACTCAGCCGTCAGCTTTCAGCCAACCGGTGCTCAACCTTTCGCAAGATTCCCGAACTCTGTCGTACCAATCCAGAAACTTGAACCTGTCTTACGCCCTTGTTTCCAGCGCCAGCACTTCCGGCTTTTGGGCCGCGTGCGGATGCTTGTCGCCGCGGTAAACCTGCAGCTTGCTGATCATGTGCCCGCCCAATTTCGTCTTGGGCAGCATGCGCTTGATCGCTTCTTCGACGATCAACTCCGGCTTGCGGTCGAAGCGCTTGCGAAATTCTTCCGTGCGTAACCCGCCTGGGTATCCGGTGTAGTGCTGATACACCTTCTGCTCGGCTTTCATTCCGGTCGTCTTCACCTTATCGGCGTTAATGACGATGACATGATCTCCGGTATCGAGAAATGGCGTGTACCGCGGATTCTCTTTACCCATGAGGATGAGGGCGACCTTTGAGGCCAGCCGTCCGAGCGTCTGCCCGGATGCATCCACGACGTACCACTTGCGCACAATTTCCCCCGCTTTGGGGAAATAGGTTGACATTACGAATCTCCCAGAAAATTAAAAAAACAAAGAAGACCGCTGAGTACCCACTTCAACGCCGAAGGCGCAGGGCTACCAGGCGGGCAACCGCAGGACTGCTAAAGACTTAAAGATAACGTAGGATGGCTATTATTGTCAACGAAAGTTGGGGTCGGACGTTAGACATCGGACCTCGGGCGCGCTTCGCGGTCGTTGGCTATTGGCCGTTGGCCGTTGGCCGTCGAGAAAGTACGGCCACGGATTTTCGCGGATTCACACGGATTCAAAAGAAGAAAAATAAGGATTTGATCCGTGTAAATCCGTGGCTGATTTCTTTTCCGACCAACGACGCCCGAGGTCTAACGCCTGAGGTCCGAGGTCCGACGGCCGCTACTCGTACGCCAGCGCGTCAATCGGATCCTTCTGCGCCGCCTTGTACGCCGGATACAGCGCGCCCAGGATGGCGCCGACAATCGCGATGATCGTCGCCCGCAGGATCCACCCGCCGGTCACGACCACCGGGAGAGTGGGCAGGCGGTACTTGATTCCCGCCCGTGCGGCCAGGCTGAACACTACTCCGACCACAATCCCGCCAATGGCCAGGAGCACGGTCTCACGCAGGATCACATTCACGATATAGAACTTCGACGCGCCGATCGATTTTAAGATTCCGATTTCGCGGGTGCGTTCCATGACGGCCGTATACATCGCCTGGAAAATCACGATGAACCCGATGATGACTGAGATGCCGATCACGACACGGATAAAAGTGGAAAGCCCTGGATAATTGCTCGGCGTCATCATGGACAGGTAATACGCCATCGAACTGGCCACGTACTTCTCCATGCCCGGAACCTGCTTGATTTCATCTACCACTGCGTCGGCGTTGCTGGGATCATCCAGCTTCAGGTAAAACACCGATGCTTTGCCCTGCGCCCCGATCAGATCCTGCAAGGTCTCGATCTGAAGGAACTTTCGCGCACCCCGCCCCTCCTCCACGATGCCAGCGACCCGGAAGTTGTGATTCAGGATTTCAATCGTATCGCCGACTTTGACATGTTTGGCCTTGGCGAACAGACCGTCCACCAGGACATCGTTTGGACCCTGGAAAGGGCCGCCCCTCTCGTAATGGAACGGCTGGCCGGAGAGGCTCTCATAACTTTTCAGGTCGATCCCGGCTATCACTTCGAGCGCACCCGCAGTGGAGACCTGCGTGACCACGGGCGCTACTCCGACCACGTGGGGAAGCTTGGCCAAAACGTTTCCCACTTTGATCGACATGGGCGCGCCGGTGAGCCCGACAATAAAGGAAGAACCCGGGGGCATGACGATGACATCAGCTCCAATTCCAGCCTGCCGCTTTCGCGAATCATTCAGCATCCCCACCGACAGTCCCACGATCAGCAGGATCAGCGTGACTTCGAGCGCAATCGCCACAATGCTGATCAGCGACCGGAGGGGCCGGTGCACGAGATTGGCAACGATCATTTTGTTCATCATGGCGAGCGCTTCTGGCTTCTTGCTACTGACAACTGGCTACTGATAACCCGGAACTGCATTCACCCAGATCTTTAGGAATCGTCTGATCTTCATGGCTGACTCAGTGCTGAATGCTGAGTGCTTACTTCCCATTCGTGCCGTTCACCCGGCTGGATTGGGGCTGGTCCAAATGCACCACCTGGGCGCCGGCTGGCTGTTCGAGCGCGAACTTGTCGTCGGGGAGCGGCTCGTTCAACTGGATCTTCACGATGGTAAGCGTGATGTCGTACTCTTCCTGCGGCCTCCAGATTTCGATCTGCGACGGAAAATTCACGCCATCGTAGTCCTTGTAGCCTTCGTAACGCGAGTCGGTGGCCAGGTTGCCATCCTGATCGTAGACCAGCTGGCGATGGGGCAGCAGGTCGGTACGGCTGAAAATGATCTTGCGGGAAAGAAACCAGCCACGCTCTGACTTGCGAATCACTTCAATCTCGTAGTCGGCCTGCTGAACCTGGTGCTTCCTGGCGTCGGTGACGATTTCGAAATTGTTTTCCATAACCGCGATCTCGCTTTGAGGATCGATCTCCCGCAAAATGAGCGCGTCGTAAATGTGCTGGGGGCGCAGATTCTCCAAGGGTTGATCGGCGTTGTGGCTTTCGATGTCGTTGCGGCCGACCACAAAACGGTTCTTGGGCGGAATCCAGAGCTTGAAGTCGCGTCCATCGCTCACCATGTCAAAGGCGCGGTTGCGCACGATGGGCATCAGCCCGATCATGCGCAGCATGCTGGGCTTGCGCGCCAGTATGTAGCCGCGAATCTGCTGGTAGTCGGTGACCTTGCCCTTCTTGACCCCGCCTACGGAGGTGTCAATATCCACTGTGGTTTGCAGGGTCTTGATTTTGGCGGCTTGGTCGTTCACGTAGCCGATCAATTCCGCCTGGGTGGCGGACTTCAGCGGGGCTGCACTGAACTGCCTTTCAACCCGGCGCGAGCGAAACAGGCATCCGGTGAGAGGGAAGACTGCCAACAGAACAAGGATGACCCGGTAGCGGGGAAAGGTGCGCATCTAGATTGGATTGGATTCCCGAGAAGGCAGTTGGGTTCACCAGTAAGGCTAAGTATATGCGAATCAGGGTCGATTCGTCCGCGCCGGGGTTATCAGATTAGCATCCCATGGCCCGGCAACAGATTAGAAAAATGCTATCTTCCCTGCACTGCTTGCCGCAGCTTGGCCACGTTCTGGTTGTGCTCCTCGAGGCTGCGCGAAAAGCGGTGGTGGCCGTTGCCATCGCTGACAAAGTAATAGTAGTCGGTCTGCGCCGGATGCATAGCTGCTTCGAGAGCGCTGCGACCCGGATTTCCGATTGGCCCGGGCGGGAGGCCGGAATGCGTATAAGTATTGTAGGCGGACTGAAACTGCATGTCCGAGTGATGCAGCGCTCCGGAGTATCTCCCATCCAGCAACTCGGCGTAGATCACGCTGGGATCGGCCTGCAGGGCGATGTGTCGCACCAGTCGGTTGTAGTAGACGCTGGCCACCACCGCGCGCTCCTCGGGCACGGCCGTCTCTTTCTCGACGATGGAGGCCATAGTGACCGTCTTCTGCAAGTCATCTTTTTTCTGTAAATCTGTAGTCAGTCCGATCTGCTCCGCTACCTGGCGGAACTGCTTCACCATGACCGCCACGATGTCTTTCATGCTTTGGGTGCGCGTGAACTCGTAAGTATTGGGGAAAAGATAGCCTTCCAGGGTTTTCGCTTCCGGAGCCACATCAGAGATTAGTCCGACGTCGGATTTTGCCACTTCCAGGAATTCCTGGCTTGACCCCAATCCCGCGTCCTGCACCGCCTGCGCGATGTCAAACATGGTATAGCCTTCGGGGATGACCACCGTGTGCACGTAAATATCACCGCGCACCAGACGGCCGAACACGTCCACAGTTCTCGCGGTCTTGCCGAACAGATATTCGCCCGCCTTCAACGACTGTTTGCGATGGAACCGATGCCAGAGAACAAAGGCCAGACGGCTTCGGATCACGCCCGCAGTTTGCAGTTCAGTGGCGATCCGGCGCGTGGAGTATCCCGGGCGCAGCATCACGAATTTCTGCCCTTCCGGCGTAACGGGCATCCATAGCGCCCACGCCAGCCAGCCGCCAACTCCGATGACGGCAAGCAGCAGGAGTATCAGGAACGTGCGCAAGTTAGAAATAGTTTAGATGAAGAAGAGTCGTTGGTAGTTAGTCTTTGGTCGTTGGACCTTGGTCGTTGGGAGATGGCGTCGGGCGTCAGACCTCTGACCCTCAGGCGGCGGGCTCCTTAGCCACAGGCAACCTCTCTCTTCGCGCTACCCGCCCCTCGCATCCATCCAGCTCTGCAAGATGAGCACTGCCGCCATCTGGTCTACGACTTCTCCGCGGCGTTTGATCGACATATCGGTTTCCCGTAACAGGCGGTTGGCTTGGGCAGAGCTGAGACGTTCGTCCCACAGGTGCACCGGCAACCTGAAACGGCGGCGGATCTCTTCGGCGAAGGCCTGCATCTTTTCGGCCTGAATGCCTTCGGCGCCGCTCATCCGAAGTGGCAACCCCATCACGACTTCGGCGACGTGGTACTCGCGGATCACCCGCTCCAGGTGGGCAAAGTCCAGACGCTTGTTTTGCCGGTGGAGAGTCTCCAGACCTTGCGCGGTGATGCCCAGCGGGTCAGAAATGGCCACGCCAATCCTCTTCGAGCCTACGTCCAGCCCCAGAATTCGTGGCTGGCGCCCAGTCTCGGCGGGAGCGGTTTGGTGAAAAGGCACGTCGCGATTATATGTCCCGCGCGTACCCCGGTGAGTTAGGCTACGATACCGCTATGGCCATCGACGAGGCAGAGCTTCGCCAACCTCCCCTGCAGGCGGTGGCCCCCCCACAACCCAAGGCCGCGAAGCCTCACTGGGCGTTTACCGCGATCGGAATCGCCACCCTCCTGGGTCTTTGCTACTGGGGCGAATTGGTTCTGGCGGTAATGCTGGTATCGGTGTTGCTGGCATTCATTCTGGCTCCGGTGATGGACCTGCTCATCCAACTTCGCCTGCCTCGCGGGGTCGCCGCCGCCGCGGCTGTGCTCCTGCTGCTGACTCTGATTACCGGACTGGTTTATTACTCCTCGAACGAAGCCATCATTTTTGCCCATGACCTTTCCAAGTACACGCAAAGGATTCGCCAGGAAATCTCGCAATTCTGGCTGCAGGCGGAAAACCTGGGAACCACGGACACTAGCCCGCAGGCCAAGCCCGCGGAGTCTCGTTCCAGCACCAATTGGGCGGACGTCCTGACCCGCGGCTTCGGTTCCGTCTCGCAGGCCTTGCTGGCGGCCTCGTTTGTACCTTTCCTGGTGTATTTCATGTTGAGCTGGCAGCATCATGTCCGCTCGGCAACCGTGATGCTGTTTTCCCTGGAGAACCGCCACGCTGCATACGTGACTCTGGGCCTGATTTCGGCGATGATTCGCAGCTTCATGGTGGGGAACCTGCTGATTGGCCTTTTCCTGGGGACCGCCGGCACCATCGCGTTCGCGTTTCTGCATGTGCCGTTCTTTTATTTTATTGGCTTCATCAGCGGATTCCTGAGCCTGGTTCCCTATCTCGGAGTGGTGCTGGCCATGGCGCCTCCGATCTTCGTGAGCGTCGGGCATATCAACTCCGGGGATGCCGTGGTGATTGTGCTAACCGTCCTGGTACTTCACCTGATCGCTCTCAACGTGCTCTATCCCAAGTTTCTGGGCAACCGCCTGCAGTTGAATCCCCTGGCAGTGACGATCGCACTGCTGCTCTGGGGATGGCTCTGGGGAGCGATGGGCTTGGTTCTCGCCGTTCCCATCACGGCCGCCATGAAAATCGTGTTCGACCACGTGGAGTCGCTGAAGCCGTATGGGGCGTGGATGGGGGAGTGAGGCGGGCGGCGGACCTCGGACCTCGGGCGTTAGACTTCGGGCGTCAGACCTCGGGAACCTCGAGCGCGGGCTTCCCTTTTGCCCGCGAGCCTATGCTACGAATTCTTTTGGATTCTCTGAACTCTTCAGAGACTGAATCAGGGCATTCAGCATCCGGCCGAGTTGAGCCGAAATCCGCGAGCAATCTTCCTGCCGCAGAGCTAGGCAGGTATTCCAACCGCTGGGCAATTAGCACTTGGGTCTCAAGCTCAAGAAGCGAGCCACGGGCGTGACAAAAGAAGTGAGCGCGGTCCCGATCAGATGATCTGCCCTTGCCTTCAGCGATGTTGCTTGGGACGGAAACAGCCGATCGCCTCATTTGGCTAGTCAGTCCGTAGATTTCCTGTTTCGGAAAATCGCGAGTTTGCTCGTAGACCCCGACAACCATCTCCATTGCCAATTGCCAGACTCTCAAGTCCCGGTACGAAGACCCCATCGGGGTTCACCTCCAGACAGAGCCTGACAGTCTCGAGCCGGAGTCCACAAGTGCGGTCGTCACATTGCGTCGTGTCATTCATCACGAAGACGGCGAGCAAAAGAGGGAACAGGAGGTCTGAGGTCTGAGGTCCGAGGTCTGAGGTCCGCTTCTACGCCACAAAATCCGAAGCTTCGGGAAAGCGCAGCTTGCTTTTAGCCAGCGCCTTGGAAAGCATTTCCTCGATTTCCACTTCTTCGGTGTTCTTGGCCATGGCCAGTTCGCTTACCAGCAGGTAGCGGGCGCGCTCCAGCATCTTTTTCTCGCGGAAGGATAGGGGCTTGGACTGATTCAGCAGGAGAAGTCCCTTAAGGACAGCGGAAACTTCCAGCAATGACCCGGTGCGCATGCGCTCCGAGTTTTCCTTGAAGCGATATTTCCAGTCGGCGTTGTTGTCACACTCGCCATCTGTAAGAAAATCAACGATTTTCTGGATTTCGCCGTTCTTTACCACCCGCCGCAGCCCCACCGTCTGCACGTTGTGGAACGGCACCATGACCTTAAGACTGCTGGACTTGATTTTCAGGAGGTAGAACTTTTCCACAGTCTCGCCAATCGTCCGGCTGCTGATTTGTTCGATAACTCCAACGCCATGATTGGGATAGACAACCTTGTCGCCTATGTGGAAATTGCCGTCGACGCTGATCATGAGGGAACACCCACGAGCGCAGGGCACTTGAGGAACAACACCCATTTATCTTATCGCAAACAGACAGGAAAGGCAATTCAGAGGCGGGATTCAGGGGTTAGGGTTAAGCTTCGGCGTCAGACCTCGGGCGTCAGGCTCCAGGCGTCAGACCTTAGGCGTCGGACCTCGGGCGCCGAGCCTCGGGAGTCAGGCGTCAGCCGCCCAGTCTCGTCGCTGGACCTCGGGCTTGCGGTGGGCGGAGCAGAGCTTTAGCGCGGCCCTAACGGACTAACATTGACTGCGGCTTCAGCCGCTGAGAGCTGGCGAGCTGCGATCGCCCGTTCCTTCGACTTCGCTCAGGACAGGCTCCGACCCGTCCCCACACAGGTGCCTACAGTCGGCCTTTTCGTCATCGTCGCGGACAAACCAGTTCCGGTCAGAGGCAGACGGCCGACATCCGACGCCCGACGCCTGATGGCCGACGCCTGAGGTCCGAGGTCCGAAGTCCGCTCCACGGTTTATAATCCCCAAGCACATGACTGAGCAGATCAAGCGGAAGCTGCAGGATGAGATGAACGCGCTCGAGCACGAGCTGGTCCACGATCTTCCGAAGGAAATAAAGAAAGCGGCCGCCCTGGGGGATCTCAGTGAAAACGCTGAGTACCACATGGCGAAACAGCGCCAGGAGTTCGTCAAAGCGCGGCTCCGGCAGTTGGGGGCTCGCATGGCGGAGCTCGCCCTTATCAACATGGATAATATCCCTCGAGATAAGGTCGGTCTGGGCTCAACCGTCCGGGTGTACGACAATTCCAAGAACGCCGAAGTTGAATACAAGCTGGTCACCAGTGAGGAGTCCGATGTGACCGCGGGCAAGATTTCTACCAGCTCACCCATCGGCCGGGCCCTGCTCAACAAAAAAGTGGGGGACACCGCGTCGGTGGTCACGCCCAACGGCAATCGCGAGATGGAAATTCTGACCATGACAACCATCCACGATACCGAAGCGAAAGGATGAAGCTGGGATGGTGAGAATCTCGTGCTGAAGATTTTCGCATTCGCGACGGGGACAGCATGACCTGGACCAGCGCCTTTGGGCGCGGCTGCGGTGTGCTGCTCGATGCTATCGTCCGCTGGCTCGCACTGTCGCGGATCAATCCCAACGTGCTGACGTTTCTGGGGCTGGTGGTGAATACGATCGCCGCCCTCCTGTTCGGCTACGCCAACGGTGACAACCAGGCTCGCATGTTCCGGTACGCCGGACTGGTCATCATCGGCTCCGGGTTCTTCGACCTGGTGGACGGACGCGTGGCTCGCGCCAGTGGCCAGGTGACCCGTTTCGGCGGCTTCTTCGATTCCGTGATCGACCGCTACAGCGACGCTTCCCAATTCCTCGGATTGCTGGTTTTCTACGCTCGCGGCGACCGCTTCTTTTATGTAGTTCTGACCGCCTTTGTCATGATCAGCGCCATCATGGTCAGCTATACCCGCGCTCGCGCCGAATCGCTTATCGGTTCCTGCCGCGTGGGCTTCATGGAACGCCCCGAGCGCCTGGTTCTGGTCATCATCGGAGCCTTGTTCAATCGCATGGCGCCGGTGCTGTGGCTGATCGCAGTGCTGTCGACAATCACTGTCATCCACCGCATCCGCTACACCTACACACGCACCGAAGGGGCGGACCCGATTCCAGCCAAAGCCGGGCAGGCAGCATAGCTCTTCCCATTACAGGACTAGGCTCCGATTTATCTCAGGCATTGGATCGGTCCATCTCTTCCGGGCAAATACAATCTCTCGTGCAGGCGGCGTTTGGAGGGTGTTTCCAGTGGGTACTGGACGCCGTTTGCGAAACGGTCGAGTGGCCTAATCAGCCATTAGGGTTCAACTCCCTCGCCCTCCGTCGTCACTCGATGAAAGTGAATCCGCTTGACAACGCCATTGCGCGAGTTATGCTTAACTTGTTTCGCAGACGGCGTTCAGCACCACTTTTAGCCCCGGATGATTACCGGGGCTTTGCCTTTTCTGCTGCATCGAGCAGGAGCCCGTGCCACATCCTGCTATCCTAACCGCGTCATTTCGTCTGAGGACTTTCCTTGCCCGATCCGGTTCTGGTTGTTCATGGCGGCGCCTGGGCCATCCCTGACGACATGGTCGCAGCCCATCTCAAGGGCGTGCGCAACGCCATGGCGGCAGGCTGGCGTGTGCTTGAACGCGGAGGCCCGGCGCTCGACGCCGTCGAAGAAGCGATAGTCATCATGGAAGATGACGAGACCTTTGACGCCGGCCGCGGCAGCTTCCTCAACCGTGACGGCAAGGTTCAACTCGACGCTTTCATCATGGATGGCGCCACCCTGCGCGGCGGTGGCGTGGGCTGCGTGGAACGCATCGCCAATCCGGTTCGCGCCGCGCGCAAAATTTTGAGCGACAGCCCGCACGTCTATTTTGTTGCCGAAGGCGCGGAGCGTTTCGCCGCCGAACACGGAATCTCTCTGTGTCGCAACGAAGACCTGATCATTCCGCGCGAGGTGGAGCGCCTGCGCCAATTCCAGGAGCGAGCCGAGGAGAGTCCGGACCTCTTCGCCCCCGCCATTTCCCATGACACCGTGGGCGCGGTCGCGCTCGATCGCGAGGGCAACATTGCCGCCGCCACTTCGACCGGCGGCACACTGAACAAAGCTCCGGGCCGGCTGGGTGATTCGTCACTGATCGGATGCGGATGTTACGCGGACAACCAGACGGCGGCCGCCTCCACTACCGGGTGGGGCGAACCCATTATGAAGCTGGTGCTCGCCAAGTGGGCAGCGGACCGCGTGGCTTCCGGCAGCGCGCCGGAGTGGGTGGCGGCGGAGGCGATCAACTACTTGAAAGATCGAGTAAACGGCCACGGCGGGATGATTCTTCTCGACGCACACGGGCGTTTTGGCATCGCCCACAACACCCCACGCATGGCGTGGGCGCTGAGAACGTCAAAACATGAGAGTTCCGGTATTGAACGGAAAGCTTAATACCAGTTGTCAGTTGGCAGTTCTCGGATCTCAGTTATCTCTCTCGCTAACTAAGCCGATTCTGGTCAGTGATTTAGCTTGATTTCACTGTCCATTCTGATGTACATAACGACCGGCATTCACGCGTCGTGCTTGTTCAACCCCTGCCAACGAAGGGCGTTTGCCGCTCGGCGGCGAGACCCCAGATCCCCCCGTGTCGATGGAGAGAACTTTTATGAAGGTGCGGAAACTCGTCTCAGTCGCGTTTCAATTAGTTCTGCTCGCCACACTCGGCTTTGCACAGGGAGTCGCCACCGGCGATCTTCATGTCACGGTCAGGGACCCGAAGGGCGGTGTAGTAACCAATGCCACGGTCACGGCGAAGGATGAAAGCAAGGCCCTGGAGCGCTCCACCAGCGAAAACATTGACGGACAGTACCGCATCCTGCTGCTACCTCCTGGAACTTATACGGTCACGGTGACAGCGCCGGGCTTCACCAAGGCCACGGTCACCGGAGTTGCGGTTACCGTGGGAACCATGGCCGAAATCCCGATCAGCCTGTCCGTGGCCGGAACCGAAGAAGTGATTAACGTCAGCTCGAACGCGGAACTGGTGGAAACGCAACGCACCTCTTCCACCGACACCATCAACCAGCGCCGGATTGACAATTTGCCCATCAACGGACGCAACTACATCAACTTCGCGCTCACCGACTCGCAAGTGTTGCGCGACAACGCGCCCAGCATCGGAGCTGCGCCTACATCTGGATTGAACATGAGCGGGCAGCGCGCCCGCTCCAACCTGGTCAACGTGGACGGCGCCGACGCCACCGACAATTCCACCAATGGGGTTCGCTCCACGGTCTCGCAGGAAGCGGTGCAGGAGTTCCAGATCATCACGAACGGGTACGCTCCGGAATATGGACGAGCATCGGGCGGTGTGGTGAACATTATCACTCGCTCCGGATCGAATGATTTTCATGGCGACGTTTATGGATATCTGCGGAACCGGAATTTCCAGGCGGTAAATCCGTTCAGCACGGTTTCCAATCCGGCTTACACGCGAGTGCAGGCAGGGACGGCGTTCGGCGGACCGATCAAGAAGGACAAGACTTTCTATTACTTCTCCTATGAAGTGACGCGGCGGCACGAAACCGGCTTTTCCAGCGTGGGTTCGCCGAATGGAACTTTTGGCATGGTGAACTTCGACGCTTCACCGGTGTTTGGCGCGCCGCCGGGTTCCGGCTTCAACATTCAGGCCACGCCAGAGCAGGCGGCGTACTTCCAGCAGACCCTGCCCGCCGCCCTGGCCACATTGGGTTCAATCAGCCCGGCTCTGGCCGCGGGCTATGGTCAGGAAGCAGCGCTATACGCAGCGTTTGTGGGAGGCTCGTCGGGGATCGCGCTTAACGGAACCTATCCGGCTTCGTTCGCGGCGTTGGAGCAGGGTGGGCCCATCGGGCTGATTCCCGGCCCCGCAAGCACACCCACGCCGCTGACACAGTTCATCACTTCGTGCAATGTCGCGCCTACCGCCGCGAACCCCACCGGGAACCGCCTGTGCAATGGCCTGCCGAGTACTTTCCTCGGCCTGGCGCCGCAAGCGGGCAACTACCCGATTTTCGAAGGCACCAGCCTGTACTCGTTGCGTCTGGATCACAACGTCAGCAACAGCAATCGCCTGAGCCTTCGCGCCAATGTAAGTCCCAGCACGGTCACCGGCATTCAGGTTAACGGTGAGAACCAGACCTTCGGACAGAACGCTTTTTCCCGCACATCTTCACAAACTTATCGCGATGTGGCCGGCGTTGTGCAGGACACAATCACCATCGGCAATAACAAAGTGAACGAATTCCGCTTCCAGTATGCCCGCCGCGGCCTGCAGTATTTCTATTCGAACGCGCCCGGTGGCTCCAACGTGGCGTCCAACATTGCGGGCTTCGGTTTCGTCGGCCGCGAGCCCTACTCCTATATCCAGAGGACGGAGGAGCGTTATCAGTTCACCGATAATTTCTCCTGGACGATCGGACGGCATGACACCAAGTTCGGCGTGGATTTCAACTACATTCCCCTGACCGCGACTTTCACCGTGAACTATGGCGGGGTCTATAACTTCAGTCCTCTGGACGCAGCCAGCGCGGGCTTTCCGAATGTATGCGCGGCGAATGGCGCGCCCGCGGCGCTGTGCCCCACCTTTCCCGGCTTCACCGGATTGCAGGCCTTCGGGCTGGGTATTCCCAGCACACTGGTGCAGGGTATCGGAAATCCCAAGGACAGCTTTTCCAACAAACCGCTCGGCTTGTTCTGGCAAGATTCTGTCCGGGTGCGCCACAATCTGACGCTGAACCTGGGGGTTCGCTACGACGTGGAGTTTCCACCCCAGTTGAGCCAGCCCAATGCCCTGGCCCTGGCAGCCTACAACCAGTTGGGCCTGCAGAAGGGCATCCAGACCGACTACAACAACATTCAGCCGCGCGTCGGGCTGGCGTGGAACCCACGGGGAGACGGCAAGAGCGTGCTGCGTGCCTCCTTTGGCATCTTCTACGATCACCCGCTCCTCGGCCTGTACTTTCTGGGTGATGCCTCCGACGGCTCGAAGAGCGGACAACTGCTGTTCGCTGGAGCGGCTCCGTGCGACCAGAACCCTGCACATGCTGGCGCGGGCAGCCTCAACGCGACCAACATCTTCCAGGGTATTCTCACCACGGGCGCATGCTTGCCCATAATTCCCGGATATCTGCCCAACCAGCAGCGCTTCGATCCTTCGAACGCCGATCTGTTCATCAATCAGAATTATCTGAACCCGGCCAGCTTTTTTCCGGTGGCGTTCCAGCCCTTTGGCTACCCGCAGGGAAAGAATTTTGTTTACGCCTATGCCCAGCAGGCCAACCTGACCTTCGAGCAGGACCTGGGACACAATATGTCGTTCAGCCTGGGCTACAACTTCAATGGCGGCCGCCATCTGAATCGCCCCATCAACGCCAACACTACCCGCGGCGACCTGATGGTGAGAAATTGGCAGGTCGCACTGAACGATCCCACTTCGAACGCATCTGCCGGGCCGCTCTTTGTCGGCGCGGGGCCGGCTCCATGCGGATTCGTGGGTGGGGTGCCGTGGGTCTCGACCGCACTGACGAACTTCTTCCGGCCCGGTGGCCTGAATCCGGCGATCGCCAGCGCCCTGATTGGCACGCCTGCGCAGGGCTGCATTAACGCGGCGTTGGCCATCCTGCAGCAAGGCGGGCTCAGTACGGCGTGCGATCCTGCCACGAACGGGCTCACGGGCTGCGTCCCGTTCAGCGACATGGATGCCAACTACTCCAATGGCAGTTCGGTGTATCACGGGCTTACCGCCAATTTGAAGAAGCGCTTTGGCAATCACTACGAGTTTCTGGCGTCCTACACCTGGTCGCACGCCATCGACGATTCGACGGACCTGCAATCGCCGCTGGCGCCCCAGGACAGTTACTTTCCCGGTAACGATCGTTCAACCTCACTATTCGACCAGCGTCATCGGATGGTATTCAGTGGCGTCTACCAGACCGGCAAGCTTTCCGGCTCGGGCTTTGCCAGCCGCGTGTTCAGCAACTGGACTTTCGCACCCATCCTGGAAGTCGCTTCCGGCAGGCCCTTCAACATCATCACGGGCGGCGCGGACAACTTCCAGTTTTCGCCCAGCACCGGCCGTCCCAACGTGGTACCCGCAGGCACGCCGGCTACCCCGTGCGGGCCGACCGTGGCTTCACATTTCTCGCCCACCGGATTTTTTCAGGAGCCCTGCCCTCTCGTGTTTGCCGCGGGCGGCACGCCCACTTTGCAGTCGCTCGACGGCAACCTGCCTCGCAACGCCGGACTCAAGCCGTGGACCATATTCAATGATGTGCGCATTTCCAAACGCATCAACTTCAGCGAGCGCATGAGCATGGACCTGATTACGGACATGTTCAACGTGGCCAACCGGTACAACGTCGCCGATGTGAACCCGTTGTTCACCAGCGCGGGACAGGCAACAGCGGCATACGACCCGCGGCAGTTCCAGTTCGCGCTGAAGGTGAACTGGTAGGAGAACGTCGGGCGTTGGCCCTTGGTCGTTGGCAAAAACAAAATCGGCCACGGATTTCACGGATCTACGCGGATCAAAACCTTATTTTTTCTTTTGGCTTTATCCGTGTGAATCCGTGGCCAAGGTTCTTGATCTTGGCCAACGACCAAGGGCCAAGGACCAACGACCGCTTCCCCCTCTGCTAAACTGACTTCTCTACTCTTCGCGATTGCCGGGAGATTCCTCTACATGTCTGAAGACCAAGCACCCACTGCGCGGACGCGTGTGGTCCGCGAGCCCCATCGCGGGGTTTACGATCGCGCTGTGGCTTACCAGATTCTTGATGAAGGCTTCATTTGCCATGTGGGATTTGTGGTGGACGGGCAACCGTTCGTCATCCCAACCGCGTTTGGCCGTGTGGGCGACAATCTTTACATCCACGGCTCGGCTGCCAGCCGCATGTTGCGCAATCTGGATAAAGGCATCCCGGTTTGCGTGACGGTCACGCTGCTCGAAGGCCTGGTGCTGGCCCGCTCGATTTTCAATCACTCCATGAATTACCGTTCGGTGGTGGTGCTGGGAACGGCGGTAGCAGTGTCAGAACCCAAAGAAAAACTTGAAGCTCTGAAGTCGCTTTCGGAGCACATTCTGCCCGGGCGCTGGGCGCAATCGCGCCAGCCCAACGAGAAGGAATTGAAAGCAACACTGGTGATGCGGCTGCCGATCGAGGAATTTTCGGCGAAGGTCCGGCAAGGTCCGCCGATTGACGACGAAGAGGATTATTCGTTCCCCACCTGGGCGGGAGTGATTCCGCTGGAGATGGTCGCAGGCGCGCCGGAGAACGATCCGCGGCTGGACCCGAAGACGCCGGTGCCGGCGTATGTGAGCGGATATTGGAGGAAGTAACGGTCGCTGGTCATTGGTCGTTGGTCGTTGGCAAGAACAAATCAGCCACGGATTTCACGGATTTTCACGGATCAAAACCATAATTTTTCTCTCGCCTTATCCGTGTGAATCCGTGCAAATCCGTGGCCGCGTTTATTTTCCATTTAACCAATTCGCATAGGCGTCGAACGAATAGGGACGTCCCAGAAAGTCGCGCACCAACTCTGCCGCTGGCTTGGTGCCGCTGGCGCCCAGGACGTCGTTGCGGTACTTCGCCGCGACTTCCGGATTCAGCAGCCCATCTTTTTTGAACTCGGTGAACATGTCTTTCGCAATCACCAGCGACCACATATAGGTGTAGTAGACGGCCGAGTAGCCGTTGAGGTGGCCGAAAGCAGTCTGCATGTGCGTGCCTTCAACGAACCTGAAGGGGGTATAGCGAGTCTGCAACTCGGCTACCAGCTTGTCCTGGTCCAGCCCCTGGGGGTTGCGGTTGTAGAAATCGAGACTGATGGCGGCGTAGAACATTTGCGTGCGCACGTCCAACGCCCGGTCGAAATCATCGGCGGCGCGGGCTTTTTCGGCCAGATCCGCGGGCAGCGGTTCGTTGGTCTTGTAATTGCGCGCAAAAAGCTTCAGGATCGCTGGATCTTTAGGCCACTCTTCAAACATCTGTGAGGGCGCTTCAATAAAGTCATTCTCCAGATCGCTGGTCGCCCACTTTGTATTGCCTCGCATGATGCCGTGAACGAGATGTCCATACTCGTGAAAAAAGGTGATGACGTCGTCCCGCTCCATCAGCCCCGGTTCGCCGGTGGCCCGAGGGAAATTGCATACCAGAACGTATTCGGGAAGCCGGAATCCTGCCTTGCCGGTGGCCAGACCGAAGGTGGCGTAGTGTTTGTACTTGTTTTCGCGGGGAAACATGTCGAAGTAGATCCTGCCGATACGGTTGCCTTTGTCGAAAACGTCGTACACGGTCACTTCGGGATGCCAGACTTTCGCGTCGGTCACCGGCTTGTAGCTGATGCCATACATCTGGCTGGTAATGTCGAGAATTCCCTGCAGCACTCTTGAATATTCGAAATAGGGCCGCATGACCTGCGCGTCGTATCCGAATTTTTCGATCTTGGCACCACGCAGCAGATGGGCTACGTCCCAGGGATTCACACTATCCGCCTTGGGATCTTCATGCTTCTTGTAGGCAAGCAGTTCCTGATAATCGTTTTTCGAACCCGGCTGCGCCGCCACTGTGATTTTTTCGATGAATCCGGCGGCGTTCTGTTCGGTTGCGACCATCTTGTCTTCGGTGATGTAGGCCGCCCAGTTGGGGTATCCCAGCACGTTGGCCAGCTCATAACGCTTTTGCATAAGTTGAGCCAGGACATCGATGTTCTTGGGATAGGCACGCTGCCGGTAGAGCGAATAGAAAGCTTTGCGGGCGGGCTCACTGCTGGAGTAATCCATGAATGGAAAGTAGTCGGTGTTGTCGGTGGCCAGCGTAACCTTGCCGGAAGCATCGGGAGGATGCGAGCGTTTGAAATCTTCCGGCAGTCCATCCAGGTCGGAAGCATTGACCTGAAGCTTGCGCACATCGGCGGCAATATTTTCGTCAAACTGCTGGCCGATTTTTACCAGCTGGTCCTGCAGGTTTCGGATTTTCTCGCGGGTAGCATCATCGCGGTCGACGCCGGCGCGATGGTAATCACGCAGCGTGGTTTTGAAAAAATAGGTGCCGGCAGCGTCGAGTTTGGAGCCATCGAGCGATGCCAGCACGTTGTACATGTCTTTGTCGAGCGAGATGTCGGTGAGCACCCGGCTGCCTTCCTGCTCGCAGACCTGGGCGGCATCGCGGAATGGCTTGGAGGGATGGACCTGCTCCGCCAGTCCGGCGCGGTTTATCGCGTCGCTGCCCACGAGCAGGGCGGTGTCAAACGCCTGCAGCGTGGCCATGGCGTCGCGTGGCGACTGGCTGGCCTTGAGCGCGGCGATCCGCTTCTTGGTGTCCTCGAGATCGCTGCGACAGGACGCAAGAAACGAATCGGCTGTGCCCGCAAGGTCGCTAGAAGCGCCCGGCGTCAGGGTTTCAGCCCGGAGCGCAGAGGGGATGCACGCAAATACCAAAATGAACAGCAGCCCGACAAACCTACGATTCATGAGTTCTCTCCGATCGATTTCCAGAAAAAACGAGGTGCGGTCAGCGCAGGATTCCTTTACGCACAAACCGGTTAGGTTAATCACGCGCGCGCGACTCCGTCAAGGAAAACACACATCGTGGATATCGGGCGATAGTCCTTTTCCAATATCACAAATAACAATTGTTCAATCGGAGGTTCGGGCAACTCGGCCGAAAAGAATCAGCAGGCTAGTCGGGCAACGGAATGCGATAGATATTCCGCCGCGTGTTCTCGCGCGTGTAGGAGTAATGACTCGGGGCCACGGCCGAATCAATTTGTTGCGGAATCACGATCAGCCCTTTCTCCGCCTTCAAGTCCGCCGCTGTATTGAGGCCGCCAGGAGGGAAACCCGGAATGCCGCGAGCTGGGTTCACTGGCAAGGCATAGGTATTTAAATCCCCCGAAGCGCCGAAGAAGAGATAGAAAAACTTTCCACTGATGTCCCAGCGAGGTTCGCAAAGGGTGTTGCACAGGTGGGCGGGCGGACCACCATCCACGGGGTAGGCGTTGATGACAGCCTGATGTTCGGCGTCCGGTCTGTTGCCCCCGGCCACCACCCAACGACCGTCAGGCGAGATCGTGTCCACAATGTGGATCGTGTCGGGAGTGATCTTTCGCCGGTCGGTACCATCCTGGCGGGTGCGATACAGGAAATTCTGTCCATCTTCAGTGGAACGCAACACCAGGTCGCCATTGGGCAGAAAAAGCGGCAAGTCCTGGCTGGTAGCAGACGCTAATGCGCGTGGCGACGACCGGTGATCCGTGGGCGAAAGCCACACCCGCGAGAAGCCTTTCTGATCTATCACGGAGAAAGCGACCTGCTTGTCATCTTGAGAGACGCTGTAAAATTCCATGGTGGATCCGGGCTGGACGGCGGAATCTGATACCACCCGCTCGGTTTTGCCGGAGCCCAGTTCTCGGCGCCAAATCTCGATCCCGCTATGCCCGCTCTGCATCAGGTAATAAAGCTTGCTTCCGTCGTGGGAGAAAGTAGTCCAGTAAGTGCTTCCTTCCGACGAGAGTTGACGATCTCCGCCAGCATCGTGGATCCAGACAGTGTCATCCCGGGCACCCACTGAGGTGAGCAGCGATTTTCCGTCGGGGCTCATGGCGATGCCTTCTTCTTCCGTGGTCCCAAAGGTCACTTGTTGCGGGGATCCGTCGGGAAACTTTTGCCGCCATATGTGGAAACGCCCACCCTCGTTTGAAGTGACGTAGACCCATTTACCGTCAGGCGACCAGGCTCCAGAAGTACAAGTCGCATGGGGAGGCCCCACGACCTGTGCGCCCCCGCTGCCATCGAACGGAACCACGTGGCACGCCGCCAACTCGCCCCGGTTGTCCATGGCGACCAGCAGGACCCAGCGGCCATCAGGAGAAAGGTAAGAGTGATGGACCATGCTGCGTTCCCCGGGAGGAACGTAGACGTCACGGCTTTGCCCGCGCGCCTCGTTAGTGGTGACCACCACCATGTGCAGCCCTTCCTTGATCTCCGAAAAAAGAAGGTGTTTGCCACCATCGATCCAGGTCAGCGATGAGGCATTTCGCAGGAGGATCTCAGGCTGCCCACCCAGAACCGGGACTACCCAGGTGTCCCAGGGACCAACCGTCCCGTAAGAAATGCGCGAGCCATCGGGAGAGAACACCGGACTTAGTTTGGCCACCGAATCATGGGTGAGTTGAACCGCATCCCCGGAAGGAAGCAGCTTGACATAAATATCCCCTCGGCCAAAAAAAGGGTTGTCGCCTCGAATGAACGCCAGCATGCGGCCGTCGGGAGAAAGCGCAGGGTACACGACGGAGTCGGTAAAAAATGTCAGCTGCTCCCAGTTCGTAGAGGTGGGCGGGGCACCCCGTCCGAGGTAGCGATAGAGTCCGATGGCTGCCGCCAAGACCAGGACCAGTAGGCCTGCAACCATGCCCAACCGCAAAGAACTTCTGCGGATGGGGGGCGGTGGTGCGACGATGCCGGACTCGGTGTCACGTTTCAGCCGCTTGAGGTCAGCCCTTAGCTCGGCTGCGGATTGATAGCGCACATCGCGGTCTTTCTCCAGCGCCTTGTTGATGATCTCGTCCAGCCTGAGCGGCACGTCGGGATTCACTCGCAAGGGCGGCAGCGCTGTGCGGTTCATGATGCCGTCGAAAATCACCGCTGTACTGTCGCCGCGAAAAGGCAGCGTACCCGTCGCCATCTCGTATAAGACGACTCCGAACGAAAACAGATCGGTTCGTGCGTCCAGCTCTTTGGCCCGCACTTGTTCCGGCGACATATACGCAACCGTACCGAGAGTCGCGCCCGGGCTGGTCAAGTGCTCCTCGGTCATCGCCGTCTCCAGGGCGATGGTTGCGGCCGATCCTGAACCTCTGCGGTCTGCCGGCGTCACCTTCGCTAGGCCGAAGTCGAGAATCTTGGCGTGGCCGCGCTTGGTAACAAAGATGTTGCCGGGCTTGATATCGCGGTGCACGATGCCTTCGGAATGCGCGGCATCCAGCGCGTCCGCAATCTCGATCGCCAGACCCAATAAAATTTCAATCTCGACCGGCCTCCCGGCGATGCGATGTTTCAGGGTCACGCCATCCAGAAATTCCATGGCGATGAACGCATGGCCGCTTTCCTCTCCGATGTCGTGAATGGTGCAGATGTTGGGATGGTTCAGCGCGGAAGCGGCCTGGGCCTCTCGCTGGAAACGGCTGAGCGCCTGAGGATCGCGGGCAACTTCATCGGGCAGAAACTTCAGCGCTACGAAGCGGCGCAGGCGAGTGTCCTCGGCCTTGTAGACGACGCCCATTCCACCGCCGCCGAGTTTCTCGACGATGCGGTAGTGAGAAATAGTTCGGCCGATCACTGCAAAAAATGGTACGTCCGCAAAACGGGCAAGTCAACGCAGGCTGCGGAAGTGGATCTGAAGCGGGCGAAAATTTCGCGACGGGAGAACTTCAGCGCTACTGGCTGGGATGAAGGTTATCTTGGTGGAGTGGAAACTTTTTTAATTTGCCGGGCGGGTTTCGAATCCCAATGAGTATCGTTCGGGAACGCCGCTGTCTTCGCACTGGCGGATCTCCAGAATGCGTGAAGTCACGATCGGTGTGCGATAAGCAGGATGGCGGAATTCCAGATGCATGCCGCGACCCACGAAACGAATCTTCAGCATGGAACCGCCCCAGGACGAACCTTCAATTCTGACCAGCACCGGCTCGGGACAAAATGAGGGATGGCCCCAGATCCAGGCCTCGCCTTGGCCGCAATGCACCACCGTGTACCAGCGATGCTGAGTCTGGATCTGCAGCGTAGTCTTGGCAGGGAGATCGTCGAGGAATGCGCCGCCTTCGATTTCCGACTCGACGATATTGCGGTTCACTCCGTCGTCGAGATTGGGATGACAGCGAAACAGCTGCGGGCAGGTGTGCACCGAGAATCCCCTTGATCTACTCTGAGTATAAACCCGTTGTCCATTGTGGAAACGTGCCATTGGTACCAGCAGCCATGGGTGGCCAATTTCACGTCAAAAACTCTTGCCTGCCGGGAGCGCGCGCGAGTATCATGCCCGGCCTGTCCCTTAAGTAACGGGACGTACCCAGGTTACGCATTGACCCTTCAAATTGAAGGAGATACGATTCATAGACCCGGTTGCCGACATACACTCCTCGGAAGCCAAAAGGGAAAGGCAGTGTAAGTCATAGACAAGAATGGGAATTAAGAAGCTCAACCTGCTGATTGCCCTGGTGACGGCCCTGGCGCTGGCCACAACGGCCTGCCACACCACCGCGCCACAGCAGGCGAAGCTCCCGGCGCCGCAAGCCATAGCCCCGGTCCTGGCTCCACTTCCCCAAACCATAGCGGATCCCGCCGTAGCGGATGCCCAGCCTGGCCTTCAGTCCGGGCGAGATGCGGTCGGCGATCTGATCATGCAGGCTGAGCGGGAATACCAGAAGGGTGAGGAACGATTCAAAGCCGGGGACCTGGAAGAGTCCAAACAAAGTTTGGACAAGGCGGCTGACCTGCTGCTGCAAAGTCCCCCCGAAATTCGCTCCGACGAACGGGTGCAGCATGAGCTGGAACAAGTGCTCGAAAGCGTGAACCGCCCGGAACTGGCGGCGTTGCAAGTAGACAGTGCGGGGGCCAAACAGAAGTCCGAACCCGCACCCATTGACGAAACCAACGAGGTCACACCGCCAGTCGATCCCAACTTGAAGGCCCAGGCGGAAGCCGAGGTCCAGGCCACCCACTCCGAGCTTCCGCTGATGCTTACGGACCCGGTGGCCGCATACATCAATTATTTTTCCAATCGGGGACACGACATCCTGCAGCATGGGCTGGAGCGCGGTGGCCGTTACCGCGAAATGATCGAGAGCACATTGCGGGACGAAGGGGTGCCGCAGGAACTGATCTATCTGGCACAGGCCGAGTCTGGTTTCCATCCACTGGCGCTGTCGCGGGTGGGAGCCCGGGGCATGTGGCAGTTCATGTCGAGCCGCGCCCGGGGTTATGGTTTGCAGCACAACTTGTGGGTGGACGAACGCCAGGACCCGGAGAAAGCAACCCGCGCCGCGGCCCACCACCTGAAAGATCTGTACAACCAGTTCGGTGACTGGTACCTGGCGATGGCCGCCTACAATTCCGGACCAGGCTCGGTGCAGAGCGCGGTGAAGCGAACCGGCTACGCCGACTTCTGGGAGCTCTACAAGCGCAACGTGCTGCCCAAGGAAACGCGCAACTATGTGCCCATCATTCTGGCCGTCACTATCATGGCCAAGAATCCTGCGCAATACGGGCTGGACGGCATTGTTCCGGAGCAGCCGGTTCCGTACGACACGGTGAAAATCGACTACTCGGTGGACTTGCGCCTGGTCGCCCAGTGCCTGGACGTCTCACCGGCAGCCCTGCAGGACCTGAATCCCAGTTTGCTGCGCTTGACCACTCCGAAAGATGAGCCCTTCGAACTTCACCTGCCGGTCGGAACCAGGGAGCGCTATCTGGCGGCGATTGAGCCCATCCCGCCGCAAATGCGAGTGTGGTGGCGGTATCACGAGGTGGCGCAGGGGGACACGTTAGCCTCGATTGCTCGCACCTATCGCACCAGCCTGCAGGCCATCGAGCAGGAAAATCATGTGCAGCGCGATGACCAGCTTCAGCCCGACAGCAAACTCATTATTCCGATCCCGCCAGGCAAACATGCCGCCACCGAAGACGGCGCCAGCTATGCCCGACACGCCACTCGCTACAAGGTGCGCCACGGAGATACGGTGCAGTCAGTGGCGGACAATTTCAGCCTTCCCCCGGTAATGATTCGCCGCTGGAATCACCTGAAGGGGGACAGCTTGCGCGGACGCCGCATCGTCTACGTCCACCTGCCAGTCACCCCAAACGCCCTGACAAGTGATCAGCCGGCGGCCACTAAGTCCAAGCCTAAGAATAGCTTACGCTCGTCTGACGAAAGTCCGGTGCAGCACCACAAAGTACAGCCGGGCGAAACCCTGGTATCAATTGCCAGCACTCATCACACCACGGTGGCCGCGTTGAAGCGGGACAATGGCAACCTGGCCATGCTGCGGCCGGGCATGATTCTGGTGATCCGGGACGTGCGTTAGGCGGCTTCTAGCTTCTGGCTGCTGGCTTCGATCCTCTGACCTGGATTAGTCCCCAACCAAGAAGAAGGAATTCGGGAGGGCACGGCCTCAGCGTGCCACCAGAGCAGACGCATTGGGCGGCTTCAGCCGCTGGGGTTCGCCTTTGGGGCGAAGGCTGAAACCGTGTCCTTCCCACACCGCACTGCTCGCGTTCGACTATCAGAAAATACTTTTTGCCTCCTACTCGACATTGCTCGCTCAGTGTAATATGCAACCTGCGCGCGGTCGATCTGGTCGTGCGAAATCGCTGTGCTATAATCGCGCCCCGTTCGGCCAACGGATCGGTCTTTAAGTTTTCTTTATATTTTTCTTGTACCCGCAGCGCTTGCGCAGCGGCACAGCGTCCAGTCAGCCCAAAACCAGGAGGAGAAATGACTTTTGACGAAACCCTCTACGCACGTGATGACGAAACCGATGAATTTGGTGACAGCGGCGCCTACGGCGATACGCTAGAAGAGGACTACGAAGAAGAAGAGGAAGAAGAAGCCGAAGTGCCGGGCTTGATTGAGCCGCAACCGGAACCGGCCGCGCCCGCCCCAGCAGCGCCGCGTCCCTCGGGTGGCGGAGACTCGCCAAAACCCGCGGCGCGTAAACCGGCAAAAAAGAAGCCGGCTGCCAAAGCTGCAAAGAAGAAGCCGGCCAAAAAGAAGCCAGCCAAAAAGCCGGCGAAGAAAAAACCGGCGAAGTCCGCCAAAAAGAAGAAACCAGCCGGTAAGGCGAAGAAATCAGCCCGCAAGGGCGGACGACGCCGCTAGCCGGGCCTCAAGGAGTAATCGCGCCGGGCGAAAGGCAGACCACAGAGCGTGGACTGTCTTCGCCTTCCCGCCGGGCACGAAGGCATGAACCCGGCGAGATTTCTGGCTTGGAATAAGGCAATACCGCTACGCCGCCTTGGGTAGCGTCGCCGTTGCGGTGAGTCTGCGTGCCGCCACCGACATCATGATTCGCGCCACTCCGCTCATGATCAGGCTCACGCCCACTAGTGTGCCGATGGCCCAAGCCGAACTTGACGGCCATTGGAACCCGATGAGCAACGCCAGCAGCAAGGTCACCACACCATCAAAGAGCAGCCAGTTCGATCCATGAACCTGGCGGGTTCTGAAGTACAGCACGATATCGAGGACGCCCTCGATCAGGAACAACGACGCCAGCAGCAGAGTCAACGACGCCACTCCCAGCAGCGGACGCATGAGCAAGTATCCGCCGAAGAAAATGTAAGCCAGACCTACCAGCAGCTTCCAGATCAGGTTCCCGGCGCCACGGGCGTGAAACGCGAGCACCAGGTGCACTACGCCGCCGAGAACAATGAGCCACGCAATCAGTGCGCTGACGGCGACGGCCGCCAGCAGCGGCGCGCCGATCGCCAACACTCCGAAAACAACCAGCAGAACTCCCCAGGCAATGGACCACCCGGACGCCTGCCGCAACACCGAGGCCGGTGATTCTAAATTCATATATGCCTCCTTAGTCAAATCTCAGAACGGGCACATTTTGCGCCTTGGACACGAGTTGCGCAAGGCGGAGGTTCGTTTGACGAACCAAGGAGGGGGTGAACAGAGAATCAACTCCGTCAGCCGTGGTCGCTACTTTTTGCCTGCGACTGCCTGCAGGCACTTCCCGTAGAGCTCGAGCAGGTGCGCGGCATATTCTTCCGGCTTGGCCGCGGCACCGCTGCCCTGAAACCCCACACCCGACGAACTGGTCCGGCCATAGCCCGTGGTCATGGCGACGAACTTCATGAGATCCAATGCGATGTCTTCGTTGCGGCGTGAACCGGATGCAGACGCGGCTACTTCCTCCATACTTGCCTCCCAGGACTGGTAATTCTGGCGATTGGAGAAAAATTAATTCAACGAAAAGCTGATGATAACAGAACACTTCAGGGTCGGGAGTCCGGTTGCATCCTCTCCTGGGCAGGTTTCATGAACGAGGCTTTCGCGTGGCCAACAGAGATTTTCTAAAGCTCCCACCCGGGACTGCCGATGGAACTCAGTGAGGGGGAATTTTCCATGGTCAGCGCAGTGCATCATCCTGTAACACCCATTCAGGCAAACGATGTCTCAACCCAGCCTTTAGTCCAGTCTTCAGCGAACCGGGCCCAGGCGAAAGCAACGCAGAAGCCAACCGCCCAGGCGCAACCGGTGCAGGACTCAGTCAAATTGAGCAGCGGCGGCGACACCGACCGCGACGGCGATTCGAAGTATTCCGGCGACAGACTTTACCTGGCCGACGCCCCCGAGGGCGCAAGGGGAAGAAGTGGATCGAGAGATCCATTTCTTCCCTGTTTCCATTCCTTCTTCCGTCCCTTCTTCCGTCGCAGTTTCTTTGTCTGCCGATTATTGTCTTGGAAAATTGTCGTAACCCGGGTCGCGAACCTCCAGGCAGGAGCGAGTCCCAACCTGAACTATCAGCATTGATTCTCAATTCAGATCTGAAAGCACGGCGTAGGAAAAACCGCCCGACGGGTTGTTCAGGCCCACAAAAGTCCGAACCTGGCCCGCACTGAAGCTAAGCGAACCCGTGTCAATGGCCACAATTTTCTGGCCCGCGAGTGTCAGGATAATGTCGTAGGAGCCGGCGGTCACGGACTGGTAACTGGTAGATGAATTAAAAGCCAGATTGCTCACGGTAGGGCTCGCCACCGTGTTGATGTCTGTTCCCGGAGCAACGATGTAAACGTCGGTCGCACCCAGACCGGGGGAGACGTTCACCAGTCGAAGATTGAAATCGCCCGAGGGCGGAGCGGAGTTGTTATCGTTGAGGACCAAGGCGGAGATGTTGGAAGAAAAATTGGAAGCGATAATGGTGGTGTCGGCACCGGAGGCAAAAGTGATGGACTGCTGCAGCAGTGAGTTGCTGGTTCCCGACGACTCAATCTGAATATTGTGAGAACCGGATTTTGTGTTTTGATATCCCGTGGTGGTGCCATAGGCGACATTGCTGGCTACGGAAGTGCTGTCGATCAGTAAATCCAGGTTGGTGAGGTCGGGCACTGCGTTGACAAACTGGAAGCGGGTCTTCCCGCCTCCGCCGCATCCCACGATCAGCAAACCAACGCCCAGACAGAGAACCCCGGCACACAACGGCATCACCCGCAAGAGTCGCCCCACAATTCACCTCTTCGCTTTAAAAGTTGGAGTTCCGTACAGCAAACACGAAGTGATGCGCGCGGGTCGATGCAAGGTTGCTGGAACCGCGTAAAGAGTGCGTCAAGACAGGTAAAGAGTTGTAATTAGTCGTCAGTCGTCAGTCTTCAGCGACACCAAGGTTTTGTGCTGACGACCGATGACTGAAGACTGACGACTGCTTTACGAACTTTTACGTGACTTTACCAAGTCTTTACTCTGTTGCTGATCGTGACGTGTTCTAACTAGGGAGAGATTTTCCAGCCGTAGCAATATGGCTCCCGAACGTCGAACGAAACTGAATTAACCGAAATGAATTGGAGAGCAAACAAATGTTGAATTCAATATTTCCCCGCGGATCGTCTTTCGGGCGAAGCGGAAGCAGACCTTTCGTGGCCACGGCGTTTCTGGTGGCGTTGCTTAGCCTTTGCTTCGGCACTGCCTATGGCCAGGATCAGGACCAGGCAGCGCCGCCACCCCCGTCCGGCCAGCAATCCGAACAAGGGATGGGGCATCGTATGGGCCATGGCCCGATGATGCCGAGTGTGGACGATCAGATCAAGCACCTGACCAAGAAGCTAAGCCTGAGCGACGACCAGCAGGCGAAGCTGAAGCCCATCCTCGAGGACCAACGCAAGCAGATGGAAACGATTCACAACGACTCGTCACTTTCGCGCGAGGACCGCTTCAGCAAGATGCAAGCGCTTCGACAAAGCTCCGACACTCAGATCAAGAGCGTCCTGAACGAGGACCAGCAGAAGAATTTCGACAAGATGCGCGAAGAGCAACACGGCCGGATGGGTAAATGGAAGGGCGGAGAAAACGCTCCTCCGCCAGGTGGCGCTCCGAATAACCAGCAATAAGCGGCGTCGGACGTCAGACCTCGGGCGTCGCCCAGTGACATTGAAGTCTAGGGTCCGAAGTCCGAAGTTTGAAGTACGAGGTTTTTCTCCCCAGCCTCTGAACTGCGGTAACTCTTTGCGTCGCCCGCAAGAGTGCCTGGTTCAGGGGCCCCTTTTTGGTCGTTGGTTTTTGGTCGTTGGTCCTTGGTCGTTGGCAAAATCACTAGCGGAGGCGCCGCCTGGGGTCG